>JADMIO011409247.1_pt1 | contig 115514 bp, 97 predicted proteins | sample 8958161 | NCBI WGS metagenome assembly JADMIO01 (sample SAMN16585339, study PRJNA669376) | soil metagenome | isolation source: Crop rotation soil | place: USA: Cullars Rotation, Alabama | collected 2011 | reverse complement strand
CGCGACAACTTGTCCACGTGGAATTCTAAGCTTAGGATCCCAATGTGCTGGAAAGTAAATTCGTAATCTGGTCAGAGTGATCTTTAGTTATTTGAAGCAGTTGCATTTTACGCGGATACTGGGATAGTCGTGAATTCGCCGAAAAAAGTTTTATGCAGCGCCTTCTTTTCCCTCGTCCGAAATTCCGCTCTTGGATATCAGAGTCTGTTTTGGCTGGGCCTGATTCTGCTCGGTAGCGTCTTTCCAGTAAGCGCTCAGACTCAGCAGGATCCTCTACCGGGAACCAGGAATGGCGCATCGAGCGTGCCGTCAGCCGGAGCATCCGACGGCTTACGCTTGCCAGACGCCCGATCCGCCGGGACCGTCAAAGGAACAGTGGTTGATCGCACCGGCGCTGTCGTCGGAGGCGCCCGGATCCGGCTTAGTCATCAAGATCCTTCGGCCTTTCAGGAAGCGTTGTCCGACAATGACGGGCAATTCTCCTTTGCAAACGTGGCGTCTGGGCCATTCCAGGTAAACATTACTGCCGCTGGGTTCGCGCCGCAATCGTCATCGGGGACTCTGCATCCCGGAGAGGTCTACACCGTCCCGCCAATAGCATTGACGGTCGCGACCGCTCTTACCGAAGTGCAGGTCGGCTTGTCGCAAGTTGAGGTGGCCCAACAACAGGTCGAGGACGAAGAGAAGCAGCGTGTGCTCGGCTTCATTCCGAACTTCTATGTCAGCTACGACCCTCATCCCGCTCCCCTTTCTTCAAAGCAGAAATTCGCGCTGGCGTGGAAAACCACGGTGGATCCCGTGAGCTTCGCGTTGATAGGCGTCATTGCCGGGATTCAACAGTCCCAGGATCAGTTCAGCGGATACGGCCAGGGCGCTGAGGGTTATGGCAAGCGCTACGGAGCCTCCTACGCCAACTTCGTTTCCGGGACGTTTATTGGCGGCGCAATCCTGCCCGCGCTGCTGAAACAAGACCCTCGTTATTTCTACAAAGGCACCGGCAGCAAGCGATCGCGGATACTGTACGCGATTGCTACTTCGGTGGTCTGTAAAGGCGACAACGGACGCTGGCAGCCAAACTACTCGAGCATCGGCGGAAACCTGGCCGCTGGCGCGATCTCAAATCTCTACTACCCGGAGAAGGATCGTGACGGAGTTGGATTAACCTTCGAAGGCGGAGCCATTGGAATCGGCGCGACAGCGGGCGCCAATCTCATTGAAGAATTTCTCCTCCGCAAGCTGACGCCGAATGTTCAGAAGCCGTGAGATGCCCAAGTCGCTTCGTGTCGCAAGTTTTGCGTCTGGGCATCCGGGGGTGGAGCAGGACTTCAGGCCTGCAACTAAAGCCGCGTACCTCAGCGGCTGAAGCCGCACAACAGCGAATCCCTCAATGCAGCGCTAAAGCGCTGCTCCACCCTCCAAGAAAACTTGGGGAGGCGCTCCGCGTACTTCTAACCTTAGGCCCGCACCAACATATTCATATCGAACTGCAAGCTCGCGCACGATCGAGAAGCAATGCTCGCTCCCTAACGTTGCGCGTGAGCAAGGCCGCGCGTTCAAACTCCAGGCGAGCCTCCTCCAGCCGCCCCAGCTTTTTCAACAGGTCGGCGCGCACGCTGGGCAGCAAATGATATTTTTCCAGCGCTGGTTCAGAGAGGAGTCTATCGGCTAATTCGAGTCCCTTTTCCGGGCCAGACGCCATTCCTACGGCGACGGCACGGTTCAACTCGACGACCGGCGATGGCGTAGCTTCAGCGAGTTCACCGTAAAGCTCTACAATGCGGGGCCAGTCCGTCTCTTCCGGAGTGCGCGCGCGCGCATGGCAGGCAGCGATTTCAGCCTGCAGCACGTAAGGCCCGCGCAGACTTCGTGGCTTTCGAGTACGTACTTTTTCAGACCGGTCGAGGGCTGCCAAGCCGCGGCGAATGAGCAGTTGGTCCCAGTGGGCCCGGTTCTGGTCAAAAAGAAGTACCGGCTCTCCCCCAGGACCCACACGCGCTCGTGAGCGTGACGCCTGAATCTCCATGAGCGCGACCAGGCCGTGCACTTCGGGTTCCTGCGGAGCCAGTTCGGCCAGGATGCGTCCCAGGCGCAGAGCATCCTCACAGAGTGCGGGCCTCAGCCAATTGTCGCCGGCGGTCGCGGCATAGCCTTCGTTGAAAACCAGGTAGATGACCGCAAGCACCGACGACAGGCGTGCCGCGAGTTCAGCTCCACGAGGAACTTCAAACGGAACCCGCGCCTCGGAGAGCGTTCGCTTGGCTCGCACGATGCGTTGCGCGACAGTTGGCTCCGGGACAAGATAGGCCCGCGCAATTTCGTCAGTCGTCAGGCCTCCCAATAGACGCAGGGTAAGCGCTACTTGCGATTCCGTCGAAAGCACGGGATGGCAGGAAATAAAAAGCAGGCGGAGCAAGTCATCGCCGACATCATCGTCGAGAGCAGCATCGAGTTCGTCCATGGGGGCCTCACCAGCCCGTACTTCCCGCGTACCAACCTTTTGAATGATGCCTTCGCGACCGAGCTCTTCGTGCTTGCGGTCGAGCCGCTGGTTGCGGCGGAAGTAATCGATGGCGCGATGTTTGGCGGCGGCCATCAGCCAGGCGCCCGGATTGTCGGGAACGCCTGACTTGGGCCACTGTTCCAGGGCTGCCAGTAGAGCATCCTGCGCGAGGTCTTCGGCCACACCGACGTCCCGCACAATTCGAGTCAGTCCTGCGATGAGCCTCGGCGACTCGATCCGCCAGACCGCATCAATGGCTCGATGTGTGTCGGTAGCTGTCACCACTACCGATCACATCATCTTTCACCAGTCCGCGCAAGATGCGTTCAGTGCGCCAAGAAACGGTCCCCCACCCTCTTTCGCGTTCTTCGCGAAAAGGGTGGGTGATCTAACTGAAACTGCCCGGCGCTCCGGAAAAAATTCGCTAACGCCGAAATCTGAATTGCTGCGCCTGCAGAGGCGAAGGCAGCAGGCTCAGCTTTTGCGCGCGAAGTCTTCCGGACCCATCATCTGGCGGACCTCAGTTTCGCCTTCCCATCCCGGCCAGTGTTTGCGATGAAGTTCCATGAATTCGACCGCCGATTGGATCGCTTCTTCTTTCGACTTGAATTCAAACTGCGCATAACCGCCAACGACTTCCTTGGCTTCGGTGAAGGGCCCGTCAATCACGCGCACCTGCCCTCCGGAGACGCGGACACGCACGCTCTGCGCCGTTGGCGCGAGCCCACCGCTGCCCAGCATGTTGCCTTTTTTGGCAGCGCCTGCCGCGATTTCCGTAATGGCATCCATAAGCGCCTTGGGCGGATTGCCCTGATTCTCGGGGTGCTTGACCAACATCATGAATCGCATGGTTCGATCTCCTTGATAAAGTTTCGATTTAGGCCGAGTCTCCGGCAGCCGCTTCCGAATCAACTTGGCTCTATCTAGACGTCGAACGAGGGACAACGGAATCGACATCCGGCCCCTTTATTTTGGAAATATTTATTTCGAAAATATCGGTTCGGCGCCGGCCCTACTTTAACTTTATCCGTCAGAGCGTTCCGTAACAATACCGACCCGACGATGACCAGTAGAATGGGCCAGAATGACGCCAACATATAAAGAAGGCCGTTCAGAAACTTCGCGTGGTCCAGAGCATAGGTCTTCGTCGCGTGAGAGGTCGCGAGTGCGATTGAAGGCAGCAAGCCAAGGGTATCCGCGGCGGGGAGGTCGAGGAGGCTCCTCAATTGCACCGCATCCCAACTCAGATTTCCCGACAAAATGTGGAGCCCGAGGCCGACGAATATTCCTCCGCAAAGCGATTTCAGGTTCTCCGAAATGTTGCTGGTTTTTACCATCTCCGCCCTCCCTCACTGCTATTTCTTGCTCTACTGGTATGTCGACTGAGGATCGGAGAAATCGACAGGCGAAGGAAAAATTGCGCTGATCACCGCGCGATTGTGAAGTCAGTGTCGCAGTAAAACAAAAAAGCCCCACCCTCCGTCGCAGAAAAATGCGAACGGAAGATGGGGCATCCATCTGCTCAAACTGCTATTTCTTCTTCTTTGATACCTTGGCGCGCAGGCGCTCCTCCTGCTTTTTCATTTCAGGAGTCAGTTCCGCGCCGAAGTCTTCAGTCTCAAATACCTGTCGAATCTCAATTTCGGTTCCACCGTCGAATGGACTGCGCTTGAGCCACTCGACTGCCTCGTCCATCGACCTTACCTGCCACAGCCAGAAGCCGGCGATCAGCTCTTTGCTCTCGGCGAACGGCCCGTCCGTGATGGTGTGTTTCCCGCCAGAAAATTTAACGCGCTTGCCTTTCGACGTGGGATGAAGGCCCTCGCCTGCCAGCATGACGCCCGCTTTTACCAGTTCTTCGTTGTACTTTCCCATTGCCGTCAGGATTTCCCGGCTCGGCATCACGCCGGCTTCGCTGTTTTTGTCGGCTTTCACAATCACCATGAATCGCATTTTCAGTCTCCCTAAGATAATTTCTGATTTAGAGTCGGTATCATTCGATCCCATCCCTGCTTAGACGTCGACTGGAGAGGTGCGAGATCGACAAGGGCGACAGATTTCAGTAGAAATATTTATCCGCTGCCCTAAAGTCTTCAAACTACTGGCATAGTTCGATCCACCACAGGCACATAGACACGGAGAAAATCGAAGAAATAAGATTTCTCAGTGTCTCTGTGCCTCTGTGGTGAAAGGTCTTCACCGCCAAGGCACGGTTACGGAGATGTAATTCGAAGGCCGGCTTTCGTGGCCATCCGAGTCCACGGACTCCACGAAATAGTCGTAGGTTTCGCCGGACCTTACGGCGCGATCGACGTATGCTGGCTCGGTGACAGAGGCGATCGGCTGAAAGGTTCGGTCAGGCTGAGTGCGAAAGACCTTATAGCCGGTAATCGTGGAGCCGGGTTTGGGTGCAGGCGGGTTCCACTTCAGCGAGATGCTGTGTGGTTTGTCATCGGCACCGACCCGGAAAAGCACTGCGCCGACGATCCCAATAAACAGGATCGCCATAATCGCCAGCGGCAGACGCAATGCTCTTTTCAATGGGAAATTGTCTTACTGCTGGTTCACCAGCGAGCCGGCTTCGGTGATGCTGCCCTTCACCAGTTCGGTCTGAATCTTGAGCTTCTGGTGGGCGCGGAGATCGACGACTGTCTCAAAAGGCAAATAACCAGGCAGGGCTATTCGAACACTGTGCCGTCCAGGGGTGAGCAGCATGGCTTTTCCCGCACCGTCGAATTCATTGACATTTCCTGCGAACTGATTGTCTACAAACACCGCAGCACGCGTGGGAGTGGCCGAGATTTTCAGCTCTCCGGTAGCCTCCCGCGTATTGGGTTTTGCCTCTTTGAGCAGCGCCACGTTCACGACGGTGGTCTGCCCTGGCTCCAGCACGATCTGCTCGACATAATCCTTGTACCAGGCCTGGCGCACTATGACTTCATGCTTCCCCGGCAATAGAGTGATCTTCTTGTCGCCGTTCAATTCTTTGACGAATCCCACGTACTGTCCGTCCACCCACACCCCGGCAGTTTTATCTGCCTTGGTATGCGCTACGAATTTCAATTCGGATTGGACCTTGTCCTCGGCCTTAGCCAGACCGACTGCAACCACCACGGCCAGAATGACGGTCAAACTTCTATGACGAAACATCTCCACCTCCAAGTACAAACTAAGAACCAGCTTAAAGGATGATTCTATTCGCCGGCGAGCACCAGTAGCCAGAGGGATTCCCCGTGGCTGAGCCAAATAACAGGTGCCCTAACCTCTTTTCTCGATTCTCGCGAAAAAAGGTGGCTGCTTGAAGTTAATCGGAATCAAAATTAAAAGCCCACCCTCTTCGCAAAGAACGCGAAGGAGGATGGGGCACCCGCCGATCCGTCATTCGTTGATTACATCCCGCCTCCCAGAGAATCCAGTTCAATGTGACGTGGAAGCACCAGGCCGGCCTGGCGATTCAAATACCGACGCAAGCACCGCACACAGGGCACATACCCCTCACGCATTGCTTCTGCTGCGGTCACCATTCGCGCGCTGTTACCCGCTCCGTCGTGTTCGTGGAGATATTTGCAACCCGGAGCGTGGAAAGTCTTACCGTCGGCCGCAACCTCGACCATCATTTCCGGGGGAACGCCGCTGCCGGGCTCCGCATGTTCTGAACGCAGTTGGGGCGATGCAGGCGAGTTGAATCGAGCCAGAGCAAAGCTGCCGGAGACCAGCGCCAGAGCGGCCACTGCGATCAGCCATCCATAGGCGGTTCCTCGAGGAGGCGGCATGGATTCAGCCAGCTTTCTTTGCCAACCCTCGCTGAAACCGGGAGGCAGCTCTACGAGGCGATCGTCGGCATACAGGTGGACGACGTTTTTCGTCCCGTCAAGCACCGCGGTGCAATGCTTGCATTCGCGAAAATGGGCCTCCATCGCCGCCCGAAGCTGCGGATTCACTTCACCCTCGAGATAATTCGAGATCTCCCGCCACACCTGTTCGCAACTGACTACCATGGCTTGCTCCCTTTTCCGAACGGCGTACGGCTGAACCAGCCATCCGCCAGTGCGGGCGCCAGAATGTCCCGCAGCATCAGCCGCGCTCTCAATAGCCGTGTCTTGACGCTGGCGATCGAAATATTCAGGGCCTCCGCCGTTTCCTCAATACTCATCTGATCGACGTCGCGCAGCAGAAATACTTCACGATATTTCTCGGCCAGGCTGGCCAGGGCCTTCGCCAGCAAGGCGCAGACTTCGCTGCGCTCCAGCGCCTCGGAAGGAATTTCACGCCAGTCGGCGAAGTCCCGTGGCGTGTAATCGCCCTCGTCTTCTTTCGATTCGTCGATAGATTCGTAGAGATTGGCATGCTGCTTCCTCTGCCGCATGCGCGCTTCATTCACCGTGATCTGGATCAGCCATGTGCTGAAGCGCGAATCACCGCGAAACTGCCGCAGATTGGCGAAGGCTTTCAAAATGGCTTCCTGCGCCACATCCTGCGCATCGGCATCATTGCGTAACAGCGCCAGAGCGGTGACATAAACCCGGCGTTCGTAGGGTTTGACCAGTTCGGCGAAGAGGGAAGAGTTCCCGTTAAGGATGCGCTGGATGAGCCCCTGCTCGGCTTCAGGGCTTGCGTCTGTTGGCCTCTCGGCGATTGTCATTCGTTGCGGCATCAATTGATCTTGCGGATAATTGCTAGTTCACAACCACTTCGTCATGCGCGACTGCGTCCACAACAACGACTGCGTCCACAACAACGACTGCGTCATCCTGAGAGGCATTAGCCTCGAAGGATCTTGCGTGCATCGGATACGCACCGTCCCCGGGTGATCAGTCGCTCCACGCCAGATCCTTCGCAAGCTCAGGATGACGTCCCTTTGACCTGCGGTCGTGCGAAACGCAGCCTAACGCCCGAGATACTCCGGATTCTTCTTCCAACCCGTGAGCATGGAGGCAAAATTACTCCATCCATGCAGAACCACCATGACGAGGTGTCCCAGAAGGAAGAAAAGAATCGCCCACATCACCGCGAAATGCCAAATACGGGCCCAATGAAATCCTCCCATCATCCAAGCCAGCCAGGAAAATTGGATAGGCTTCCACACCGCAAGTCCGGTCAAAACCGACAGAACTCCCAAACCGAGGACGGACGTGTACGCCAGTTTTTGCAGCGGGTTATACGTTTCACTGGCAACAGGTTTCGGTCCAAAGAAAAAATAGTAGTGCGCCATGGGCCAGACGCCGCGAAGGTCGCGCGGCATGAACAGCACCTGGCGATAATTTCCGCTGAACACCTGGTAGCCCAGGTAGAAAAGACCGGTCGCGATGTAAATCCACATGAAAGTCAGATGCCACTGCAATCCGCCACCCAGCCATCCTCCCAGAGCGAAGGCTTTAGGCCAGTGCAGCAAATCCTTCTGCGGAATCTTCGCGCCGAAGCTGGGGAAGGCGCGAAATATCTGAAAGCCGCTGGCCACCATCACCAGCAGGGAAACCGAATTCAGCCAATGCGTGAACCGCACCGCCCACGGATGCTCATAGACGGCCTGCTCGACCTCTCCGGTTTTTGGTGACTTAATTTCGACGACAGCTTCAGTCATAAGTGCTCTTGCCCAGCGTCACAAACCATAAAACGAAGAGTAGCCCTGATCTTCCCAGTAGCCCACCCGCTCCAGAACATTCGAGACCTTAAGGTCGGTCAAATACTTGGCCTGCTTGTAGCCAACTTTCGTCGGGATGCTCAGGCGAACTGGAGCTCCGTGCTCCCGCGTCAACGGCTGGTCGTACATCTCATAACAAAGCAGGGTCTGGGGATGCAGGGCGGTCGCCATGTCCAGCGATTCGTAATAATCATCGGCGCATTCGACGCTGACGAATCGGGCAGTGGTATCGGCGCCAATCATCTTGAGGAACTCCGATAGCGGTGTGCCTCCGAAGCGGCCGATAACGTCCCAACCCTCAACGCAGACGTGGCGGGTGTTCTGTCGCGTCCTGGGTAACGCCTGAATCTGCGCCAGCGTGTAATTCCCCGGTTTCTGTACCGCTCCAGCCACTTTAAGGGTCCAGTGATCCAGATCGACGCCGGGGTCTTCCACGTCGTAGCCATTGATGGGAAATTTTTCAAACGGCGTCAACTCGGTATCAGAAAAAGTGGTCGTCAGATGTCCGGAACGAAACAATCGCGCAGAAGCCCAATCACTGAAGCCGAGCCCAGCCTTAAGCAGCGGCTCCTGCAGCTTCGGAATAGCGAATGCTCCGACAGCAAGCAGCGGAGCCAGCTTCAGCAACTCCCGGCGGGAAACTTTCTTGAACTTGCGAGAATCGATTCGTGCGTCCATGTTTTGCGTAGCGCCGGCGTCCCGCCGGCTGTCCGGAGGGCGTCCCGCCCTCTACACCCAGTCACCGATGGCGACAGTGTACCCGTGCGTGAGATTCCCGGCGCAGGGAAAAGTTACGACGAAAATATCAATCAGCCTTTTAATGTCTGCGCCACGAACCGGCCAAATTCCTTTACATCCTGCTCAGTCGTATCAAACGAGCACATCCAGCGCACCACCGATTGCTGCTCATTCCAGACATAAAAGAAGTAGCGCTTTTGCAGCTTCGCTATCGCTGACCGCGGAATTTTGGCAAACACCCCGTTGGCTTCCACTTTGTAAACAATCTTTACCGATGGAATCCTGCTGAGTTCCTTTTGCAGCAGGCGCGCCATGCTGTTGGCATGTTGCGCGCTCTTCAGCCAGAGTTCGCCGGTGAACAGTGCGTCGAATTGCGCCGAGATGAAACGCATCTTCGATGCCAGCTGCATGCCCTGCTTGCGCAAATATAAGAAGTCATGACCAAGTTTCTTGTCGAAGAAAACCACAGCTTCGGCTCCAAGTGCGCCGTTCTTGGTTCCGCCGAAGGAAAGCACGTCAACGCCCAGGTCACGCGTGGCTTGCCGTAGGGTTTGTCCCAGGCTGGCGGCGGCGTTTGCGATGCGTGCGCCGTCCATGTGCAGGAACATGCCGCGTTCGTGGGCAAATCTGGCGAGGGCTTTTATTTCGGCCGGTTGGTAGACCGTTCCGACTTCCGTCGCCTGCGTAATCGAGATCACGCGCGGCTGCACGTGATGCGGATCATCAATGCCGTGATACGCATGACTGACGGCTTCAACTGTCAGCTTGCCGTTGGCGACGGGAACGGGAATGAGTTTGCAGCCGGTAAACTTCTCCGGAGCGCCGCACTCGTCGGTGTAAATGTGCGCAGCCTCGCCGCAGATCACTGCGTGGTAAGTATTGGTCAGCGCCTTCAGCCCGAGGCAATTAGCGGCCGTCCCATTGAAAACGAAGAAGACTTCGATATCCGACCCAAAATGCTGCTTGAATTTCTGCACGACGGATTGCGTGTAGGGGTCGTCACCATAACCCACCGCATGACCGCGATTGGCTTCGGCGATGGCTTTCAGCACCTCAGGATGAACTCCGGCATTGTTGTCACTGGCAAAACTGCGGGCAGGTTTCATGATCCGAAATAATGTAGCAGAGGCGGGCGCCGGACCTCGGACTTCAGACCTCAGACATCAGACCTCAGACATCAGACGTCATAACGGTGGAAGGGCCGAAGTCTGAAGTCCGACGTCCGACGCCCGATGTCCGAGGTCCGACGCCCGCTCGCGTATGGCACTCTCGTGGTATTACCCCGCGGGTACCTCAGTGATCTTGGCGGTGTCGAATGATGCGGTTACATTCGAAACATGACGATCGTCCTCATGATGGTGGTTCTGGCGTTCGGCCTGCTCTACGTCGCGGTTGTGGCGGAAGAGCGGCAGATGCAGGAAGCCACCAAGCCGCGCAAGCGCTAAACGTTAACTTAAGAGCGGCACCGTCCGGTTTCCCAAATCCGGCTGTTGTCTTGAGTTTCCCGCCACATTTCGTAATCGACTATCTTTCCGACCGCTTTCAAGTCTAGAATTCCTGGGTTCGCATCTACTACTTCAACCTGACCCTTGGACCTAGGGGAAGGTCTGTCTTCGTGGGAGCTCTTTACAAATGGATCTACTGATGCGCAGGTTGCCAGCGCCCACTTTCTTATGGCAAGGGACGAGTTTGGCGGTGGTTTTAACCCTCGCACTCCTCGGGTCGGCCTGCAGCAAAGACGCGTCGCGGGCTGCCCCTCCCCAGGGTCCATCCGGAATACCGGTCAAAGTTGAAACTGCTCAACTGGTTTCGGTGAACGACACCACGGAATATGTGGCCACCCTGAAGTCTCGCGACACGGCAGTAATCATGCCGCAGGTCGAAGGGGTCATCACGCAGATCTTCGTGCACTCGGGCAGCCGCGTGGCGGCGGGAATGCCCCTGATGCAGATCGATCCAGCCAAACAGCAGGCTACCCTCAAGACGCAGGAAGACACGCTGGCCGCCAAGCAAGCCGAACTGGTCTGGGACCAGCAGGAGTTCGATCGCAATACCGGCCTTTACGAAGCGAAGGTGGTCAGCAAGCAGGCCCTGGATCAGTCCAAAGCAGCTCTCGATCAGGCCAAAGCCCAACTACAGGCTTTGCAGGCCCAGGTGCGCCAGGAATCCGTGCAGTTGCACTACTACCGCGTGACTGCCCCCAGCGCCGGGATCGTCGGAGACATTCCGGTCCGCGTGGGTGACCGGGTCACCACCACCACCCCCCTCACCACAGTCGACAAGCCTGGAAGTCTCGAAGCTTACGTCTACGTGCCGATCGAGCGCTCTGGACAGCTCAAGCCGAACCTTCCAGTGCAGATTGTTGACCAGTCCGGCGCCGTGATCGCCGCGAGCCGCATCAACTTCATCTCGCCGCAGGTGGATTCGACGACTCAGACTGTCCTGGTCAAAGCGCCCATCACGAACGCGAACGACAAACTGCGCAACGCACAGTTCATCCATGCCCGCATCGTCTGGGGATCGCAGAACCGCACCATAGTCCCGGTTCTCGCGGTTTCCCGTCTTGGCGGACAGTACTTCGCTTTCGTTGCCGAGCAGCAGGATGGCAAGACAGTCGCGCACCAGAAGCCTTTGCGAGTGGGAGACATGACCGGCAACAACTACGTCGTGCTGGAAGGAATCAAGCCTGGAGACAAGATCATTGTTTCGGGCACACAGTTCCTGATCGACGGCGCTCCCGTAATACTTCCGCAGGGCTAAAGGCAGGCGTCGGGCGCTTGACGTCGGACCTCGGACGTCGGACCTCGGGCATCGGGCTTCAGGCTTTGGCCCAGAATTTGACGGTCCTTGACCCTCTTTTTGGGCGTCATCCTGAGAGACTTTAGTCCCGAAGAGCCTGCCCTGAGCGAAGTCGAAGGGATGTTGCGCGTAGCTTGACCGCTCTCGGCCCGAGGTTGTGTATCCGCTGCACGCAAGATGCTTCGCAAGCTCAGCATGACGCATTATCTGGGTGAGGCTGCAATACGGCTGAGGTCTGAAGTCCGAGGCCTAAGGTCTGAAGTCCGAAGTCCGCAGTCTAAAGTCCGACGCCTGAGGTCCGCTCTTGTTCGTTAATTTCTTCATAAAACGCCCGGTCTTTGCCACTGTTTGCGCGCTCCTCATCATTCTCGCGGGCGCGGCCGTAATTCCAACCCTGCCCATCGCGCAATTTCCTACCTTGGCGCCGCCGCAGATTTCCGTCACCAGTGTCTACGTTGGAGCCAGTGCCCAGACCGTGGAAAGCGCGGTGACCGTTCCACTCGAACAGCAAATCAACGGCGCCGAAGGGATGAAGTACATCACCTCATCCAGCAGCAGTAACGGGGTGAGCACGATCACCGCAACGTTCGACCTCAACCGGGACCCCGATCTGGCCGCCGTCGACATTCAGAATCGTGTGAACACCGCCCAGGGACGCTTGCCCAACGCAGTGAAGGCGACCGGTATCACCATCGTGAAGGCTTCCAGCAATTTTGTGCTGGGCGCTGCCATCTTCTCCCCTGATGGGCGCTATACCCCGCTCTTCATGAGCAATTACCTCGACGTTTACGTCAAAGACTCGCTCAAGCGCGTGCCCGGTGTTGCGGACGTGATCGTTTTCGGCGAGCGCAAATATTCCATGCGGCTCTGGCTCGACCCGGTGCGAATGGCCAGCCGGGGATTGACTGCGTCCGACGCCGTAAGTGCGCTGCAGGAACAGAACGTGGATGTCGCCGCCGGACAGGTGGGACAACCGCCGATCAAATCCGGACAGGAATTTCAGATCAGTGTGCGTGCCATTGGGCGCCTGACCGAAGCCTCCCAGTTCGAAAGCATCATTCTGAAAACGAACTCCGACGGAACGCTGGTTCGTCTCAAAGATGTAGGCCGCGCCGAACTAGGCGCCGAAGACTACAGCTCAGACCTCATGTTCAACGGACGAGAAGCCGTGGGCATCGGCGTTACCCAGCTTTCGAGCGCGAACGCGCTGGAGGTCGACCGCCTGGTCATAGCCGAACTGGATCGGTTGTCAACTCATTTCCCGCCCGGCATGAAGTACCAGAACGCCTTTGATACCACGGAAGCCGTCGGCGAATCGATCCGGGACGTGCTCACCACGCTCATCGAAGCGATCGTACTGGTCATCCTCGTCATCTTCATTTTTTTGCAGGATTGGCGCAGCACCATCATTCCGGCGGTGACCATTCCAGTTTCGCTGATCGGAACTTTCGCCTTTGTGAAGGTGTTGGGATTCTCGGTCAACACTCTCACGCTGTTCGGCATCACTCTGGCAACGGGACTGGTGGTGGACGACGCCATCGTCGTTATCGAAAATATCGAACGCCACGTTCAGGAGGGCGAGCGCGACACTCACAAAGCGGCGTCGGTTGCCATGGCTGAGGTGGCGGGCGCGGTCATCGCCACGTCGCTGGTGCTGGTAGCTGTGTTCGTGCCGGTGGCGTTTTTCCCCGGCACTACCGGGATTCTGTTTCGCCAATTCGCTCTCACTATCGCATTTTCGATTTCAATTTCCGCCTTTAACGCACTCACTCTCACCCCGGCCTTGTCCGCCATCCTGCTGGGCCGCGAACACCGGGAAAAGAACTGGTTCTTCAAGCGTGTAGACGGAGCCATCAACGCCGTCACCGAGGGATACCGGCGGACCTTGCGCCTGATCCTGCGTTTCAAGTTCATCGCAGCGCTGGTGTTCCTCGGAACGCTGGGACTTACAGTTTTGGTTTTCCAGCGCGTGCCCAAGGGGTTTGTGCCCAACGAAGACCAGGGTTATTTCATTATCGCGGTGCAGGCCCCTTCGGGCGCATCGCTCGAGTACACCAAGCGCATCGGCCAACAGGTGCAGGCTATTCTTCAGGACGTTCCGGAAGTGCAAGGGATTTTCGCCATCGCCGGTTTCAGCTTTACCGGCAGTGCTTCGAATCAGGCGCTGATCTTCGTCCCGCTCAAGCCGTATTCCCAGCGCAAAGGAGACGTGCACGCCGCTGACGCCGTCGTGAATCGGATCCGCGGCCGCTTGTTCGGCATTTCCGGCGCCCTGGTTCTTCCGTTTCTACCGCCCGCAGTGCAGGGCTTGGGCCAGTTTGGCGGCTTTGCCTACGAGTTGCAGGACCAGGGCAGCCATACCCTCGAAGAACTGGCAAACGTGACGCAGCAACTCATCCGTCAAGGCGGCGCCCGCAAAGATCTAACCGGCCTCTATAGCACCTACACCGCCAACGATCCGCAATTTGTGGTGACCATCGATCGTGAAAAAGCGAAGAGCCTGCACGTCCCACTGGGACAGATCACAGATGCGTTGAGCATCTACATGGGCTCCGCGTACGTCAATGACTTCGACTTCAACAACCGCTCGTATCGCGTCTATATTCAGGCCGACCAGCAATTCCGCGCCCGGTCGAAAGACATCACGCAGCTTTATGTGCGCTCGGACAGCGGAGGAATGATTCCGCTGGAAAATCTGGTCACTATCAACCAGACCACCGCTCCCCAGGTGATCAGTCACTACAACCTGTTCCGTTCGGCTGAAATCGACGGCTCTGCCGCACCCGGCTTCAGTTCTGGCCAGGCTTTGGACGCGATGGCTGAACTAAGCCAGAAAGTTTTGCCGCAAGGATTCGCCTTCCAGTGGACCGGCTTGTCGCTGGAAGAATTAAGCTCGGGAAGCACGACGCTGATCCTGTTTGGACTCGGCACCCTGGTCGTGTACCTGACGCTCTCTGCTCAGTACGAGAGCTTCGTTCTGCCCTTCATCGTGTTGCTGGCAGTACCCGTGGCGCTCTTGGGAGCACTGTCCGCGCAGTCTTTGCGCGGGCTGGAAAACGACGTCTATTGCCAGATTGGACTCGTGATGCTGGTGGGACTCTCCAGCAAAAACGCCATCCTGATCGTCGAATTTGCCGAGCAGTTGCGGCATACCGGAATGCCGCTTTTTGAAGCCGCCGTCGAGGCAGCCAGAATCCGGCTGCGCCCAATTCTGATGACGTCGCTGGCTTTCATCCTCGGCGTGGTACCGCTGGTGGTTGCGTCCGGCGCCGGAGAACACGGCCGTCACTCTGTGGGTACAACCGTATTCGGCGGAATGCTCGTTTCCACCGTTTTGAATCTGTTCTTTATCCCAGTGCTCTACCTGATCATCGAAGGCTGGCGTGAACGCGGAGAAAAGAAGACTCCGGCGGCAAGGCCCGCGACTGAGTAATCGAAAATGTTAGGCTTTGCGGATGAGCCGTGAAGTCCTAATCCTGCGCGAAGCCGAAATTCGCGCGCTGCTTGATGCACGCGCCTGCGTTGCCGCCATGGAACAGGCTTTCGCAGCCTACTCGACAGGACAAGCACAACTGCCCACGGTCATCCATCTGGATATTCCCGACAGAGACGCTTCCCGCACCCGCGGCGAGATTCACATCAAAGCCGGATATCTGAACGCCGGACCCTACTACGCGGTAAAGATTGTTTCGGGATTTCTGGAGAATCCTAAGGGGGGACTCCCCGCGAATGACGGCATGGTCGTGGTGTTCGACGCCAACACCGGAGCCCCAGCCGCGTTCCTGCTCGACCACGGATTCATCACCGACTTCCGCACCGGTGCTGCGGGTGCTGTAGCCGCCAAATATCTTGCGCGCAAGAAAATTGACGCAGTCGCAGTAATCGGAACCGGCGGGCAGGCGCGATACCAGCTCGAAATGCTGGCTTCGGAAAGAAATTTTGGCGAGGTGCGAATCTGGGGACGCGATCCTCACAAGGCGCAAGTTTGCGTCGACGTTCTCTCAAAAATCCGCAGCATTCCGGCGTGTAATTTTGCTGTGAGTGATTCCGTCGAGGCGGCAGTAGAAGGCGCAGACGTGGTCATCACAGTCACCGCCAGTCGCGAACCGCTGGTGCGCGCGACATGGCTGAAGCCCGGAGTGACCGTGATAGCTGTAGGTTCTGATGCACCCGACAAACAGGAACTAGATGTCGATGTGCTGGTACGCGCCGACAAGATCGTCGCCGACAGCATCGCGCAGTGCCTGCGCCTGGGCGAAATCCATCATGCAGTCGAACGCGGAGCCATCACCAAAGAAAAAATTTACGCAGAGCTAGGTGAGATTACAGCGGGGAAAAAGCCAGGCCGTACCTCCGAGGACGAAATCATCGTCTGCGACCTGACCGGCGTAGGGGTACAAGATGTAGCCGCCGCCTCGCTGATCCTGGAACGCGCCAAAGCTCAAGGCATCGGCGAAAGAATCGAGTAGCGCCGGCGTCCCGCCGGCTGTCCTGAGGGCGTCCCGCCCTCAGAGATGAAAGCAAAAACTAAGCCGCCCCACGCCGCACAGTCTCGCCTCGTACAGACTTTGCCTTCTCGTTTTTCTTCATCAATTCCTGCAAAGTAAGATCGACCCGAGCCAGCCCACGCAGCGTGTAATCCACGTCGTACCCATAACCCACGCGAATGTAGCGCCCCACTCCGAAATGGTCCCCAGGTGTAATCAGTACCGAGCGTTCTTTGCGCAACCGGTCAAACAGCGCTGCCGAAGAAATCGGCAACTTGTATTTGAAGAAAGTGATCGCGCCCGCCACTGGCGGAATGTAGCTGAAAATATCATCGTGCGAATGAATCCACGCTTCGAGACGAGGCAGATTGCGCCGGATGATGGCTCGAGTGCGCTCAAGAACCTGCTCGCGTCGAGTCGGTTCCATCACGATCCGTGCCAGCCGGTCGGACAATATCGTCGGCGTCAGCGTGGTGTAGTCATGATACGAACAAAGTTTGGCGATGGTCTTCGGAGGCGCAACGATCCATCCCAGCCGTAGCCCGGGCAGTCCGAAAGCCTTGGAGAGCCCGGAAGTAATCAGCACCTTGTCGTAGCTTCCCCAGAATGTCGGAGTGAGCGGACCACTCACTTCGGCACCGCGGTAGATTTCATCTACCAGCAGCCACGCGCGTGCTTTGCGCGCGACCCGCACAATCTCGGTCATTTCATCCTGGTTCAGAACACCGCCCGTGGGATTGTTCGGGTTCGTCACTACAATCAGCCGCGTCTTCTTACTCACCGCACGATGGAGACTCTCAACATCCAATGCCCAGCGCGCATTGCCGGCGGCATCACGCGATTCTTTCAGGTAAAAGCCTTTCGTTTTGGCCGCCCAGGCGCGAGAAAGTCCCCAGGTCTGAAGATAGTTCGGCAGCATTACCGCGGCGTGGTCGCCTTTTTCCAGCAGCCCCCAGACCGCAGTGAAATTGGCTTCGGAACCGCCGTTGGTGACCAGGATATGGTCGCGAGTCGCGCCGTACCAGGCTGCAATGTTGTCACGGAGTTCGTCCGAACCGTCCGATTCGGGGTACTTCAATCCAATAGAAAGAAAATCGGCCGAGCCTTTCGAGCCCTGCAGGATTTCCTCGACTCGCAAGGGAAGAACGCCGCTTTCCGACAGATTGAATTCGACTTCGTGTTCGTACAGGCACTGCGTTCGCTCCATATGAAACAGGTCGATGCGCACGGTTTCCTCCCGTTGGTCAAAGCAATCCGAGGCGCTAAATCTAGCAGAGAAAGAAGGGATTAATAAAGGAGAGGTTTCCTTGCGAACTTTGCGGCTTTCCTTTGCTTCCTTTGCGGTCAAAAGCTTTTCACCGCAAAGTGCGCCAAGAAATCCGCAAAGCTCGCAAAGAAAAAATACTATTTTCGAGCTTGCTGCTGAGTCGCGCCCAAAACCTGCCGTTGTCCCGGCTGCTGAATGAAGGCAATCACCCGGAGATTGGAAGGGTCGGCTCGGGGATCAAGCTTCAGATGAACGTCCTGCGAGAAGGTCTTGCCTGCCTCGATGCTGCCGATTCTGGTAATACTCTGCACCACTCCAACATGACTCAAACGGTGTCCGCCATTCTCGCCGCGCAACACTTGCGATTCCGCATGATCTAGCGCCACAACCAGATAGACATCTGCCTTGCGCACCTTGGTACTCTCGGGCAGGGTGTCGGCGTCGACGTGAGCCGCGAGATTCTTCGAGGCATCCAGCGAGATCCCCGATATCCTGATACCGATTTTCGGCGTAGGCAAAGCTTTCTGGATTGCCTGCGCAACGAGATGTGAATCGCCGCCCACGAACTCCACGGCACCGTCGACGACCATTTGCGGCGTGTAAACGCTGGCCAATCCGAAACGGTTGCCATAGGTGGATTGCCGGTCGCTAAAGAACCGCGACGAGAACGGATCGGTCCAGCCGATGTGGTTCCAATAATCGACGTGCTCGCTCAGCACGATCAACTCAGCTCCACTGACCGGCTGCGTGCGATCAAGTTGCTGCAACAGTGCGTCCGCGGGAGGACAGCTGGAGCAGCCCTCAGACGTAAACAGCTCAACCAGAACGGGCGAAGGTGAGTTTCCGGGGGGCGCGTCGGCTCCAGAAACAAATAACGAACCGACTAAAACTGAGACCAAGAGCAAAGATAGTTTCATCACTCGACATCCGATCCAGCGCTGCGCGAAGTATCGCACGCCCGAGGACTGGATGTCCGAAAGCACGAAAAAGTTACATCCGGCTTTCCGCCATGACCGGTGCGCCGAGCGGTGGGCTATAATCACAAAAATCTCCTCACCATGCGTGCCATCCTCTTTCTGGGTTTGTTGCTTTCCTTAATCGCGTCCGCCCAGAAAGTCACCCCAAAGACTTCGAGCGCTGCAATTCCCATACCGCGATTCAAGGATGTGACCAAGGAAGCCGGCCTGACCGTGCCGCACATTTCCACTCCGGAAAAGAAATACATCGTCGAGTCCATGAGCGGTGGCGCAGGCCTGATCGACTGCGACAACGACGGCCAACTCGACATCATCACCGTGAACGGTTCCACCATTGATCGCTACCGCCAGGGTGGCGATCCCATGATCACGCTCTACCATCACGACGCGAATTTCAAATTCACCGACGTCACCGGCGCCGCCGGCCTTACCCGTAAAGGCTGGGGAATGGGCGTGGCCGTCGCTGACTTCGACAACGACGGTCTGCCAGACATCTACGTCACCGGCTTCGGCGGAAATGCGCTTTACCGCAATCTTGGGAACTGCAAATTTGAAGACGTCACTGACAAAGCTGGAGTAGCCGCCGGCGGCTTCAGCACCGGCGCGGCCTGGGCCGACTACGACCGCGACGGTTTTGTCGACCTCTACGTTTCGCGCTACGTGCACTTTGACATGGACCATCTTCCCACCTTTGGCAGCGACGAGAAGAACTGCCGCTTCAAGGGAATCCTCGTCCAGTGCGGTCCCTGGGGCATGATCGGCGAATCGGACCTTCTCTTCCACAACCGCGGCGACGGCACCTTTGAGGAAGTTTCGAAGAAGGCCGGCATGGAAGACGTCAACCGCTATTACGGGCTGGGAGTGATCTGGGGCGACTACGACAACGACGGCTGGCCCGATCTGTACGTGGCCAACGACGCCGGTCCGAACTACCTGTACCACAACAAGCACGACGGAACTTTCGAAGAGGTCGGAATGCTTTCCGGCGTGGCACTCGGCGGAGATGGCCAAGCCCAGGGTTCGATGGGAGTGGACTGGGGCGACTATCGGCACGAAGGCCGGTTGTCCATGTTCGTGACAAATTTTCACGAACAGCCCGACACGTTGTACCGCAATCAAGGCAAAGATGGTTTTTCCGATGCGAGCTGGCCCGCAAAAATTGCCCAACCTACATTTCTCAAAGTGGGTTGGGGAACAGCCTTCTTCGATATGGACAATGATGGCTGGCTGGATATTTTCATCGCCAACGGCCACGTGTATCCGCAGGTCGATTCCATCCCTGGCGGTTTGGCCTATCGTGAACCTATTCAGCTATTCCGAAACCACCGCGACGGCACATTCGAGGACGTCTCTGGCACCATCTCTGGACTCGCCCCAGAAAGCCGCCGGGGCGCGGCCTTCGGTGACATCAACAACGATGGAAATGTCGATGTCGTATTGGTCAACGTGGGTGCTCTGCCCACGCTCCTGCTGAACCAGGGCGAAAACCGAAACCATTGTGTTCTGTTCAAACTGTCAGGTACCAAGAGCAACCGCTCCGCCATCGGTGCGCGAGTGACTGTGAAAGCAGGGAAGTTGGTGCAGTTCAGCGAAGTTCGCGCCGGGGGCAGTTACATTTCACAAAACGATCCCCGCCTGCACTTTGGCCTGGGGGCTGAATCCAAAATAGGCGAGATGGAGATCAAGTGGCCCAGTGGAAAGGTGGATACATTGCACGATCTGCCGGCAGACTTTATTTATTCGATCGTCGAAGGCGAAGGAGTCGCCGGTAAAACTCCACTGCCGCCGCCATAAAACTTCATTCCTGTTCGAGCATTTCTCCCAGCGTCGGCTTGTGCTTTCCAATCTTTTTATCCCTGCGGTCCGGAACAACGGTTCCGGCGCGAGGCGTCCCGATTTGAGCTCGGGCCATGGCTTTCACCTGCTCGACCTTGCTGAACTTCTTCGGCTTGCGCTTCTTCTTCGCCATCGAAAACATCTTGCCATAGCTTGAGACCGCCAAAGCTGTAATAATTACGGAGAAAGACTGACCTAACCATGGAAGAGCGCGAATTTTTCGATGAACGGCCTGAAAAGAAGATGGCCACGCTGAACTGTCCCCATTGCCATCAACCTGCGGAATACGAAGTCACCTGGATTGTTCGCACCAAGAAACGGCAACTCGCTGGGCGCGCCGACGAACGTGACCGTGCCCGCTTCGCGAAGGCCCGCTCCTACATGCTGCGCAAGGATGACCTCATGGCCTGCAAGAACGTCCGCTGCCGCAAACGCTTCGAGATTTCCGGTGTGCAGTCCGTGGTGTTCACCGACTAGGCGGCGTTTCCTCGCGTTATTCGCTCATTTATACTAACCAGTTTGCCCGGCCCGTACGCCGGGGGACGGGAGTTACGCCTTGAAGATTCTGGTTTGCATGAAGCAGGTGCCGCAAAAAGATGCGCCGCTCAAGCTGAACGAGTCGGGCACATGGATCCGCGAAGACGTGTCGTACGAAGTGAATGAGCCAGACGCCTTCGCCCTCGAGGAAGCGCTGCGCCAGAAAGAGAAGCACAGCGGGGAAGTGGTCGTCATCACCTCCGGCCCCGCCCGCTCGCAACAGGTATTGCGGGAAGCCCTGGCCAAGGGCGCGGATCGCGCCATCCATCTTGAAGACAGCGCCTTCGTCGGACTCGACGCCTCCAATACTGCTCGCGCCTTCGCCGCCGCTATCAAAGACGAAAAATTCGATCTCATCTTTACCGGATTGCAATCCGATGACTATGGCTATGCTCAAACCGGCGTTGTGCTGGCAGAACTTCTCGGATGGCCTCACGCCACCATCATCATGCAAATCGAAAAGACCGACTCCGGAATCCGAGTCAAGCGCGAACTCGAAGCCGGATATTTCCAATTCGTAGATATGCCTCTGCCCGCGGTGCTTACGATTCAGTCCGGCATCAACAAACTGCGCTACGCCACGCTGATCGGAATCAAGCAGGCAAAGAACAAGCCGCTCCGCAAAGTGACGCTGGCCGAGGTGCAGTCAGCGATCGGCGCCAACATGCAGAAGATCGAGCGCTTGTACATTCCTCAGAAAACCAAGAACACAGAATTTCTCGAAGGTCCTCCCGCCGAAGTCGCAAAGAAACTGGTTGAGAAACTAAGAAACGAAGTGCGCGTCCTGTAACTGGGAACCGAGAACTGAGATCCGAGAACTGGTTGTTAGAGTCACCGTGGTAAAGACTGAGAAAAGATTCGAGACGCAAAATCATGGCCGATTCAATCCTGGTAATCGTCGAACAACGTGAAGGAAAGTTGAACCGCGTCTCCTGGGAGACCCTGACCGCGGGCCAGGCGCTGGCCGCCGAAACCGGCTGGACACTCGAAGCCGCAGTGGCCGGCAGCGGAGTGGCTACCTTCGCCAATGAAATTGCCGGCAAAAAGGTTGCGAAGGTCTACGCCATCGAATCTCCGAAACTCGAGCCTTACACACCTGACGCCTTCGCCGCCGCGCTGAAGCAATTCATTTCGTCGAAGCAGCCCAAGCTGGTGTTGATGCCGCACACGTACCAGGTGCGCGATTTCGTGCCCAAGCTGGCTACGGCAATGGAGCGCACGGCAATCAGCGATTGCATCGCATACAAAAAAGACGGCGACAAACTGCTCTTTACGCGCCAGATGTTTCAGGGCAAGCTGGCTGCGGACGTCAGCTTCACCTGCGATGCGCCGTGGTTCGTGACTTTCCAGAACGGAGCTTTTCGCGGAGACAAAGTTGAGGCCGGTACAGCCCCGGCCCCCATCGAAACCGTGAACATCGAAATCGCGGACGGCGCCATCCGCAATAAACCGCAGGAAGTCTTCAAGGAAGCCAAGCAGGCGGTCGACCTGACGCAGGCCGAAATCATCGTCTCGGTCGGACGCGGAATCAAAGAGCAGAAGAATATCGAACTGGCCAAACAGCTGGCCGAGGCGCTGGGCGGTGAACTGGCTGCGTCACGTCCCATCTGCGATTCCGGATGGCTTCCCATGGACCGCCAGATCGGGTCCTCCGGACAAACCGTAGCGCCCAAACTCTATCTCGCCCTGGGCATCAGCGGCGCTATTCAGCATATCGTTGGCATGAAGGGAGCGCGCACTATCGTCGCCATTAATAAAGACTCCGAAGCGCCAATCTTCGAGATCGCTGACGTTGCTGTAGTGGGGAATCTGTTCGACATCGTGCCGCCGTTGATTGAGGAAGTGAAAAAAGCGAAAGCGGGGAGTTGATATTACGCGCCTTGGTACATCGCCACAGGTAACCAATTTTCACGTATCCACAGAACGGATGAACCTAATAAAATAGCCCTATGGACATGACTCTGACAGCCGTTTACGAGCAAGTCCCAAAAAGTGAAGGTGACGGCTACGTTGCCTATACCGAAGAACTGCCCGGCGCCATTTCCGAAGGAGACACGTTGGAAGAAGCCCGCGAAAATTTGCGGGACGCTGTCGAACTCCTCCTGGAAACTAATCGCGACCTCGCAGGAAAGCGGATCTCGGGCAAGAAGATCACTCGGGAAAAGATTACTATCTCCGTCGCTTAACCTGTTTCCACACGGCAAAGTCTGGTTACACAGCCCTTGAAGCGCAAAGGACAAGGGTGAGATGAAGCGCCAAGACTTAATTCGTCACCTCGAAACGAACGGTTGCATTCTTCTTCGCGAAGGGCCAAACACAGTGTCTACTACAATTCTCGGCCCAGCGAACGGCTACCGTCCCGCGGCATCGCGAAGTCAAGAACCCGACTGCGGTTCGAATCTGCAAAGATCTAAATGTGCCGCACCCGCTTCGTTGAAATTCACCAGCCGTATATGATAGGCAACTGAAGCTGAGTTTTTTGCCTGGACGGAAGCTCGAATAAAAACGTGGATTATCAGGCGCTGAAAGCCATTATCAAATGCTAGTTTTTCGCAAACCCCTAACAGGCATCGAACGCCCTCAGATGCCCGCCGATGTTGTCATCGTCGGTGGCGGTCCTTCTGGCATGGCCTGCGCGCTGCGGCTCTCGCAGCTCATCGATCAGCACAACGCGCAGCATCCTGACTCGCAGCTCAGCAAAGAAAATATTTACGTCCTCGAAAAGGCGCGCGAGATTGGACAGCACTGCCTCTCCGGAGCGCTGCTCGATCCTCGCTCCATGCGCGAACTTCTTCCCGGATTCGAAAAAGAAGCACCGCTCGATTCCGAAGTCACGAAAGAGGCGGTTTACTTTCTCACCCAGAAAGGCAAGTTCAAGTTTCCTATCACCCCGCCGCCGCTGCGCGATCATGGCAACTACGTCATTTCGCTTAATCGATTTGTGAAGTGGCTGGGCGGTAAGGTCGAGGAGACCGGAATCACGATCTTCACTGGTTTCGCTGGATCTGAACTCTTGCTCGACGGTGATCGCGTTACCGGCGTTCGCACCGACGACAAAGGCGTGGACAAGCAAAACCAGCCGAAATCCAATTTCGAGCCGGGCTATGACCTTCAAGCTAAAGTTGTAATTCTTGCCGAAGGCACGCGCGGATCGCTTACCAAACAGCTCATTGCGCGCTTCTCGCTCGATCGTGATCGCAACCCGCAAACTTACGGCCAGGGCATCAAGGAACTCTGGGAAGTCCCGGCAGGACGCATCGCTCCCGGCGAAGTCGTTTACACCATGGGATGGCCACTGACCACAAAAGAATATGGCGGCGCTTGGATTTACGGCGGCAAAGACAACGTGGTCTCCCTTGGTTTCGTCGTGGGCCTCGATTATCCCGACCCGCGCATTGATCCGCAACGCGTCTTGCAGGAGTTCAAGAAACATCCTCTGGTTGCGCGACTGCTCGAAGGCGGCAAGATGATTCGCTATGGCGCGAAGTCTCTGCCTTACGGCGGCTGGTGGTCGATTCCGCCGGTGGCCGGCAATGGATGGATGATTCTCGGTGACTCCGCTGGCTTCCTGAATTCGCAGCGTCTGAAGGGAATACATCTCGCCATCAAGAGCGGCATGCTGGCAGCAGAAACCGCGTTTGAAGCCCTGAAGAAAGATGATTTCTCCGCTGCTTCGCTGGGAGACTATCAGCGCCGAGTCGAATCAAGCTGGATTAAAGACGAGCTGTGGAAGGTCCGCAATTTTCACCAGGGATTCGAGCATGGATTCTGGCGCGGCATGATCAATGCCGGCCTGCAGCAGTTCACCGGTGGACGCGGTCTGCACAATCACTCTCCGTCCACCGCGGGATATCAACATCTCAAGAAGCTTACGCAACTTCCGGCAGACGGCGGCGCCGAGGCTCACCTCATCGGTCCGGCCAAGGGCGATGGCAAACTGACCTTCGATAAGCTCACTGACCTCTACCACTCCGGCACCAAGCACGAAGAGGACCAGCCTGCACACCTGATCATTCACGATACCGACGTCTGCAACACGCGCTGCATAAAAGAATTCGGCAGCCCCTGCCAGAATTTTTGCCCAGCCAACGTCTACGAAATGGTTGACGACGCCACGCAACCGAACGGAAAGCGCATCAGCCTGAACCCATCGAACTGCGTGCACTGCAAGACTTGTGATATCGCCGATCCGTACCAGATCATCACATGGGTCCCGCCCGAAGGTGGTGGCGGCCCAAATTACGACGGGATGTAGATGACTCGTGTGGGACAGCCGCCCTCGGTTGTTCAGTCGAACACAGTGCGACACAGGGAAAGTCAGCAACCAGTGAACGAGTTCACGCGAGCGCCCATCAAGAGGCTCTTCCGTTTCTGCGGCCGGTCTTTTCGTTCAATCAGCTGATCGTCATTCAATCCAGCCAGCAGATCGAAAGCCCGCGCCATCGTCCCGTCTCTTTCCCGCAGGACGATTTCCTTACCCCTGTGGAAGATTTCCACTTCGTCGCCCTTCAGGCAGAATTGCTTCGGAAGCCTCACCGCCTGGCTTTTTCCCGAGCGGAACACCTTCGCCGTGTCCATGATGACTCTCCGTGACAACGTACGTATGTAACCTATACACATTGTCGAAACCATTCAAAAGCGTTACTTTGGCTGACGCTGTCCTAGTTGAGGTCGTGCCTCCCATTGGGACCCGCCCGGCCCGTTTTCGAGGAAATCAATGCGCCTGACATCTCACAGTTTGACCGGTCTTGTATCCATCGCGATCCTTGCCGTCTGCGCCTCCGCTCAGCAGCCGTCTATCCCTACAACCGGCTTCGAAGGCCTCGACAAATACCGGGCCTCGCGCATTGCCGTCTTCACCGACGACTACGGACAGCTTGCCCGCTACCGCGATGCCAATGCCGCGCTCGAGCCGCCAGCGCCCGGCGAGAACCGAGTCGTCTTTTTCGGCGATTCCATTACCGACAGCTGGAAGCTTGCCGAATATTTCCCGAACAAGCCTTACCTCAACCGCGGCATCGGCGGACAGACCTCGCCGCAGATGCTTGTCCGCTTTCGCCAGGATGTCATCAACCTCCATCCCAAGGTGGTCGTGATTCTGGCCGGCACCAATGACATTGCGGGTAACACCGGCCCCATGCGTCTCGAAGATATCGAAGCCGACTATGCCTCACTGGCGGAGCTTGCCCGGGCCAGTCACATCGCGGTCGTGTACTCGTCGGTCCTGCCTGTGCACAACTACACGCCGAAATCGCAGGACTTTTTCGCACAGCGATCGCCAGCCAAAATCCTTGCGCTGAACCAGTGGCTTAAAGACTATTGCGCTGCCAGCCATCTGGTGTACCTCGACTACTTCTCCGCCCTGGTCGATGACAAAGGACTTTTGAAGCGGGAACTGGCCGAAGACGGCCTGCATCCCAACGCTGCCGGCTTCAAAATCATGGCTCCGCTGGCGGAAGCCGCCATCGCCAAAGCGCTCGCGAGCAACCCTTAATTTGACTCGCCTGCTCCTCCGGCGCATCTATAATGAGAGTTGAGTTTCCGACCGCCTCAGCCCACGGGAATACCCGGGCTGCGGTGGCGAGGGATGGTCTTCTTTGCGAAGGACGCAAAGGAGAGTCAACCCCGAGGGTGCCGGTGGAAACGCCTGCGCCTCCCGGCTTCGCGAGAAGCCATTGGAAAGGAAACAGCTGCCGGGGATTTTCCCGCCTGTTGTCTCCCTTTCCTGAACCGTTCGAATCCGAAGGTGCAGTAGCCTGGAAGCCATATTCCGTGCCTCTTACCGACAAATTCGGCCGCGCCATCACCGACCTCCGGATCTCGGTCACCGACCGTTGCAACTACAAGTGTGTTTACTGCCGTACTGGAAACGAAGGCGCTCTTTATGGCGATCTTCCGTTTTCCGACTACCTGCGCATGTCACGCGTGCTGGTCGGACTCGGAATCGAAAAGGTCCGAATCACGGGCGGCGAACCGCTGTTGCGCAAGGGCGTAATCGATTTTGTTCGCGAGCTGGCCAAGCTGCGCACCGTTGGCGGCGACGAACTCGACATCGCGCTGACCACCAACGGCCATCTTTTGTCGGACATGGCGAAGCCGCTCAAGGAAGCCGGCTTGCGCCGCGTCACCGTCAGTATGGACGCCGTCGATCCCGACCGATTTGCCCGCATAACCCGCGTCCCTGATGGATACGACAACGTTCTGGCCGGTATCCGTGCATCCCGCCGTGCGGGGTTATGGCCGGTGAAGGTGAATTGTGTGCTGATGCGCGGCTTCAACGAAGACCAGATCATTCCGTTCGGCATGTTCGCGCGAGAAGAAGGTGTAGTTGTCCGTTTCATCGAGTTCATGCCGCTTGAAGAAGACCGTGTGTGGTCGCCGAACACGGTGGTCACGCTGGATGAAATCGTGCAGCGCATGGGCGAATACCGCCCATTAGTGGAAATTCCCCACGCCCGCAGCGAGACTGCCCGTCGCTACCGTTTCGACGACGGCATCGGAGAGATCGGGATCATCGCGCCCGTATCCCACCCGTTCTGTGGACATTGCAGCCGCATCCGCATCACCTCGGACGGCAAGATTCGCACTTGCCTCTTTTCGGTTTGGGACCACGACCTGCACGCCCAGATGCGCGGCGGCGCGTCAGACGAAGAGCTTAGCGAATTCATCCGCGGCGTAATCCAGAAAAAAGAAGCCCGCCACCACATCGGCGAGCCCGACTTCGTGCCTGCATCGCGAACCATGGTCCACATCGGTGGCTAAAAGCAGCACCAACCGTGTGGGAGCGGGTCTTCGACCCGGTCGGGCCGAGCGAAGCTCGGCTTGCTTTGTGAGGGAAGGGCACGACTTCAGTCGTGCCGCTATGTTCCCAGGTAGTCTCGCGCTTAGCGCATGAGGTTTGTTCCTGGATTTTCCCAGAAGTCCATAATTCCCCCTAGTTTTCTCTCCCCAGGAAAGTGACTTCCTCCGATCTGCCGATTTGTCCCCACCATTAAAACAATGTTCTTGATAATCAATTCATCAAGAACGTCAAAGATCGCAAGGAGCAATAAAAAATGAAAATGACATTTCTCGCAGTCGCATTCGCAATGATGTTGTCTGTCACCACCAACGTATTTGCCGCCGCGAACAAGGACATTGTGGACACGGCCGTCGCAGCCGGTGACTTCAAGACTCTGGCCGCCGCGTTACAGGCTGCCGGACTAGTAGAAACACTGAAAGGGCCCGGCCCTTTCACCGTCTTCGCCCCCACGGACGAAGCTTTCGCCAAACTGCCCGCGGGCACGGTGGAAGAACTGCTCAAGCCCGAGAACAAGGAAAAGCTGGTTGCAATCCTGACCTATCACGTCGTCTCCGGCAAAGTGATGGCTAAGGATGTAATGAAGATGAATTCAGCGAAAACCGTGAACGGCAAGAGCGTGACCATCACGGACAAGAACGGAGCTGTCATGGTGGATAACGCGAAGGTGATCAAGGCCGATATCGCCGCTTCCAACGGGGTCATCCACGTGATCGATTCCGTCATCATTCCGCAATAATTTTGGGCACGATTTTCCCCAACGGCCGGGAGACATATTTCCCGGCCGTATTTTTTGACTTGGAGGGGTCTTGTAGCGCCGGCCTCCGGCCGGCCCGATGGGCGGGCGGGACGCCCGCCAGACAGCCGGCGAGACGCCGGCGCTACAAACTCCAGCACGGCTCACCTCGAACCCGGTAACATCGCAATATGAAGCGCGCGGCTTCGGTCTCCATTTCCGCAATCGTGATGACTGTTCTTCTTTGTAATGTGGCGAAGGCGCAGCAGTCTGCACCGGCGTCCACATATCTTGGTTTCGACCGCAACGACTATCCTGGAGACGAGAATTTGAAGCCACTGCGCCAGACATTTGCCTACTCAGGATTCTGGCTGAACTCTCCTCCCGGCGAGAAGATCAACACCTGGGCGGGGAAACGACAGGTCTTGCAGTCGGCAGGGTTCGGATTCCTTGTGCTCTTCAACGGACGCCTTTTCGTCCAACTAAAAACAGTGGCAAACGCCGCGAAGCTGGGAAAATCCGATGCTGAATCCGCCATTGCGGCCGCGAGGCGCGAAGGTTTTCCTGCCGGAACAATTATTTTCATCGATCAGGAAGAAGGTGGCCGCATGCTTCCGGAGCAGAAGGCCTATCTCTATGCCTGGGTCGACGGGATTAGCGCAGCTGGTTTCCGGGGCGGCATTTATTGCTCCGGAATCCCCGCCAAAGAAGGCAAAGGCGTGTCGGTCGTCACCGCGGACGATATACGGCAGAATTCTGGTGGAAGAAAGATCGCGTATTGGGTTGCTAACGACGCCTGTCCGCCTTCGCCCGGCTGCGCCTTTCCCAAACGTCCGCCCAATCCGGCAGAGAGCGGAATCGACTTCGCAGAGATTTGGCAGTTTGCTCAGTCGCCGAGACGAAAGGATTTTGCCGCCGGTTGCCCCGCCAACTACGACCGCGACGGAAGTTGTTATCCCCCGGGCATTGACCTCGCCAGGCGCTTGCACGTTGACATCAACACCGCAAACAGCCCAGATCCGTCGCAGGGCCAAAGTCAGTAGAACCTGTGGGGCGGAGACTTTCCTCATTCCTAGGACGTAGTCATCCTGAGCTTGCGAAGGATCTCGCGCGCAGCGGATGCGCACTCTCACGGCGATTGTGGCGGCCCGCGCCAGATCCTTCAGGACTGAAGTCCTTCAGGATGACGCCGGTGTAATGGACTTGACTCGAACTAAGCCACTTCCCAATTCTCCAAATCTTCCAATCCAGATGAATTAGAATAAAGGCATACTCCTATGGCCGATCGCAGTTTTACCTTCGATGAAGCCCAAAGTCTTCTGCCCATTCTAGAGTCCCTGCTGCGCACCGCCATTGACGGCAAGAAATTGATCGAGGCAGTCGACGCTGAATTCCAGGAACTCGCTCACCAGGTTTTTCTGAGTGGAGGATTGCTGGTGAACATCGTGCAAGTCGCTCGCCGCAAAGCCGAACGCGAAAAGACCATCCACCGCGTAAAGGACGCTCTAGCCGAGATCGACTCTACGGGCGTTCAGGTGAAGGACCTGGACATCGGATTGCTCGACTTCCCCTGCGAAGTAGAAGGACGCACCGTCCTGCTCTGCTGGAAGCTGGGAGAAACCGGAATCACGCACTGGCACGGCACCGACGAAGGCTTCGCCGGCCGCAAACCAATCGACGAGAAGATTGCCAAGGCGAAAAGAACGAACTAGTCGTCAGTCGTCGGTCTCCAGTCGTCAGCAAATCTAAGCCTCGATGAGCAAAGAGTATAGGTTTTGCTGAAGACCGACGACTGAAGACTGACGACTCCTTCTAAGGTTTCCCCCCTTCATTCCACCGCGGCGTAAACGAAGAATTGACCAGCCATCTGACCGGGAGCAGCAGCGACCCGATCGCTGCGTCCATGTGTTTGAAATCGATGTGAGGGACGTCGTCGCTGGGCCGATGGTAGTCGTTGTGCAATCCGTAGCTGGAGATTGTCTGCGCGACCACCCCCTTTTTTGCCAGGACATAATTGTCAGATCGCGCGAAAAAATTTTCCGAGGGATGAGGATCCGCCACCAGCTTTGCTCCGCGCGCCGCCAGCCTGGGCCCGAGATTCGAGCGCTCCCATCCCGTGAGCCATACGGTGTCTGAACTCACGGCAGAATCGGCGCGTCCCAGCATTTCAAACTCCAGGTTTACCGCGATTTGCTTCAGCGGGATCGGAGGGTGCTCCCGGAAAAAGGCCGAACCTTGTCCGCCGGTTTCCTCGCTGCCGAACAGCGCGAAGATCACCGTGCGTCGCGGCTTCGGACCTCTCCCCAGAACCCGCGCTAATTCCAATACAGCCGTCGTGCCTGAGGCGTCGTCGTCCGCCCCGTTGTAGATGTTGTCGCCTTTCACTGGCTGGCCGACGCCCAGGTGGTCCAGATGCGCGGACAGCAACACGGCCGAGTCGCGCAGCTTGGGATCGCTGCCATGCAGGATTCCTACTGCATTCGATGTGTATTTCTTTTCGATCGTGGAAGGCCCGTCGAAGGTCAGAGTCGTGTTTTCAGGAAGAGATTCCAGAATCTTCGTCGCCTCCGGACTGCTTTCCAACAGATTGAAATCGGGGCCCAACCCCGACGTTTCCATTCCTTCGATCTTTACCGCAGGCGCAGGAAGTTCCTTGCCGCGTTCTGCGAAATGGGTGGCGCGTTCATCGTTCACAGCGATGATGGCCGCAACCGCTCCATCACCGGCGAGCGACATGGCCGTGGCGCGTTGCTTTGCCCGATCGTTCCCAAGGATCAGGACGATGGCTCCTGCTGCCTCCGGATCTTTCTCATCAGGATTGATCACGCGCAGCCGTCCGGAAAATTGAACCTGCGACAAATATGCCACGGCGAATTCCTTGCCATAACTGAACGTAGCTTTCTCTCCGCTGGAACCAGGTTTAGCGAAGGTCAGTTGTGGTGGCGCCGTGAATTTTGGTTGCAACAACGTCGCGCGTTGAAGATAACCACCGTCATCTCCGGCGGGAGCGATTCCGTACTCTCGCAGTTGAGATGCCACATAGGTGGCTGCCACAAGTTCGTCCGCGGTGGCACTTCCGCGGCCGCGCAGCGCATCCGACGCCAGAAATTCCATGTGGGCCCGAATGCAGGCAACACAAAGCCGGGGAGCCGGCGAGGTCATGACCGCGGATGCCTTATTTGTCGACGCACCAGGGACTGCCGTCTCAGCCGCGACTTCCGCCGGCAAAGCGAATTGCAGGCAAAGAAAAAAGAAGGCGAGGGAAAAAACACGAGATCGTTTCATCGGGTTATCTTTTTTTGGTGAGGGAACTGACTCCAGCAGGTTAGCAGATCGGTTTTTGCGCGCGGACTCGCTGAGTAACTCAGCCCGGTACCTCCCTTAGTGCACACAGAAGTACACCCGTCGCCTGCGAGCAAAACCTTCTCTGCTACAATTCTTTATAGCCACTCGCCAATGCGGACAATGCACGAAAAGTACGTCTGCCGGGACTTTCTCAACATGCTTCGTTTTGGCCGGAAACTCCGGATTTTCGCGATGCTGGGAGCGCTTTCGATGCTTGCCGTGGCGGCTGGCTGCAAGGGCTTCTTTGTAAATCCAACGCTGACCTCCCTTGCGGTGTCACCCAGCTCCGCCTCGATTGTTGAGTCTCAGACCCAGCAGTTGACCGCGACCGGAACGTACGACGATGGCAGCACTAAGGATTTGACTGGCACCGCCAGCTGGACGACATCCGACTCCACGGTCGCCACGGTCAGCAAGGGCGGACTCGTAACTGCTGCCGCCAACATCACCAGTCCGCCTGGCTCCGCGACCATTACCGCCACGTCCGGCACGCTGACCGCTACGTCCGCGATCACGGTCAACACCGGTCCGCTCACAGCCATCGCCATCAGTACCACCACCCCCAACCCGGCTGCGGGTACGACGGTAGTTTTCAAAGCGTTGGGAACCTATAGCGGAAGCTCCACCCAGCAGGACATCACCAGCCTCGTGACCTGGACCAGCAGCAACACTGCTGTGATCTCCACAATTTCGGGTGGAAGCGGTGCCGTACTTTCCACGGCTGCCTCCAACTCAACCACGGATGTGACCGCCACCCTCGATGGCATCACAAGCAACACTTTGACCGTCACCGTGCAATGACGGATATCCGCTGCATCGGGATCTGCACCGGTGGCGGCGACGCCCCCGGCCTCAACGCCGTCATTCGCGCCTCGGTGAAGTGCGCTTTTCTGAAGTACGGCTGGAAAATCATCGGCATTCCGGACGGCTTCGATGGACTGATCTGGCCAGAGAAATCCTACGAACTCACTCTGAAGCATGTGAGTGGGATACTGCCTCGCGGCGGAACGATTCTCGGAACGACTAATCGCGGCAATCCCTTCAAATACTGCACCATCGAAAACGGTCAGGAAGTCACGCGGGACATTTCAGACGAGGTCATCGCCAATGCCCGCAAGCTGGGTATCGATGCGGTGATCAGCATCGGCGGAGAGGGTTCGCAGACCATTGCGCTCGAGTTGTTCCACCGCGGAATGAAGATTGTAGGCGTGCCCAAAACCATCGACAACGACCTTTCTGCCACTGAAGTTACATTCGGCTTTGACACAGCAGTCGCCACAGCCACCGACGCGGTAGACAAAATTCACACCACGGCCGAATCCCACCACCGCGTCATGGTTGTGGAGGTCATGGGCCGTGATGCCGGCTGGATTGCGATCGAAGCCGGCATTGCTGGCGGGGCTCACGTCATTCTGATTCCGGAAATTCCCTTCACCGTTGAAAATGTCTGTGCCCACGTGAAGAAGCGCGAGAGTTATGGCAAACGGTTCACCATCGTGGTGGTGGCGGAAGGCGTGCATATTCCTCTGGCATATAAAGAGAAACGGCGCGGCGGGTCGGTGGGAAATCTGATTGGAAACGCCATTGCCACGATGGCCAACAAGGAAGTGAGAGTCAGCGTTCTGGGACACATTCAGCGCGGCGGCACTCCGACTGCCTTCGACCGCATCCTGGCCACCCGCTTTGGTGTGGCGGCCGTGGACCTGATTGCCCAGGGCGGCTTTGGCAAAATGGTGTGTTTGCGTAATGCGCGCATCGAAGCCGTCGACATCGCCGAGGCGATCGGACAGTTAAAGACAGTCGATCCCAATGGTCAGCTGGTACAGACCGCCAAATCGATTGGGATTTCTTTTGGTGATTGAGTGGATGACCGGCTGAAACTGAATCTCTCGTGTGGTCGGGGCCACGTAAAGGCTGGTTGATCCTCTGCACATTCGGTAGCATCGTTTCATACTCTCTTTGACCTGATCGTTCAGGATTTTATCTAAGTGAAACACTGCCATTCATTTTTCGGAGCTTCTCTCTTGTTGCTGTTGCTACCGGGCCTGGTCTTGCTCGACGGCTGCAGTCGAGGCAAGAACAGCGGCGACAAGGAAATCGCCTACGTGTCCGCCCCTCAGGCCTTTCTGCGAGATCAAGTGGCGGCGGTCTACAACAAGGCTGGGACGGTGAAGAACGGGGAAGCAGTGCAGATTCTGGCGCGCGACCGGCGCTTCGCCCGGGTTCGCAACTCCGCGGGAGCTGAGGGATGGCTGGAGCAGCGCTACCTGGTCACCAAGGAAACCTACGACGCGTTCCAGAAACTGGCTGCGCAGATGGCGCAGGAACCAGTGCAAGCGACTGCGGTGGCCCACAACCAATCCAATATCCATCTTCAGCCGCAACGGGATGCCGATCACCTTTACCAGGTGGACCAGGGCGCCAAGCTATCGCTGATGAAGCGCGCCAGCGCAGAGAAGCCTCTACCCGGCGGACAAGCCAAACCTGCCAATACAGCCAAAGAAGGACAAGAGCCCCCTGCACCTGCCATGGAAGACTGGTGGCTCATTCGGGACGAGGCAGGACACGTCGGCTGGGTGCTCGGCCGCATGCTGGACGTAGATGTTCCTCTCGAGATCGCCCAGTATGCCGAGGGCCAGCGCCTCGTAGCTTCATTTGTCTTGGACCGCGTTACCGACGGCGACAAACAGGTTCCGCAATACCTCGTGCTCTTCACCGAGAACAAAGATGGTATGCCGTTCGATTACAACCAAGTCCGGGTCTTTACCTGGAACGTCCGAAAGCATCGCTACGAGACGGCGTATCGGGAACGCAATCTCAACGGTGTGCTTCCGCTAACGGTCTCGCACGAGACTTTCGACAAGGAAGGCGACCTCCCGGTGTTTACGGTGCGAGTCAAAGTTGACGCCGGAAACGTCATTGAGCGCAAATACAAGCTCAACACTCCCATTGTGCGGCGCGTGCTTGCCCCCGGAGAGCAGCCCGCTGTCATGAGTCATCGATCCGCGGCAACCCCCAGAAAAAAGAGAAAACGTTAAGTAATAACTGAGAACTGAGAACCGAGAACCGGGAACTAAGAACTAGAAGTCAAGAACCGGAAGTTAAGAAGTTAAGCACGAGAAGGAAAGAACCAGGAGAGAGAACCAGGAGAAAGAAGAAAGAGAGGATTCTACTCAGTCACAATGATAATAGGCGGCGCAGGCGCAGGGGTCCCTTCATCCAAAGCGCGCTGCCAGGCTGCAATCGATCGCAGCAGTCCCGCTGAATCAATGCCGCCAAATCCTTCCGGATAGTGCGATAGATTGCGAAAGGCCCGCCCCAGAACCGAGCGAGCGCCTGCCAGGTTCCCGTTTCCGAAGTGGTGAAGGGCGACGGCCACCTGGATCAATCCCTGCAAAAACTTCTTTTCCGCCTGGGGCGCGGCGCGCCACACGTCTTCGAGAGCCTCGTGCGCCTCGAAGAACTCGCCCCGATTGAATAGCTCGATGCCGTCCCGGCATTGCTCAATTTCCACGCCACATTGTGGCACACACGAGAGACATCTTCGCGGCGAATAATACGTATTTTCATAGTCGGTGACTTCGGTAACCTCCGCTTTTTAGTATTAAGAGGGGAACCTATATTGTAAATAGATGAAAACACTGCCTGTTAAGTTGAACTGTTTTGGAAGGAGAGTTGCTTTGTTCCTAGACAGTAAAGATATGCAAAGCATCCGTAAAGATGTCTTGTACACCGAGACCAGTTCCCGCAAGCACCCCAGGAACGTCAAGTTTTGAGGAGAAATCGCATGTTTTCAGGAGTTCCCAAGTTAAGACTTTTTGCCTCCGTGCTGGCCCTGTTCGGATTGATGGCGTTCAGCACCGGATTGGCCTATGGCCAGACCACGAGCGGCAACATTGTAGGCACGGTAATTGATTCCTCTGGCGCGGCCGTGGTCAACGCCGACGTGAACGCAACTAACGTTGCGACCAATGTCTCGGCTGCCACCAGAACTGGATCCAGCGGCGAATATCGCTTCGACAACCTTCTGGCAGGCAACTACAGAATCACTGTGAAATCGAGCGGTTTCAGGACTACGACGGTCACTGTGGCCATCCTGCTCAACCAGACCGGCACCGCGAACGTGACTTTGTCGCCCGGCGCCTCCACTGAGACGGTGGAAGTTTCTGGGGAAGCTCCAATCATCGATACCTCTACGGCCCAGCTTCAGACCACATATCAGGATGTACAGTTGCTGGATTTGCCGGCTACCGGCCTGGGAGTTTCAACCAATGGCCAGAATTTGGGAGTGCTGAACCTCGCGCTGCTGGACTCGGGCGTGGGCAGCACCGGCGGTTTGGGTGCAGGTACCGGCCCGTCCGTCGGCGGCCAGCGTCCCCGGAATAACAATTTTACTGTCGAGGGTATAGACAACAATAACAAGGGCATCACCGGTCCACTCATCTATATCCCGCAGGACGCGGTTGCCAACTTCTCGGTTTTGCAAAACCAGTTCAACTCCGAATTCGGCCACTCCTCTGGCGGCCAGTTCAATCTCACCGTGCAGAGCGGCACCAATAGCTTCCACGGCAAAGCTTACGAGTATTTCCAGAACCGCAACCTCAACGCCGTCGACCAGTCGTTAGCGAACCAGGGAATCTTCAAGAATCCGCGCTTCGACAGCAACCGGTTCGGCGGACAATTTGGCGGCCCGATCTTCAAGAACAAGCTGTTCTTCTTCGCCAACTACGAATACAACCCGGTGGGTCAGGCCGCGTCGCCAGGTTCTCCTCTGCTCGCGCCGACCGCAGCTGGGTATGACCAACTGCTTGCTATTCCGGGCGCCTCGGCAGCCAACATCAATGCGCTAAAGGCCTATATCGTCGCACCCTCAAGCAACAATGCCCCCATTACTGTCGGGAATACGGCAGTTGATGTCGGCGTGTTCCCCCTGGCCGCGCCGAACTTCATCAACTACAAGGCTTTGACGACCTCGATGGACTGGAACATCAGCGACCGCGATCAGGTTCGTGGCCGCTACCTGTACAACAAGAATTCGCAGATCGATGCGGGCTTGATCGGCGTGACCCTGCCGGTCTTCTACACCACCATCGCGCAGCCCTACCACCTGGTAGCCCTGAGCGAATATCACACCTTTTCTCCGTCGGTCACCAACGAATTCCGGGTCGGCTTTAATCGGTTTGCCCAGGACTTCACCGTTCCTAATCTTTCGTTCCTGCCCACCCTCGATGCGTTCCCGAACCTCACCTTCGACGATCTGGGTGGAACCAACATCGGTCCCGATCCTAATGCTCCCCAGTTCAACATTCAGAACACCTACCAGGCGGTGGACAACCTCACCTGGACCAAAGGGAACCACACTCTGAAGTTTGGAGCGGAATATCGGAAGGCAATTTCACCGCAGAAATTCATTCAGCGGTCTCGTGGCGATTACGAATACGCAAACTTCAGTACGTTCGTCTTTGATCAAATCCCCGATGGCGCAGTGAACGAGCGCAGCTTCGGCACGGTCGGCTACTCGGGCGATCAGTTCGGAGTCTACTGGTACGTCAACGACAGCTGGAAATTCCGTCCAAACCTGACCATTAACCTGGGTCTCCGTTACGAATACACCAGCACTCCCTACGGGTGGACTCAGCAGAGCCTGAACAGCCTGTCTTCTGTCCCAGGCCTGATCACGTTCGCGTCGCCGAAGGCTCCTACCAAGGACTTTATGCCTCGCGTCGGATTTGCCTACACCCCCGGAACAAGCGGCAACACGTCAATTCGCGGTGGTTTCGGCATGGGCTACGATGTGCTGTATGACAACATCGGCGTGCTCTCTCGCCCGCCGCAAATCGGCAACACGGTCGATTGCCCGACGACCTGTTCGGCGACTGGCTTCCTCGCGAATGGTGGCATCCCGCTCCAGAACACGAGCGGAATCACCGTCCTCGACCAGGCTACTGCGCGGGCGAATACGTCCTCGTTCCTGCCTGAGAACGTGAAGTACCCACTGTCCCTTTCGTGGAACCTGGGCATACAACACGTCTTCAAGTCCAACTACACCGCTGAAGTGCGTTATGTCGGTACGCGCGGCGAGGATCTTTCGGTCCAGACCCGACCCAACGTGATAGCGGTCGCGACCGCCAATCGCCATTTGCCGACCTATCTGCAGGCGCCGTCACAGGCTACTCTGGACGCCTCAACCCTCACCTTGGGTGATTTGGTCAACGACTACAACAACGCTGCCTTTATCGATCCCGCTTACCTCAACGCTACCTGCACCGGCTCAAGCGTTCCCGGAAGCTGCGGTTTCGGCAGCGAAATCACGGGTTACGTTCCCTGGGGTTCTTCCACCTACCACGGACTGCAAACCCAGTTGAACCGCCGGTTCGCCAATGGTTTGCAATTGCAGGCGGCGTGGACGTATAGCCACCTGATTGACAACTCCACCGCGGATTTCTTCTCGACCGTCATCGCCCCACGGCGTGCGCAGGACTTCCGCAACCAAGCGGCGGAACGGGGCAACTCGGTTCTTGACCACCGTCATCGGATTACGATTTCGGCTGTGTATGACATGCCGTTCTTCAAGCACAGCGATAGCTGGTTGGCCCGCAACGTTTTGGGCAACTACGAAATCGCTCCGGTTTACACCTGGGAGACAGGACAATTGGGAACCGCGCAGAGCGGTATTGACACCAACCTGAACACCGACGGTGCGGGCGATCGCCCGATCTTCAACGCAAGTGGCGTCCCGGGTACAGGCAGCGACGTGATTCAGCTATGCAACAGCAGTCTGCCGGTCGGCAATCTTTGCAACGGCGATCCGGATCCCAACTTTGATCCGAGTCCCTACGTGGTCGGATATCAGGCCGTGAACCCCAACGCACAATACATCGTCGCCGGGAGCGGAGCATTGTCTACTGCTAGCCGTGGCACGATCACTACCCCGCCGATCAACAACTTCGACGTCACCTTGGTGAAGCACATAGCCATCACCGAGCGTGTCCGTATCGATGTCATGGCCGGGTTCCTGAATGCCCTGAACCATCCGCAATACATTACGGGCAGCGTGAACCAGGCGAACGAGTTCAGCGTTACAGGTCAGGGGCAACGGAATTACTTCATTCCGAGCGCTTCTAACTTCCATGACGCCAGAAACAGCTTCCCCAGCAATGCACGGACAGCCCAGCTGGGGTTGAAACTAACCTTCTAGACAACCGTAGTGAAACCTCGAGAGGGAGCCGCCAAGGCTCCCTCTTTTTTCTGTTAGTTCCTCAGCACGGAGAAGAATGGATCTCTAGCCAAAGCGTGTCCACGATGGCTGCAGTAATATGAAATTTTGTAGCCCTTGATTTATAACTCTGTAGAGTGACCAAAGTACCAGTGCATCCGCAGGTTCCGGCTTCCTGCCAAGTCTCTTAGAATAAACAACTTCACATAGACATTCGAACTGGCCGCTCAATTGCCATCACGATTCTTACACAGCCTGTTATAAGGTACCGTTCTTGGACGTTTTCCAGTCATTTTAAGGTTATACCGGCCTAAAAGGTGTGTGTTCCAAGACCAGTAGGTGGGCCGTAAAGCGTAAGAGCTTAAGGTGGAGGAGTGAAATGCAGAGATTGAGATCCCTTATTGGAATCCTGTCGCTGGTCCTGATGGCCAGCTTCGCGTTGGCGCAGACCGGTTCGATCCAGGGCACCGTTACGGACTCTGTGGGTGCGGTTGTCCAAGGTGCCGAAGTCACGGTGAAGAACCTCGGATCAAATGCCGAGCGAACTGTGACCAGTGGCGGTACCGGCGCGTACAGCGTTCCCGCGCTTCCTCCTGGCCAATATGACATCACGGTAAAGATGGCCAGCTTCAAGGCCTTCCACGTGACTGACGTGGCTGTCACCGTCGGCCAGACCGTTGGTTTGAACGTACAACTGGAGCCGGGCGCAGTGTCCGAAGAAGTCCAGGTGCGGGCCGACCAGATTCCCGACGTCGATCTAGAAACCTCGCAAGTCAGCAATCTGGTGGACGAAAAGACCATCAATGATCTGCCCCTGATCACACGCAATCCCTACGAACTTGTTCTACTGTCTCCAGGAACGTCGCAGACCAATGCACTAGGTGGAATCACGGTCAATGGATCGCGGGAACGCAACAATAACTTCCTGCTGGACGGAGTGGACAACAACGATACCGGCGTGCCGGGAGGGATCGTTACAGCGCTGAATGCACACCCGGATTCAACCCAGGAATTTCGTGTCATCACCAACAACTTCGCTGCTGAATATGGCCGTAACACCGGCGCGATCATTGACGTGGTAACCAAGAGCGGCACCAACAGCTTTCATGGGAACGCCTACGAATTTGGGCGCTGGAATGCATTTGGCGGTGCACGCGACTGGTTCAACCGAACTGAGGATGGCCCGCAGAATCCTTATGTTCGCAATCAGTTTGGCGCCAGTTTTGGCGGTCCGATCATCAAAGATAAGACCTTTTTCTTTGGCAACGTTGAATTCGATCGCTTTCGCACTGCGTCAACGGCTGTCGCCACCGTACCGACCGCAGCATTCAAGACCGGAATCTTCACGTATCAGGGCGAACCGGTGGATCTGACGCAAGGCGGAGCCAACAATGGAACGGGAAACGCCTTCTTCGGTGACCCCGCCGCCAACGCCCCGCCCGATCCGACGATGCAGAAGGTTTTCGCCTTGTATCCCAACCCGACCATTGATAACGGAGATGGCTTGACCGGCACGCTGTTCTACCCCAGCAATTCGAAGCAGAACAGCTACGATACCGTCGCAAAGATCGATCATCACTTTACGGATCGCGAGTCCGTCAGTGTTCGTTACGGTTACGATGGCTTCAACGACCCAAATCCGGCTGCGGTTCCGATTTTTGGGAATGTGAGCACAAAGGCGCTTAGCCAAGGTCTGGCAGCCAATTTGACCTCTACTTTCAGCAGTAACCTCATCAACTCGTTTGTCTTTGGCTGGAATAAGATCTACGCCAAGTTCGGTTGCGACGGCGTGAGCGTCGTGGATGGCGCCATTCCTTCTGTCGATCAGTTCGGTAACGGGTGGGATATCTATCCCGGAACGTTCTCAGATTTTGGTTGCGCCGCGCTCGTCTCCGACGGTCAATATCGGAAGACCGGTACGACCAGCTATTCCGACGGCCTGAGCTGGTCGCACGGAAACCACACTTTCAAGTTTGGCGGCGACTTCCGTAATATCAGCCAAACCGGACCGAACAGCTTCTTCTCGCGGCGCCAAGTTACAACCAGCGGGTTGCTGCTGGCCTTTGGTGTCCCCGTTGTCCAGAATGTCGCTACCGACGACCTGGCTCTCGAAGAAGCGGCCCAATCCTACTATGGTCTGGTTGAGAATGATCTGCAGGCGCAATTCTTCGATAAGGCCGGGAACCGGCAGGCCACCGACAACAAACATTTCCGCCAGCATGAATATGACTGGTACGGACAGGACACTTGGAAGGTGCGGCGGAACCTGACGCTGACATTGGGATTACGCTATCAGCTCGATGGCGTCCCCTATGAAGAAGGCGCCAACTTCTCCAATGCACTGGGTGACCTAACGGCGGCTACCGTTACCTTGACGGTAGTTGGACCAGGAACCGGAAAACAACTTTATGCTTCGGACTATTCCAACGTCGAGCCTCGGGCTGGTTTTTCGTGGGATCCGCGAGGCGACGGCAAGATGGCGGTTCGAGGCGCATTCGGCATCTTCCACGACCGTGTTTTCGGCAACCTGTTCGGGAACGCCCGTGGGAATCCACCGTTTGAACAGGACTACAACCAGTTTCCGGTCGACACCATCAATGGTTTCTACGGCGGCGCGCTCAATGGGCCATTTCCGCTGCCCACTCCGCCTCAGCAACCGGTTACGAATGTATTCACCGATGGGGCCGCGATCGCTCCAGTGCTCTTCGATCCCCATTTCCGCAACTCGTCCAGCAACAACTGGAACCTCGGCATCCAGCGCGAGTTGCCTGGCAACAATGTGCTTGACCTTGCCTACGTAGGATCGGAGGGGCACCACATTTACCGGATATTGGATCCGAACTCGCCCGATCCGGCACGGGTACAGCAACTGATAACCTTTTGCAGCGATCCTACTAACTCCTTTGGTTGCACACCGGACGATGTCTCATTCACCAATTTGTACCGTGGAGCCGATTTCGGTGCGCTCCCCTTCAATGCAGTGGCTCACAATACCTTGGTTCAGCCGTATTTTGCCGGCTCGGTCGGCAACTCAGTCTACAACTCACTGCAGTTGAAAGTTACCCACCGTTTGAGTCACGGACTTCAAGTCCAGGGCGCCTACACCTGGGCTCATGCGATCGACGACTCCAACGATCCTTACAATCCCGCCGTGGGGAACCGCGCTTTCGCTCGCAACTCGCGGAACCTGAAAGAAGAGCGGGGCAACTCGGATAACGATATTCGCCACGTTGCCGTGATCAGTTATTTCTGGGAAGTGCCGTTCGGAAAAGGCAAGGGTTTTCTGAACAAAGGGTTTGCGGGAAAGATATTCGAAGGTTGGCAATTCTCGGGTATAACCTCGGCGCAGACCGGGCATCCGTTCGACGTGTTTAGTTCGACCGACATGGAACGCACGGGCTTGAGCGGCCGCGCTGACATTGTAGGCAATCCTTATGCACCCGGGGCTAACAACGACATCACAGCGGGGGGAAATAAGGTTTGGTTTACCAACCCCGCAGCCTTCTCCGGCCGCACCGACGGCAGCGGCGCCCCGCTCTACATTGGCCCAGGAACCAGCGGACGCAACAATTTCTATGGTCCGGGCTTCGTAAATTTCGATATGGTGTGGGCCAAAACAACGAAGATCACGGAGCGGTTCAACGCGGAGTTGCGGGTCGAGTGCTTCAACATCTTCAATCACCCGCACTTCGAAAACCCAGGGTTTGATGGCGCGTCCAACCGTATCACGGCATCCAACTTCGGCCTGATTAACGCCACTTCCAGTCGCCCGGACGGAACTACCTCGGCCCGGCAGTTGCAGGTAGCGCTTAAGCTGAATTTCTAGAAATAAAGGAATAAGCTAGCTGCCTGCGGGTTCGTCCCGCAGGCTTTTTTTGTGGTGTCGTTTCCACTTGATGCCTAGAAGGTGGAGGGATGAATCTTCAATTGTCAGGGCGAAACTCTCTATGCTGGATCGCGGCCATCGCTGCGATTCTAGTGGCCGCTTCGGTGGTGGCCTCCGCGGCGGACATGAAGCCCGAGGACCTGGTGACCAAGCACCTCGATTCCATTGGCACCACGGAATCCCGGGCCGGCGCGAAGTCGCGAATCGTGCAAGGCACGTCGCTTTTTAAGATTCGTATCGGAGGCGGCGGTGAACTCTCGGGAAAGAGTGCCCTGGTTTCCGAGGGACGCAAGTCGGTCCTCATGATCAAGTTGGGCAACCAAGATTATCGCGGCGAGCAGTTCGTTACCGATGGCGAGAAGGTTTCCGTGGCGGCAACCACCTCGAATCACAAATGGTCCGACCTTGGCGAATTTGTAAAAGCCCAGGACCAGATTGTCCGCGAAGGCTTGCTAGGCGGCGAGTTGACCACCGCATGGGCCCTGCTGAATCTGTCTGAAAACAAAGCAAAACTCAATTTCGATGGCGAGAAGAAATTTGATGGCCGTCCGGCCTATCAACTGACTTATCACCCGAAGAAGAGGGACGAGCTTACGATCCACCTCTACTTTGATCCGCAGACTTTCCAGCACATCGCGACTACCTATGCCATTACACTGGCCTCTGGTCTGGGCGGATTCCAGCCGTCGATTTCAGACCAGGCTGGACTGACGACATCCACGAACACAGGAGGCGCCGATGTTACGCAGAGCTCCAAGCAAAGGGAGACTCGTTACACCATCGAAGAACGATTCGGCGACTTCAAGACCGCCGAAGGTCTGACCCTCCCCACCAAATATTCTCTCCACTTTACCGAGGAACTCCAGAACGGCACGACAAAAGTCTATGAATGGGACCTTACTGCTGATGAGGTCTCGAATAACCAGCCGCTCGATCCCAAGAATTTTCAGGTGAAGTAACTAACCCCTGAACCACAGAGGACACGAAGTATCACGAAGGACATCCTTCGTGTACCTTCGTGTCCTCGGTGGTTACAGGTTTGGCTATTTGCCCAGAATTGTGTAGTGCGAACTGGCGGCCATGAAAAAGATCATGGGCACAGACAGAAAAAAGTTTGTGCGTGAGGCCAAAAATGCCTGCCGGGCCAGTGTCGCCGCGTTTGCCGGCGGCGTTCCGACCAGCGTCCCGCGGATGATCTTCTTGTTGTTGCGCCAGATAATTCCCCAGACATTGAAGAGCATGATGAATCCCAGCCCTCCTCCGATGCCGATGGAGAGTACGTGGTTATCATCCTGTCCCACTGGCGTGTAGTTCACAAACAGCCAACCGGCGGCGCAAACCAGCACCGCTGTGACCGCGCCCAGCACGTATCCACTGGGCGTTTTTGAAATCACGAAGTAAAGGATCATGGACGCGGCAATCCAGATCAGCAGAAAGAGACCAATCGTGCTTCCTGGACTTACGCCCATACGATGGGCATCGGCCGCGACGTAGACCTGCGACCAGTACCAGAAGCCCACGAACACGGTCAGCATGGCGCTCCAGCGGAATAATTGCAGCGCGGGCATGGTCAGATACTGGAAGATTTTCGGCTTGCTGGCAGCGTCCAGTTGCTTCATGAAAGGCACGTTGACCAGATTGAAAAAGTACAGCAATCCCACCCAGGTGATTCCGGCCAGAAGATGAACCCAGCGCAGGAGGAAAGCCAGCGCCTCCGTACCGGTATGGGTCGGCATAACGAATGAAGCGATCGCAGAATGCATTGGGGGAACTCCTCGAAGTCGAGAATGGTGTCATTTTGCTGGAGTGATGTCAATCAGGCGTTCAATGGGCGTTGCATGCAGCTGCGAGCACGCCACCGGCCAGTGATCACGAAGTTTGGATTTCTTGAAACATCTATCAACCGTGCGGTTCTCTGTACGCGCGGCGGCCTGAAACTGCGCCTCTACTATCGGAATGGTTAACTTGAAAAGCGGAAGGTTCCGCCGTATCGTACAAATACCGTGTGGGCGGCGAGTAATGTACGATAGCGTACAGAGCATGGCATTCCACCGCACTGCCCTTCTTTTCGCTGTCACAGCCAGGGCAAGTGGTAGCTTTTGAGGCAGTGAAGGTACAGACTGATTATCCCGAACGTCGTGTCAGTACCAAGGAGGTCGGCAATGGAAAACAAGCCGGCGCAAAACATCCAGGACACTTTCCTCAATACAGCACGCAAGGAACGGACGAATATCACCATCTATCTGCTGAGCGGCGTCAAGCTCACAGGGCGGATCCGCTCCTTCGATAAGTATTCAGTCGTGCTCGAGACCAACAATCAGGAACAGTTGATTTTCAAACACGCTATTTCCACTGTCGCCATGGGAAAGACTGTGCACGCGCATGGCGAAAAGCCAACCATGATGACGGCTTCGGTCGCAGCCGGCGCATCGGGTGCGGAGCCGGCTGCAATGCCCCGGCCTTCCGGGACCGAGGGATAAAGAGCTTCTGTAGCAACTGAACTTCGCAACTGGCGGCCGTCACCTGGATTGATCGATTTTCCTTCGTGTGTGTTTGCGCCCCGTCGAGTGGGATGAGTCACCAGTTCCGAGTTTCAATTGCAGTGTGAATCCATTAAATTGAGCGGTCCAAAGTCCAGTTCTCCCGGAAAAGATTCTTTCGGCAAGAGCCCCGCCAGCGGTGCGCGTGGTCCTGTGGACACGAGCCGTCCACCCAAGGAACGCGCTTTTTTGATTGGCCTCGACGTGCGTACCCGTTCTCGTGGCGCAGCGTCGTCCAGAACTAAAAGCGGACCGCTGACCGCTGCCGCCCAGGCAGCCCGCGACTCTTCGAAAGGGCCCGCCCGGACCCAGGCCCCGAACGTGCCTGAATTCACAGCTGAAGAATCGCTGGACGAATTACGTACCCTGGCGGTGAGTGCGGGCGCCGAAATTGTCGGAGAGTTTTTGCAGCATCGCGACCGCCCTGACCCGGCAACCCTGATTGGAAGCGGCAAGCTGGAAGAGATTGCCGGAGCCACGGCTTCGGTATCCGCCGATCTGCTGTTGTTCGACCACGACCTCACTGCCTCGCAACAGCGCAACATTGAAAAGCTGGTGAATACACGCGTGATTGATCGCACCCAGCTTATCCTCGATATTTTCGCGAAACATGCGAAGACTCGCGAGGGCCAGTTGCAGGTTGAACTGGCGCAACTGGAATACATGCTGCCGCGCCTCGGCGGACGCGGAATCGAGATGTCGCAACTCGGCGGCGGCATCGGCACCCGCGGCCCTGGCGAAACCCAACTCGAAACCGATCGCAGAAAAATTCACCGGCGCATCCGTCACGTGAAAGAACAAATCGAGAACGTGCGGAGGGTTCGGGCCCAGCAGCGAGCGCGCCGGGAAGCCGTGCCGGTGGCGACGGTCGCGCTGGTGGGTTACACCAATGCAGGGAAGTCCACGCTGTTCAATGCGCTGACACGCGCGGCAGTACTCGAATCTCCCAGAATGTTCGCCACACTCGATCCCACTATTCGGTCGGTCACTCTGCCGTCGCGAAGAAAAGTGTTGTTGTCCGATACGGTGGGATTCATCCGCAACCTGCCGCACACGCTGGTGACAGCGTTTCGGGCCACGCTTGAGGAAGTGCAGCGCGCGTCGTTGGTGCTTCAAGTATCCGATGCCAGCAGCCCGCTGACGGCCGAGCAGGACGCGCAAGTCGATAAAGTCCTGAAGGAACTCGAAGTCGACGGCAAGCCACGCTTGCGCGTGATGAACAAGATCGACCTGCTGCCTCCGAAGCAACGCGAATCGTTGTTGGATGACGCAAGCCGTGTTCACGTCTCCGCGGCGAAGGGAACTGGCATGACGACGCTGCTCGACCGCATCGATGAACTGCTCTCCGAGGACCCAATCAGCCGCGTTCATCTGAGCGTTCCGCAAAAAGAGGGAAAACTGCTGGCGCTGCTAGAAGCAAAGTCGCGAATCTATTCGCGGAAATACAACGGCGGGTCTGTGGAATTAGATGTGGAAGCGCCAGAGTCGGTGGTGCGAAAGGTGAGGACGTTTGTCCTGCAGGACTAGTCGTTCTCGGAATGGGTTTTCCGGATCAACCGAAGCGACCACTGGGCAGCCGGAACGGCAAACATCAAAAGCAGTACGACCCAGGCCAAGAATGCGATCAATGAAAGTATGATCGTGGTGAGCTCGAATCTCGCTCGGACTCCGAAGGCCGCTATACCCACAACGAGTCCGAAAACGGTTATCGTCGCGACTGGGATGATCCACTGCCTCGTATGTTTGCGCCGCGTGCGCAGGTGATCGAGCCAACGGCCAACGAGCCACCACTGGCCCCCAATTCCAATGATCAAAAGGGAGTCCAGAAGCACGATCCATGTTTTCAGGCGCATCCAACTTTTGAGTTTCTGCAATATCGGCCTCAGAACACTCGGATTACATCCCATAACGCCATGTGGGGGAATGAGAATGCCAGCCGGAAATTCCGCAAGGAAAATAAATCGGTCGGCGTCGGACGCTCGATACTCATAACATGGATCCCACGCGATCATCGGACCCGAGTGGATCATCGGCGGCGGAGCCGTCTTCTCGAAATCCTCTGCGGCCTGAACACGAGGGATTTGCCGCCAAATCAAGGCTTCCTCGTGATAGAGAACCGGCACCGACATCGCCAGATGAATAAGCGGCAGGAGGAGACTGTAGCGAAGCGCCTTCACGTAGATGTAGACACCGGTGAGCTCGAAAGTGGTACAGGGCTGATAACTGATAGCTGAGGGCTGAAAGCTTAAATGGGCCGGCAACCAAGAAGCGGTGACATTCCTTGGCTATCGGCCCATTCGATCCGGATTGGATCGGAGGTGATATCTCCATGCTAGACCCGTTATCCCCGATGTCAAGCAACTTTCCACGATCTTCCGAAATAGTTCAGCAGGCTGAATTTCAATCTGGAAACGAGCCTCGGCGCGGCCCGCGATTGCGTTGACACTCCACCTGTAACATGTTATTTTCAATGGTCTTAAACCTCCTTACGCTCTAGACCCTGATCAGCACACAATGAACGAGATTTTAGGACAATTAGGCGGATTACTGCTTGGGTCCGTTCCAACCATCATTTTTCTCGTGCTGCTGCTTGTCATTTACACCTTCGTGGTGGGCAAGCCGTTGAGCAAAGTGTTGGCCGAGCGGCACGCCCGGACAGAAGGCGCAATCGAAAAAGCGCGAGCTGACATTGCCCAGGCCGAAGCACGCACAGCGGAATATGAGCAGCGCATTCGCGAGGCCCGTATGACCGTTTTCAAAACTCAGGAAGCGCATCGCCAGGTTGCAGTGCAGGCGCGGACTGCTGCTGTCGCTGAAGCGCGAACCAAGGCACAGGCTCAGGTGGAGAAGGCGCGCGCGGCGATCGAACAGGACAAGGTTACGGCGCAATCCGGTCTGGAAGCGGAGAGCGGAAAGCTGGCGTCCGAGATTATTCGCACCGTGCTGCAACCCGCGACTCAAAGTCCGGCGGGGGGCGACTGATGGCGAACTCACAATTCATCCGGCATCTCCGAATTGTTCTGACTGCTTTGTTTTTGAGCGGCGTTTTGGCGGTCTCTTTCGCCAGAGCTCAAGCCCCGGAAAGTTCATCGGCGCAGTCGGAACCTGTCGTGGGCAGGAACAGCGAATTGGCCAAGGAATCGCGCGTAGCGGCGGGCGAGGATGAGCAGGCGCAGTTCAAGCAGTCAGCCTCAGTGCAGTGGGTGGCGAAGATTACTGGACTGAGCCTGGATAAGGCTTACTGGCTGTGCGTATTGCTGAATTTTGCAATCATCGCCGGCGCGATCGTTTATTTTTCGAAGAAGAACCTGCCGTCTGTGTTTCGCAATCGCACCGCTACGATCCAGAAAGCAATGCAGGAAGCGCGACAGGCCAGCGAAGAAGCCAACCGCCGCCTCGCTGAAATAGAAAACCGTCTTTCCCGGCTGAGCACGGAGATTGCGGGAATGACCGCTAACGCGGAGAAGGAAGCCGCAGCGGAAGAAGCGCGGATCAAAGCAGCGGCCGAAGAGGATGCGCGCAAGATTGTCGAATCTGCCGAGCAGGAGATTGCGGCGGCAGCCAAGTTGGCGCGGCGCGAACTCACTACGTACGCCGCGAATCTTGCGGTTTCGCTGGCCGCCCGGCAGATCAAGGTTGATACAGCGACCGACCAGGCACTGGTCCGAGGGTTCGCCAACGAGTTGTCGCCGAAAGCGAAATCCGGACAGGACGGAAACTAGCGCATGGCATCCGTGACCAGCACTTACGCTCGCGCCTTCGCCGACGTCGTTTTCGACAAGCGCCTGGATCCCGCGCAAACCCTGCAGGAAGCGCAGTCTCTGGCCCAGTTGGCAGCCGGCAGCGTGGAATTGCGCGAAGTCTGGGAAGCGCCGTCGATTCCAGCAGAGCAGAAACGCGCCTTGCTGGATGCGATTGTCGCGCGCGCAGGCTATTCCCGGACGGTAAGAAATTTTGTCGCCGTGCTGATGGACCACCGGCGCATCAAGTTTCTCGATCCGATCGTGAAAGAATTTGAGCAGGAGCTGAACCGCCGCATGGGATTCATTGAAGCGCAAATTACGACTGCGCGAGAGTTAGGCGAGCCAGAGCGAAATGCTTTAGAATCCCAGGTCGCAAAGCTGACCGGCCAAAAAGTACGCGCCCGCTACTCGCAGGACGGGTCGATTCTGGGCGGCGCAATCGTGAAGATCGGCAGCACAATTTACGACGGTTCGGTGCAGGGCCAACTGGAGCGGATCAGGGAAGCGATCAGCTCTTAAGCTTTTAGCCTTTAGAATTATCTTGAAACCAGGTCGAATCGATTGGGAGTTGGGACGCTTTAGAGAACTTGACCGCAAAGATCGCAAAGGAATTCCGCAAAGTACGCAAAGAACGAAGAAAAGCTAGGAGCAAAGAGCTAACAGCGAAGAGCTGATTCTATGGCACAAATTAAAGCAGACGAGATTACCCAGCTGATCCGGCAGCAGATCGAGAATTACGAATCCAAGATTGCCGTGGATGAAGTCGGTACGGTCATCACGCTGGGCGACGGTATTGCCCGCGTGCACGGCCTCGACAAAGTCATGGCCGGAGAACTTCTCGAGTTCCCGCACAACGTTGCCGGCATCGCCATGAACCTGGAAGAAGACCAGGTCGGCGTCGTGTTGCTGGGTGAGTACACCGAGATCAGCGAAGGCGACGAGGTCAAGCGTACCGGACGCATCATGAGCGTTCCCGTGGGCGAGGCGCTAGTCGGACGCGTCGTGAACTCGCTCGGGCAGCCGATCGACGACAAAGGGCCCATCGCAACCGATCAGTTCATTGCCCTCGAGCGCATCGCGCCAGGCGTGATCGATCGGCAGCCGGTGCGCGAGCCCATGGCGACTGGACTGAAAGCCATCGACAGCATGATCCCGATCGGACGCGGACAGCGCGAACTGATTATTGGCGATCGCCAGACTGGCAAGACCGCCGTCGCGCTCGACACCATCATCAACAGCCGCGGCAACGACCTGATCTGCATCTACAACGCGATCGGACAAAAACGTTCTTCGATTGCTCAGGTCGTAAAGATTCTCAGCGACGCCGGTGCCATGGAATACACCATCGTGGTCGCCGCGTCGGCGTCGGAACCCGCTCCGATGCAGTACATCTCTCCGTATGCGGCGTGCGCGATGGGTGAGTATTTCCGCGATACCAAGCGCCACGCGCTGGTAATTTACGACGATCTTTCGAAGCATGCGGCGTCGTATCGTGAGATCTCGCTGCTGCTGCGGCGTCCACCCGGGCGCGAAGCCTATCCCGGCGACGTGTTCTATCTCCACTCCCGGCTGCTGGAGCGTGCCTCGAAACTCAGCGACAAAATGGGTGGCGGTTCACTGACCGCGCTTCCCATCATCGAGACTCAGGCCGGTGATGTTTCGGCGTACATTCCGACCAACGTAATTTCGATCACTGATGGTCAGATTTTTCTTGAAACCGACTTGTTCAACAGCGGCGTAAGACCCGCGGTGAACGTTGGAATTTCGGTAAGCCGCGTCGGAGGCAGCGCCCAGATCAAAGCCATGCGGCAGGTGGCCGGCAGCATGAAGCTGGAACTGGCGCAGTACCGCGAGTTGGCGGCATTTGCGCAGTTCGGCAGCGACCTTGATAAAGCCACGCAAGCGCAGCTCAATCGCGGCCAGCGCCTGGTCGAAGTTCTTAAGCAAAAGCAGTTTTCGCCGTTGCCGTTCTCCAAGCAGATTCTGATCATCTTTGCCGGCACGAACGGCTTCTTCGACGACCTGCCGGTCGATCAGGTGCGCGAGTTCGAAGCGGAACTTTACAAATATGTCGATGCAACCGCGCCAGGTCTGTTGCGTACCATCATGGAAAAGAAAGTTCTGGACGACGCACTCAAAGCCGAGATGAGCAAAGTCATCAAGCAGAGCAAAGAAGCGTTCGTAGCGGACCGGCAAGCGGCAGCAAAGTAGCTTTTGGCTCTGAGCCTTTAGCTATTAGCTTCAGGCCAAAGACCAACGACCAATGACGAATAGCTGAAGACCGACGACTGATTTATGCCAAACATTCTCGACATCCGGCGGCGGATCCGTAGCGTAACCAACACGCGGCAGATCACCAAAGCGATGAAAATGGTTTCAGCGGCAAAATTGCGCCGGGCGCAGGAGCGCGCATTGGCGGCGCGTCCGTATGCCCAGATGCTGACCAATGTGCTGAAGTCTCTGGTCTCGCGCACCGAAATTTACGATCCGGAAACCGGAGAAGCGAAGCATCCGCTGCTGGCAAGGCGTCCGGAACAGAATGTTTTGCTGATTGTGGTCACCGGCGACAAAGGTCTGGCAGGGGCGTTCAATACCAATATTCTGAAAGCGGCAGCCCGTTTCATCGCCACCAAGTCAGATAAGAATCTGGAGATCGAAACCATCGGCCGCAAAGGGCGCGATTTTCTGCGCCGCCGTTTCCCGACTGCCGAGCCGCGGAAGGCCGACGCTCAGGCTCAGTCCCAGACCACAATCGTGGGCGAGCAAATCGGCGTGTTGAACAAGATCGACTACGCCATGGCGTCGGAGCTTGCCGAACGAGTGATTGAGCGTTACGGCCGCGAAGAAATCGACGCTGTATATTTGCTCTACAACGAGTTCAAGTCCGTGATCGCGCAACGCCTGGTCGTCGAACAGGTCCTGCCGATCGAGCAGATCGGGACGCCCGAGGTTCTGTTGTCCGAGGGCATGAGTCTGAAAGAAAAAGAGCGCGCCCTGGAAGCAGCGAAGGAAGCTGGCGTAAGCGTTCGTCCCACGGACACGCGTGAAATCGACGCGGCTGCCGCAAAATTTGCCACTGCGCCGGTCGACTACATTTACGAGCAGTCTCCGGAAGAGTTATTTCGATCGCTCTTGCCGAAATACGTGGCGATACAAGTCTTTCGCGGATTGCAGGAGTCAGTCGCCGCAGAGCACGCCGCGCGCATGACTGCCATGGATGCCGCGACGAACAATGCAACAGACATGATCGATTCCCTGACGCTGGCTATGAACCGTGCCCGTCAGGCAAAGATCACGAAAGAGATTATTGAAATCGTGAGCGGCGCAGCAGCCGCACAGTAAGGCAGCTTTTAGCTATTAGCCTTTAGCTCTTAGCTGAACCGAAAAACGCATATTGATGCGGTGAATTAAAAGTTTCCGAGCCCGAGCTAACGGCTAAAAGCTAATAGCTAAGAGCTGAGGTCCTATGCCAGAGAGAATTGGACGCGTTACTCAGATTTCCGGCCCTGCCGTCGACGTGCAGTTTGTCGAGGGCGCCATGCCGCCGATTTATCAGGCGCTGAAAGTAGTCAGCGACGGTTTCACTGTGCCCAACCCGATTGGCGTGATTCTGGAAGTGCAGCAGCACCTTGGCGAAGGCCGGGTGCGCTGCGTTGCCATGGAAGCCACCGAAGGTATGGTGCGTGGCATGAAAGCCATCGACCAGGGCGGCCCGATTTCCGTGCCCGTGGGCCGCGGCACGCTGGGGCGTGTGATGAACGTCATCGGCCAGCCTGTCGATCAGCTCGGACCGGTCGAGCACACCAAGACGATGCCAATCCACCGGCCCGCGCCGCTGTTCGAAGATCAGGCGACCACGGCCGAGATGTTCGAGACCGGTGTCAAAGTCGTCGACCTCGTCCAACCATTTCTTAAGGGCGGGAAGATTGGATTGTTCGGCGGCGCTGGTGTCGGCAAGACTGTCTTTATTCAGGAACTGATCAACAACGTCGCCAAGCAGCACGGCGGATATTCCGTCTTCGCGGGAGTCGGCGAACGAACTCGCGAAGGCAACGATCTGTGGCTGGAAATGACTGAGTCTGGCGTTATCAAGCCGGGCGATCCGTCGAAATCTAAAGCAGCGTTGATTTACGGACAGATGACTGAGCCCCCCGGCGCGCGTCTCCGCGTCGCGCTGACCGGACTGACGGTAGCCGAGTTTTTCCGCGACGAAGAAGGCGCGGACACGCTGCTCTTCATCGACAATATTTTCCGTTTCACCCAGGCAGGATCGGAAGTTTCCGCGCTGCTCGGCCGCATGCCCAGCGCCGTGGGATACCAGCCAAACCTGGCGACGGAAATGGGCGAGTTGCAGGAGCGCATTACATCGACGAAAAAAGGTTCGGTCACGTCGGTGCAGGCCATCTATGTGCCAGCCGACGATCTTACCGATCCCGCGCCGGCAACGACATTCGCTCACCTCGATGCCACAACGGTGCTTTCACGTGCCTTGACTGAGATTGGAATTTATCCCGCAGTCGATCCTCTGGCTTCGAGTTCGCGTATTCTCGATGCCCGCATCGTCGGCCAGGACCACTACGACGTAGCGCAGCAGGTGAAGAGAATTCTGCAGACCTACAAAGATCTGCAGGACATCATCGCCATCCTCGGTATCGACGAACTCAGCGAAGACCAGAAGATCAGCGTGGCCCGCGCGCGAAAGATTCAACGCTTCCTGTCGCAACCGTTCCACGTGGCCGAGCAGTTCACCGGCTCGCCGGGACGATACGTCAAAGTTGCCGACACGGTAAAAGGTTTCAAAGGAATCGCCGAAGGCAAGTACGACGATATCCCCGAGCAGGCCTTCTATATGAAGGGCACGATCGAAGAAGTGCTGGAAGCGGCAGAGAAGATGAAAGCAGCGTAAAGCGGACTTCCGACCTCGGACATCAGCAAGAACTTGGTTGGCTGAAGTCCGAGGGCCGAGGGCCGACGCCGGGTTTCCGATGGCAGACACTTTCCAACTCGAAATCGTCACCCCTGAAAAAATGGTGGTGAACGACGTGGCGGAGGAGATCCAGATTCCTGGCAAGAATGGATATCTGGGGATCCTGCCGGGCCATGCTCCGCTCATCACCGAACTGGCGGTTGGGGAGATCAGCTATCGCGAGGGCGGTCAGACTCTTTACCTGTCGGTCGCATGGGGTTTCGCCGAAGTGCTTCCGGATAAGGTGACGATCCTGGCCGAGACCGCAGAGCGTCCGCAGGAAATCGATGTGAAGCGAGCGCAGGAATCAAAGCAGAAAGCAGAAGAAGCGCTGAAGACCGGTCAAACCGAAGCTGATTTTACCCACGCCGAGGACGCTCTCAAACGCGCTGAAACCCGCCTGGAAGTAGCCGAGAAGAAGTAATCGAAAATATTTTCATCCTGAAGGGCATTCAGGCTGTGAAGGATTTATGCGTCCGGCATCTTCCCTGACTTTACCCTTTAACATTAGTGTTGCTCCTCAACTTCCCCAATCGTGAGAATCTTCGTATCCGTCCGAAACTTTTTGTAATCGCGGAAAGTCACATCCTCGCTGATGTTCAGGCCTTTCAATAATGCTAGCCGCGCATCCAGTTTCAAGGCAACGTGCCGGGGCAGCCACACTTCGTCATTCACTCTTACCTGCTCGATCTGAATGTTGGAGCCTTTGTGCAGACGCAGCAGAAACAAGCCGACCGAAACCGTATCTATACATTGAATATCGAGCTTTACCCACTGCTTTTCGGCTTCATCCAGCCACACGCGAAAATGGAACTTGGGTAGAAACTTCGCGTCTTTCATATGAGGCTCATAGCCGGGGCGCGGATCGCCATCGATCACTACGGAATTTCGTCCCTCCAGGTTTTCCTCGCCGACGTAGCGGAAGTTGTAGGCGTCGGCGATCTCCTTCACGAACTGCCGTCCATCTTCCTGCTCCTTATTTTGTTTCTCCAAGCGTTTTTGCCGATCATTGTCGCTCTCATTTTTTCGTTTCTCGATAATCTTCTGGACTTTCTCATCTTCCTTTCGCGCGTCGCTGTCGTTGAGGGGCCTGTCGTCACGGGCAATGAGCTTCCGTACCGGCTCTTCGTAGAGCACCATGATCTCGTAGGTCTTCGATTCGCTCGACTTCACCTGATCTTTTCCGTCGAGTTTGTGTTCTTCCTCGCGCTGAATGTAGGTGTAGTCGCGCTGCTTCTTGTCGTTCTGCATGTCTTTTTCCGCTGCTTCGCGGATCAAGTCGCGCATCTGGTCCTGCGACAGGTTGGTGTGTTCCGTCGTCTTCTGGCCAGGGATTTCCGCGGTTTCCTTCTGGGAGAGGACAGGGAAAGCAAGGCACACAACAACGAGCATTGCAGCGGAGGAGTACATCAGAAACGCACAGTACTTCATATTGAAATGGATACGTTTTTATAACCCGTCCCGTTCACCCGAGATGCCTCGAGATCTCTAGTTTTTGTCCTCGGCCTTGAACAGGACTTCGACAAACCGGATGGGCTCAGCGGTTGCGTTCAGAAATGTTGTCTTCCGTCCTGCCGGAATCCATAGGGGTTCGCCCGACGATTTGCGTATCCTTTCGTACTCGCCGGCCTTCATATCGATATCCGTGACCGGGATCAGCAGTTCCGGCCCTGGCTTCTCTGGCGGGGCGAACGCATCGCGTGAGAGCAACTGGATGTCATACACATTGGCGGCTCCGATCGACATTGAGTTCATGAACTTGGCGTGAGGATCGACTGGCGGAGCAATGGACGCAGCACCAAACTCCCACGTACCAGAATAAGACTGATAGCCATAGTTCGTGACTTTCGGATCGAGAAATTCGATCGTGACACTGCGATAGTCGGTAGTCCGGTCGTTGCGCATACCGATTGCACGTCCGCCAGTGTTGAAGCGTACATCACCCTTGCTGAAGTGAAAGTTAACAATGTCCGACTCGCCTTCCGGCCAGATGACGACATCGCTATCGAGTAGAGCAATTACCAGAAAGTTGTTGTCGTGCCGCGCCATGGTCCGCTCCAGAGGCCGGAGCGTGAGCGCAAACACACGCACCTGCTTGTTGACCAGCAGTTGCCGGTAGTGCGGCGCCGTGGCCATGTCCGGAGCGCTCTGAGTCCATGCCATGGGAGCCAACAGCAGCACAAGCAGGAATCGCCATTTCATAACGAAATTGTAGCCCCGAAAACAGGGAAGGCAAGTACGGTACCGGGTATGGACCAAAGTGCAGCTGCTATCCCGTCGTGCTTGGTTTTCTCGGATATATAGTTGGTAAGTGGAGACCATTGCATGCATTTTCTGTGGCGAGGGCGATTCCAGCGCGCTGATACAGGAGAACGGTTTTACGGGAAGGAAATGCGCCCGCTGTGGGCTCATTTATATCTCGCCTCGTCCTTCGCCTGAAGAGATTGCGAATCTTTACGGTCATGACGGGGCAAACGTCACTGCCGAAGCGCAGACTGCCGCCGAACGCTACAAGCGCCTGCAAGCGCGCAATACGCTGCGCATCCTGCGCAAATATGTGAGTGGCGGCAAGTTGCTTGAGATTGGCCCGGGCGCGGGCTATTTCATGGATGAAGCTCGCCTCGCCGGCTTCTTACCCTACGGCATCGAGCTAAACGGTTTGCAAGCTGATTCCATTCGCGAAAAATTGTCTCTTCCGTGCGAATCCAAATCGATCGCCGATGCTTTCCCGGGCGAACGGTTTGACGTGATTTACCACTGCGACGTGATCAGCCATCTCCCCGATCCCATTGCCGAATTCAAAGCCATGCGGGCGCGGCTCAGCGAGAACGGAATTCTAATCTTCGAGACCGGCAACATGGGTGACGTTCGCGCTGACCGGCTGCAACAGATTCGCCTCTTCCAGTATCCCGATCATCTTTTCTTCTTCAGCACCCAGAACATTCAATCGCTTTTGCAGCTGACGAACTTCAGAATGCTCGGCATTGAGCGTCACTCCATCGTTCCCGAGATGTGGATGAACAAGGCCCTCTCTGGCCTGCGCGGGAAGACGACCGCTGCCGGACAGCCTGTGAATGGAAATGGAACCAATGGGCGTCCAACTTCAGTCGCTGCCGCACAACTCAGATTTTCTGTTCGCTACCGCCTGGGTACGCTCACCGCGATCAAAGATCATCATCAAACAATGGTGGTGGTTGCCAGAGGCTCGTAGGCCGAGTGCCGCCAGCACCAATACAGAAAGATTGCACTTATCGTGTCTTTTCCGCCTTGCCCACCACCTCGCCGCGGTATAGCCGCTCGTCCACGCGGTGTAATCGCTCGGCCATCCCCGGACGCAACAGCTTGTAGTGAGGAATTTCAAACAAATAATCCACGATGAACCAGATGGGTTTCTCGGTAGTCATCCAGTGCAGGTGATCGAAGCGGCTCAGATCCACCGGACGCGAAAACCTGCGCAGAGTCCGCTCCCGCCGCAGGTTGAAATATAGATTGAAATAGCTCATGGCCAGTTCGCGCAGCGACCGGTACACCGGCTCGCGAAAGCGGCAACCGGTGTAGTTCGACTTCGCTACCACTCCCCAGTGGCCTTTCACTTTGTAGATGGCGAGAACGTGGTCGGTGTCGTGGTCCGCCTCGAGGTCCCAGATCAGCGGCGGAAAGCCGTTCGCGCGCAGCGCCGCTGCGGCGAACATCGCTCCTTCCAGGCAATGCGAAGTGTTTTCGCGAAGCACGCGACGCGGCGACCAGGCTGTATCTGCGAGATGGTATGGCATATCGTCCATATACCGCTGAATGCCATACGGATCTTTAAGGCTGCGCAGCTTGCGCAGTTCGGCGGGAGTGAAGCTATTCAGCTCTGTGGGTTTCGTCATCCTCGATGGCAGTTTAGCTGATGAAACCACGAACACCGTTAACCACGGAGGACACAGTGGACTCGGATTTACCGGCTAGGCCAGCAACTTTGCCAGCTCTAACGGCTGGTCGAGCACCGCGTCCGGCACAGGGTCGAGCAGAGTATGCGGCGCGAAGCCGTAGGTGACGCCGCAAGTCCACGTGCCGGAATTCCGGCCAGTCAGGACGTCGACTCCCGAATCGCCGACGATCAGAGTCTCACTGGGACCGGTTCCCATTTCCCGCAGGATCGCTTGCGCTCCCTCGGGATCAGGCTTTTTGGTGGGAAAACTGTTGCCGCCATAAACCAGGGTGAAGAATTTGCCCAAACCTAGCGCCTCGACAATCGCCCGCGACGGGACTACGGGTTTATTCGTGAGCACAGCCATCCGGCGCGGCTGTCCGTTGCCTGATTTCTCGATGGACGCCAGCGCTTCCAATATTCCATCGTACAAATGGGTGTGATCCAACTTGTGTTCACGGTAATAAGAAAGAAAATATTCCAGGCCCGAGCGGACCAGTTTCTCGTCGTTGGCTTCGCTGCCCAGCGCCCGGCCGATCAGAGCGGGAGCGCCGTCCCCGACGTAGCTGGCAATGACGTCATCCGGCAATTCGGGACGCTTCATATACCGGAGGGTCGCATTGACCGAATGCACCAGATCCAGTCGGGAGTCGATCAGTGTGCCGTCAAGGTCGAAGATCAGAAGCTTGATTGTCTGCGGATCGAATGGACGATTGATCTGGATCATGCCGTGCTCTCAGAATAACCGATGACGGCAGCCCGCAAAACCCATCCACCACCAAGGACACGAAGTATCACGAAGGCCTTGATTTCAGGAATGAAATGATCTCAGGCTTTCCTTCGTGAACCTTCGTGTCCTTGGTGGTTGACGGGTTTCTGCCCGAAACTACCTTCCCCCACCCTCCTTCCCGATTTACAATGCAGAAGCGTCTTGTACACTCGCATCTAAGGGAACCGGATGGCCACCACTAAGACTGACCTAAAATCGGCCGCTGTATCCGATCGCGATGTCAAGAAAGCCGGAAAGACCTACGAAGGCCTTTCCCGCGAACAGCTGATCGAAGCCTACCGTCACATGTATACCTCCCGGCGGGTAGACGACAAAGAGATCCTGCTCAAGCGCCAGCAGAAGATTTTTTTCCAGATATCAGGGGCCGGACACGAAGCCGTCGGCGTGGCTGCGGCTTTGGCCCTGAAAACCGGCTACGACTGGTTTTATCCTTATTACCGCGATCGGGCCCTTGGCCTTGCATTGGGAGTGACTGCGTACGACATGCTCCTGCAGGCCGTGGGTTCGGGCCAAGATCCCAGCTCCGGCGGACGGCAGATGCCTTCCCACTGGAGTATTCCTGACCTGAACATCGTGACCGGTTCTTCGCCGACCGGAACCCAGATTCTGCAGGCCGTAGGGTGCGCCGAGGTCGGTCGTTATTATGCCGCTCATCCGGATGCAGCCCGGAAGGTAACCGGCGACTATCGCCAGTTCAAAGACGTGAAATTCCATGGCGACGAGATCACCTACGTTTCGCTGGGAGAGGGAACCACAAGCGAAGGCGAGTTCTGGGAATCGCTCAATACGGCTGCCAACTTGCGGCTGCCTATTATTTTCGTGATTGAAGACAACGGGTATGCCATCTCGGTGCCTGTTGAAGTGCAGACCGCTGGGGGCAATATTTCCCGCCTGGTCAGCGGATTTCCCAACTTCCACTTTGAGGAAGTCGACGGTACCGACCCGGTGGCCACTTATGCCGCCTTCGTACGCTCGGTGGCGCATTGTCGTGGCGGGCACGGTCCTTCTTTTGTGCATGCTCACGTGATTCGTCCGTACTCGCATTCGCTTTCTGACGACGAACGCCTCTATCGACCGGACGCCGAACGGCAGCGCGATGCCCAGCGTGATCCCATCTCACGCATGCAGATGTTTCTGATCCGCGAGGGCATTCTCGACGAGAAGGGAATCAACCAGCTGGAGAAGCAGGTCGACGACGATCTGCAAGTCGCGACCGATCGCGCGCTGAAAGCGCCTGCCCCAACTCCGGACACAGTCTTGCAATATATTTATTCGCCGAATCTCGATCCCACGTCGTCCGCGTTCGACACTCAACCTGCGGCGCCTAAACACGAGGCTGCTGGCGCCGATGGCAAGAAGCCTGCGCCCAAGACGATGGCCGATCTCATCAACGCGACGTTGCGCGACGAAATGCGCCGCGACGAGCGCATTGTGATCTTCGGAGAAGACGTAGCTGACTGTAGCCGCGACGAATATCTCAAGCAGAAGCTGGTCAAAGGTAAGGGTGGCGTCTTCAAGCTCACTGCTGGCCTGCAATGCGACTTCGGCTCCGATCGTGTGTTCAACTCGCCGATCGCGGAAGCTAACATCGTGGGCCGAGCCACCGGCATGGCTCAGCGCGGACTGAAGCCGGTCGTCGAAATACAGTTCTTCGATTACATCTGGCCCGCCATGATGCAGCTGCGCAGCGAGCTGCCCCTGATTCGCTGGCGCTCCAACAATACGTTCTCCGCGCCCTGCGTGATCCGCGTGGCCATCGGCGGATATCTCACGGGCGGGGCCATTTATCACTCCCAGTGCGGTGAAACCGTCTTCACTCACATTCCCGGCCTGAGGGTTGTATTTCCATCAAACGCCCTTGATGCCGCTGGCTTGCTGCGCACCGCCATCCGCTGCGACGACCCGGTTCTTTTCCTCGAACACAAACGTCTCTACCGAGAAACCTACGGCCGCGCTGCATATCCGGGGACGGACTACATGGTGCCGTTCGGCAAAGCCAAGGTCGTGCAGGCAGGAATGGATCTCACAGTCATCACTTACGGAGCGGTCGTTCCCAGAGCACTTCAGGCGGTGCAGAAACTGGAGCGGGAACACGGAGTAAAAGCCGAGTTGATCGACCTCCGCAGCCTGAATCCCTTTGACTGGGACACGATTGCAGCCTCGGTGCAGAAAACCAGCCGCGCGCTGGTGGCGTACGAAGACACTCTGAGTTGGGGATACGGTGCGGAAATCGCTGCCCAAATCGCCGACAAACTATTCGAGCACCTGGATGCCCCGGTACGCCGGGTGGCCGCAATGGATGTATTCGTCGCGTACCATCCCGAACTGGAAAACGCGATCCTGCCCCAGACGGCAGATCTTTTCCAAGCCATGAAAGAGCTGTCGGAATACTAGCTTTTTCGTAGCGCCGGCGTCCCGCGGCTGTCGCGAGGGCGCCTCGCCCTCGCAAAAAGTTCGGGTCGCAACGTTTGCCGAGGTTTCCATCACTCTGTGGGCGAGACGCCCACAGGACAGCCGGCGAGACGCCGGCGCTACATGTTGATTCCCAACCACTTCCTGCCTGTCCAGATACCTGAGTAACGTCTGTAGTACTTTAGTTACGGAATGGGGGTACCCTTTGAACCGTCTGAATAAACACCGCATTTAGTGGTATGTCCATTCGCTAACGCCACTATACCTAGTACCATTCTGCAAGTCCCTCCAAGCCGTTTTCCAGAAAACAGGTATAAAACCCGGTAAAACCCGAAGATACGCCTTGACCTTGGCACTTTCGGGGTTGATATATGCTCAGCACACCTAAATTCACTCGAACGAGATTTTGTGCGAGGAATTTTCTCCCAACGTTTTGCCCGGCAGTCCGGAAAACCGGCTGCAATTTTGGGCTTCATCTGTGGAAAGGGTTTGGAACTATGGCCGACTCGCGGGAAGTGATGAACATTCGCCAGGCGTCGCAATACCTGGGAGTGAGTCCGGACACGCTTTACAAGTACGTAGGCGAGCAGAAGATTCCGGCTTTCAAACTGGGCAACCGCTGGCGCTTCAAAAAATCGAGGCTGGACCAGTGGATGGAAGAGAAGTCGACCCAGATGGAAGTCAAGAGCAAGAAGAAACCGAAGGCGGCTGGTAAGGCTGCCGGGCAACCGTAAAAGGCGGGCACATGTTTGGATTGGGATCAAAAACGATTGTTGGTCTGGATGTAGGCTCCTCCAGCATCAAGGCTGTCGAGCTGAGGAAGGGACGCAACGGTATCGAAGTCGCGCACCTGGGCCTCGAACCACTGGCGCCGGATATCGTCGTGGACTCCATGATCGTGGATTCCGGAACTGTCTCGAGCGCAATCTCGAAGCTGTTCACCGACAACGCGATTAAGGCGAAAGCCGTGGCCACCGCAGTCAGCGGCCACTCGGTGATCGTGAAAAAGATCTCACTGCCTTCCATGAGCGACCAGGAACTGGCCGAGACCATCGAGAAAGAAGCCGCCCAGCACATTCCGTTCGATCTGGCCGACGTCAATCTCGACTACCAGATCCTTTCTGAAGATGCCGGCAGTCCTCAAATGGACGTCCTGCTGGTCGCTGTCAAGAAAGACAAGATTCTCAATTACACCAACGTACTCTCGATGGCAGGCAAGACTCCGGCTATTGTGGACATCGATGCCCTGGCCTTGCAGAACTGCTACGAGTACAACTACGAACCCGCACCGGGACAAGTGGTGGCACTTTTGAACCTGGGCGCGAGCGTGATGAACATCAACATCGTGAAGGGCACCACGCCGCTGTTCCCGCGCGACGTCAGTGTGGGCGGGCACCAGTACACGGATTCGCTGCAGAAAGAACTGGACCTGAGCTTCGACGACGCCGAGTCACTGAAGCTGGGCAACAAAGTGGGAACGGTGAGCGAAGATGCGAAAACGCCGATCCTGCAGCAGGTGACGGAAATCATCGTTCTCGAAATTCAGAAGACATTTGATTTCTTCCGCGCCAGTTCATCGGGCGAGCATATCGAGAAGATTTATCTGGCGGGTGGCTCGTCGAAGGTCCCCGGTTTGGTCGAAGCTCTGCGCCAGGAGTTTTCGTTGCCGGTGGAAATTTTCAATCCGTTCCAGAAGATCGGCTTGCCGACCGAAGGACCGGGAGTGCAGCTGATCGAGCAGAATGCGGGCCAGATGGCAGTCGCGGTGGGGTTGGCCTTAAGGAGTTTTGAAGACTTATGATCCGAATCAACCTGCTGGGTGCACAAAAGGGAAAGAACAAGCGATCCGGAGCAGCTTCGGCGGCCGCCGTCATGGAAGTGGGTGACGTAGGCTCACCGAAGATGAAGGTCCTGGTGGTGCTGATTCTGGCTGCCCTGGTCAACGTGGGCTACTGGTATCAACTGGACAAACAGCACCGGGACATCGCCGCCAAGATGGAAGTGGCGATGCGGAAGAACGCCGAATTGGCCGACGTAAAGGCGCGCTACATGGAGCGCCAGCGTGAAGCCGATAACTACAAGCGGCGGGTGGATGTTATCGACCAGCTGCGCGCGGCCCAGGCCGGCCCGGTCAACCTCCTGAATACGGTTGGCCAGACGGTGAACAACACCGAAGCAGTCTGGCTCAACAGCATGAAGGACCAGGGTGCGAGCGTCGATATCGACGGCATGGCGTTGAGCACGGACGCCGTTGCCAGCCTGATCTCGAATCTGCAGAAGACCGGATACTTCACCAACATCGAAATCAAAGAGACCTTTCAGGACGACACTTTCAAGGAAATGCAGGCGTTCAACTTTACTCTGACCTGCGAAAAGGCGAAGTCCTAGTAAGGGCGGAAAAATATGGCCAACTTTAACGAAATGTCGGGCATTAAACAGTGGGCAGCGGTGGTGGGCGTCGCCGTATTAATCACCGGCGCTCTGTACTTCACCATGTTCAAGAGCCAGCGCGAAGCCAATGCGACGGCCCAGGCCGCCCTGGATGCCAAGGTCCGCGAAAACGCGGAACTGGAATCCTACCGGCCCAAGCTGGTGGATATCGAACGCCAGCTCGCCAGCCTCAAACAACAGCTGGAAATCGAACGCAAGATCGTGCCCGACGAGAAAGAAGTGCCTGGCTTCATGAAGATGATGAACGCCGAGGCCGCCAAAGCCGGGATCGAACTGCGGCGCTACACCTCCAGGCCGACCGCGGCGAAGGAATACTACACCGAGGTGCCTTTCGAGATGGAACTCGATGGCCCGTATTACTCGATGCTGAATTTCTTCGACAAAGTGGGCAAGCTGGAACGCATCGTCAACGTCTCGGGTCTGATGGTGTCAACCACCAAGAAGCCCACCGACGCCAAGGCGAAGCACACCTATCAGTACGCGCCGAACGAGAGCGTCGTAGCCACTTGCACGGCAACCACTTTCTTCAGTCATGACATGGATCCATCGGGAGGCGCTGGTGCAAAACCAGGTCAGGCTCCGGTGAAAAAGCAGGGGACCATATGAAGCTGACGACGGGAATCATTTTCCTCGGAATGGTGGCAGGAACTGCCGTAGGGCAGAATCCCGCCGTCATCAACAACACGCGGAATACGCTTCAGGGTGTGCAGCAGAAACAGGCTGCCGCCTCGAATGCAGCCCTGGCGTCCACGCAGGGCGGCGGAGCCAATCCCGCGGCGCAAAAACCGGCGAACAAGATCGTCGTCAAGAAGATTTCCGCCCCGGTATCGGCCTCGAAAGCGAAGCCGGCTGCCACTCGCAAGAAGGCGGAGCCCAAACAGCAGATCGCGGTCGAGAACCAGAAGAAGCCCGCGGAGAACAAGAACGACGCGCCCAAGCAGATCAACCTGACCAGCCGGCGCGATCCGTTCGTCAGCCCGGTGGTCAATCGCAGCATGCTGGGTTCGGGATGCAGCACTGGCAAGCGCTGCCTGGCCATCGACCAGATCAATCTCAAAGGTATCGTCAAGTCTGACTCAGGGATGATCGCGGTCGTCGTCAACAGTTTGGATAAAGCGTACTTTCTGCGGGAGAACGATCCGGTGTTCAACGGCTTTGTAGTAAAGATCACCGGCGATTCGATCATTTTCAAGGAAACGGTGCAGGATCGTTTGGGCAAGCCGTTGACTCGGGAAGTGACCAAGAAGATTACGACGTCGGCAGTCTAGGCGGCGAGGGGATTGGCCGGGTTACCGGCAGAAACGAATCTTGCTAGAAAGATCACGGGGCTGGCCAAGCGCAAGACCCGTTGGGGAGAGCGAAATGCGAAAGCAACTTCTGACCGTTTTAATGCCGGCGCTGGTGGTGGTATTCACCGCTTCGGCGCAGACCCAGAGCGCGGGCACAGACGCTCCCAGGCATGCCGCAGTGCAGAAGGTCAACGTTCTGCACACCGACGACGGCGTTAGCGTGGAGATCAAATCCCGCGGCGCAGTCAATCCGCGGATGAGCACGCTCGATAACCCGGCGCGCATCGTGGTCGATCTGCCGAATACGGTAGTCGGCACTTCGCGCGGCCAGATCAGCGTCGATGGCGACGGAGTGAAGGACATCCGGCTCGGTATGGACGGCCAGGCAACTCCGACGACTCGCGTCGTGGTCGATCTGACCAAAGCGGTGCGCCACGAACTGGTTGCAGGCGGCGACAACACGCTGGTCCTGAAGCTCTACACCAAGTCAGAGGTTGCCAAAGTAGCGCCAAAGGCCAAAGTGGCCCCGGCCGTCAAGAGTGAGGTCGCGGTCGCGCCTCAGGCAGCCCCAGTCGTAGCTGTGGCCCCGGAAGCGAAACTGCTTCAGGCCTCAGCCAAAGCCACAGACTTCGCGTTCATTGAACCTTCTTATTCGCCCAAGGCTGAAACGACGATCGCGGATGACAAATCCGCCGCGATCGAGCCTTCCGCGCGCGCCAATGCTGCCGCCGTAAAATTTGCCGCCCGTCCCGATGGCAACCTGTTGCCCCCGGCCAGCGCCGCCATGCAGTCCAATGGCGTGCAACCGGCGGTGAACATGGCCGCTGAGCAGAAGGTGCAGGCTTCGCAGCCAGTCACTCCGATGGGCCCGAAGTACACTGGCGAGCCCATCTCCGTGAACTTGAAGGATGTGGACCTGAAAGATTTCTTCCGCCTGATTCACGAGATCAGCGGTCTGAACGTCGTCCTCGATCCCAACGTCAAAGGTACCCTGACCATCGTCCTCGACGATGTGCCGTGGGACCAGGCGCTGGACATCGTTCTGAAGAACAACGACCTGGCCCGCCAGCTTGAAGGCAACGTGCTCCGCATCGCAACCGTGGACACCATGCGCAAGGAAGCTGAATCACGGCGCGCCCAGGTGGAAGCCGAAGCTCTGGCGGTCGACAAAGTTACCGTCACTCGTTTCCTGAGCTACGCTCACTCCAAGGATGTCGTCCCCACGGTGAAAAATTTCCTCACCCAGCGTGGCGACGTGATCTCTGACGATCGCACCAATGCCCTGATCATCCAGGACATTCCTTCCGTGATGCCGGCAATCGATCGCTTGCTCACGCAGCTGGATCGCAAGACTCAGGAAGTTGAAATTGAAGCTCGCGTAGTTGCAGCAACCCGCAGCTTCGCTCGCGACATCGGTACTCAGCTTGGTTTCGGCTGGGGCGATGGCAAGACCGCCGTCGGCGGCGCTTCCTCAGTCGGAACTTCTCCGACCACGGTAGGCGGCCTGACGCCGGGCTACATCACCAGCGGCACTTCCGGCGGTTCTACCACCGGCAGCACGATTCCACTGTTCTCCAATATGCCGGTCACCAGCCCGACCAGCGGACTGAGCTTCGTCAACGCCAGCAACAATGTGCGTATCGATGCCATCCTGACAATGGCTGAGTCGCGCGGATTACTGAAGATTCTTTCCCGTCCGCGAGTGGTCACGCAGAACAACATTCAGGCTCTGGTTCGCCAGGGCGTGCGTGTTCCCATCGTGACTCAGGCCCAGTTGGGTGGACCGCCCACGGTCACTTACGTGGATGCGTTCCTGCGCTTGACCGTGGTTCCGCAGATCACGTCGGAAGGCACCATCTTCCTGAACGTGGACGTGGAAAACACGACTCCTGACTTCGGCCGCACTGTACAGGGCAACCCCACTCTGATCACCCAGCAGGCAACCACGCAGGTCCTCGTGACCGACGGTGGCACGGTAGTCATCGGTGGTGTCATCCAGACCCAGAACTCGATCAATGTTCAGCAGGTTCCTCTGCTGGGCAACATCCCGTACCTGGGCAACCTGTTCAAACACACGACGGTCAGCACCTCCAACCAGGAGCTGATCTTCTTCATCACGCCCCGCATCATCCAGACATAGCGCGTGATGGTAACGAGGTAGAAGTAAAACAGCCGCCGGCCTCCTGAGAAGGAACCGGCGGTTTTGTTTTGCCCACACAGCGTTTGGAAGGGGCACAGCTCTTGGGAGGATTTTAGAAAGGGCACGGCTTCTGGCAAGGGCTTTCCAAGGGTGCGCCACCCGCCCAAGAGGTTTTGGGAAGGGCACGGCTTTAGTCGTGCCAATCAGCGATCCAGATTTCAGAGGCTTTAGCCTCCGAGGTTCGCTTCTGGAGCAGTCTGAAGTTTATTGATGCATTCGGGATACTACGACAGTTGTAGTCGAGTCTCCCATCAGAACAGAACCCAGCCTAAAATGATACTGTCATAGGCGTTCACACCAACCGTCAGCGCCCTCCTGCCATCACCTAACTGATTAGTATTAAATCGATTTTTGCATGCATTTCCTTCTGGAATAGCGTGACGAACTTGTTGTAGCATCTCTGGCGTTCGTCGCAGACTTCACTCTTTCGCCGTGATCGAGGAGGATTCAATGCGCACATGGGGCCTGATTCCCCTGACTGTCCGCCAAGTCGTATTCTTCACGCTGGTCTTCGTATTCGCTCTCGCACCGGTTTTGCTGCTTGCCCAGGGCTACTTTGGTACCGTCAGCGGCGAACTCACGGATGCCACCGGCGCCGTGATACCAGGGGCACAGGTAATCCTCTCGGACCAGCAAAAAGGATTCACCTTCAGCACTACGTCCGATAGCAATGGACGATACCTGTTCCGCTCCATTCCTCCCGGGCTCTACTCGGTGTCGGCGGAAGCCAGCGGCTTCGACAAGGCGGTCAGCGCCAAGTTCAAACTGGACGTCAACGAGAACTCCACGACCAACCTTTCGCTGAAAGTGGCAGGCGCCAGCCAGACCATCCAGATCGGTGCCGAAGCACAGACCATCCAGACAGAAGATGCGGAAACCGGCCAGGTCATCAATCGCAAATTCATCAACGACCTGCCGCTGATTGACCGCAACGTCATCGCATTGACCTCTCTGGCTCCGGGCGTCACGGCAATGGATGACCAGTGCGACGCGACCTGTACCGGCACGAACTTTGTCTCCAACGGAAGCCGCGGGTCGACGGCTGACATCCTCACCGATGGTGCTTCGGTCACGAATTCCGAACCGAACGGCGGCGTTACGCAAGCGACCTATCTTCCATCTCCGGAAGCCATCGAAGAATTCAAGGTGCAGCAGACCAACTTCAGCGCGGAGTACGGGTTCTCTGGCGCGTCGGTAGTCAACATGATCACGCGCTCAGGCACGAACCGGTTTCACGGCAGCGCCTATGACTTCGTGCGGGATTCGATCTTTGACGCGAACGACTGGTTCTCCAACCGTTTCGGACAGCCCCTCCCCCCGCTTCGCCGTAACAACTACGGTGTCACGATTGGCGGCCCGATCATCAAGAACAAAACGTTCTTCTTCGTTGACTACGATGGACTGCGCTCTTCAGGCTTGAGCACGGCTACATTTGGCGTGGCCACCGATCTGATGCGCACGGGGGATTTTGGCGAGGTGTGCGGTGCGCAAGGCGGCTCCTTCGATGGCGCGGGACGCTGTAGCGTGGACGCCGGCCAGATCTGGGATCCGTACCAGCGCTTCTTCGACTCCGGAACCGGTTCAGCGGTAAGGAACAACGATAATTCGTTCATTCCCTTCAACAACCTCGCCCTTTACACCAGCCCCGGCAACCCCAAGCTACCAGCTAACCTTCAGCCGCCTGCCGGCCCCGGCAACCTGATCGATCCGGTAGCAATGAATATGCTGAAGCTCTATCCGCAACCGAACATTTCAGGACAGGGAATCTACGACAACTGGTTTGGATCAGGGTCAAGCAAGGGCTACAACGATCAGTTCGACATCAAGGTCGATCACCGTTTCAACGAGAGCAATCTGGTCAGCGTGAAGTATTCATACCAGTACAACCATAGCGTGGGCCTGAACTGTTTCAAGAATTTTGCAGATCCTTGTCAGGGTGGTCCCGGCTGGACCAACGCGCACCTGTTTGCCATCAACGACACCCACACTTTCAGTCCAACCCTGTTGCTGAATGTCACGCTCGGCTTTACTCGCGGAGTATGGCATATCGACGCTTACAACCCGCAGGGCGTTGACGATCCTCTCGGTACGTTAGGGTTCCCCTCGTACCTGCAGAGCAATGGATTTCCCGGCGTTCCTGCTGTTTACCTCAGCGAGTATCTGAATAACGGCTCCACCAATATCGGCACCGATCCTTACGGCAACTACCGGCTGGGGCAGGACACAGGACAGCTGGCGGCGACGCTCGACAAGGTGCATGGCCCGCACGAGATCAAATTTGGCTTTGACGGACGCATACACCAGATCAATTACATCCAGACCAATGCGCCCAACGGAATTTTCACCTTCGACGAGCACGGCTCCGATGGCTGCCCAATCGGTTCCACGGACTTTGCCAGTTGCGGCGGTGATGCAATGGCCAGCTTCATGATGGGCAACATGGCCAATGACGACAACGGCAACTCTTACTATGAAATCCAGTTCCGGCCTGCAACCACAAATTACCAATACGGCTTCTTCGCCCAGGACAACTGGAAGGTCACTTCCAAGCTGACCTTGAATCTTGGTCTGCGCTATGACGTCACGCTCCCCCGCACTGATCGCTATAACCGGCAGAACTGGTTCGATCCCAATGTGACCAGCCCGCTGAATGGCGGCAGCCTCTCCTACACCGACGACCAGGGCAATCCCGTAACCTTGCCGCTCCGCGGCGGCGAAGTTTTCGCCAGTTCCAAGCAGCGTACGAACTATGCGACCGACTGGAACGACTTTCAACCGCGCTTCGGCTTTGCCTACCAGTTCGCGCCGAAGATGGTGGTGCGCGGCGGCTACGGCATCTACTACGGACAGTCGCGCTCGGGAGTGACGGGCGTTGTACCCTACGGCGGGCAGGGCTTCAATCAGTACACCAACATCATCAACACTTATCAAAATGATCACGCGACTCCGTATCTTCACCTGAGCAATCCGTATCCCAACGGACTGATTCAGCCCACCGGAAATTCGCTGGGCCTCTTGAACGATGTGGGTTTCAATGCCAATGGCCCGCTTCGCACGGGAGCCGCAAACCGGACTCCGAACGAGCAGAGCTGGAGTTTGGGCGTCGAGCGCTCATTGCCATGGGATGTAGTGTTCAATGCGGAATACATCGGGAAGAAGGGAACACATCTTCCTTTCAGCGGCGCGAACCAGTTAAACATCCTCGGTCCTCAGATCGAGAGTCCCAATGCTGACATCAACGATCTGCTCACTTTTGTCGACAATCCCTTTTCCTCGCAGCTAGGCGGGCCGATCAGTGATCCCAACAGCGTCCTGTCTTCACCCACGGTCCAGAAATTCCAGCTCAAGCTTCCATATCCTCAGTTCACCGGGGTAGCCAACGACGTTCAACTGATTGCCAATTCGACGTATCACGCGCTGCAACTGCTCGCCGAGAAGCGTTTCTCCAACGGGCTTCAGTTTCTGGTTACGTACACCTGGTCAAAGTCGATCGATGACTCTTCCCAGGCCGACGACAACGTGACTTGGCTGGGCAGCTTCAGCAGCCTGCAGGATCCCAACAAGCCGTGGCTGGAAAGAAGCCTGTCTACCTTCGACATTCCGCAAGTGCTGCAATTCAGCTACAGCTACGATCTTCCCTTCGGCCGGCACCGTGCTTTTCTCGGCAACATGCCGACGGTGCTCGAAGCGATCATAGGAGGCTGGAAAACCAACGGGATATGGAGGCTGTCCGGCGGGCGTCCTCTGACGTTCAGTCTCGCGGACGGGAACTCGCTCCCAACCTACGGCGCACAGCGGCCGAATATCGTGGGAACACCCAAGCGCAATCGCGGCGCGGACTGGGTCGATCAGTACTTCGCCGACATCAGCGTCTTTCAACGGCCGGATGATTTCACGCTTGGCACGGCTCCGCGAGCCTATGGCGGTATCCGCTCGCCGTGGGCGTTTACTTCCGACTTGTCGATCGCAAAACAATTCTCGATGGCCCGTGTGCGCGAAGACATGAACATTGAAGTCCGCATGGAAGCGCGGAACGCGTTCAATCACCCCGTATTCGGCACCCCAAACACTTCCGTGGACGATCCCAGCTTTGGACAGATCACGGGCTTGTCAGTAGGACCGCGAGAGTTGCAACTGGCGATCAAGGTCAACTTCTAGAGAACCACTCGGCCGAGTCCGCGCCCTCACACATTGCAAACTTGGCGATGTGTGGGGCGCGGCAGCGGCGCAGTCCGAGCGAAATCCACCGCGCCAGCGTCATCCTGAAGGATCTCGCGCGCACGACCATAAGATCCGTGGAGTGCATATCCGCTGCGCGGGATCCTTCGCAAGCTCAGGATGACACCATCCTGGGAGAGGAAATTCAAACGAAAGGCACTAGCGGTACGCGTGCGACTTTACGCGATCTGGCTTCAATCCTTCCTCGTGTTCAACCAGTGCCTCCCAAACCGTAGATTGACGGACCCTAAGGTCGCAGCCTAATATTTTCGCCGGCAATCCCACAGCACAATCGATCTTCACTAAAGAAACTTAGTCGGTACAGGAGACTGCTGAATGAGTCTACTCACGCGCAGGAAGATGCTTAAGAACGCAGCTCTACCCATTGCCGGGACTTTTGCGCTTCCTTCTTTGGCGGCAGCAGTTCAGGATTCAAGCACTCCATACCAGAGGCCCAGGCTGAAGATCACGGACGTCCGCACCGCTCAGGTTCGCGTGCACGGACTGCAAACCCATATCCGCGTCTACACCGATCAGGGATTCTACGGGCAAGGCGAATCCACCGACGCGGCCGTCGGAACGGTGTCGCTGGTGAATCAGTTCCGGCGGTTGTTGATTGGACAAGACCCGCTGAATGTAGATGCGCTCTGGGAGCGTATTCGCGTCTCGGGAATCTTTGCGGGTGCGCAAGGCGGACAATATGTCACTGCATTGACCGGAATCGAGATCGCTTTGTGGGACCTTGCCGGAAAGGCGCTGGGCTTGCCCGTCTATCAACTCTTGGGCGGGAAATTCCGTGACAAGGTGCGAATCTATTGCGACTCCGACATGGACGATCCGCTGGGCCCCGAGTCTGACAAGAAACTGCCGTGGATTAAAGATCAGGGTTTCACTGCGATGAAGATCGATCTGGACGAGGCGGCCGATCCGCACCGCTTCGACCGCGTGAACTGGACCGCCAATAACGCCGAGATTGACCGGATGGTGAGCTGGGTCAAACATGTGCGGGAATCTATTCCCAAAGAAATGGAACTCGCCTGCGACATGCATGGAAGATACGACGCGCCAACGGCCAAGCAGGTCGCCAAAGAACTTGAACCCTTCCGCCTGCTCTGGCTGGAAGAAGTCGTGCCCCCTGAAAACATTGACGCCATGGCAGACATTCGCCATTCCACGTCAACCCCGATTGCTGCCGGGGAGAACTTGTACATGCGATGGGGATATCGCGAGCTCTTGACCAAGAACGCCGTGGACATCATCCAGCCGGACCTGCAAAAGACCGGCGGTCTCTCTGAGGGCCGGAAGATCGCAAACCTGGCGCAGGCATATTACGTGCCCGTGGCGCCGCATTGCGTGGTTTCGCCCATCGGCACGATGTCCACTGCGCACGTCTGTGCTTCGATTCCTAACTTTCTGGTCTGCGAATGGCACTGGATCAACTTTCCCGAGTTTTGGAAGAACTGGGTGAAGGAAGGTGAAATCATCCAGAAGGGTTATGTCACCGTAACCGACAAGCCAGGCCTTGGGGTCGAGATGAACGAGGAAGTGGCTCGTAAAGCACAAATCCCGGGAACCACATGGTTTGAACCCAACCAAGCCTGACGAGAGTTCTGGAGCGAAGGCAAACATGAAGAGAACGCAAAGCCGGATTTTCTGCGCGATGTTGTTGTTGGTGCTGGTCTCGGTTGCACCAGTTGCAAGTGCGCAACAGGGCTTCTTCACTGCTGAGGACGTGATTAAGTACACGCCAGACTGGCACGGCGAGCGCTTTGCAGATGGCCGTCCCAAGGTTCCGGACGACATTCTGGATCGCATGAAGCGCGTTACGCTCGAAGAGGCGTGGGCGCTCCTCCAGCAGAACGGTTTTATGCATCAGTACGAGGATGGGTGGCTCTCTATCCATCCGGACAAGGTTCTGGTTGGTCGCGCGCTTACAGCTACATGGATGCCCGGCCGGCCTGATGTGCAAAAGTTGCTGGAAGAAGAAGGCGCGAAGATGCACCGGCTTGGAAGCATGAACGCCTGGCCAGTGGACATGCTGCAAAAGCGTGATGTCTATACCTGTGATCACTTCGGGCTGAAGGAGGCCGGACCTTCAATCGGTGACAATGTCGGCAACGCAATCTACGCTCGGTCTGGAAACGGCATTGTGTACGACGGCGCGGTAAGGGACATCAACGGCCTGGATGAATTGCCCGACTTCATTGCCTTTGTTCGCTCGTACGATCCATCGCACCACTATGGCTCGCTGAAAACCGGAAAGCTTCTTAATTCCACGATGGTGAGCATCAATGCGCCAACCCGCATCGGTCACGCGATGGTAATGCCGGGAGATGTGGTGCTGGGACGGAATGGCGGTGTCATTTTCATTCCGCCACAATTAGCTGAGCAAGTCGTCAAATCCTCGGAAGAAACTCATCTCCGCGATCTTTTTGGACATCAGCGCCTACAGGAGGGCAAGTACACCGCAGGCCAAATTGACGCCCGCTGGAGTGACGCGATCGAGCAGGATTACTACCAATGGCTGAAGCAGAATGAAGATCACCTGCCATTCCCGAAGTCGCGAATCGAAGAGATTTTGAGGGAGCGAAAATAATCAATGATGTTGAAACGTTAGCCGGGGCTCGACCTGCCTCCGGCGCGGCGCATCAGGACGTTCAGGTTGCCGCTTATCACTTCTTCAACCACCCTTGTAATTCCATCCACTCAGCGAAGCGGTCAATCCAGCGATCGGTAGGCAGGTTCTGCTTGCGCATGCCGAAGCCGTGGCCGCCCTTTGCGTACAGATGAAGCTCCGCCGACTTGTGCGCACCCGTCCATCTCTCGTATAAGGCCACGCTCTCCGGTGCGAGTCCGAACTGATCGTCGGTCGCCGCCGCAACGAACATTGGCGGGGCGTCCGCCGGGACGGGAATATCTTTGGAAATTTCTCCGCCTGCATAGATCGGAGCTACGAACGCAGGACGTCCCTCCGGCGAGTAATTGAACGCAACTCCGGAAACGACTCTGCCGCCAGCGGAGAATCCGATGATGCCGACACGGTCGGGAGAAACTCCCCACTCCGCTGCGTGCTGCCGAACGTAAGTGACGGCCGCTAACCCGTCCGCGACGGACAGCGGGATGATCGGTACTACCAGTTGGTCAAATTTCTGACGGTTGGCAAATAGCGCAATAAATTCCTGTGTAGCATCCTCGCCGGTGTGTGCCAGGCGGTACTTCAACACAAACGCCGTTACGCCTTTCGCAGCCAGGTACTTGGCAACATCGATTCCCTCGCTGGTGATAGAGAGCGCCATGAATCCGCCGCCCGGACAAACCACCACTGCCGTGCCGTTCTTTAATTCTGGAGCGGGCTTGAAAACGGTCAGGGTAGGCTTGGTCACGTTGGTGACGACTTCCGTGTGCCAGACGTTCGAGAAGTATTCTTTCTCCGGGTAATTTTCCGGTGTCGATCCCGGCGGCGTGCCAGGGTAGAGCGGAATGACATCCTGGGCAGAGGCTAGAGTTGCCAGTAACACCACTAAGAAGAGGGTTCGAGCCAGGAAGGTTTTCATGGCCGCGTAGTTTAGCAGAGAGTCGGATCATTGCGGGACGGTGGCCCATTCAAGCCCGGCTTTGGCTTGAGTGGGGTAGTTCTACCGCGGACCGACTCTTCCCGCTGGCTCGTTCACACCGCGTAGTTCGGGTGGAGGGTAATCTATTTTGTGTGGGCCCAAGTTTGATGATGCGTCAATATCTCCCAGTCAATCCAAAACCGGGCTTGAGTGGGTCACCGTCGGATGGGCGCGGAGAACTGTATTCGAACTATCGCACCTGCAAGGTTGCATTCAATGGTGTCTGGCTCGACGACGGGCCGACCAGAATCTTGTAAGCTCCCGGCAACAGGCTCCAACCATTTTTCTGTTCATCGAAGATGGAAATCACTCGCGCATCGACCGCGATGGTTACGCTCTTCGACTCGCCCGGGGCAAGTTCAATGCGCTGGAATCCCACCAGACGCTTGAAAGATTCACCGGCAGCGTCCGGAAGAGTGGCGTACACCTGAGCGACTTCGGCGCCAGCACGCTTACCCGTATTCTTTACCGCAAAAGTGACGCTGCGCTGTGCGTCGTCAGTTTTTAGGTTGGAATAGGCGTACGTCGTGTAGGACAGCCCAAAGCCAAAGGGAAACAGCGGTTCCTTGTGCTCGGCCTCGTACCACTTGTACCCAACCTTCAAGCCATCGTCATAGTGCACCGTATATTTCGATGCCACGTGGGTAGGGCCATTGTCTACACCGGTGCCCTGGCCAACGTCTTCTGGAGGAAGCGGCGGAATCACGGGACGGGGCAGATCGGCCTCACTTTTGGGGAAGGTCATGGCCAGCTTGCCGCTGGGGTTCACATCTCCGGCAATAATGTTCGCCAGAGCGGTATGCCCGCTGCTGCCCGCGAACCATACTTCCAGCACGCCGCGCACCTTGGCGATCCAGGGCATGGTCACGGCCGTGCCAGTCTCAAGAACAACAATCGTATTCGGATTCGCTGCCGCTACCTGCTCGATTAATGCGTCCTGATTGTCGGGAAGCGACAGGCTCGGCAGATCCACGCCTTCGGCCAGCCATTGGTGGGCGAAGACGATGGCGACGTCGGATTTTTTTGCCAGCGCCGACGCAGCACTCGTGTCCTGACCGGAGTCGAACTCCACCTTGGCATTGGGAAACTTTGCGCGCAGCGCTTTGAGCGGCGACGTAGGGAACCAGATGTGATCTTGCCAGTGCGTCGCGCCCTGGCCGGGAGGCATGATCGCATTGCCGCCGGGCGGATCCACCTGAGCTGATCCACCGCCCGAAATCATTCCCACGTCGGCATGGCCGCCGATTACCGCGATGCTCTTGATCTTGGCCGGGTTCAGCGGAAGAATATCCTTTTCATTCTTAAGCAGCACGATGCTCTTTTCTTCGATTCTCCGTGCGACATCCAGCCCGCCCAGTACATCGACGACGCCCTTCTCAACCGGATGGTCCACAATGCCAGACATGAATTCTGCGTACAGAACCCGCCGGGCGTGGTCGTCGATTTCAGACATCGGCACCTTGCCGTCCTTTGCTGCTTGCAACAGTGCCGGACCGAAAAAACCAGCCATGGGTTGTTCCTGGTCGAGGCCTGCTGCCGAAGCTTTCTCGGTGCCATGTGTAGCGTCCCAATCGGAGATGACGAAACCCTTGTAGCTCCACTCTCCCTTAAGAACGTCACGCAGCGTGTAAGAGTTTTCGCAGGCGTAGTCCCCGTTGATGCGGTTGTAAGAACACATCACCGCACCCGGATTCGCCAGCTGAATGCCGATATGGAAAGCCAGCAGGTCGGTCTGCTGCAGAGCGCGTCTGGAGACGATCGCGTTCACTACGTTCCGACCGGTTTCCTGGTCGTTGAGCACGTAATGCTTCATGTCGCCAACGACGTGCTCCGCCTGCTCGCACTTCATGAGATTGCCAACCATGGTTCCGGCCAGCAGCGGGTCTTCGCCGGCGTACTCGAAGGTCCGCCCGTTCCTCGGTTCGCGCGTAAGGTTTACGCCTCCGCCGAGCGACATATTGAAGCCCTGCGCTCGTAACTCGCGCCCGATGAGAGCGCCATATTCGCAGGCCCCCTGCGTATCCCAACTCGAAGCGGCCCCCACGGTGGAAGGTAGCGCCGTCGAGTAACGGCCATTCGCCCCGCTGTCGCGAACGCCGTAAGCGGCGTCAGAAATGAAAAGCGGAGGAATGCCCAGACGCTTAATCCCTTCAACGTAGCCTGCGCCGCCGTTGGAGATATGTGTCAGAGGCATCTGCCACTGCGGAGCATGCTCCATGCCGTTGCCATGCAGGAGCGAGATCTTCTCCTCCAGCGTCATCTCTTTCAGGACGAGCGCGGCCCGCTCTTCGGGCGAGAGGCTGGTATTCATCCAGGGCTGCTTCGCGCTCTGCGCCGTGAGCGAACCGGCGGCCGCGGTCAAGATCAGCATTCGCGCCAGCAGACCGAGTGTCCATTGTTGAAGTCGCGTTAGGTTTTTGCTGTGCATGTTCTCCTGCATCTTGTTCACCTGTTTATGACCGCGAGATTGGTTGACACAACATCACTCTGGTGAAAATAGACTTCGGCATTCGTCTGCCTGGGATCAGGGTTCGATGGATCGACTCGGCCGCGGACATGCGCAACCAAAGATATCCTAATTCAGCGTCAGTTGCCCACGTGGCCCTCGATTCAAGGTGCCCGTTCCCAAAAGAGTGATTTCAATCGGATCCTCGTCTGAGTTTCTAGGCGCTGTAGTTCGCCACCACACGGGCTACGTTCCCACTCGCTGACAGCTCCATGAACTCTGCCGTGCGCGTACCCTTTTGATTGCTGTAGTAGAGCACTACGCTCCTTACGCCCCAGAGCACATCCTCCAGGCGAAAGTGGAGATCCGGATAGGCTTCCAGCCCGCGCTGAAAGTAAGCTCTCAAGTTAGCCTTGCCCACGACCTTGCCATCGGACGTTCCCAACAACTGGGCGGCCACGGGCGAAGTCAACTCGATGGCATCCTCATAGTGCGTCATGATCAGGTCCAGATCATGGCTGTTCCAGGCCGCTACCCAATGGTTGGCCAGATTCCAGGCCTCGTCTTTCGTCATGATTGATTCTCCAATGGAAGTTTCACCAGGATCTCGCGCTCGGGTGAAAACTTTCATACCACTTGCTATAAATACGAATGCACATGCTTGATTATGCCCCTCGGCCCGCGCATCTTAAATGGCTCCTCGATTCTGACCCGTCTATCCGCTGGCAGGTGATGAGGGATCTCATTGGCGCACCCACCGGCGCGATTGCCGCCGAACGATCTCGTGTCGCAACCGAAGGTTGGGGAGCCCGGCTTCTGGCCCGCCAATCCCCTGCAGGCGACTGGGGCGGAGGCCCGCGCGGGTGGAGACGCGACATGCGGAAGGAGGACCGGGCATTGCTGATTGTCCTCTACAGTATCGTCGTTCTAATGGATCTCGGTCTCGCCCCCGCCAGCAAGCAGGCCCGCAGGATGATCGACCGGGTCGACAAGCGGCTCGTATTCAAGCCGTTGAACAACCGACCTTTCCTTTGCGGCGAAACCGAGCCTTGCATCAACGGGAGAATCCTCGGCATCGGCGCATATTTCAAACAACCGAATGACGCACTCGCCAGTCAACTTCTAAGCGAGCAACTGGAAGATGGCGGCTGGAACTGCGAAGCACCCAAGAGCCGGCGCTCTTCGTTCCACACCACCATCTGCGTGCTCGAAGGACTTCTCGAATACGAACGAGCCGGGCGCAAATCGGCGGCTGTCACCCGGGCCCGCAAGAGAGGCGAAAACTATCTGCTCGAGCGCGGCATGTTCCGTTCGCTTCGAACCGGCGACGTAATCGACAAGCGCTGGCTCCGTTTCTCCTTTCCAACATTTTGGCACTACGATGTCTTGCGCGGGCTCGATTATCTACGGAATGCGGGAATCAAACCCGACGGCCGTGTCCGCGACGCTATCGAAATCGTGATCAAACGCAGGCACCAGAACGGACGCTGGCCGCTGAACCTCCTGCATCCCGAATACGTTCCATTGAAAATGGAAACCGATATCGGCAGTGCCAGCCGCTGGAATTCACTGCGTGCTCTCCGGGTCCTTCGTTGGTACACCGACTCAGCGAAGTAGTTCCGGCTCAAACTCTGCGTGCCCGATAAACAGGCAGAGACTAGCGCGGTGGAAGCTACTGCTGCACACTGCCAGGCGGCAGCTTGCGGATCGCGATCTGGTAACTCTTCAGCAGGAGCTCGTAGCGGCCGTCGAACGATTGAAGAAACAAATCAATCGCTAGTTGCGGCCGCTCGGTGACTGGTGTTCCGGGCGCCCATAGATAATCGTCGAAAAGAATGATCCCTCCCGGCTTGATCCTGTACCAGGAGAGCATTGCATCCATAAGCACATCGACCGCCTGGTGCGATCCATCAACGTAGATGATGTCGAAGTGGTCGAGCGGCAGAGTAGGCAGGACGGCGGCCGAGTGTCCCTTGAGTTTCGTGACTTTCCCGCCTTGTCCGGACAGGCGAATATTGTGATCGAACCGCATGCTCAATGGCGCCGAGGAGAAGAAGTCCAAACAGACGATGCTGGCGCTGGCGTCCGTCAGGATGTTCTCCAGGAACCAGATGGCAGACCGTCCCTCATAGCTCCCGATTTCCAGCATCCGCACTCCCGGCCGCGCACGATATTCTTCGAAAATCTTTACCCAGTTGGAGGTGTTTTGTGAAGCGTAGTCAGTGGTAAAAACGTAACCTGCTTCGCGAGCCAGTTGCCGCGCCAGACGCCACCTCTCAAGCTTGCGTTTAGCCTTTAGGAACCTGTAGTTGAGCATGCGATTGAGACGCTTCAATCTACACAAATCCGCCGTGTTCGTACATGGGGTTAGCACCAACTACGCCGAATGCCCCCATCCGCTGTTCGTCATGACCGGCAACCCGCCCACTTGCTAAACTCCGAACATGGACCACAAAGCCCGTCAGCAGCGTCTGCAAAAAGCATTGTCCACGCATCGTCTGGACGCACTGCTGGTCACTCACCTCCCCAACGTTCGCTATCTTTGCGGGTTCACTGGCAGCGCCGGGGCCCTGTTGATGACTGCGTCTCGGAGTGTCTTTTTCACCGACGGCCGCTATACAGACCAGGCCCGGGACCAGGTTCGGTCTGCCCGGATCGTAATCGCTCGCAAAGGACCGCAGGCTGCGGCCGCCGGTTGGTTATCTACTCAATTCAAGACCGTCCGTCGCTCGCCAGCTTCCGCATCGCTGGCAAGAGTCGGTATTGAAGGCGAGCACATGACCGTAGCCGCCCGCTCCCGTCTCGCCAAGCTTTTACCTGCCGGCATTCGTTTGCGCGAAGCTCCTCCCTTGGTCGAGCAGGCCCGCATGGTGAAAGATGACCAGGAAATCGAATGCATAAGAGCTGCCGTACTGGCGGGTGCTAGGCTTTTCGACCGTGCTCTGGAGACGATTCGTCCGGGCGTCCTCGAAACCGATGTAGCCGCCGAGATGGAATACTCCGCCCGCCGGGCCGGCGCCGAAGCCATGTCATTCGAAACCATCATTGCTTCCGGGGAACGGTCGGCCCTGCCCCATGGCCGGGCTTCCCGGACCGCCATAGCGGCCCAGGGATTCGTGGTCTGTGACTTCGGTGTTATACTCTCGGGTTATTGTTCCGATATGACCCGCACCGTACATGTGGGTCGCGCCTCTGCTGAAGCCCGCAAAGTTTACCAGGCGGTTAAGCAGGCGCAGCAAGCAGGGGTGGACGCCGTCAAGCCCGGAATCAGCGTGACTGAAGTTGATCATGCTGCCCGTAAGTCATTGCAAAAAAGCGGCTTGGCGAAATATTTCACGCACTCGACGGGGCATGGCGTAGGCTTGGAGATTCACGAAGCGCCTCGCCTCGCGGCAGCGCAGAATGAAATCTTGCGGCCGGGCATGGTCATCACTATCGAGCCCGGCGTGTACATCCCCGGCAAATGGGGAGTTCGGATCGAGGATATGGTTGTAGTCACGGAACAAGGGTGCGAGGTTCTGACACCCACCAGCAAGGAACTAGTCGAGATTTAAGCAGAATGATCTCCCGTACAGCGGGAGCGGGCCCCTGGCACTGGTTTGTGCCCATCCGACGGACGCACCGAAGGCGAAAGTCTGTCCACCGCACACGATGAATCAGAAAGAGCTAAAAGAACTCATAGAGTTCCTGATCGAAAAAGACATAGCTGAGTTCGAACTGGAACGCGGCGACGTCAAAGTTCGGATCAAGCGCGGCAGCGAGCCCGTAGTTTCGGCACCTGCTGACCCGCGCTTCTTTGCCGTCCACTCGGCACCGCCACCGCCTGCGGAAGCTGGCAGTGCGCCGGTCGCAGCAACCGCTTCAGCGCCGCCGCCTGCCGCGCCAAAGGCGCCTGCGCCCGAAGAAGGCCTGCACATCGTTCGCTCCCCGATCGTGGGCACATTCTACGAGTCGCCGTCGCCCGGATCTCCTCCGTTCGTGAAACCCGGAGACATCGTCGAAGCCGGCCAGATTCTGTGCATCGTGGAAGCCATGAAGCTGATGAACGAAATCGAGTCCGACGTGGCAGGAGAGATCGTGAAGAGGCTGGTCGAGAACAACGCGCCGATCGAATACGGGCAGGAACTGTTCGCCATCAGGCCGCGGAAGTAGGGAAGTCTTGAGGACTAACGATGTAGTTTTGGGTAGCGCCAGCAATTCGCGGGAGACCGGTCAGCGTTTTCGCCTTCTCAAACCGGTTTGAGCGTTTCTAAGATTCCGGCGGGTAGCCCACGCGATGGCCGCGAAGATCGGGCCCCAAATCAGGAGCATGCGCAGGGCAAATCTTGAAAGCACTCGTTTCCAATCATCTTCCGAAACCATTAACGACAAGAAGAATGCCAAGCTACCGACAGCGAAAATCGCGAGCAGAATGTACCCGGCTTTCGCCGGAGTGTTGAAAGCCGGGTTTTCTTCCAGGTGGAGCGTGGTATCTGACTCGACGCGAGTCGGATGAAGCCGTATAGAAAGACCACGGCGTGCAAGTTCGTTTTCCAGGATAGATCGGGCCTCCGGAGTGAGCGAGTCTTGGTCCGCTCCAAGAGCCAACAGTTCGTCATCGGTTTTTGTGGAATAGAGCTTCTTAAAAGCCTCGGACTCCATGAGCAAAAGTTAGGCCCGGGACTAACAGACTGTCAAACCGAAGTTTTCAGCAGCACTAAGTTAGCGCATGTTTAAAAAAATCCTGATCGCAAATCGCGGAGAGATAGCCCTGCGGGTGATCTGCGCCTGTAAAGAGCTGGGCATCCGCACCGTCGCCATCTACAGTGAGGCTGACCGCAATTCGCTCCACGTCCGCTTCGCCGATGAAGCCATTTGCATCGGCCCGCCACAACTGTCGCAGAGCTATCTCAATATTCCATCAGTGATCAGCGCGGCCGAAATTGCCAACGTGGACGCCATCCATCCCGGCTACGGCTTGCTCGCGGAAAACGCCAACTTCGCCGAAGTCGCCGAGACCTGCAACATCAAGTTCATCGGCCCTCCACCCGAAGTCACGCGCCTGATGGGTGAGAAAGAAAAAGCCCGCGCGGCGATGAAGCGAGCAGGGGTTCCCATTCTCCCCGGTTCCGACGGAATTCTGGCCAGCGACGGCGAGGCCATGGAGTGGGCCAAGCAGGTTGGCTTCCCGGTCATCATTAAGGCGTCAGCCGGCGGCGGCGGACGCGGCATGCGCATCGTGCGCAGCGAGGAAGAGCTTCCGGCATTGTTCAAGGCAGCGTCTTCTGAAGCGGCGGCGGCCTTCGGCAACGGCGATCTCTACATGGAGAAGTACGTCGAGCGGCCCCGCCACATCGAGTTTCAGGTTCTCGCCGACCAGTACGGAAACGTAGCCAGCCTGGGCGAACGCGAGTGCTCCATCCAGCGCCGTCATCAGAAACTGCTGGAAGAATCGCCTTCAACCCAGGTTTCTCCTGACCTTCGTGAACAAATTGGACAAGTCCTCTGCAAGACGCTTTCTGACGTCGGCTACGTCAACGCCGGCACCATCGAATTCCTGATGGACGAAGACCGCAAGCTCTACTTCATCGAAATGAACACCCGCATCCAGGTGGAGCACCCGGTCACGGAAATGGTCACGGACGTCGACCTGGTGAAGAGCCAGATCCTGCTAGCCGCCGGCGAGCGCCTCGAAAATGTGTTACAGGGGCCGATCCTGCATCGCGGACACGCCATCGAATGCCGCATCAACGCCGAGCATCCGGAAAAGTTCACGCCGTCGGCAGGAAGAATTACGACGTTCAATCCTCCCGGCGGCACGGGCGTCCGGATCGACACTGCCGCATACGCTGAGGGCGTGATCCCTCCTTATTACGACTCCCTGATCGCCAAGCTGATCGTGCGTGGCAAGGACCGCGCCGAAGCGGTTTCGCGCATGAGCCGTGCTCTCGAGATGTTCATCATCGAAGGGATTTTCACCACGATCCCGCTGCATCGCAGAATCCTCGCTGATCCCGACTTCCGCGCCGGCAGATTCGACACTACGTTCATCGAACGGTTCCTGGCCAAAACCGAGAGCAAGACCGAGAAGCGGGAAGTGGTGGCAAAGAGGTAAAGTAGCGCCGGCCTCTGGCCGGCCCGATGGGGGGCGGGACGCCCACCAGACAGCCGGCGGGACGCTGGCGCTACGAAATTCAATTCAGACTTCGATGCTGCCCCGCCTATATGCCATCCTCGATAGCTCGAGCTTTTCAGATACCCAGACTCTATGCGCAACTGCCAGCGAGCTTGTCGCCGCCGGCGTTACGCTGCTGCAATATCGCAACAAGTCCGACAATGCCCGCCAGATGCTCGACCAGGCCCGCGAACTCAAACGCCGCCTCTCCTCCTCAGTAAAGCTGATCATGAACGACCGCGCCGATTTGTGCCTGGCCGCCGCCTTCGACGGAGTTCACGTCGGCCAGGACGACCTCTCCCCCGAAGGCGTTAGAAGAGTAATCGGCAAAAGCCTCTGGCTGGGAGTTTCCACCCATAATCCCGAGCAACTCGCCGCTGCCGACAAGACCACGGCTGACTATCTCGCTATCGGCCCCGTCTTCGCGACCAGCAGCAAGGCCAATCCTGACCCCGTGATAGGACTCGACGGCGTGCGCCGCGCCCGGGCGTTAACTCGTAAGCCACTAGTCGCAATCGGCGGAATTACGCGGGAAAACTGCCGGTCGGTCCTCGATGCCGGGGCGGATACAGTCGCCGTGATATCCGACTTGATACGGGAACCCCGCAAATCAGCAGAGGAATTTTTCCGCATATTGGGGTAAAGTCGAGACGCTCCTGCCACCGGGCATTTCCGCGGGCGGGTCGCCCGCGACCATACAAGCCTCAAGGAGGGCCGTGAGTACCGAAACCACGCCATCGAAACCCGCCACCGACTGGGACCTTCACAGCAAGCAGGACAAAGAACTGGTGAAGGGCCTCGGACTGACCAGCGCCACCATGCTGGTCATGGGCTCGATGATCGGCTCCGGCATCTTCATCGTTTCGGCGGAGATCGGAAGAGAAGTCAACTCGCCAGCCCTGCTGATAGGAGCCTGGCTGGTCACAGGATTTCTGACCATTGTCGGTGCCCTGAGCTATGGCGAACTTGCAGCCATGATGCCGCGCGCGGGTGGCCAGTACGTCTACCTGCGCGAAGCCCTCGGCCCGCTTTGGGGATTTCTTTACGGCTGGACGCTTTTCCTGGTTATCCAGACCGGAACCATCGCTGCCGTTGGTGTGGCTTTTGGCAAATTCCTCGGCATCTTCTTTCCCTCGATTTCTTCTTCGAACTGGATCGTGCATTTCTGGAAGGTTCCGCCCATTCATATTGGCCCCATGGTGCTGGGCAACATGGAAACCGGGCTGAGCACGCAGAACATGGTGGCCATTCTGGTGGTCGTCATTCTCTCTGTGATCAATGTCACCGGCCTGAAAACCGGCGCAATGATTCAAAACGTGTTCACCTTCGCCAAGGTTTCGGCTCTGTTGGGACTGGCCCTGCTGGGCCTTTTCATCGGACGCAACGCGCAGGCCATCGCGGCAAATTTTCAGGGAAACTTCTGGCACAACTCATCTTTGGGAGCGCAGCACGCGGTGCAGGTAGGTGTGGGAGGGCCGACGGTTTTTGTCGGAACGCTGACCATCCTCGCGGTCGCGCAAGTGGGATCGCTCTTCTCCGCCGATGCCTGGAACAATGTGACCTTCACCGCGGGGGAAGTGAAGAATCCCAGCCGTAATTTGCCGCTCTCTCTGGCGATCGGCACCGGCGTCGTCATCGCGCTCTACGTTGCCTGCAACTTTATTTATCTGACCGTTCTGCCGCTGGATGGCAGCGCGGCAGGCGCATCCATCCTGGAGCGCGGCATCAAGTACGCCACCGAAGACCGCGTCGGCACCGCGGCCATGACCCAGATGCTCGGGACCGCTGGCGGGACGCTGATGGCAATCGCCATCATGCTGTCTACTTTCGGCTGCTGCAATGGCCTGATCCTGGCCGGTTCACGCGTCTACTACGCGATGGCGAAAGATGGATTATTTTTCAAGAGCGTGGCCAAGCTGCATCCCACGTACAAAACGCCCGCTGTCTCGCTGATGGTGCAGATGGTCTGGACCTGCATCCTCTGCGTCTCGGGAAGCTATGGACAGCTCCTCGACTACATCATCTTCGCCGTGCTGGTGTTTTACATCCTGACCATCTTTGGTCTGTTCGTCTTGCGGCGCACCCGGCCTGACGTGGAACGCCCGTACCGGGCCGTCGGATATCCTGTGCTGCCGGCGATTTATATTGTGACGGCTTTATTTATCGATGTTGTTCTATTACGCTACAAACCGCAGTACACGTGGCCGGGACTGATCATCGTACTGCTGGGAATCCCGGTTTATTTCCTGTGGTCGCGGCGTCCCAGCGAGTTGTCATCCTGAGCGAAGTAAGAACTTCGCTTCGCGAAGTTCTTACGCAGTCGAAGGACCCCTATCGCCGGCAGGCAGCAGTCCTCTAGGGGGCCTTCGACTGCGCAACTGCTTCGCTATGCGAAGCAGCTACTCCGCTCAGGATGACAACTTGCGACTTTTTCTGCGGGAGCGTCAGTCGTTCCGCGGGTCGGCAGAATAAAAGGAGAATCGAAACGCATGGCAAATATCTGGGCTAGAAAGCCGATGAACATGCTTCTGGCGGAAGCCGGCGAGTCGGGCGAACACAGCCTGAAACGCACTCTCGGCCCCTTCCAACTCACCGCGCTGGGAGTCGGAGCGGTCATCGGCGCCGGAATCTTCGTGCTGTCCGGATTAGGAGCGCACTATGCCGGACCGGGCTTGATGCTTTCATTCGTGCTGTCCGGCCTGGGCTGCGCCTTTGCCGCCCTCTGCTACGCCGAGTTCGCCGCCATGATTCCCCTGGCGGGCAGCGCTTACACTTACGCATATGCAACACTCGGCGAACTTCTTGCCTGGATTATCGGGTGGGACCTTACGCTCGAATACGCCATGGGGGCGAGCACCGTATCATCCGGCTGGTCGAACCACTTCATCGAACTGCTCGACATTTTCAATATTAAAATGCCGCTGTGGCTGGCCTACGACCACTGGACAGGACTGCGCGCCGCGGAAAATATCGTCGCCCGCCAGATGGCGCAGGCTTCCGATTCTTCACTCGTCCCCGGCACGCAAGCCTTCCTCAATAAAGTGACCGACATCATCGCCGCGCAGTCCCCGCAACTTCTGGAAGGTGCGCATAAGTTGCTCGACGCTCCCAGAGTCATGGGAGTCGAACTGGGATGGAACATGCCGGCCTTCGTGATTGCACTGATCATCACGGCCATTCTTGCTATCGGAATCAAAGAGAGCGCTCGCTTCAACTCCACAATCGTCGTGATCAAAGTGGCCGTGGTGCTATTCGTTATCGGCCTAGGCTTCCGCTACGTGAGCGCCAGTAACTGGGGAGGCGACTGGCACACCTTTGCCCCCATGGGATTCTCGGGCATCGGTGCAGGCGCCGCGTACATCTTCTTCGCTTATATTGGATTTGACGCAGTCTCAACCACAGCGCAGGAAGCCAAAAACCCGCAACGCGATTTACCCCTCGGAATCATTGCTTCGTTGCTGATCTGCACCGCGCTCTATATCGCGGTCGCGGCGGTCCTCACTGGCATGGTGCCGTGGCGCGAAGTGAACATCGAAGCTCCCATCGCCCGCGCCTTCATGGATCGCGGACTTACCGGCGCCTCACACATCATTACGCTGGGCGCGCTGGCCGGACTCACCAGCGTCATGCTGGTCATGCTGCTGGGCCAGACCCGCGTCCTCTACTCCATGGCGAACGACGGCCTGCTTCCGAAGAAATTCTTCGCCGACATTCATCCCAAGTGGCGCACTCCGTGGAAGAACACCATCCTGGTAGGACTACTGGCCGCGGTAGTCGGAAGCCTGGTTCCCATCGACGATATCGGCAAGATGGTGAATATCGGCACGCTGCTGGCGTTCGTCATCGTGTGCATTGCCGTCGTTCTGCTGCGCCGCACCGATCCAGACCAACCGCGTCCTTTCCGCACTCCGTGGGTGCCGCTGGTCCCAATTCTAGGCGTCCTCTTCAACGGTTATATGATGTACCGTTTGGGGTGGATCAACTGGGCCCGGCTGATTATCTGGCTGGCAATTGGGCTGGTGGTCTACTTCACATACGGCCGGAAGCACAGCAAAGTGCAGGCCTTGCCGGAGAACGCGGGCAAATAGTCGTGCGTCGGTGACTGTTGGTCGGTGGTTGCTGGCCGGGGCCGCTTCGTTGGCGTCACCCAAAACACTGTCATCCCGACCGGAGCGCTGCGAAGCAAGCGAAGTGGAGGGACGTGCTGTTTCGACAGCCGGCAGCATGTTTAGGTCGAGGTTCTCCATCCCTGCAGCCACTGGGACAAAATCATTTCACAGCGTCGCTCGTTGCAAAGTGATCGCGGCATGGAAAACCGTGTGGCCGGGCACGCTGCCGGATGGACAGCAGGTCCCTCCACTACGCTTGCTTCGCAGCGCTCCGGGCGGGATGACAAAGACTGATGGCCGGCGCCCAATGACCAACGGCCAGGGGCTAACGACCAAATGAAATCTCTCCGCAACCTGCGGCTGATCGGCATCGCCCTGCTCGGGCTCACGCTGGCGGGCACCGCGGGCTTTCACTTCATCGAGGGATGGCCCTGGTTTGATGGCTTCTACATGGTGATCACCACCTTCACCACCATCGGATATCAGGAAACCCATCCACTCTCACATGCCGGGCGCGTGTTCAATGTCGGATTGATCATCATCGGCGTCTTACTGGTGTTTCTCGCCATCGGGTCACTGACGCAGGCTTTGTTAGAATTCGAGCTGACCAGCTTCTTCGGAAGGCGGAAAATGGAGCGTGAAATCAGCCGGCTCTCCGATCATTACATCATCTGCGGTGCCGGGCGTGTGGGCCGAAGTGCGGCGCGGGAGCTGGCCGGCAAGCATGTCCCGTTCGTCATCGTCGATCAGAGCGCGGAGCGGGCGGCTGGATGCGAAGGCGACTGCCTGACGCTGGTCGGCGACGCCACCCAGGGACAGACCCTGCGCGATGCCCACATCGAGCGCGCCCGCGGCCTGGTGGCTGCCACCACGACTGATGCGACCAATCTATATATCGTACTTACCGCGCGCGAACTGAATCCGCAGTTGAGGATCATCGCCCGCGCCAGTGAAGAAGACGCCGAAAAGCGCCTGCTCAAGGCTGGCGCCGATTCCGTCGTTCTGCCTTATCTCTTCGCCGGACAGCGCATTGCGCGCTCATTTCTGCAGCCGCATGTAGTGAGTTTTCTCGACTCCGCCACCACTCATCTCGATATGGATCTTGAGATTGGCGAGATCTGCGTGGCCAATGCGTCCACCGTCGCCGGCAAGACGATCGAGAACTCCCGCATCCGCCAGGATTGCGGCGCGGTCATCCTGGCCATCAAGCGGGAAAAGAAGATGGATTTCAATCCCTCGCCCGACGACCGTATCGAGGCTGGCGATTACCTGATCGCCATGGGGGAATCCTCACAACTCCGCCTGTTGGAACGAATGGCAGCATCCCACGCATGAAAATCGTAACCGCCGCCGAAATGCGCGAGATTGATCGCGTCACCACCGAGCGCTTTGGCGTCCCTTCACTGACTCTCATGGAGAACGCGGGCGCGGCGGTCGCGGACTTCGTGATCTCGCACTATCCCGCAGCCAAACGGGTCGGAGTGATTTGCGGAAAAGGAAATAACGGTGGCGACGGATTCGTCACCGCCCGCAAACTGCACGAAGCCGGGAAAGACGTGCGAATTTTATTGTTGGCGGAAAAATCAGAACTGCGCGGCGATGCCGCGGAAATGTTCTCGAAGCTTCCGATAGCGCCAGTCATAGCGTCTACCAATGAGCAACTAAAAACCGCTCCCGCGCGCGCAGTTTTCGACTCCGACCTTCTGGTCGATGCCATCCTCGGTACCGGTTTCAGACCGCCGGTGAGTGGTCTCTACGCCGAGTCGATTGCCGCGATGAATGCGGCTTCTTCGGCGATTGTCGCGATAGATATTCCTTCCGGCGCCGATGCTGACGTCATGGGCGATCAGGTAGGAGCAGTAGCGAGAGCTGACGCGGTTGTCACTTTCACCGCAGCCCGTCCAGCTCACATCTTCGGAGGGCTCACTGGCGGGGCGACCGTTATTTCGCCAATCGGATCGCCGGATGAAGCCATAGTTTCTTCGCTACAGCTCAATGTCATCACCGCGCACAAGATTGCGCCATTGATTGGTCCGCGGCCTCCCGCGTCCAACAAAGGAAGTTTCGGACACGTGCTCGTGCTGGGCGGATCGTCTGGCAAGGCGGGAGCAGCAGCCATGGCCGGCATGGCCGCTTTGCGATCCGGCGCTGGTTTGTCTACCGTTGCGACCGCGAAATCCGTTTTCGCGACTGTCGCCGGATTTCATCCTGAGTTGATGACCGAGTCGCTCCAGGAGACGGAAGCAGGAAGTATTTCCGAGGATTCACTGGAACGAGGCGAGCTCGATGATCTCGTGAAAGGGAAGACGGTGCTGGCAGTCGGTCCGGGGATTTCGCGTCATCCCGAAACTTCTTCATTCGTGCGAGGCGTTGTCGGGAAATACAAGATGCCCATCGTCCTCGATGCCGACGGCCTCAATGCCTTCGAGGGTTGCGCGGCGGAGCTGAAAGAAAAACCAGGCACGCTCGTCATTACCCCGCATCCCGGCGAAATGGCTCGCTTGACCGGTTTGTCAGTTGCCGGCGTCCAGCACGACCGTTTGAATGTGGCGCGGACTTTTGCCCGAGACCACGAACTGATCGTCGTGCTGAAGGGCCACCGCACTCTGGTCGCGCAGCCCGATGGGACGGTCTGGGTGAATACCACGGGGAATCCGGGAATGGCGACGGGAGGCACGGGAGACATACTTACCGGCATGACAGCAGGCTTGATCGCGCAGAATCCCGATCGCATTGTCGAGGCGGTTATCGCCGCAGTTCATCTCCATGGCCTGGCGGGAGACGTCGCGCGCGAAAGCTTGGGCGAGCATTCGATGGTTGCGACTGATTTGCTTGTAGCGTTGCCGGAAGCCTTTCGACGGGCGCGAACATCAGCGCAGGATTCGCTGGTCACAATCAGCGGCTGATTCTTGTAGAGCCGTTTTTGGTAGCGCCGGCCTCCGGCCGGCCCGAAGGGTGGGCGGGACGCCCACCAGACAGCCGGCGGGACGCCGGCGCTACGAACCCCTTTAGTGCTTTTCAAAAATCATCTCGCCGCCGACCCAGGTCTGCAGCACCTGAACATCTTTCAACTGTTCAGCAGGAATCATCAGCACGTCGCGATCAATCACAATGAAATCCGCGAACTTGCCCGATTCCAGTGAGCCTTTTCCTTTTTCTTCGAAACCGATGTAGGCGGGATTGCGTGTAAACAGTTCTAGCGCCTGCATCACCGAGAGCCGTTCCTCGGGAGCAATCACCTCGCCGCTCTTGACCTCTTTCCGTTCCACGGCTGCCCAAAGCCCCCACCACGGGCTGAGCGGCGTCACCGGAACATCCGTCCCTGCTGCAGCCACAATGCCGTAATCGAAGTACGATTTTCCGGGATAGGACCAGCGCACTCGTTCAGGCCCATATTTCGTGAACCAGCTTCCAATCCAATAAACGAACGCCGGATCCCCGTCGACCAGCACGTGCTCATCGCGAAGGCGTTTGAGGATCGCAGGCGTGGAAAGCCCGCAGTGAATGATGCGGAATCGCGGGTCTTTCAATCCAAGCTCTCTCGTGACCGTCGCGTACGACGTGATCACCTCGTCGATTGCGCGGTCGCCGATAGCATGGGTCGAAAGCTGCCATCCGGCCTGGGCGAGCATACGATGCGCTTTCAGCATTTCCTCCGGTGACCAGATCAGCAGCCCAAGATCTTCCTTGCCGGTCTCCTGATTTTGCAGGCCCGGCGGATAAATCGCGATGGTACGCGCTCCCATGCCGCCGTCCGCGAACATCTTGGCTGCGCCAAATTTCAGGTGGTCATCGCCGAAGCCGGTGTGCACGCCGGAGAAAGCCAGCCTCTCGGCATCCGCAAGATTGCTGATGAGCGGTGCCATTTGGACGCGGATCTTCAGCAGGCCTCTCTGGTTCGCGTCCTGATACGCGCGAATATCCTCTGCATGGAGCGAAGCATTATGGATGGACGTCAGGCCAACCGCGGCCGCTTGCTGGCTCATGGCCTCGACGGCGCGAACGGCTCTCCCCGGCGGATAGGCAGGAAGCTTCGATTCGACCAGGCCCATCGCGTTGTCCTTGACGATTCCTGTTGGCTCGCCGCTACCGTCATGTTCAATAACCCCTCCGGGCGGTGCTGGAGTGTTGCGGTCAATGCCCGCGACTTTGAGCGCGGCGCTGTTGGCGATCCCCAGGTGTCCGCTCACATGAATCAGATATACCGGGACATTCGGAGCCACAGCATCCAGATCATTCTTGTTGAGATAGCGGTGCTCGTCCAATTTGGCGTCGTCCCAGCCTGCGCCCTGGACCCATTCGCCAGCGGCGACGTTCTTGGCGTGCTGTGCCACTGCGCTCTTGATCTCCGTGATCGTGTGCACTTTTGGATAGGTGGCGTCGATCTCGTCAGCGACGATGCCCTCAGCCCACGACAGCGCATGCGTATGGACGTCGATGAAACCGGGCAGCACGGTGCGTCCCTTCAGGTCAACCTTCTTAGTAGTCGCTCCCGCGCAGACGGCCACGGCCTCATTCGTCCCCACCGCTTCGATCCGGCCGTTGCGCACCGCCAGGGCTGACGCGATGCTGCGCGCGTAATCCATCGTGATGATGTGACCGTTGGTGATGATGAGATCAGCCGGGGCACATTCGGCGGCAAGGGAAGGAATAGAGAAGGCGAGAATAAATCCGACTGAGCGAAGGGCAAAACGCGGCATGGAGTCTCCCGAGAGCGACCGTGATGATAGCAGAGCGCCCCGAGCATTCCCCGGTGGTCGAACCCCTGCCCCTTGTCATTCCTCGCCGACAATTCCGCGCTTCGGAATGACAATCCTGGTTAGAGTAATAATGGTAGGGCGCTAAAACGCTGCCGCCCTCAATGTTACCCGCCTGCATCCTGCTGAAGGAATAGGACTTGGCAACGCTCCGTTCACGGCGAGGCCGCCACCCGGACATGCGCCTTCGGTAACCTGTCACGCCGAGTTGGGGCGTGACATAGTTTCGGTCTATGACTCACTTCCCCCAAGTGCACCCGCAGCGCCGCTCTCCACGCATTCAGCTTGGAGGTTCAGTCCTGGCCTCAGTCATACTGGAAGATGGTCACCGCGCGAAAGCCAAACTTCAAACTGTCTCCGTGACTGGCGGCTTATTACGCCTGGCCAGGGCATTGACGCAGGGAGATTTTGTCGAGGTAGCTTTTCAAACCCAATCCGGACCGGTCCGGGGGATGGCCGAAATGCTGACACCAGTCCGCGCGAATGCCGATGGGTCTCTGCAGCCGTTTCGGTTTGTCGCACTCGGCGACGACGACCATCGTGCGCTGCGCATGGTGGTGGATTCAGCCGCAGACAGAAGTTTCCAGGGACTGCGATCCAGCCAATGGTCGGCGCCTAAGTCAATCTGAAAACTAGCTTTAAGAAAGCGAACCTCAGCGGCTGAAGCCGCACAGTTCGGCGTTCGTTGCGGCACGGCTAAAGCCGTGTCCTTACCATTTGCGCGGGAGAGAGTCGCTATACTGGTTATTCAATTCGACCAGCCATGGCAACCCAGGAATTTATCACCCACTCAGAAGAGGAGACGATTGCGCTTGGCCGCAGTCTGGCAACAATGCTGACTCCTCCCAAGCTAGTGCTGCTGCGCGGTAATCTGGGCGCCGGCAAGACCACCCTGGTGAAAGGTATTGCCGAGGCCTTCCACGCTGCATCGGCTGAGGATGTCACGAGCCCAACATTCACGCTTATTCACGAATACCGCGGTCCCGAGGCCAACCTTTACCACATCGATTTGTACCGGATTGATACGCCGCGCCAGTTAGAGACGTTGGGACTCGATGACCTTATCTCCAACAACAGTATTCTCCTGATAGAGTGGGGAGAGAAGTTCGCACGCTTCGAGCGCGAGCGAGATGTCGAGATTGCGCTGGAGAGGATGCATTCCCCCGATAATGACAAATCTACAACGTCGCAAGGCTCCGAAAACGACCGTAGCATCCGCATCAGCACGTAAATCCAAAACTCCCTTTGCGCTGACCTTCTCCGTTGCCTTTGCAATGATGTTGACGAGCGCGGTGTTCTGCCGTGCTCAGGACAACCCGCCGTCGAATACCCAGAATCAGAATTCAGATCTGAAGCAACCCGATATTTCCGCTCGGCCTGCGGGCGAAGATCGCATGTTCGGCATTATGCCCGCCTACGGAATGGTGAAGGCAGGGAATCACCCGCCTCCGCTGAACTCAGGCCAGAAATTTAAGCTCGCGGTGCAGTACCTCACTCCTTACACTTTTGTCTTCGTAGCTGCCGAAGCGGGCGTAAATCAGGCGCGTAACAGTCCCAGCGATTATGGACAGGGCGCAGAGGGTTATGGCAAACGGTATGGCGCCGGGTTCGCCGACGGCCTGACCGCCGGCCTCTTTGTGACGGGGGTTTATCCAACTCTTTTGCGTCAGGACCCGCGGTATTACCGGCTCGATAGTGGCGGGTTGACACACCGCTTCGGTTACGCTGCCAGCCGTATTCTGGTGACTCGGCAGGATTCCGGACGATCAGCGTTTAATTTCTCGGAAGTGTTAGGCAGTTTTTCTTCGTCGACGTTGGCCATGACCTACTATCCGAAAAGCCAGCGGACTTTCTCAGATGTCGCTGAACGTGCGGGCATCCAATTTGCGTTCGATGCCGGTTTTAATGTGTTGAAGGAGTTTTATCCCGACATCGAGCGCATGTTCCACAAAAAACGCAAGCCCTAAAAACCCATGATGTTGTATCCACAGTCCACATAGATCACTTCGCCAGTGATGCCGGAGCTTGCGTCCGAGGCCAGAAACACACCGGTTGAGCCCACTTCGTTGACGTCGACATTGCGCTGCAAAGGGGCGCGCTCGGCGTGAGCCTTCAGCATGTCGCCCAGTCCGGATATGCCGCGGGCCGCCAGGGTCTTGATCGGGCCGGCTGAGATGGCGTTGACCCGAATCTTCTTCTTGCCAAGATCGTAGGCCAGATAGCGGACGCTGCACTCGAGAGCAGCCTTGGCCACGCCCATCACGTTGTAGCGCGGCACGACCCGCTCCGCTCCGTAGTAGGTCATGGTGATAATGCTGCCTCCATCTTCCATGAGTGGTGCGGCAGCACGTGCCAGCGCGACCAGCGAATACACGCTGACATCATGGGCAACCCGAAAGCCTTCGCGCGAGGTTGAGAGGAATTCACCCTTCAGTTCCTCCGGTGGAGCGTATGCCACGCTGTGCACCAGCACGTGCAATTTGCCGTAACGTTCTTTTAGCTGGACGAACAAGCGTTCAATGGCAGCGTCATCCGAGACATCGCACATGAAGCTGTCCGCACCCGGAAGAGAGGCGATCAGATCCTTGGCTTCCAGTTCCAGCCGCTCATTCTGATAAGTGATGGCGACTTTGGCGCCGGCCTGGTGCAGTCCTTGCGCAATCGACCAAGCGATTGAGCGCTTGTTAGCGACTCCAAAAACAACCGCAACCCGACCTTCAAGGCTGGATGACATGTAAGCCTCCCGGAACTGGAAAGAATACAGCAGATTTCAGATTGTAGATTTGAGATTTCAGATTTACCCAGCACAGACCCAGGTTGCACTGAGAACCGGGAACTAAAAACTGGTAACTAAAAATCCAAAAACCAAAGTCCTCAAAAGTCTGAGATAAACGCGCAAATCTGAAATCTGAAATCTGAAATCTGAAATCTACCCTCGCTCCGCGGTTTCAAGCACAGCCGCTGTTTGAGCCACCGGCCACACCGCCGTAGCAAACGCCACTGCGTATACCATGCCGATGATGGAGAAGCCGGCGACCAGGTTCCACTGAGCAACCGCTCCCACCAGAAATCCTAAAACGATCTGCAAAAACGTTCCGGCAAAGTAGAACGTGTTCTGCACCCGTCCCATGAAGTGTTGCGGTACCTGTTCCATGATGCTGGTATTCATGGCGACGCCACTTACGCCGCGGCCCGAGCCCATGATGGCGTAAATTGCGACAGCTAATGCCAGCCATGGTGATAGCGGTGCAAGGCTCATGCCGATTGCCAGGAAGCCCATGGACAGTGCGATGGAGCGGCGCGGACCTACTGCCGCGATCAGTGCGGGCGCGTAAAGCACACTGAGGAATGCCCCGGTGCCCCATCCGGCATTCAGCCAGCCGTAGCCGACGGCCCCGGCATGAAATACGTTATCGCTGAGCGGCGCGGTGACGACTACGCCGGTCATCATCGCGCCAAGAAAAAGAGCCCAACTAATTCCCAGCGTGACTACCTGCTTACGGCCGCGAAGAAATTGCAGACCCTCACGCATCTCCCGAACAAAACGTCCGACCGTGGTTTCGGCGGCCACCAGGTCCGCTCGCAACTCTGCCGGGCGCGGCACCACGTGGCGCCCCTTGCGCACGCCCAGATAGAGAAGAAAAGAGACCAGGTAGGTAGAGAAGTCAATCAGCAATACGCCGCCCAGGCCAATGTGGTTGTAGACGAAACCCACGATCGATCCCGCGATCAGCCATCCCCCCTGAATTCCCGCCAGCAGGAAAGTATTGGCGTGCACGAACTCTTCGCCGGGCGTCAGTTCCTGAATGAGAGCTGTGATGGTTGGCCAGAACATCCAGAAACCAGCCGCTACCAGCGTGTTCATCACATAGAGTTGCCAGACCTTCACTCTGCCGGTAAAGGCGAGGATCGAAACCGCGAGGATAATGACTGCCCGAATGGCATCGAGCCACATAACAAGGCGGCGCCGGTCTTCGCGATCGATGAGCACGCCGGTAAAAGGCAGCATCAGCATAGCGGGCAGGGTTTGGAGCACGGCAAATGTGCCCAGAGCGATTTCCGAGTGTGTGGCCTGCAGGATGTACCAGGCAACAGCCGCTGAATTCATGCCGCTGCCCAGCATCGAGATCATGTTGGCGCCGAAAACATAACGCAGCGCTTTTTTCTGCAGAATCGCACGCATGCTTTAAATCGTAAATGATGGGAAGGGACTCTCCAATGGCAAGAGGTTGACGTTGCAAGTTCAGGTTGTTGAAATCTGTCTCAGAAGAAGGGTGCTCGATTTCTCGCGTCTTTTGCGAGAAGTGGGTGCGGTGCATCTGACCGTAAAGGAATTTCTTCCTACGCCTTCGACCGCACTGGCCAGGGAATCTGTATTTTTCCTGCCTCGCAAAACAAAAACACGGCGAGCAGAATCATCTCGGGTTCGATCGCGTGCTTATATCGAGGAAAGGGATTCACCAGGTAGTAGGGGAGTGGATAAATCAGCAAACCGCAAGCCAACAGAAATCCTCCGCGCAATCTTTCTTTCAGGGTTAGCCATAGCCCCGCGAACGCAAATATGGCGGGAAGAATGAACATCAGGTGACGAGCGACCATCAAGTCATATCCCGCAACGATGTTGGCCTGCGGCGGTCCGATCCAGAAGTAGATAAAGCGGTTCATTGTAAAGCGGAAGAATTCCGCGGGATGCTCGCGGATAAAATCACGGAGCTGCTGTTGCTTCTCGTCCATGAATCGAATTTCGCCCAGCTCCTGGAATCTGCGCATGGCTTCAGGATCGTTGCCGGGATGCTCGCTGCGCGTCCACAGGCCGGTCGACTGGTCATTGTTGGCCATATGCATTTCCAGTGGAAGGTTGTCGCGAACAAAAACGAATTTACCGAACACGGCATAGTTGCGGACCAGCCATGGACTGACCACCAGTCCCGCCGCCAGGACGCACATGGCGAATCCGATAAATTGTCGAAGTGCACGCGGCAAACGCCATAGCAGATACAACAAACAAAATGGCAGGAGCGACAATACTGCCGTGTTAGTAAGCGCCAACAGGCCCCATAAAACTCCGAATCCAATCCAGGTTCTGGGCCGGGGAGGTGTGTCCGCCATTCGCAACGTCATGAGTAGCGCCAGGCTCAGCAAAAAAGCGCTCAGGCTCATCTCCCACACCACGCGCACCGGCCAATAGATGGCGTATGGAAATAGCGCCCAGGTCCACGCCGTGGCGCGAGCTACTGCAACTCCATAAATCCTTTCCGCGATCCGATACAGCGTGAGGCAGGTCAGCGCTGCAAAAAAACTGTTGAAGGCGAGAATTACCCACCCCGAAAGGTTGCTGTAAATCCCGAACAGTTTGAAAACCCCCGCCAGGATGTAGGGGTACACAGGAGGCGCCCAGGCGCTGGGCCCGGTAGGCAAATCTGTTGGCGAACTGAAGCCCTGCCCATTTGCAATGGAGCGGGCGATGCGTCCCATTTCCCATCCGAATTGGAAGTGGTCGCGGCGCGGGGTGATTCGATAAGTGTGTCCGACGGTGATGACCGCGAGGCGGAGCAGGAACGCGATCAGTACGATGAAGAATATCGAGTGCGTCCAGGGCCGTTTGATCTTGTGATGTGAATTTACCGTGACCTCAGTCTCCCGACCCAACATGGGGTCAGACTAGCACAGGGTAGTCGCACAGGCCGTGTGGGGGCGGGTCTTCGACCCGCCCGGGTGGAGCGAAGCTCGATGTCGCACTTAACCGCCCGAATCTGCCGAACTTGCGCTCGGCCTGGCCGGGTCGAAGACCGGCCCCACATGGGCCTTGCCGCTCCGCTTGCATATTCCCACCTTCGGAGCTACGATGCCGTCGCCATTTCGGAGGTGACGTATGAAGCACGGCCGCTGGTCCGTCCTGCTGGTTACCTTTCTGTTGGTCGTAGTCCCTCTCTCCTTCACGCAACTCGAGACCTTGGTGATTCCCGCGGGTACGCCGGAAGATCAGGCGCTGCAAGCCATCACCAAAGAGCCGGATGATCAGAAGAAGCTGGCCATGTACGAGGACTTCCTGAAACAGTTCTCCTCGAATCCGCAAGCCGTAGCGTATGCCAACTGGCAACTCGCCCAGGCCTACCAGACCACTGGCGACTTGCCGAAAGCGCTCGATTACGGAGATAAAGCCCTGGCCAGCGCACCCCGCAGCCTCGATATTTTGGTCTCGCAAGCCAGCATCGCCCAGCAGATGAAGAACAACGCCAAGCTTCTGGACTACTCGGTGCGCGGCGGAGAGCTTTATAACTCCATCGGCAAGACCAAACCAGACGGCGTGAGCGATCAGGATTTTGCCGCCCAGACCGCGGACCTGAAGGGCGCGGCCAAGAATTCCTACGAATTTCTCGAAGCAGCCGCTTTCAATGTGATTGTCGACGAAACCAACGCCAAGGCGCGTATGAGCGACATCGATCGCTTTACGCCCGCGTTCCCCGCGTCGCGCTTTGACGAACCCGTCGCTTCTTACGCCATGATGGCGCTCACCGAACTTAAAGATACGAGCAGGGTAGTCGCTTACGGCGAAAAAGCTCTGGCGGCAAATCCTAACAACCTGGCAGCGCTTCTACTCCTGGCCAACAATTACGTTGAAGACCCGAAGCCTGGCAGCGTGGCCAAAGGGGCAGCTTACGCGCAAAGGGCGATCGCGGCGGCCAAGGCCGACGCTCCGGATGCAGACCGAGCTCACAAACTCTCAGGCGGAGTCGCACACTCTACGCTGGGTTACGCCTATATGAAACAGGAAAAGACGGCGGCTGCGATTCCTGAGTTGAAGTCGGCCGCTGCGTTGCTGAATGGTGTCGACGATCAGCAATACGCAGTTGCTCTTTATCGCCTGGGTTATGCCTACGCAAAGCTTAGCCACAACAGCGAAGCTCGTGACGCGTTGATGGCAGCCGCGAAGATTCCCGGGCCCGTCCAGCCTCTCTCGCAGGACTTGTTGGCCAAGGTCAACGCTGCCCGCGCCAAAGGCAAGTAGAAGGGATGTCATCCTGAGCGGAGTGGCCGACTCGCGAAGCGAATCAGTCACGCGGTCGATAGACCCCTGGCAGCGCCAAATTGCCGCTCATGGGCTCTTTCTTTTCCGGAAGCAATTTCCTGACGAGATTACAGCGGATTATTTTTGGGTAGGGGTCCTTCGACTCCGAGATAAGTTTCGCAAGCCAAACTCATCTCTCCGCTCAGGATGACAATGGGCGGAGTGGGCAGCAAGCTAGAAGCCAGCAGCCAGAAGCGGTTCAGTGTTTCGCCAGGTCGTCAGACAGCATCACGGCTTTCGACGCGAGGTTATGGGCGCGCTGTACATCTCCCGCCTTCTCTGCGGCCTTGGCCTGTTCCATATACTTCTTGATTTGACTGATACTGTCCTGCTGCATCGAGTTCAGCTGGCGCGCCGAAATCTGTTTGAGATTGGCGTCCGTTGCGGCCAGCAACTGGCTGGTGCTCTGGCGTTGACTCGAAGCCTGCTCCTCGCTCATCCCTGGAGCCAGTTGGACCACCGGATCGGCCGTTCCACCGTTGCGTACGACTTTCTTCTCTGGAGTCGCTGTGGAAGCGACTGCTGGCTTCCGGTGACGCCGCTTTTTCTTGGGGACTGCTTTCGCCTTCGAGGCTGGTGTCTTCGATTCCTTCTGTGGTTCTTGAACGATGGCTGGAGCAGTCGTCGGTTCGGTCTTTGGCTCCTCAGCCGGTTGCGAAGGTTCTTGCTCGGTGTTCGGTGAGGAAGCCTGAGGCCGGGACGGAGCTGCATCCGCGGGCGGTTGAGTCTCCTGGAATAGTTGCAGAGTATGCCCAGGCGGCGTCCCTGCCGCGAGGCACGAAGCCGGAAACGTGCAGAGTCCGAGAACAACGGCCAGAGATCTGTTCATGGGAAATTGGATGCTACGAACCGTCCATCACGGTTGCCAGAAATCCTACCCGCAGCGCCTGAGTCCGGCTACTCTCTTATAATCAGAATTCTTTCAGAATTCATCGATTTTCACGGCGTTACTCTATCCCCTGGTCACCACTTCGCGAAGCGTATTCGTTCTTGACTGCACCAGCGGCAGCCGCAGGCGGAACGTCGTGCCTTTTCCTTCTACAGACTCGAAGTCAACCGACCCGTAGTGCCACTGCAGAATCTGATAGGTTTGCGCCAGTCCGATTCCGGTCCCTTCTTTCTTGGTGGTGAAATAGAGCTCAAAAATCTTGTCCTGCGCGTCGGGCGGGATGCCAGCCCCCTGGTCGCGAATCTCCGTGACCACCATATCCTCATCGCGGCGCGCTGAGACCATCAGCTTTCCCCCATCCGGCATGGCCTGAACTCCGTTCAGCACCACATTCAGGACCGCTTGCTTGATGAAGTCGGTGTCGACCTTCACCGTCATAGGCTCGGAGGGCAGTTCACAGCTGATGATCACGCCATGGCGTGCCGCATCGGGACCCGCCAGTTGAACGCTGTCCTCCAGCAGGCGGCGCAGATCGGTCTCTTCGAGGTGCAGATCACGGGGACGGGTGAAGTCGACCAGGATTTCCACCACCCGGTCCAGGCGGTGTATTTCATTGCCGATAATGTCCATGTGGCGGCGCGTGTCGGGATCGACTTGCCGCAGTTTGCCCTGAAGCAACTGAAGATGAAGCACAATCGCATTGATCGGATTCTTGACTTCGTGGGCCACGCCTTTCGTGATCCTGCCTGTGGCCGAAAGCCGACGTGACATTTCAATTTCATCTTCAATGCGGCGCACTGATTCCGCGTCGCGCATGGTCAGGAGTGCGCCGATCTGGGCTTCCTTTTCGCGAATGAAGTCGAGAGAAATTTGTACGCGCTTGCCGTTGGGAAATTCGATCTCTCGTGGGGCGATCGGGATGCGCCGTTCAAATGACCGCAAAAGCAGGTTGCCGAATTCCGAGTTGTTGGAAAAAATATCGCGTGCTTGCTGGCCCAGCAACTCTCGCCGCGGCCGGCCCAGAAAACGTTCCACCGACGCGCTCACCAGCACGACCCGCGAATCGCGGGTGAAGAGCATCAACCCGTCCTGCAAGTTGCCCATGATTTGGTCGACGTTATCTTTCAGGGCGGAGAAGATTTCTTTGGCATCGCGCATCTGGCGGCCCAGATGCGCAATCTTCAGGCTCACGAGTCCGTATTCGTCGTGCCCCGCGTCCGGTTCATCCCCGACCTCCGGGCTGCCGGCGGTGACGCTGTCCAGGCTGCGATTGATTTGCTCCAGCGGTCCCAGAGCCAGGTGGGACAATCCTGCGGCCAGGATCAGCGAAAGCAAAATTGCGATACTGGAGAAGATCACTGCCTGCTCCAGTCGCGGCGTCAGTTCATTTTTGAGAAAGACGGTCGATACACCCACGCGGATGCTGCCGAATCGAGCGCCGTCGAGTTGCAGCGGAATGCGGACGTCATACACCGTGGGCGGGTTATAGACCATGCGGAACTGGCGGCGAAAGCTTGCATTCTCGACCGCATGGAAGTCTGGCCGGTCGGGTACCCGTTTGCCCACAAGGTCGGGATTAGTATGCAGAATGGCTTTATCGTCGCTGTCGACAATGGCCGCGTCGTAGATAATGGGCCACGTTCCCACCACTGATTCCAGAAAATTATTCAGATCACGGTCCGTACTCAGGTAGTAAGCAACTGCCCGGCGCATGGCCTGAGGATTTGTGGTGTCGACTTTTGTGCTGCTCAAGTCCGGGGCTGCATTCGCCGCCAGATAAGCCAGGTTCGACGTCAACTGTGCAGCCGACTCACGCGCCGTGGTCACCCGCTGGCGCAGCAATTCGGAAATGTAGACATAGGAAAACGCCGTCACCAGCACTGCGACCATGAAGGTGATAGCCAGTACGAGTTTGGTTTTCCGGCGCATGGCGAAAGCTTTTAGCTTTTAGCTCTTGGCTTTTTAGCTACAGCCAACGGGCGTTGACCGAGCGCTATTTGCGGCTCTCCCTTGTATTCTTCCGGTCTTTGAAAAGCGGCTCATTCCGCAGCACTTGGCGTCAGCAACAGCTATTAGCTAAAAGCCAAGAGCTAATAGCTAAAAGCGCTTTATTCCTCCCGTACCAAAGCCGCATCCGCCGCGGCATTGCCGTACTCCTTGAGCTTGTTGTGCAGCGTCTTCAAGCTGATTGCGAGAATTTCCGCGGCCCGGGTCTTGTTGTTGTTGGTGGCCTCCAGAGTTTTCAGGATCAAGAGCTTCTCAGCTTCCTCGACCGTGGTCCCAACCCCCAGGCGGACCGTGTCGGAATCCTCGGATGAACTTCGCAGGCTGGATTGTCCGAAACCGGGGGGCAGGTGCTTGGTTTCAACAATCGCTCCATCACAAACAATGATCGCCCGCTCCAGCGTGTTGCGCATTTCGCGCACGTTGCCCGGCCATGAATAACTCTGGAATGCATTCAGCACAGCTTCGCTCACGCCCGCAACCTTGCGACCGTGCTTTTCATTCATGTCGGCCAGCAGGGCTTGCACCAATTCAGGAACGTCTTCCTTGTGCTCCCGCAGCGGCGGCATGTGAATGTTAAAGACGTTGAGGCGGTAGTAAAGATCGTTGCGCAGCTCACCGCGCGCGACTGCTTCCTCGGGAACCTTATTGGTCGCGGCCAGGACGCGCACATCCACCGTGGTTTCCACCTTGCTTCCCAGGCGGCGCAGTTTGCGGTCTTCAAGCACGCGTAGCAGTTTGGCTTGCGTGGCTACTGGCATCTCGCCAATTTCGTCAAGCAGAAGTGTGCCGCCCTCCGCCAGTTCGAAACATCCGGTGCGCCGCTCCAGAGCGCCAGTGAATGCGCCCTTTTCGTGGCCGAAGATTTCACTTTCGATCAGCGTCTCTGGAATCGCCGCGCAATTGATGGGGACGAACGGTTTGTTTCGCCGCGGGCTTAGTTCGTGAACGGTTCGGGCTACGAGTTCCTTGCCGGTACCGCTGGCCCCGGTGATCAATACGGAAGCGGTGCTGGGCGCCACCATTTCGATGAGGTGAAAAATCTCCTGCATCTTCTTGGAAGATCCAATCAGGCTTCCCAGGGAACCTGCATCGCGTAACTTTCGGCGCGTCACCTCGAGCTCGGCGCGAGTCCCGAGCAGCGCGGACGCATTCTGCAGGATGGTATGCAGCCGGTTGGTGTCGATGGGTTTGGTGATGTAGTCGTAAGCGCCCATGCGCATGGCTTGCACGGCGCTATCGATCGTGCCCTGGGCAGTCACCACAATGACCGCCATGGTCTGGGCATCGGTGGCGAGTTTTTCCAGCAACTCAAGGCCGCCCATGCGGGGCATCTTCATGTCCGTAATGACGATCGAGGGTGTCCAGGATGTAACTTTTTCCAGGCCCTCCGCGCCATCTTTCGCGGTTTCGGCACGATATCCCCAGCTGTTGATGAGTTCGGCCAGGCCGGTGCGTTCGTTTTCCTCGTCCTCGACGATTAGTACTTTTTCCTGATTCATATTCGCCAATGCCATTATTTAGGCTTTCCCTCGCGGCTGCAAGCCGTGTCACCCGGGTAGTGCTGTTCGTTCCGAACGGATGAACTTTCCTGGCTCGAAATTGATAGATCCGGAACGGACTGAATCGGGAATGGGAATCCGGGTAGCAATATCAATCTGAGACACTTAGGGGTGTTAGCTAGTTCATTAAAAGGTTCTTACTCCGCTTGATTTGACCCTTGGCTGGAGTAGAATTGTTTCTCCATACCCCAGCAGGTATTGGCTTCCCACGCGGACTCCCGGTTGCGCCCAACACTTAGCGTGGATTTTGAATTCTTGTTTTGCGATGTTTGGAGGAAATTGCATGTCATTTCGTCGACTGTTGTCCGTTTTATTTCTAGCTCTATGTTGTGTGTCATTGATTTCAGCCACTGCTGTGGCACAGGATGAAGCTACTCCGAAGTGGGACCTGTTTGTCGGATATCAGTGGTTGCATCCCGGTATCACAGTGCCTGCGCCGTTTCAGCCTGTCAACCAGCCGATTGGGGTCAAGATGGGCGATATTCCGCAAGGTGCGGGCGCCGCTCTGGCTTACAACTTCACCAGAATGTTGGCCCTTGAAGCCGACTACGGCGGCAATAAGAACAAATACGGTTCCGTCAACACGGCTTCGATTGGACCACGGATAGCGTGGCGCAGCGAAGGAACCACCATGTTTCTCCACACCCTGTTGAGCTACAACCGCTTGACCGTGCCGAACCTAGATACCAGCAACGCAGTGGGCGCGATTCTCGGCGGCGGAATGGATCTCAATCTTTGGCGCCGTCTGTCGTTGCGCCTGTTTGAAGCTGACTGGGTTTGGGCCAATCACAACTTTGCCAACGAAGTGGGTCCAACGTTTGAGGGTTTGCGGCGACCCGAAGAGAGTGGCGTCCGGCTGCGTACCGGCCTGGTCTTCAACTTCGGTTTCCCGACCCTGACCCCGCCCGCGGCCGCGTGCTCGATCCAACCTAATGAAGTGATGGTCGGGGAGCCAGTCACGGTCACTGCCAGCGGCAGCAATTTCAATCCCAAGCACACGCTGACCTACAACTGGGCCAGCACCGGTGGAAAGATCACAGGTAAAGACACGACCGCGACGGTCGACACCACAGGAGTCGCCGGTGGGAGTTACACGGTGACCTCGCGCATCACTGACCCCAAGATGAAGAAGGGCGGCGAGGCAAGTTGCAGCGCCACTTTCACGGTGAAAGAACCGCCGAAGAATCCGCCGACGATGTCCTGCTCGGCGAATCCGACATCGGTCCAGGCAGGCACGCCGTCAACACTGACCTGCACCTGCACCAGTCCTGACAATGTTCCGGTCACGATCAGTGGTTGGACCGCCAGCGGTGGCAGCATCTCCGGCGACGGTGGCACCGCCACCCTCAACACTACCGGAGCACCCTCCGGCACAATCACGGTAAGCGCAACTTGCACTGACTCTCGTGGTCTTACCGCCTCGAACTCGGCCCAGGTGACAGTGGAGAATCCTCCGCCACCGCCGCCGGAGGCGAGCAAGCTGAGCGAGTGCGAATTCCCCAACAACGTGAAACCGTGGCGCGTGGATAACACCTGCAAAGCCATCCTGGACGACGTGGCCGCGCGGCTGCAGCACGATCCCGATGCCAAGCTGGTCATCGTTGGCAACTCCGAACCCGGCGAGAAGCGCAAGAATCTGGCCGGAGAACGCGCAGTCAATTCCAAGGCATATCTGTCCGGTGGCGAAGCCAAGCAAGCCATCGATGCCAGCAGAATTGAAGTGCGCACGGGTGGCGCTGGAACCAAGACTGCCGAATACTGGGTAGTCCCGGCCGGTGCAACCTTCTCGGCTCCCGGAACCACCGTGGTGGATGAATCAATGGTGAAAGCCGTGCCAGATCATCCTGCCGCTGGAAAAAAGAAGGCCGCTAAGCCCAAGGCTCAGTGACCTTTAGCTGACTACGGGCCGGCCGAGTGCATACTCGACCGGCCCTTTTTCATCTGGCCTTAGGTAACTTGAAAAGGACCTGTTACGCTGTCAATCTCAGCCGCGAGCGTATTATTTTTCGCTTAGGGGCAAACACCTTATGATTTCACGTAAGACATTGATTACCTTGGTCATCGCGGCACTATCCGTGACCACTTTGTGGGCCGGTCAGTGGACCGCCCTCGGTCCGGACGGAGGCGATGTGCGGAGCCTGAATTTTGACCCGCAGAATCCCGACCGCATCTACCTCGGAACCAGCACGGGAACCCTATTCCTGTCCTCCGACGGCGGCCACAACTGGTCGCGTCTGGCGCACCTTGGCGATGACGACAACGTTCTCGACCACATCGCGATCGATCCCCAGAATCCGAAACACATTTACGTTTCCGCCTGGAGCGTAGTCAATCAGCAGGCTGGCGACGTTTACCGTTCGACCGATGGCGGCAATAACTGGGAAGCGCTTCCCGGCGTGCACGGAAAATCAGTGCGGGCCATGGCCATCGCTCCTTACGATTCCAAAGTTCTGGTCATCGGCGCGCTCGATGGCGTGTTCCGCACCAAAGATGGCGGCAAGAATTGGGACCGGATTTCTCCGCTGAAGCAGGCTGATGATGTGAAGAACATCGAGTCGCTCGCGCTTGATCCCAAGAATCCCGACGTGATTTACGCCGGTACCTGGCATCTGGCGTGGAAGACTGACGACGGCGGCGCCAACTGGCATCGCATCAACAAGGGCATGATCGATGATTCCGACGTGTTCTCTGTCATCGTGGACTCCACCAACCCGACGGTGGTTTACGCCAGCGCCTGCTCTGGAATTTATCGCAGCGACAGCGCCGGCGATCTGTTCCGCAAGTTGCAGGGCATTCCGTTTTCTGCCCGCCGCACCCGCGTTCTGAAGCAGGATCCGAAGGATCCGGCGACCGTGTATGCCGGTACCACCGAAGGCCTGTGGAAGACGCTCGATGGCGGCAAGACCTGGAAGCATGTGACCAGCTCTGAAGTTGTGGTGAACGATGTCCTGGTCGATCCGCGCAATCCGAACCGGGTGCTGCTCGCAACCGACCGCAGCGGCGTTCTGGCCAGCGACGACGCGGCGCAGACTTTCTCCGCTTCCAATCACGGCTATGCTCATCGTTATGTCAGCTCGATTCTGGCTGATCCAAACAACTCCAACAACATTCTTGTGGGCGTGGTGAACGACCGTGAATTCGGCGGCGTCTTCGCTACCCGCGATGGCGGACAAACCTGGCAGCAGAAGAGCGCTGGCCTGGGCGGACGCGATGTTTTCGCTCTGCAGCAGATTCCCGGCGACGGTTTGATCGCCGGCACCAACAAGGGCATCTTCCTGCTGGATCGCACTTCCAGCACATGGCGCCCGAGCAACACCATCGTGACCGAGAAATCACCCGCGCGCGTGGTGAAAGGCAAGAAGGGAACGAAGGCGGCAAAAGTTCCCGCAGTCGTGGTTCGATCGGTACTGGATGCCCGCGTGAGCGACATCGAAATCACACCCAAGCGCTGGCTGGCGGCGACTTCTGCTGGACTTTACAGCAGTGTCGACCAGGGCAAAACCTGGACTGGCGGTCAGGTGCTGGGCAAGAGCGATTTCGTTGCAGTTGAGTCCGAGGGCGAACTGATCGTTGCTGCGACCCGCACCAACGTTCTCTATTCCTCGAACAACGGCACGACCTGGCAGCAGGCTCCGTTGACCTCCTACATCACAGCCATTCACGGCGTTACCCTGACTCCCGAAGGGGAGATTCTGGTTGCCTCCCGCGAGGGCGCTTTCCGGAGCAGCGATTCCGGTGCGACCTGGGAGCATGTCGTGAAAGGCATTCCGGACAAGAACATCAGCTCGATCACCTACGACCAGAGCAAGAAGCGTCTTCTGGCGACCAGCATCGCTACCGGTGTGATCTTCGAAAGCAAGGACGGCGGCCGCAGCTGGCACCGCGGTCCTGATTCCGGATATCCGCTGCGCCGCGTCAGCGTCGTTCGCGGACGCTTCGTAGGAGCCACTCCGTTTGACGGCCTGATCGTTCAGCCCGAAAACGAAGCAGCCAACGCATCAGCCGGCTTCGGCGGATCGTCAGAGTAAGTTAGCCGAAACATAAACCAACGGAGGAGCGGCTAAATCGCTCCTCCGTTTTGTTTTGTTCGGTCGGTTCCGGGAAGCAGTCAGAAACTCACGGTGTCATCCTGAGCTTGCGAAGGATCTGGCGCGCAGCGTGACTGAACCCGCCCACGTGCACATCCGCTCCACGCCAGATCCTTCGGGACTAAAGTCCCTCAGGATGACGCATTACAGGTGTAGCTTTTTAGTCCGTGAAAATCTGTGGCGGCTCTTTCTCCAATTGCGGGTCATCCTGAGCTTGCGAAGGATCTGGCGCGCAGCGGTACGGAGGCATCCACGTGCACATCCGCTCCACGCCAGATCATTCGGGACTAAAGTCCCTCAGGATGACGCATTACAGGTGTAGTTGTTTTAAATCCGTGAAGATCCGCGAAAATCCGTGTTCGCTCTTCCTCGAAATTGCCCGACACTAAGGCAATTACTACACGAAACTTTTCCACTGCCACAGTAACTTGCTGATAACGCGGCAATTCGCGATGGCATCCAGCTTGCGACTTGTCTGATCGTGGTGGTCCGCTGCAGGATTGTTTCATGAAGCTGTCAAAAAGGAATGGACGAAACCAAACCGGCTTCGTCGTTCTGCTTTTGGCGTTAACTCTGGCAGGTTGTTCGCAACGTGAAAGCCTGCCGACGGCGGTAGAAACCGTATCGGCGGACCAGCACTTACCGTTCGAGGGCACATCCGACAAGGCCGGCAATTTCCCGACGGGTTCTCTGACACCCACCGCCATCCCCGCCGGAACTCCCGTGACCATCCACCTCCAACTATCATTGTCGAGCGCGAGTTCGAGGCCGGGAGATCCTTTTGACGCGATGCTGGATGAGCCCATCGTGGTTCGGGGGCAGACGATTGCGCCTCGCGGTGCAGTCCTCGTGGGGAAGGTCCTCGACGCGAAGCCGGCAGATCAGTTTCAGGAGCCGGGCTACCTGCGCCTCGCCCTGACCGCGATTTCGCTCAACGGAAAGCTGATTCCGATACAGACTTCGAGCATCTTCGTAAAGCGCGGCTCGCACGAGCAACGCAACGTCACCATCCTGCGCGACGGATCGGGCAAGAAAGGCGCGCTGATCGGCGCATCCATCGATGCTCCAGGCACGACCTTTGCCACGGGCAGCCTCGACGTAGGAGTCGCCCCCGAACGCCGCCTGACTTTCAGGCTCGCCCAGTCCCTGCCGCTCTAATCCAGCCATGTGGGGCGGGCGCCCCCGCCCGCCGCCGTTGATTTTGATTTTGTCGTTGGGAATCTCTTGGGTTTCAGCAATAGCAATTTGAAATGCAATTTATGAAGTGGCGTCATCCTGAGAGACTTTAGTCCCGAAGGATCTTGCGCGCACTGCCACAATTGCTTGCCTTCTTAACATCCGCTCCACGCCAGATGCTTCGCAAGCTCAGCATGACGCCTTGCGAAGAGTGAAGTCTTGCGGGATCTCCAGAGGTTTGGACGGATTAAATTCAATGTCAAAGGCGGCGGGCGAGGTCGCCCGCCCCACACAACACCTACAGCGTGCTCATGAACGCTACCAGGTCAGCCCTCTCATCGTCAGTCAACAGCATGCTGAAGCGCTGATTATAGAAGTTCACTACATCCAGCAAGGTCGGGGCGGTGCCGCTGTGGAAGTAGGGCGCGCGCGCCGCCAGGCCGCGCATCCCAGGAATCTTGAATTTACCGATGTCCACGCATTTACCGGTCACCATCGCGCGTCCCGGATCGGTCGTCACCAGCGTAGTGTTATCGCTGCACTGAATCGTGTAAGAGGGAAGACCAGCCTGGGGAGAACTCGTCCCGATGTTCATGGTCTCGAACACCGAGTCGCCGCCGACGTTAGGCGTGTTGTGGCAGGTACTACAGGTGCCGAAAATTTGTGCCTGGCCTTGAACGTCGTTGAAGCCGTTGACCCCCGTAATTCTGATGGGAAAAGTATTGAATAATACTTCCCCTCGCGCGACCGATTGCTGTGCCGGCCCATTCGCTCCGCTCGCATTCGCCCAGTTACTGTAAAGAGTAAACACGTTCGGATCAAAGCCGCTTCCCGAGTTCATTCCGGGAGTGAAGGGCAACGTCGCGAGGAAGGCGGGGCCGCCATTTGCGCCTTGGGCGGTCAGGTCTCCGGCGAGGCTGTCGCTCGACTGCGCGGTGAACAGGGAAGTCTCAAGGCTGAGGATCTGCTGTATCTGGGCATCGGTTGGCGGGGTACTGGGCAACATGTGCACGGCCGCCGCGTCCTTAGCCTGGGTTGCCAGATCGGGCTCGCGTCCGTCCCACATGATTCCGTTGAGAAACTTTAAATTAGTCGCGGGCAGCGGACGCCGGTACAGCGCGGGCTGCGTAGCGGTAGTCTCCGGGCACTGGTAAGGATCGCTGATCGCAATAATGCTGAACTCCGCGCCAGAAGGAACCGGCAGGCTCATCCGGATCAGTCCGGAATTCAGCAGCAGGCTATACGCCGCGGTCCTGGCGGAAAGAGTAGAAACATCGGCGCTCGGACAGTTGGCCCCGTCGACCGGAAGAAATATCGGGTCTGTCCCTTGAGTGGATTGGAATTTTTGCTGCAGGTGAGATGGCGTGACGCTCCATCCATCCGCCACATCGTGACAACTTGCACAGGTCCTCGTGTTCGTCCCCAAAACTGCGAAGAAAGGATTTGTAGTCTTGATGGCAGGCTGGCTGACGGTATTGACGGTGCCGCTCGAATCCGTGAAAGAAGTTTGGAAAGGTGGTGTGGTGTTGGGTGGCGGAGTGGTCGACGATCCGCCACCGCCGCATGCTAAAAACCCTGAAATCAGTAACCCTGCAACTGCCAGTATCCCCCAGCGTCGATTCATTACTACAAGGCCCTTTAGGTCTCACTTCTACCCGGCTGCGCACAAACCCACCCGGCCAGGAGATTGAGTTATTTTTGGAGTATCGCGAGGGAGGAATTTAACAGTACCACATGGAGATGGAAAATCAAGTCGATAAACCAGGAGGTAAAGTGCTGAAGAATCAACAACCAGAGGGCGCAGATCCAGCAAAACTATGACCCATTGAAAGAGCTGGTCTGTGTACCTGTTTGATGATTTCCTCAGATGTTCTTCCGTCACAGCCCCATGTGACCTCTGCCCTTACCAGTTTGCTTGAGTACGCCTAGACTTCCCCAAAATGGCAAGTGCGTCCAAAGGCGAATGTGTCACAGCTGCCTTCCCGATTCGGGAGCGGGTACGTCCTTCAACGACGCTCCCGAACCTATTTGGTGCTTTCCCAAAACATGCTTTGTGGCTAATGCTTTCGTTTGAGCAGGGCAGCCACAAGCACTGCGAAAAACTAGACGGGAAAATACTGAGATGACAAGCGCGGTCGCACAACTTCATCCTGAGCGTCCGGGAGTTCCTGATCCGGCCGTGCTGCTGGCCGCAGTGCAGGTCTTGCCCGAGAGCCTGGCCATCGTCGCCTCCGGGCTTATCGTCTACGCCAATCTTGCCTGGTGCGAAATGTTCGAATGCGACAACCTCCAGCTTCACGAACGAGAGCTGGCTGACTTTGTGCCTCAACACCCACTCTCCATTCTTTTCCGGGCACAACCCCACGAGGCCGACGAATCTATTCCGGACGCGAACTTCGTTCGTACCCGCGCCGACGGCGCTCGTCATTACATCGAAGTGGCCAGGGTTGGATTTCATCAACGCAGCAATGATTATCAGGTTGTTTGTGCGCGCGATATCAACCGCCAGAAACAGACCGAGGAACAGCTCAGGGAAGCGCAACGACTCGAGGCGGTCGGGCGCCTGGTCGGGGGCGTCGCTCACGACTTCAACAATCTGCTTACCGGAATGATGCTGTACTGCGACTTGCTGGCTGCCGAACTGGATAAAGACAGCCGAGCCTACCATCACGTACAGGAGATGCGCATGGGGGGCGACCATGGTGCGGCCCTGGTGCAGCAGTTGCTCGACATCGCCCGCCCTGCTGGTCACGAAGCTGGTAACTGCGCCGTGAATGACGTGGTGACCGGAATTCACGACCTGCTGACTCGCCTGATCGGAGAAAACATCATCTTGAAGACCTCGCTGGCGCCTGACCTTGGCCTGGTCGGAATGGAACCGGCGCAGGTCCAGCAGATCCTCCTCAATCTTGTTCTGAATGCCCGCGACGCCATGCCCGATGGCGGCACCATTACACTGGCCACTCGCAGCTGCTCCGCACCAGCGGCGGGGGCGCCAGCGGAAACTTCGTACTGGGTCGAACTGACCGTTGCGGACACCGGCTGCGGCATGGCCGCCGACACACTGGATCACGCCTTCGATCCTTTCTTCACCACCAAGAAACCCGGCCGCAGCAGCGGTTTGGGACTGGCAACCGCGCGCCGTCTGGCGCAGCAGCAGGGCGGAAGCATTACGGCTGAAAGCGAAAGCGGAAAAGGCACACGCGTTTCCCTGCGGCTGCCGCGAGTCGAGGGCCACGGGCCAACCAATCCAGGAATTCCAGAGGTGATTTCATGACCACAGCCGCACTCAGTGCATCTCTTCCGGTACAGATGGAAGGGGCAAATTTTCTCAACCTTCTGATTGTTGATGACGAACGCGCCATTCGGGAGGTTTGCCGCGAGGTGGCGCAATCACTCGGCTTCAATACGGCGGTGGCTGATTCCGCCGAGCATGCCTACCGTCTGCTCGACACCCACAACATCGATGTTGTACTTCTCGATCTGAAACTCCCGGGCGTGGGTGGCCTGGAAGCATTGCATCAGATTGGCGAGCGTAAGCCCGACGCGGTCGTCGTGGTCGTCACCGGATACGGCACCGTCCAATCCGCGGTCCAGGCGATGAAGAATGGCGCTTACGATTACGTGACCAAGCCCTTCAGCATGGAAGAGCTGAAGCTGCTGCTGGAGCGTGTTTCCGGCCACCTGAAGCTGAAAACAGAAAACCGCACGCTACGCGAGAAGGTCAAATCCAAACTGGGTTTCGGCAGTATTGTCGGCCGCGCCCCTGAGATGGAGAAGCTCTATCGAATGATCGGCAAAGCCGCTCACAGCAGCCATCCCGTGCTCATTCTGGGCGAGAGCGGAACCGGCAAGGAGATGGTGGCGCGATCCATTCACTTCTCCGGACCCTTTCACGACAAGCCGTTTATCCCGGTAGACTGCGGTTCTCTCGTCCCAACGCTGATCGAAAGCGAACTCTTCGGATACGTAAAAGGCGCTTTTACCGGAGCAGTGCAGTCCCGCGATGGCTTACTCGCAATTGCGGAAGGTGGCACGGTTTTTCTCGACGAGGTCGGAGAACTCCCCGTCGATCTTCAAGCCAAGCTTTTACGGGCCATCCAGGAACGCGAGATTCGTCCGGTAGGGAGCACCAAACGGATTACGATTAACGTGAGAATACTAGCGGCAACGAATCGTGATCTGGAACAAGCAGTGGCGCAGGGAACGTTTCGCCGGGACTTGTATTTCCGGCTCAACGTCCTGAGCCTGAAAATTCCACCCCTGCGTGATCGCCGCCAGGACATTCCACTTCTGACCGGATATTTCATGGAACGGCTCTCCCGAACCGCGGGCCATGAGCGGACCTTAAGCGACGAGGCCATGAAAGCGTTGCTGGCCTATGATTGGCCGGGCAACGTGCGGGAACTTGAGAACTGCCTGGAGCGGGCCTGCGCCTTTACCTCGGGGCCGGTAATTCAGGTGGGGGACTTGCCCAGTGCGATCCATGGTGTCCCCACCATTCCGACGACGGGAGGAAACGGTAAAGCCCACATCGTACCCATCGCGGAACTGGAAAAGCAGACCATCCTGACCACCATCGCGCAGCTGAATGGCGACAAGTTGCTGGCGGCGCGAATGTTAGGCATCGGCAAAACGACGCTCTACCGCAAGCTCAAAGAATACGTCGCGCAGGACTAGGATGTCGGAGCGGACGAGCGGGACCGCCTGAAACTGTGTGGGACGGGCGCCCCGCCCGTCCTGGCCGAGCCAGGCTCGGCAGCGATGTTGACCTCGATCATAAGCAGTTTCCGTCTACTGACTACGCCTCAAGCAGAATCCCTGATAGGCTAGTTTTTCGTTGTCCTCCTGATTGTGAATTCGCTTCCCGCACTGGGAAGTGTCGTCGGAAGGCTCATGCGGGGAACTCGCCTGTTTTCAGCGCTAACATCACGGTATAGAACGTGCAAGGTTAGCGTCATGCTTCTAGTCATAACGCCTTCCGCGAAAGTCCGGGGTTGCGCCCAGACGATTCAACAAGTCACTTCTGAAGAAACTCACGTGGCTACAACCTCAACCCAGGCGCTGGCCCGTCTGCGCGCCCAGGAATATGTGGCCGTTCTCATCGACCAGGCATTTCTGGAAACCGAGCCAGTCGAGAGCGACCTGGTGCTCGAACACATCGGGATGGCGGTTCCAGTCCACGTAAACTTCGCGATTAATGGCATGGACCGGGTGGCTCGCGAGCTGCGGGCGGCTTTGGCCCGGCACAAACGAGCAGTTCTGGTGGTGCGGCAGGAAGCCCGGCAGGTAGTGCGAAACGAATTGAAGGATGCCGTCACGGCGCTCCTGCTTTCGTGCGAGATGGCGCTGCAAGTCCCGAACCTTCAGAGTGGCGTAGAAACCAGAATGAGGACTGTCTACCAGCTTGCCCAGGAGATCCGCGTCCGATTGGAGCACCCCGAAGCTGCTTCGGTCGATGGTTCCTTGACGTTGGCGGATAATGAAAATCACCCGTGAAGTGCAAATGTTTGCGTACTTCCTTTACTTAAAAACCTTAACGAACATCGCCTTTCCCGAACTACAATGGCGCAGCAGGTTCGCGACCGCGAGCGTTTGATCGCGAACATCCGCAGCCTCCCAGGGGAAACTTGTGCACGTCTTGGTTACAGCCGATACGCTGAGTGGCACGTGGACCTATACCCGTGAGTTGGTATCCGGACTTGTGAGTCGCGGATTGCGGGTCACGCTGGTCAGCTTCGGCGATATCCCCCTCCCGCATCAGACTCTCTGGATGGAAAACCTGCATGGCCTCGAATACCGCCCCACAGCTTTTCGTCTGGACTGGATGCAGGAAGGCCAGGAGGACTACAAGGATTCGGCGGCGTACCTGACGGCTCTGGTGAAAGAAATCAAGCCCGACGTGCTTCATCTGAATCAGTTGTGCTACGGCGCTCTCCCGGTTTCAGTGCCGCGGGTTGTGGTGGCGCACGGAGACATGATTACCTGGTGGCGGGCCGTTCACGGCCGCGACCCCAAGCCGGACCGCTGGCTGCAGTGGTATCGCGAAGTTGTCACGCGCGGACTGTCCAATGCCAGCGTCGTGGTGGCGCCGTCCGTCTGGATGCGGGACTCCATCCGTGACTGTTACACTCGGGCCGAGCACGAAACGGTCATCTACAACGGCCGTAATCCGATTTTCTTCAACCCTTACGTGGGTAAAGACGATTCGGTCCTGGCGGTAGGCCGGCTATGGGACGCAGGTAAGCAGATCTCCCTGCTGACGCAGCACACTCATCCCCTCCCGGTCTGCATCGTGGGATCCGCTTTCCAGCACAGTGGGATCCGAAGCTTGGAATTCACGTGACTTGAAGTCGCGGC
>JADMIO011694107.1_pt1 | contig 115580 bp, 99 predicted proteins | sample 8958161 | NCBI WGS metagenome assembly JADMIO01 (sample SAMN16585339, study PRJNA669376) | soil metagenome | isolation source: Crop rotation soil | place: USA: Cullars Rotation, Alabama | collected 2011 | reverse complement strand
GCGACAACTTGTCCACGTGGAATTCTAAGCTTAGGATCCCAATGTGCTGGAAAGAAGCTCATAGCCGACAATCCTGAATGCCGCTCTGATTGCAGTGCCGGTCTGAGCCCCACTCGGTCGACGCCGCACAGAAGCCGCACAAGGCCACGACACGGGCGCGGGGCGCTGGGGGCTCATGCTTCGGTATATGCATTAATACCCCTTGAACAGTTGGTATATATATGTATATAACTCAATACACTGAGAATAGGGGGTGCTTATCTTGGAAAAGGTCGAGAGTTTCAGTCTGGTCGAAGCCGGGCTTGCCGCCATGACGGCGGCCGGGAAGCCTTTGACGCGGCGGCCGAGCAAGGGTCGAGCGATGATTTACGCTCTTAGCAACGGCGAGACCGTTCGGATTCGGACTTGCAACGATCATCTACTGATCGTCGTCGCTGATCGCTCCTCGGCCGATGCGAAGCTGAATATCGAGGGCACTGATTGGATTCTCATGATCATGCCCGAAGTCGAGCGCACACCGGGTAATATCGATTGCTATTTGCTGCCTACCGCAGAAGTCGAAGCTGAAGCGCGACGCACGCATCAGGAATGGTTGAACGGAAACCCTAAAACAGGCGGCGACAACAAGACGTGGAATCTGTGGTTCAAGGCCGATGGCCCGGAGAAGGCCAACGACTATGCGCGTAAGTGGCAGCGGTACAAGTTGAAAGCGGCTGCAGCCGTCAACGCCCCGCGGCGCACCGAAACGAGCAACGGAACCGGTAACGTCAAGGCGGAAGTCGAGACGGCACGCAAACGCATTGCGGAAGCCGCCGGAGTGCCTGTTGAGGCCATCAAGATCACGATCAATTTCGAAGGCTAGTCAGCGAACGATGTGGATGTGAAATGGTGAAGAGAATCGAAAAGCCACACGGCACTACGTCCATGGCGCAAAGCGACATCGTTGCTATTGCGGCCTATATGGCGGGCGCAGCAAAGAAGCGTGTCGACATGGAAGATATTGCCGTCAAGGCAAACGAGATCGCGCCCGGCCGCTTCTCCTGGCGCAAATACAAAGAGCAGATCGACCTCGAACTCATCTACAAACATCTATGGGACCTAACAAAGCCCGATCATGGCTCTTACGTGACGGGTACGAAAAACGAGGGATGGATGTTGACCCTTGCGGGCACGACGTTCGCCGAAAAGGCTGTCGCGATTGTTGAGGGCATGAACCTCGGCAAGGTTCGCCTAACCAAGGCAGACGAACAACGTATGAAGCGCGATCGCGTACGAATGCTTGCCGAGCCGGCTTACAAGAAGGTCGCCGACGGCCATGCCGACAAAGTCACCATTGTGGAAGCCGAACGATTTTTCCGCCTCGACGATTATGTCGTCGGTCAAGCGCGAGAGCGTAAACTCGCGCAAGCCGAAAATGCCTTTCATGACGATCCGAAGTTGGCCACTGCGGTTGCCAATGCTGCGCAACTGGTGAGGAACAAGAAATGAGTGTCTCAGCCCTGAGGGTCACAAGTCACGTCGCCCGCGACTTGCTGCAGAGCGCGGCCCTTTTCAAGACCGAGCAGAATGTTGTTTGGGAATACGTCTCGAACGGATTGCAGTACATCGATCCGGGCACACAACCCGTCGTCAATGTGGAAGTCGACGCCAAGGGGCACAAGATTGTAGTCGAGGACAACGGCCGCGGCATGACCGCCGTGGACTTGAGCCGCTACTTTCAGATGCACGCCGAGAATGTCGACCGGAAAGCCGGTAAGGCGGGCCGCGGTATGTTTGGCACCGGAAAATCTGCTGCATTTGGCATTGGCATGACGCTGCGCCTGAAGACAGTCCGCAACGGCAAGCGTTCCAAAGTTGAATTGGAGCGCAGGGAAATCGAAGCCGCCAACGACGGCGACAGCATTCCGATAAGAGTAGTCGAAGAAGAGGTTCCGACCCGTGAGCCAAACGGCACACGCATCGAGATCGACGGCATCTTTCTCAAGAAGTTGGATATCGGCGCTATCGTGCGTCACATTGAGCGCCACATCGCGCGCTGGCCGAATGCAAGCGTGATCGTCAATCGGCAGGAGTGCAACGTCGTCGAACCATCTTACTCGGAGATGAAGCAGTTTTCGACTAGGGGAACGCCTTTTGAGATGATACTTGGCGACACGAAGCTCATCGTCAAAATTGCGCAAGCGCCCCTGGAGCCTGAGTGGCAAGGCATCGCGGTTTTATCCGATACAGTTTGGCACTCCACAAGTCTGGCGGGTTGCGAGAACAAACCCTTCGCCAGTCACATCTTCGGAGAAATCGACGTGGAGCGCCTGGGCAAGGACAACTCGCCTATTCCAGCGTTCGACATGAGTCGCTCGATGCAGCTTAATCCCAAGAACGAACTGGTCGCCTCAATTCTCGCGTTCATCGGTCCGCATATCGAGAGCGTGCGCCGCGAAATTGAGAGGGCAGATCGGGAGCGTCGGCGCGAGCGCGATAGCCAAAAGCTGCAACAAGAGGCAAGCGAAATTGCCCGTATTATCAACCAAGACTTCGACACCTGGCGCAGACAGGTGCAAAGCACGTTGGCTAAAGTGCCAGGCGGCAAAGACAAGATCGAGAGAGCCAAGGCCGTCGCCGAAATCGGTGAAACTATAGTCAAGGGAGACGAGTTTTCGGCAGTAGTCACTGGCGATGTGTCTACCACCGAAGGCGTCTACGCACCCAATCCAGCCCCGAATCCTGATCCGAGTCCCAACCCCGATCCTGCGCAGGTCGAGCCGACGCCGGCACTTGAGCGGTCGGCGCAAGAGAGCGATATCCGGGCGAAGAATCGGACTAAAAGCCGACCTTCGGCGGGAGGTGGATTCAACGTCGACTTCAGAACTATGGGTGCCGACGAACCGAGAGCTAAATATGTTCGCGACGAGCGTACGATTTACATCAACCTCGACCATCCGCAGATCGCGAACGCCAAGTCCATTGGCGGCATCGAGGATATCGCCTTCCGCCGGCTGTCCTACGAAGTTGCATTCTCAGAATATGCAATTGCGCTGGCTTCAGAGCTCGCAGCCGCCGAGCAGTATATCGATATCAACGATCCGATATTCGATATCCGCGATACGTTGAACCGCATTTCGCGCTCCGCAGCAGGCCTTTACAAGGCCTAATGCCTATGGACGACGGGCTCGGGGAAGGTGTGACGGAAGGAGATACAAGTCCGCTTTCGATCCCCTTGTCGACGCTCGAGCTTAGCGTTCGCACGGCGAACGTCTTGAAGAGCGAAAATATCGTTTATCTTGGAGACTTGGTGACGTGGACGGAAGCCGGTCTCATGAGCATCAAAAACTGCGGGCGGAAATCCGTCGCAGAACTGAGAGAAGTGCTCGCGATTCACGGCTTGCGATTCGGAAGCCCCCAAGTATGGACACGTCCGCCCTTGGGAGAGCGAACCGCTCCCAAGAAGCTGCGAGACTATAACGAGCAGACGCGGGCCAAGTTCTTTCTCCGCGTGTCCGATCTCCGGCTTTCAGTTCGGGCGGACAATGTCCTGTCCGCGGCGCACATTTCATATGTCGGCGAGTTGGTACGAAAAACGCCCGGGCAAGTGGCGAAGCTACAAGGCTGCGGCAAAAATACGATCACCGAGATTGCAAGCCGCCTGAAGACTCTCGGGCTTTCACTTGGAGCCGAAATTGCTGATTGGGACCGAAAGGTCGCCCAAGCCGCTTATGACGAGTCGAGCGTCGCCCTTGAAGCCGCGCAAGTGGAAGCGCAACGAACTATAGTGCCTGAATTCCAAGCGTCCGTTCTCGAAGAAGAACTATGCGGAGTCGTCTCTAGCGTCATCGACGGTCGCAACGCGGAAATGGTCGTGAAACTCTTGGGATGGTCCGGCGCGGGCCGTCGCACGCTCGACTCCGTAGGTCAAGAGTACGGAATAACACGCGAGCGCGTTCGGCAGATCGCCGCCAAGACGACAGAGAAAATCAGGCACAACAGGATCGACTTACTTTGGCTCACTCGTGCTGTGAACACAGCTCGACAGGCGGGCCCGCTTAGGCCGAAAGAGCTGGCGAAGTTGCTGCGGAAGGCCAAGATCAGTCGCACCGATTTCGACCCGTCCGGCCTTGAAGCCGCGTGTGAGGAACTAGGAATCAAATTTGGTCTCGAACATCGGACGATAGGCGGTCAGCTTATCTATGGGAGGGCGGCCGCTTTGACCAAGCTGCACAGCCTCTTGAAGCTTTGCAAAAGGATGACTGCCGCCCGCGGCTGCGTTAATTTCGATGCTGTGTGCGACGAGTTAGGCATACCGGACGCCGAGCGGATAAGCGCGCGTCGTATGGTTTCAAAGAGCGGGACAAATGTCTGGCTTGACGAGGACCGTCGTTGGTTATTTTCCAAAGCGACGATGCGGAACCGCTTGTCGAACCTCATTGCCAAAGTCTTGTGCGTGTGTCCAGCGATTCATCTCGGCGAATTGCGGCGAGCAGTGGCTAAGTCGCGCCGGCTGCAAACTGTGCCACCGTTGAAGGTGCTCGCGAGATTTCTTGAAACGAATGGACTGGCCGCCGTCTCGGGAGACAATGTGACGGCACAGCAGCCTTTCTCAGGCGCGATTGAACCGGGATCGGCCGAGGACACGATGCTTCTCATTCTCAGAACGCATGGTCCGGTTCTTCGCGGAGACCGCTTTCAGGAACTTTGCATCGTCGCCGGCATGAATCCCGTTACTGTCGGCATTTACATGTCGATATCGCCCATCGTTACACGCGTCGTGCGGGGCGTTTACGCGCTCGTCGGCTCCAAAATCGAGCCGGGCATCGCGGAAGAGCTCGCCGCTGAACTTGCCAGATCTCGGCGACGGGCCGACTCCGGCTGGACAAGCCGCGGAACGCTTTGGTGCGCCATCCAGATAAATCGGAATATGTTGACAAGCGGCGCGATGAATTTGCCATCATTTGCGACAAGCATGGTGGAAGGCAAGGAGTGGGGAATCCGAATCGACGGAAAGCTGGTCGGAAACGTCCTAAAAGCTCGGAACAATTTCGTTTGGAGCTTGGCAAAACCTTTGGAGCGCCTGGGCGCCGAACCCGGCGATATGTGCATCCTTGACTTTGATCTCAGGGGCCGGATCGTGGATGTGACGGTGGGAGGCGAAGACCTGGTCGACGCATGGGAAAGTGGCGACATCGATCTTATCGAGAATGAACCATCAGAAGCCGCTGAAGATGAAATCCAGGACAAGGAAGAGGATTGAGTTGCTGAGTGTAAATCCTCGTTCTTTGAGCCGGTAAATCTCGACTTCAGTGGACAGTTTGCGCTCGCCAATCGCAGTCAAATAGAATGTACTCCGCATGAAAGCCGTTTTCGACACCAAGCCGACGTCTGTTTATGACGACGAACTTTCAGAGCACTATCAAATTCCGCCCCGTTATCTCTCTGTTGTTCGACAATGCATAGGGGATTGGGTCATTCTACGGCGCCCGAGGGCGGACGGCGGTAGCCTTGCTTATTTTGCGACCGCGCGCGTGCAGAGCATAGAACCAGATCAGTCAAATCCGCGCATGAGTTACGCGCGCTTGTCCGAGTATCTCTCGTTTGATCAACCTGTGCCTTGGACCACAGGCGGTCGTTATGCCGAAGCGGGTTTGCGCAACATCCCGCGGCCCCAAGTCGGCCGGTATCTTCGAGGAAAGTCTGTACGACCGCTTTCAGACGCGGATTTTGCCGAGATCGTCCGCCGAGGGCTCCAGAAGACCCTCGACCCAGCAAACGCAGTACAGTTGGACCTCGACCCTGACGAGCTCGACGAGGAAACACAGCAGTTTCTTCACGCGCCAATACCGGAACAGGAACGGCGCATCGAACAAATTCTGATGAACCGCAAGATCCGCGATGCTAACTTTCGACAGCAAGTTTGCGAGGCTTATGGGAATTGTTGCGCCGTCACCGGTTTGAAAATCATAAATGGTGGCGGGAGAGCGGAGGTGCAGGCAGCACACATATGGTCAGTCGCCGCAGGTGGGCCGGACGTCGTACAAAATGGAGTTGCGCTGTGCGGAACCGCCCATTGGCTGTTTGATCGAAATCTCATTTCCATTACCGACGACTATCGTCTGTTGATTTCGCACAACAAAGTACCCAACGAGCTCAGGCCGCTGTTCGCAAAGCAACTCAAAAGAATACGCCTTCCTGGCGATCAAAAGTTGTGGCCGCATCCAGCCTATATTGCGAAACGCCGGAGCCTTTTTGACTAAGAATTCGTCTCGTCGATAAAGCTCCTGTCGGCGAATTGTTCGCCCCCCCGTGTGAAGGGAGTGCTCTGCCCGGATTGGATCGCCGTCTCGAGAAGTCGCTTCAATTTGGATGAATTTCAGTTGTGTTTTTCCTCAGTACACCCCCTCCACCGCGCGCTATACTCCCCCCACCCCCAACCCCCAGGGCTCCCTTCGTGCGGCGCAAGCTCATAGCCATCCTGGTTGCCGATGTCGCCGGTTACAGCGCCATGATGGGGCGCGACGAGGCGGGCACGCATGACGAATTCCGCCGGCGGCTGAAGCAGTCCATCCGCCCGATCATCGCCGCCAATCGCGGCCGGCTGGTCAAGACGCTGGGCGACGGCTTCCTGGTGGAGTTCGAGAGCGCGGTGAACGCGGTGGAATGCGCCGTGGCGCTGCAGCGGGACATGGTGGCGCGCAACTATGAAGTGCCAGTGGAGCGCAAGCTGCGCTTCCGCATCGGGGTGAACCTGGGCGACGTCATCCAGGAGGGCAAGGACATCATCGGCGACGGCGTCAACGTCGCCTCGCGCATCCAGGCCATCGCGCCGCCGGACGGCATCCTGGTGTCGGCGACGGTGCACCAGCAGGTGGCAGGCAAGACGGCGCTGACCTTCGCGGACAAAGGCGAGCAGGCGCTGAAGAACATCGCCGTGCCGGTGCGGGTGTATGAAGTGGCTATGGCGGTGCATCACGCGGAGGCGTTGACGGTGTCGGGGGCGGTGTCCAGCGCGCCCTCGCCGGTTCCGTCCGGCACGCGCGTCAATCCGGTGATCGCGGTGCTGCCTTTCGTGAACATGAGCGCGGAGCCGGACCAGCAATATTTCGGCGACGGCATCGCCGAGGACCTGATCACGGCGCTGTCGCGCTTTCGCACGCTGTCGGTGATCGCGCGCAATTCCTCGTTCGTCTATCGCGAGAAGGCGACGGACATCAAAACCATCGCCGAGGCGCTGGGGGTGCAGTTCGTCGTCGAAGGCAGCGTGCGCAAGCTGGGGCCGCGGGTGCGCATCACGGCGCAGCTGATCAATGCCGAGACGCGCCATCATGTCTGGGCCGACCGCTATGATGTCGACGTGTCGGACATCTTCTCGGTGCAGGACGACGTCACGCAGCGGGTGGCGGCCACCATCGTGCCGCGCATCGAAGTGGAGGGGCTGGAGATCGCGCGGCGGCGGCCGACCGGGCATCCGCGCGCCTATGACCTTTATCTGCGCGGCAAGGCCGCCTTCTATGCCGCCCATGACGGGGCGGCGATTGCCGAAGCGCGGGCGCATTTCGAGGAGGCGGTGACCTGCGATCCGGAGTTCGCGGCAGCGTATTGCTACCTGGCGCGCATCGACAACAATCTCACCATGTATTCCGGCGCGGGTACGTCGCTGGCGCCGCTCCGCGAGCGGGCGTGGGCGTTTGCCAAGAAAGCGGCGGCGCTGGACGACAGCGATCCGCACACGCAATTGACGCTGGCGTGGTGCCATCTGTGGCGGCGGGAGTTCGAGGCGGCGCGCAAGCACCTGGAGCTGTCGGCGCAGCTCAATCCGTTCGACGCGGACCGCGCCGTCGATCGCGGCACGACGCTGATGTATCTGGGCGAGCCGGAGGCGGCGCTGGAGACGATGACGGCGGGGATCCGGCTGAACCCGCTGCATCCGGACGCGTATTTCGCGGACCTGGCGGAGGTCTATTTCACGGCGCGGCGCTATGACGACATGCTGGCGGTGGCACAGAAGATTCCCGATCCGTCGCCGCGGTTCGCGGGATGGAAGGCGGCGGGGCTGGCGCATGCCGGGCAGATGGACGGGGCGCGGCGCGAAGGCGAGCGGTTCGTGCGGGGCGTGAAGGCGATCTGGGCGGGGGATCCGAAGGCGGGGACGGCGGAGTATGTCGACTGGCTGCTGTCGTTCAGCCCGTTCCGGCGGGACGAGGACCTGGAGCATCTGCGCGCCGGGCTGAAGGCGGCGGGGTTGTAGGCGGGCTCCTTCCTCCCCCGCACAGCGGGGGAGGTGGCGCGCGAGCATCGCGAGCGCGACGGAGGGGGTGAGTCCGTGATCGCGAAAACAGGAGGGGCACGCATTACCCCCACCGTCTCGCGCTTCGCGCGAGACACCTCCCCCGCTCTGCGGGGGAGGAAGGACGGGGAACTCGCTTTCGCGGGGTTCCCTTGGGGATTATAGTCCCGGCCGGATTCGGGGGCGATTGCCATGGCTGGAACGAAACATCTCATCGTCCGGGACAAGAACGGGCGCGTCTATCACGTGACGCCGGATCACATGGGCGCGCCGGTGCAGGACGCGACGCTCAACCAAACCATCGACGACTTCATCGCCAAGAACCGCTCGCCGATGGAAGGCGTGAACTTCGCGCTGCTGGTGGACGAGAGCGATGTGCTGCTGCGCACGCTGGGCAACAATGGCGGCCCGCCGCATACCAGGCGCAAGGGCCCGCGGCCCAAGAAGAAATAGTTGCCGGCGCGGCGCGAACGAAAACTTCCGACGAACGATAAAGCGCGCGGGGCGGCGAAGGCTTTCACGCGCGGGACGCACCGCGCCCGTGCGCCGGAAGAAACGCTGGCGCGCAACGCACGGCACATGGCGGCGCTGGGGATCACGCGGCTCGCCAATATCACAGGCCTCGATTATTTGGGTGTGCCCGTCTTCATCGCGGTGCGGCCGAACGGGCGCTCGCTGTCGGTGGCGCAGGGTAAGGGGCTGGATGTCGCGAGCGCGCGGGTCTCGGCGCTGATGGAGGCGGTGGAGTTCGCGCATGCGGAGGCGCCGGGGCTCACGGTGCGGCGCGCGGCGTATGCGGAGTTGAAGAAGACAGCGCGCGTGGCGGATCCGAAGCGGCTGGCGCAGCAGAAAGGGACAGTGTTTCGTCCTGACGACGAGATTAGCTGGGTGCAAGGCAAGCTTTGGAACAGCGATGAACAGGTGTGGGTGCCGTACGACTTAGTGCACCTGGACTTCACAGATCCTCCCCGAAATTCGCTTCGCAAATTTCGACCCTCCCGAGGGAGGGTGGGCGCTTCCGGGTTTCTCACCAGCAGCAACGGGCTGGCCAGCGGCAACACAAACGACGAAGCGCTGTGCGCGGCGCTGTGCGAGCTGATCGAGCGTGATGCGACGGCGCTATGGCGGCATCGCGGTGAGAGTGAAAAGGCGCAGCGGCGGATTGCGCTGGCGTCGGTCGATGATGACATCAATGATCCTGGCGCGGCAGCGCTGCTGGCGCAGCTGGCAGCGCGCGGCATGGATGTCACGCTGTGGGATGTGACGTCGGATGTCGGCATCGCCACCGTGCTGTGCCGATTGCGCGAGGCGCCGGGGCATGCACGCTCGCGACTCGGCGCGTTCTGGGGCAGCGGCTGTCATCCCACGGCCGGCATCGCGCTCACCCGCGCGGTGACGGAAGCGGTGCAGTCGCGGCTCGGCTTCATTTCCGGCTCGCGCGACGACCTGCACGCGGCGGACTATGAAGAGCCGGCGGCGCCGGCGCTGCTCGCCGCCGTCCGCGATGCGATGGCGGCGCGGCGCAAAGCCAAATCCTTTGCGCGCGTGCCGTCGGTGGTGAACCGCACCTTCGCGGAGGACCTGGCGCATCTGGCGAAGGCGCTGGCGCGCGTCGGCATGGACGAAATCGTCACGGTGGATCTGACGCGGGCGGAGTTCGGCATTCCCGTGATGCGCGCCATCGTGCCGGGGCTGGAAGGCGTGGCCGATCACGGGCTGTGCAAGCCGGGCGCGCGGGCGCGCGCATTGAGGGCAGAACGATGAAGAAAGCTGTGATCTTTGCCGGGCCGAGTCTCAGCGGCGATCCGGTGTTGCAGGACACGGCGTTCGCCTGGCGGCCGCCGGCGGGCGAAGGCGATGTGTATCGCGCGGCGCGCAGCAGGCCGCCGGCCATCGGGCTGATCGACGGCACGTTCGAGAGCGGGCCGGCGGTGTGGCACAAGGAAATTCTCTGGGCACTGTCGCAAGGCATTCCCGTGTACGGCGCGGCCAGCATGGGCGCGCTGCGGGCGGCAGAGCTGGCACCGTTCGGCATGGTCGGCGTGGGGAAAATCGCGGCGCAGTTTCTCTCCGGCGCGCTGGAAGACGATGACGAGGTCGCCATCGTGCATGCACCAGCAGAGCTGGGCTATCGGCCGCTCAGCGATGCGATGGTGGATATTCGCGCGACACTGGAGGCGGCTGCGGCGGACGGCGTTCTCTCATGCAAGGCGGCGCAAACGCTGACGGCGTTCGCGAAAGCGCTGTTCTTCAAGGAGCGGCACTGGCAGGCGCTGCTGGCGCACAAGGCGCTCGGCGCAAAGCGCGCTACGTTCGGCCACTGGCTGGCGCAGAACAAAGTGGAGCAGAAGCGGCGCGATGCGCTGGCGCTGGTCGCGGCGCTGCGCAAGCCGGTGAAGGCGCCGCGCACGGCGTTTGCATTTCAAAAAACGGTGCACTGGCAACAGCTTGTCGCGCGGCATGGGTAAGCGGCGTTCGTCAGCGCGCTTGGTGCATTACCAATCCTCCATCGCGCGTGCCTGAAAAAAGTCTTCTTTGCCCCGGCATCCTGCGGGCGGCGGGTGGTGAAAGGGTTTTGCGTGAACATCATCCCTGCCTCTCTGCTCTCTGTTCTCCTCCTTGCCGCCTCGCTCTCTCCCGCCGCCGCCCAGTCGCAGACGACCTGGCGCGGGCTTTATGGCGGCGTCTTCCTCGGCGATGCGTGGACGCCGTCGGACTCAACGGCCTCTTCTCTTCCATCTTCTTTGGCGGACGTCGCCCTGCCCTCCGGCCCCACAGTGGGAAGCCAGCTCGGCTTCAACCTGCAGAGCGGTTTTCTCGTCTATGGGCTGGAAGGCGAGATGTCGCTGCCGGACCTGGAGGACCTGCCGTGGTGCAGCGGCGGCGGCGACAATTGTTCGGACTCGCCGCACCAGTTCGAAGGCTCGCTCAGGGCGCGCGGCGGCGTCGTGTTCGACCGGGTGCTGTTCTACGGCACGGCGGGCTATGCGTTTTCGAACCTGCCGCGCCATCCCGATCTCGCCTTCGACCACAGCACAGTGTTTCGCGACGGCTGGACGGCCGGTGCCGGCATCGAATTCGCGCTCAGCGATTCCATCCGCACGTCAGTGGAATACCGGCGGACGTTCTATAACAACGACTCTGGCGGCGGGTTACCGGATCCAGAGTCCAACACCGTGATGCTGCGGCTGAACTTTCACTGAGCCGCACATCAAGCTGCTGAACAAGTCGTTCCAAAAAAGAATGGTTCACGCGGAGACGCGGAGGCGCGGAGGTTGTCGTGAAGACGTTGCGGGTAGTGCTTTATCCTTCAATCTTATCGGCGCGCCTTGCGCGCCAAGGTGATGCTGAAGGGACGCGCTGGAGACTCGATATCTCCGCGCCTCCGCGTCTCCGCGTGAAAATTTTTTGGACGGCTTTTTTGAAGTGGAAGATGGGTGGCCCGGACAAGCCGGGCCATGACGGTGTGTGAAGGGTGATGACGGTTGGGGGAAATCAGCCGTCGACGACGATCTGCATGGACGCGATGCGGACGGCGTCGGCGCGGGTGTGGGCGCTGCCTTTTTTGGAGACCAGCAGGCTGTAAGGCTCGACGCTGACGCTGAAGGTGCCTTTGGCCTTCGCGACGAGCTTTGTGATGTCGAAGCTTTGCGCCTGGGTCATCGTCATGCCGGCCATGGGTTTGCGGCTGACGGCGAAGAGGTCGATGAGGCCGGCCAGCGCGCGCTGCCCGCCCGCGAACGTGATGTAGACCGCGAAACCGGATGACGGCGCGCGGTCGAAATCGATGCCGGAGAGCACGAGCACGACGCGGCTGTGCTTGCCGGGCGACAGGGAGAAGGCACCGTTGTCGGCCTTGTGGGTGCTGAATTCGCTGGACGATGCGTCGGATGGCGGCGTGCCCGGCAGATGGCCAAAAATCTGCGACGCGTCCTTGCTTTGGATGCCTGTCGTGGCGGGTTTGTCGGATGGCGTGAATTTGCGCGAGACGGGTGCGCTCGGCGACACGGTGAGCGGGCCGGTCTGCGCCACGATTTGCGCCGCGATCGCATGCATGCCGGGCATGGTCATGTCCGGCATCGCTTTCGCGGAGAATTCGCTGGACGCGGCCGTTGTCGCCACCACGATCGGCGGCGGTGCGAGCGGCTTGGCTGCTAGATTGTCCGTGTCGTAGTGGACCGCGAGATTGGCGCGCTCGACATAGAAGCGCCGGCTCTCTTGCTTCTCGCTACCGTCGATATCGAGAAAGATCCACGGTCTGTCGTCGAACCAGTTCGCCTGCTCCGGCAGCTTGCCCCAGCGCTTGCCCGGCTTCACCGACCACTCGGCCCACACCCGGTCGATGTTGGCGTGATGGACCCAGAAGATCGGATCGAAAGCGGCGGTGGGGATATCCGACATCGCGCCCTTGGTCGTCTGCGTCGCCGGATCGTCGTCGTCGCCGACGATGCCGCCCACCGCCATGTGAATGTCGTTGTGGGGACGCTGCTCCAGCAGGCCCAGTTGCGCGCCCTTGACCATGACGCGCGCATCGCCGCCCAGCCCCGGCACGCCGGGCTCATGGAAGAAGGCCTCGCAGGCCAGCGAGTTCGCCGCTTCACAGATGTTGGCGCTGAGATCGAAGCGGCCGGAGACGAAGGCCTTTTCGCGCTCGGAGTGAAAGAGGGAATTGGGGATTTTCGAATCCGCATCGGTGAACTTCGGCGCGAAGTCTTTCGGAAAGCTGCGCTGGTCGGGTTTGGAATAGTCCCAGTAGGGAATGGCGAGATCGGCGTCCTGGGCCGCGTCGCGCAAGTGGCGCTCGAAGTAATAGAGATAGGCACGGTGCCAGATGAGGAAGTCGGCAGACGAGCCGCGGCCGTGCGGGCACTTGTTCCAGTAGCGCGCCTTGTCGACGCGTCTGACCTTGGAATCAGCTTTCACAGCCTCGGTGTAGAGTGCGTTGTTGTGCGCGTGCACGGAGGCCTGGAAAAACCAGCTCCTGTGATCGGAGCCCGGCAACGCTTTCATCACCGCCACGCCCTTGCGCAGGGATTGCAGGCGGCGCGGGTCCTTGACGAATTCGGAGAGGGGAATGCGCTGCGGACCGGAAGGCTGGGCGAGGACCGGTGCGCTGCGGCCGAGCGCCGCCAGCGTAGTCGCCGCCGCCACCGAGCCGACAAATCCCCGCCGCGTCTGACGCATCACTGTGTTCTCGCACCCTGCAGCGGCAACGGTACCATGTTTCGTGGCGGTTTCAGGGCCGCGGGTTTACGGGCGAATAGAGTTTGGCCTTGTAGGAGACGGGGTGCGGCGTGGCCTGGCCGCTGGTGTCGGTGTCGTAAGAGAGAATGTCGATCTGCACCGTGCGCGCCGCGCCGGCGGGGAAATAGACGACGGCCAGCGGACTCTTGGTGACGAGGGTGGTGTCCTTCTCCGCACCGGTCTGCGCATTGTCCACAACCACGATATCGATGCCATCGGCCCTGTTCGTCTCCACCGTCAAAAGATAAGGCGTGTTCTCCAGCAGCGGCAGCTCTTTCTGGCTGCTGGAGAAACTCTGGAGCTTGGCCGGCTGCGGCTGGGTGACAGCGCCGCCACCGCCACCGCCGGAGACATTTCCGGGCTGCGGGCTGGATTGCGGCGGCAGGTTGGCGGCGGTGGTTACGGTGGTGCCGGCAAAGTCCAGCGACCGGGTGGCGCCGAACTCATTCTGGAACGCGCTGAGATAGCCGGTCGCCACCTGCGCCGGTTTGCGCGACCAGCGCGCCAGGGCCGTTTTCCATTGATCCTGGTAGATGGCCAGGTGCGCGGCCGCGGTGTCGTGGATGACTTCCTGCAGCAGGTCGACGCGCTGGGCGAAATTGATCATCGCGGCGTTGGGATGGCGCTTGCCGGGTTCGATCTCCACGACATTGCCGCCGTTGAGCAGGCCGATGACGTGCCCATTCTCGTTGAAGATGGGACTGCCGCTGGCGCCGCCGGTGGCGGGAATCGAATGCTCGATGAGCTGCAGGTCGCCGGTGTCGCTGGTGAGGAAGAAGCTGCGCACCGACGTGACGATGCCCACTTCATAAGTGGTGGACGGCGCGCTGTCGTCGCTGACGATGAGACCTTCCTTGGGATAGCCGATCATCGCGAGGGGCTGGCCGGAATGGATATCGGCCAGCTCGCGGTCGCTGGCGATTTCCAGGGCCTCCGGCAGTTCAGCCTGGGTTTCCGGAATCAGCAGCGCGACGTCGTAGGACGGCGCCAGCTCCATGGCCTTGATGAGACCGCCGGCCTGTGACTTCGCATAGGTTTCCTTGATCAGCTTGTCGAACGCGGCGAACGCCGGATGAACTCGCACAGCGGTGATCAAATACTGGCGATGATCTTTTTCCGGCGAGCGCACCACCAGCGTGTTGTTGTGCGCCTGGGCGTCGTAGAACAGCTGGGCGACATGGGCGTTGGTGGCGAAAGCCTTGCTGCCGTCCGGCATCGCGACGACCCAGGCCGTGGCGCTGGACTGCGCATTGCCGCCGGCGTCGATTTCCTCGACAAGGAAGACCGAGTGTTCCTGCTTGGCGAGCAGCTTGGAGAAGTTGCCGGCATGCGCGATCAGGCCGATCTCATGCGAAAGATCCCGCGTGTCGCTCCGGTACTGATACCAGGCGTACCCGGCCACCACGATGAGCAGGATAAGCGCTGGCGCAATCAGATGCAGCCAGTGCTGCGACGAGCGGACCACGTCGGCGATCTCTACGCCCTGGCCATTCCCTATGGTGCCTAGGGACCCCGGATCGGACTTTTGCCGGGGCTCGAGCAACAGTGACGGGCCATCGTGTGAACCAAGTCTGACCTCTTTGGCCTTTTTCAACTCCGTTTCGTTGAGCACGTCCTTGCCGTCGATGAAAACGCGGTGAAGCGAGTTGATGACGAATTTGTAGCCACCAGCTTCCCGTTTAAGCTCGAAATGATCGTGCCCTACCACAGTCAGTTCTTCGGGAAATGCCACGTCGCTGGAGGCCCTGCGGCCAAACTTGATGATCTGCTTGGTGTCATCGAACTCCAGGGTGGAGTTGGGATTGGCCAAGGCTTTTGACGTGACGCTGAGCATAAATCCCCCGAAGAACCCGATTCTTATACGTTATGTCAGCGCAGCGCCGGTTGTCCCAGCGTGACGTCGCCTTCGGAGAGCGGCTTCAGCCCCCGCAATTTGTCGATCCTGCCATAACCGATGCGCGCCGCATTGAGCAGGTCGGCATAGGTGGCGCCCGGATTGCGGTTCAGCGCATCGAGCACGTAGTACGACAGCGCGGTGATTTCGGGCGGGCTATCCTTGAGCAAAGGATCCAGCAACGGCGAGGTGATGTACGTCGTCTGGGCTTCGTTCTTGGCGTCAACGGCGTAGAACGCGACATAGTTCTTGGGCCAATTGAGTTCGCCTTCGGGCCGGCCGGTGAGAATCTGATCCGACGGGACGAGATCCTGGCGGGCGAACATCGTGGCGCCGGCATTGTGCTGCTTGGGATGCAGCGAAAACGCATTTGGCGTCTGGCTGGTGAATTCCGTGCTCTTGCGGCGCGAGTCAAAATCGGCGGGCGTCAAATCGGGCAGATATTGCGAGCGCTGCGCATAGGTCATCGTGCCGGCGAAGCATTGGTCGAAGACAAACCAGACGAGCCCCGACGAGGCCGTGAGCTTCTTCAGGTGGCGCTTGATATCCTTGTCCAGGATCGCACCGGTGAAACGCTTGTCGGTGCCCGGCGGCACGGAATCGCGCACGAGGAAAACCTGGTCGACGCCGCTCTTGTCCTTGGGATCCGGCTGGTAGGCGCCGTGACCGATGAAGACGAGCACGACCTGGTCGCTCGCATGCGACGCGCCGGCGAGCGACGATTCCAGTGCGTTGAATGCCGCTTCGACATTGCTGCGGGTCGGGAGTTTCGCCTTGGGGATTGCGCCCTTCAAGCCTTTGTCGATGGGCGGATAGTGCGCCTTGTCGACCAGATCCTTCTGCAGTCCGTCGGTCAGCAGTTGGATATCGTCGAAGCCGCGCTTCTTGAGTGTCTGCTGCCACAGCAATGCACTGTTGCGCGGTCCCCAGTCGGAAAACGTCATGCCCATGCCGGCGGGAAGGCCCGGATATTCGGACACGCCGATGATGATGGCGTGCTTGTGTGTGTCGGCCTGCGCGGGGGCAGCGAGAGAGATCAGCGCGGCAGAGGTGATTGCTGTTGCCGCGCGGCGCAATGTGAAAATCATGTTTGTGATCTAATGACTTGGGCAGAAAGAAGCTGGGGCAGAAGGAAGAAAGCCGAAGCTTCCTTCCTTCACGCCCGTCAGCGGTGACGTCTCAGTCTAGAGACAATCCCAATACCAGCCCCAACCGTAGGCGCCGTATTCCCAATAGTAGTCGCAAACGTACACATAGGTGCCGTTCACCCAGTAGCCCTGGCCCTTGCCGGCCTGGGCCAGCTTGGCATCAATGGCTTTGGACAGATCGGCGTCGGCCGCTGCCAGCGTCTTGGCCGCCTTCAGCAGGCTGACGGGATCATAGCCGGGCGCGTTCTTGTTGCCGGCATTGCCCGACTCCAGAACGACGACCTTGCTCTTCAGGCCCATGATCATGTTCGCCGCGGACACCAGGGCGTACGGGTCCTTGTTGTCCATGCCGTATTTGGCCGTCTGCGCCGCGAATTGCGACTTGGCCTTCTCGGCGGGATCGGCTTTTGCCATCGCGCTGGCGGTGGACGAAGGTGACTTCGCCGCCAGGCTGTCGGTCGCGGACGATAGAACCACCGCGCCCATCGCGATCGCCGCCGTCAGGCCAATGCACGCAGTTCTTACGTAGCGAAAATCCATGAAATTCTCCCTGTATCAGTCTGAGGAATTTGGATGAGATATGGCTGCCTGGGTGTCCCCCAATGTCCACGTCGGCAGGCGTTAAGTGCATGTATTCTGGGCTGGAAGCCGGCTTTGTGACAATACGCGGGCGCAAAAAGAGCCTGTTCTGCTGTGATCCCGTGTGACATGTGAAAAATGAACGTAATCTGGCGGCACCACGACCGGGATCGCGCGATCTTGCGCGAAACCCAGTATCATCAACATGTTAGAGAGTTCGGAACAAATAGAGGGGCGGCGGTGCAGTGAATCCGGTTGAAGCCGTTCACGCCTATGACCTTGGCGGCGCGCCCCTGGGTCCGAAACTGCTTCGCGCCGCAACAGCCCAGTCGGCCGGCTTGCCGGAAGCTGCCGTTTTCTATTGCGGCCGCGTGCTGGAAGCGCTCTCCGCCCACGCGCTGACACTGGTCAATCTGCAAAGCACGTCGAACATGTTCGCCAATCTCGACGAACTCGACCGGCTCAGCCTGTTGTCGCGGCCCATCACCGATCTGGCACACACCTTGCGGCGCACCAGCAACCGCGCACGCCATTCCATGGCGACGTTCACGCCGTCCGACGGCGCGTTCGCGCTCTTCTGCCTGGAGCAGACACTTCTGTGGTTCTTCGCCGACTTCCCTCGCGGCCCGAAGTTGAGTCTGGAGGCCGCAGACATCGGCGTGCGTGAAAGCAGCGATGCGTTCGCGCATGATTTCGTCCGATGCGTGAACGCCGTTCTGGTGTCCAATGCGAGCGCGGCACCGATCCTGGAGTTCGGAGTCGCGCGGCTCTCGGCCAGTGCGGCCATTGCCTCCATTGCCGCCGACACGCTGATCGCGACGGATAATCTTACCAGCGCCGAGCAGCTGCTCACCGCGGCGCTCGCGAACACGCCGGACGATCTGCGGCTCAACCAGCTTCTGGCCCTGCTCTATCGCCGCTCCAACCGTCCGCAAGAGGCGCTCGCAATCCTCAAGGATCTCGACGCGAAGAATCCGGACGATGAAGAGACCATCGGCATCTATGCCGGTGCGCTCAAGCGCCTGTGGGAGCAGAACAACGACGAAGCGCTGCTGCGCCTCGCGCTCAAGCGTTATCGGGCCGGCTGGACGGCATCGAAGGCGCGCAACGCCTATCTCGGCGTCAACGCCGCGGCCATCATGTGCTGGCTGAAGCAGGACGGCGCCGCCGCCCTCGCGGCCGAGATCGTGAAACTGTTCGCACAGCGCCGCGCCAAGATGGTCGCCGCCAACATCCTGGGTGAAGGCCATCGCAGCTATTACGACGTGGTGACCGAGGCCGAAGCGCTTCTCATTGCCGGTGACGTGGAGCGTGCGCGGAAGATTTACGCTGACGCTTTCGCCAGATTCAGCGCGCGGACGAAGGATATCGAAGGCTCGATCGTGCAGGCGAATCGCACGCTGGCGACGCTGGGGCTGCCGCGGCTCGCTTAGGCAGCGAACTTGCGCAAATAGCCCGCGATCGCCGCGGCATCGCTGAGCCGGTCGCGCGCCGCCAGCAATTGCGCGATCAATTCGTTCATGTCGGCGGGTTCACGCTTCAGCAGGAGATTCACGATACCGCGGGACGGCGCTTTCTGTCCGTCATCGTCGGGCCGGGCGCCGTGGACCCATTCATAGGCGATGACGCCAAGCGCGTAGGTGTCGAAGGCAGGCGTCGCCGCTTCGCCTTTGGCCTGCTCGGGCGCCATGTAGTGCGGCGTGCCGCGTGGGAAGGCGCCCGGCAATGCCGCCAGGCCGGCAATATGGGCAATGCCGAAATCGATCAGCACCGGGCGCCCGTCTTCGCGGATCATGACGTTTTCCGGCTTCAGGTCGCGGTGCACGACGCCTTGCGCATGCAGCGCCGCCAGCGCGTCGGCCACCTGCGCCAGATAATGCGCGATGCGTTTGGGATCGTGCACGGTGCCTTCGCTCATCACCACGCGCAGCGCCTTGCCGCGGATGAGTTCCTGGGCGAGATAGAGATTGCCTTTGGCATCGCGGCCAATGGCCAACACCCGCACCAACCCAGGATGGCGCGCGCGGCCGGCGGCTTCCAGCTCCAGCCGCGCCGAATCCATCAGCTTGGTGCGCGCGCCGGCTTCGTAGGTCGTCTCCAGATCGAGAATCTTGAGCGCAACTTCCAGGCCGCGGTCGACATCGACGGCGCGCCACACCGAACCGAATGCGCCGCCGCCCAGCCGTTCGCGCAAAAGATAACCGTCCGCAGCCGATGCGGCGCTGTCATCGATCGGCCTGCCGCTTTCTTCGCTGACGCCGTCAGTCAGGGAAAGCTGTTCCATGGCTTCGCGAATGCGCACGACCTGCGAATTCAGCGCGCGGGATTTCGCCCGCTTGAGAGCCACCAACAAATGCTCTTGGGCGGCAGAATTGTTGCCGACCGCCACAAGCGCCTGGCTGAGCGCAAGCCGGGCGTCAATTTCCTGTGCGGAGAGATCTGAGTCGCGAAAGCCTGCAACAACTTCTTCCAGAAGCGCCGCGGCAGCTTTCGTGTCGGAGGCCAGCAGCGATTGCGCTTGCAACCATTGGAGCAGAAGTTTGTCGTAAGGCGATGCCAGCGCTTCCCCGCGTCGCGTGGCATCCGCCAGCAGACGCCGTGCGTCTTCTGCAGGGCCCTGCGCCAGCGCCATTTCCGCAAGGTCCTTGGTGCATTCGAACGCGATCCTTGTGAGGCCTGCTGCTTCCGCGACAGACAACCCCTCGCGAAACAGTTCGCCGGCGCGCGCTGTGTCGCCGTCCTGTCGCGCCACCCGGCCCAGATCGTTAAGCACGCGTGCCTGGCCGCGCGTATCCGCCATAGCGCGCGCAAGAGCGAGATCCATTTCCAGAAATGCGCGCGCGTCTTCGAGCCGTCCCAGCTGCAAGCACAAGCGGCCGAGATTGCCCAAGGTGATGGCAGAGCCCATCTCGTCACCGGCGCGTGTCTTGACGGCGAGCGAGCGACTGTAATGCGTCAGGGCCGGCGTGGCGTTGCCGAGCCATTGATGGATCATGCCGAGCGTGTCCAGTGTCTGCGCCACGCCGGCCGTGCAGTCGGCGCCGCTATAGTCGCGCAGAGACGCCGAGACGGGATCGAGCGCCGCGCTGGCATTCATGCGCTTGAACGCGACCAGACCGGTAAGATGATTGGCGCGAGCCCGCAGCAGCGCGTTGTCAGTCGCGCGCTCCGCGATCTGCGGCGCCAAAGCCAGCACCTCCGCATCGAAGTGGCCACGGCCGACTTCGAGAAACCCTGCTTCGATAGCGGCGGGATCGCGCAGCGCGTCGGAAGCAGACGCCGCGTCGAAGTCGGCAAGCGCGTCTTCGCTTCTCTGAAGATTGGATTTGGCAATACCGCGCGCAAAGGCAATGTCGGGCGCCGTTCCTTCGCGCTGCGCGAGCGCGGACCACTGACCGGCGTCAAGCGCGTCTTCAAGCTCTTTGGGAAGCCGGCAGGTCGCAATCCACATTTCAAGAATTCCCGGTCTGCCGGCGCTTGTATGGCGCCTCACCTCAAGGCTAACTTTTCAGCGCAAATAGTCCACTCGCCGCAAGCGCTGCATTCCGTGCGTCCAGTCCCCTAGCCTTAGATCATTTGAATCGGCGGATCGATCATGACAGCCCCTCTTGCGACGGACGCCGCGCCCACGCGCCGGGACGATCGCGCCGGACCGCCCCGCCCCAACATGGTGCTGCAGTTCGGGATCACCGGCCATCGCCCGAACCGGCTTAAGCCGGAGGCCGTCGCGCGGCTGCCACAGGATTTTGCCTCTCTCTTCCAGCAAAGCCTGGCCGTCATGCAGGATATCTGGCGGACCAATGGCGAGTTCTTCTCCACGGACGCGCCGCGGCTGCGGCTGATCTCCGCTCTCGCCGAAGGCTCCGATCGTATCGCCGCCCTGGCTGCGTCCAACGCCGGCCTCGAAATCGCCTGTCCGATTCCTTTTGCGCGGGACGAATACGCCAAGGACTTCGCAACGGCACAGTCGAAAGAAGAATTTCATGCCCTGCTCGCGCGCGCCGCGACTGTGCTGGAATTTCCTTCGGCGCGCGCCAGCGATGCCGAAGCCGAACGCGCCTATGAGGCCGCGGGGCTGATCACACTCCGGCAATGCGACATCCTGCTGGCGGTTTGGGACGGCAAGCCGCCGTCGGGACGGGGCGGCACGGCGGAAGTCGTCTTTCGCGCCCTGGATGCAAGAATTCCCGTCATCTGGTTCTGCAGCGAAGGTGTGTCACCGCCGCGGCTGCTGTGTCCGTCGTGGAAGGTCAATCGCGATTCCTGGACGAACGCGACCGAGGAGCTCAATGCGGCAAGCCTCACGACGCTGCTCAAGAGCGCGCTGGAACCGCCGCCCGATGCAGGCCAGAACGGACACGGGCCTATGCCGCCGCTGGCGCGCCTGCGCGACTACTTCGCCGAGCGCATGACGCGCTTCACGACGGCCATCGCCTATCACGCCATGCTGATGGCGCTCTTCGTGCGACGGCTGAAGCTGCGCGATATGGTCAAGCGCGCGCTTCTTGAGGAAACCGCCAACAGCTGGCGCATCTATTGGGACAAGCTTCCCAAGATCGCGCCGATATCGCGTCAACGGCTTGGAACAATTCTGCAACCGCGCTTCGCCTGGGCCGACGGGCTTGCCACGCGCTACGGACAGCTGCATCGCAGTTCGTATGTCATCAGCTTCGCGTTCGCGGCCGCCGCGGTGTCCATGGGCGTGGCCGAGCTGTTCGGCGGACCGTCAGAACTCGTCTTTGTCTCTTTCGAGCTCGTTTTCATCGTGCTGATCGCGACGACCGTCGGGATCGGGCGCCAGCAGCGCTGGCATGAGCGCTGGGTCGACTATCGCCATCTCGCCGAATTGTTGCGGCACATGCGTATTCTGGCGCTGACCGGCTCCAGCACCATGGAGATGCGCACGGCCCATCACGAGCGCGAAATTGACCGCGATCCCGGCGCGGCGTGGGTGAACTGGTATTACCGCGCCACCGTGCGCGAGATCGGCATGGTGGGCGCAAGCCCCGATCACGTGTACTGCGTCAAGATCGCGTCGCTGCTGCAGACCACCGAGATCGTCGAGCAGTGGAAGTATCACTCGGACAACGAGGTGCTGATCGAGCGCATCGACTATCGCCTGGAGCTGATCGGCACGTCGCTGTTCGTGCTGACGGCGCTGATCTGCGTGTCCCACCTGGTGAATCACTTTGTGCCGCTGCCCGAATTTCTCGTCAGCGAGGCGCTCGTCCTTGCCAGCGCGCTGTTTCCTGCTATCGGCGCGGCGTGCTTCGGCATTCGCGTGCACGGCGAATTCTCCCGCATCGCCCATCGCTCGCACATGATGAAGCAGCGCCTGGGGGAGATGATGCGCGCCATCGAGCAGGCCGAGACCGATCCCAATGTCTCACTGGCGTCGGTGGCGCATCTGTCGGAGACCGCGACGCACATCATGATGCTGGATGTGTCGGACTGGCGGTCCGTGTTCCGGGAGAAACCGCTCAGTTTGCCGGCGTAGGTGTTCCGGGAGGATCCTCGCCCAACGAGCATGTGATGACAGCGCGCCGGTTGAGCGGCTCTCTCACACCCGGACCTGTCTTGACCGCGGGGTCTTCCGACCCTTTGCCCAGCATCTCGATTTTCCCGGAATTCATACCGAGTCGGATCATCTCATCCCTGACGGCCCCTGCCTCCCGGCTGCTCAACGCAAGCGCATACTCACGCGTCGACACCGTATCTGTGTGACCTGTGACAAGGCACTTTGTGTAGCCGGCGTAGCGATAGTAATTGACCGCATCCTCCACCACGGCTTGGGCCTCGGCCGACAGACCATACTTGTCGAAATCGAAATAGACGACGAACGCTTTGGAGATCAGGCCGGGGGCCGGCGGACGTTCGGGAGCAGTCGGCGCGGTCTGTTGCGCCTGCGATTCGACGGGAGGAAGTTCCTTTGACCCGAGAAAGCTTCCAGCAAGACTCCCCTCGGCAGCGGTCACTCTTCCCGTAACCGCATCAACATAAACCGGGATGACAATGCCGTTATAAAGCCATCTCGTTTTGTAGCGGGATCCACCCTTGCCATCGGGAAGGGGACCTTGTGCGTTGGCGCTCATGCCCGGGTATTTTTTGCGCAGCTCTGGCAGTAGATCCGCAAAGGGTCGCACCTCTGCTTTCTTGGCCGGCACTTCGGGGTTGGGCTGCGCGCTCACGGGAGGAGTGGATGGGGTGAGCCCACCGACGGGCTTCTTCGGCGGCGGCAAAGATGTCAGGCGGTTCTCCGGTTTGGACATATCAATGGTCCCAACGGAGTGCGAGAGGGGGCGAACAGCTGGCGGCGTGTCAGCGGCCCTCTTGGCAGCAGCCTTGGTTTGCGGCGACGCGCTCCAAACAACAGAGGGGCCCAGCGCGAGATGATCGTCGGTGCCGATGAAATTCAGTTTGGTGATTTGTCCTTGGCTGATCTCCCCCCTAAGCACAGCGCCGTCCGTGGTGACGGCAGTGAAGGAAGCAGCATCGCTTGTCGAAAGGCTTCGTATGGCAACTCCAGGATGAAAGCTGTTCTCAAGTGAATGCACGTTCCAGACCCTCAACACGCCGTCGCGACCAACTGTGACAATCCCTGACCCATCCGGGACGTATCGAGCTTCTATGTCGCCACCCTGATGCACAAACTTCAGTGATACGCGGCCCGTGACAGCGTTCCAAACAAGTACCGCCTCGTCATGGGCGGTGCGATTCCAGGTGACTATGGTGGACGTCGTTACGATTCTTGAACCATCGGGAGAAAACGAAGCGCCGCCTATTGCGCAGTGTCCCGTCGCGTCATCACGACACTCCTCAGCGTCGAGATCGAAGAGTTTTTTGCCAGAGCGGGCATCCCATACATGCGCCGGATCCGCTCCGTTTACTGTCACAATCCGAGTCCCGTCGGGAGAAAATTCGGCATGGTCGCCGCCTGTAAATTTACCAGCCGCGAGGCTCAAGATGCTCCGACCGGTTTTCGCATCCCAAATGCGGGCGGTTCCGTCGAGCGAGGTCGTTACTATTTCCGTACCATCAGAGGAGAAAGCCAGACTTGTTACTGCATACGCATGGCCTTTCAAGGTCAGCGCAACTGTGCCAGATCGATCCCACACACGTACAACAGGATCGTTCTGAAGCGCGATTCCCACAAACTCTCCATCTGGCGAGAAACGGATCACCCCCAAAGCCGCCGCCCTTGACGGCACAGACTTCAAAGCATGCTTGGTCGCGCACTGGCTCTGTGAACAGCCCGTCTTCAGGCGCCAGAGCCTGACCGGATCATTTTCGTTTGCAGAGAGAATGCTCACCGCATCTTCCCCGAGATGAACGGCGAGCGGTGTGTTTCCGGATTCAACGAGGAACCGAGAAATGTTTCGTGGCGTCTCCAGATGCACCGCAAAGACGACGTTGCTGTCTGGTGAAGGCACAGCCGCCGTGCTGGAGTCCTGAGAAATCGCAATAGTTCCAAAGTCGATGTTTCGATTGTGGGGGAAGGGCAGCTTGATTTCGAGCGGTTTGTAGGTGTCGCGGATCGTCGGCACCGGACGCAGGTCCACGCCCCTACTGTTTCCCACCGCCAGGCCAATCGTGCCGTCGAGCAGGCCATAGAGGTATTGGTTCGGCCCCGCCGACACCAATGCTGTGATGGGGCTACCCTTTGGGATGGTTGCTTCGGGGAAGTTTATGCCGATCAAGGATGAACCATCGACCTTGTTGACGCCGAAAGCGAAGTTCCTGGATTGATCGAGCGGCGAGTGCAATTCTCCAAACGCAACTTGTATGTCGTTCCAGGGATACTTCGTGTGAGGTGCTCGCTGGAGAACACCAGTTTTCGTGTCATAGAAGTATAGCTGCTGGCCCGAGGCGGCAGCGACGACGGTGGTGCTCTCGTAGTTTCTCAGCGAGAGCGATGTCACGCGGCCGCCATCACCCACATGAAAGATTCGAACTGCAGCGGTTGGATTGCTGCTGTCGAATATGCGTACCGTTCCGTCGCGAGAGCCTGTCGCGAAGAAGTGTCCGTCCGGCCACGTCGCGATGATGTCAGCCTCCCTCACCTCCGTGCCACTGGACGCGCCAAAGAGCGTTGCGTGGCCAGTACTGAGATCGCGTGCCAGTAGAAACGCCGGCGCCAGCGGCAAGAGGGCCAGGGCCGCATAGACCGCGATCGCTCCGCGGCCCAGTCGCGTCATAAGCCAGCCGCGCGACCATGAGAGCTTCTCGGGTCCGTAGCGGAATGAGACGACCGCCAGCGCGAACAGGGCAACACCGCTCAGCGTCAATACGGTCCATTTTTCGGACGGCGCGATGTCCCAGCGGCTGCCGAGCGTCATGCCTAGCCACATCACCAGCGCGAAACCTGCCACCCGAAGCGGGAATCCGGTCAAGCTGATGCGCCCATCGGACGCCCGCCCCGGCATAAGGCCAAAACGGCGGCTCAAAAACTCGCTCCAGAATAACGGCACGGCGTAGAGCGCAATCAAGGCGGGAATGACCAACAGCGACGACGGACTGCGCAACTCCGTCAGAGGCCCACCAAACTGAAACACGAATTGATTGAGCAGCAGCAACAATGCCACGAACGCAGCACCGAGGGCGTAGCTGCCCAGCCATTCCAGCGCTCGTTTTGCCGCGCCGTAGATTCTGTTCAGGTCCAGCACGCCCCAGATCAGGACTGCTCCCGCACCCAGCGCCAGCAGCGGAAGCCATGCGTTCGTCACCAATGCGCCGTCGCGCGTCTTGGGTGAGAGAAAGAACGCCGTCGCGGCGTAGCTCGCTGCCACCAACAGCGCTATGAACTCCGGCCAGCCGAAACGGCGCACCCAGGCTTCTGGGAGGAAACGCGCCAGGAAATTCGCGTTGGGAAATTCGAAATCTTCGATTTCGCCCTTCGCCATGAAGTCGAGCAGGACTTCGTCTTCGTAGAGTTCGTGCGGCTCGAGCGCGTCTTTCTGCGGCTCGCGGCCGATGCGGATGCGGATGGTCTCGTCCTTCGTGGCCTGGCCTGTGGACCGCGCGGCCTCGATCAGGGTGCGCAGCGCGCCACGCACTTCCTTGCCGCGCTTGTCGCTCATGGCTTGAATAAGCCCGCGGCGCAGCCAGTTGGGCATGCAGCCTTCGCGCAGCCAGGGAAGTTGCGTCAACGCAGCGATGCGCTGCTCACTGTAGAGCGGATCCTGTTTGGGATTTCCGCCGGCGTCCTGCGCCAGCGAGACGCCGAGAAACAGCGTCAGGTCCCATTGCACCGCCGGATAGACCGCCAGGGCGCACAGCCATTCGAAGCCGGCGCGGTCCAGATAATTGCGCAAGTCTTGAACGATCTGCTCCACCGGCCTGTCGTCGGGCGGCAGGCTGTACAGGTAGCGCTGCGGACGGGCCCGCATCACATCGGGAAGCGGCTGAGCGAGATTGTCGCCCGACGTATCGAGAAGGTCGTCGTCTTCAAGACCTTCCAGCCGCAGCATCTCCGCCAGCGCCATGAGACCTTCGGGCGTGGCGCGGCCGATCGGCAGCGAGAGTTCATGCGCCAGCAAATATTCTTCTTCCGCCCATTCGGCGAGCGGAACAGGCGTCAGCAGCGCGCGCCGGTCCCAATGCGTCAGCGCCGCCGCACCGGGAAGCGGCTTGCGTAAAACCGGATCGAGGAAGTGGATACCTGAGCCCAGCACGAGGAGGCGATGATGGGGGTGCGACGACATCAACCGTTCGATCGGGATCGCCGGACCGCCGGCTTCTGGCTCCAGGATCGAGGGCTCGCGCTGATAGGTGAAAATGTCGAGTGCCACGAGATCCTTCAGCCGGGAAATCATAGCGCGCAGATATTCGTAGTTCTGATCGCCGACGCCGCTCTTCTCGATCAGCACCAGATATTCAGCGGCGACACGCGCCTGGGCGAAGCGCGGCACGACGAACGAACCGCCTTGCGCGATCGTCGCCCGCACGGTGGCTTCGACGTCGATCCGGTCAGACGGCGTCGCCATGCGGCGCTGCAAGCGCTGGCTGATGCGCTGGAACATGGCTGCGCCCGAGCGCAGAAGTGCACCGGAATCGGCGAGAAGGTCCATGTGCAGCGGCGGGAAATCTGGCGCGCGCCGGCGCAGATAGGCCTTGCGCAGCACCAGGCTGTTCAAAAGCCAGAACGAGACAAACAGCAGCGGCAAGCCCAGCACCAGCCAGGCGGCCCAGCCCGGTGCGCGTTCCACGCCAGAGGGCTCCTGCTTCGGAAGCCATGGCGGTTGCTTGTTCAGCAGCGGCGCAACAATCGCAGGAATAAATGGGGTGAATGATTCAGCACGCGCGCCGTCAGGCTCGGTCCCCAGCATCAAGCGGGCAGCAAACTGCCGGGATTTGGTCCAGTGTTTCTGGTCTTTGACTTTTTCCAAGCTGCTGTCGCAGGCGAATGTGAACTGGCAGGTCGTATTTCGCTGATAGACGACGGAGCAGATCGAGCGCGGATATTTGCCGCTCAGAACTCTGGCCAGCACAACTTCGCCAACGGCCTTCATGCCGGCGTCGCTTTCGCCGCGCGCTTCGTAGTAGATGGCTTGCGCCAAGCAGTTCTCCTCGACGAACGCCCAGGCGGTGAGGGGCGCAATCGCCAGCGCGCGCGCGATCGTGTCGCGATCGTAGAGAACGCTGACCGGTAACGGCTTGTCCGGACTCCAGGCGGCCCTGACAACCATCTGTTCCGGATGATCCGTCAATTGACCCGCCAGCAACGCCGTGTTGAGCGTTTCAACCAGAGCGGTTGCAGGAAACATGTCCGCGGTCGTCTTGGAATTCGCGCGTTGTTCAGCAGCCGCAGAAAGATCAGATATCGAAGGTTCGCGGCCAGGTGTTTCGATTCGTGCGAGCGCGAACCCTATCTGCGACAGGTTCTCGACATTTCGTGTCGAGATCTGGTCGCCTGCCGTGTCGGCGGGTTGGCCAGTCTGCGTGAATGTCTTCCCGTTGCCGACGGACTTGAGTTCATCCAAAAGAGCTGCCTCGCGGTCCCGCGCGTCAGGAGGAGGATTGCCGCGGTAGAAAACGTGGTTCCCGATCTGTGCGGTCTTCTCCATCGCCGCGCTTGCAACGCGCGTGCCCTCGATCAACGCCAGCGGCCGATGACGCGGAAGCCCGGTGAGCTCCTGCAGCCGCACGGCATAGGCTTCCGCAGACCAATGGATCGGCGAGTGCTGCGCGAGATTTTGCGCGAGTTCGTCGAGAGTGGGCGCGCCGGCAAAGGGCTTCGCCGCATCTATGACGCGATCCAGAACCGGACCGGCGGGATTGTTGACGTCGACGGCGACGGTCGGCGCAGCCGTCGGAGCCGGCAGAGCTGGCAGTGGCGCCTCCTGTACCGAGGTCTGTTTCGCGACAGTCTTGGCGACCTGGCTTTTCGGGGCCGGCGTAGAAGACCACGGATAGGTTTTCACCATAACCAACGTTGCGATTAGCAAAACGGTAGCGAGGCCTACCACTGCGATACGCGCGCGATTGCTCAGCGTGCCAAAGCTGCTCCACCAGGCTTTCGTGGCCGTCGCGCCGTCCGGAATCTCGTCCTCTGCGCGATTGTCGGCGACAACCGATTTGGCCGGCGCAAAGCTGTCGAAAATGCGAAAGAAATCGGCACGCTGGTTCGGCGAACGGGCGAGGACCGGCGCGAGATAGGGCCTGAGATCGGCAAGATCGGTAAGGCCGGGTTTCCGCGCCAGCAATTCGGCGACGAGCGATGCGACGGCCACGTGTTCCTGCGGCCCGATGCGAAATCCGGTATCCCGCAGCAGATCAAGAAGGCCAGGCTGGCGCCTGTTCGCCTCGGCGTTCCACGCGCCGAAAAGCTGTTCGCCAATTCGGAACTCTTGTTCGTCCGGTGATGGAGGAATCGCCGTCATGCGCGGGGCGGCTTCTAACTGCCCCACCGCTCGGCAATGAAGCTGCGCGCCGCGGCGCGGTCATCGCCGCTTTTCACCAGTGTGCTGAGTGTCTCCACGACCAGCGGCTTTTGCGTCGTCAGCCGTTCACCGGTTTTGGCGCCACGATGCACAAGGATCTGCAGCCAGTTCAGCAGCTCGGCCGTGGACGGCTTCTTGCGCAGCGAAATCGTGCGATCGCTTCCCCGGAGCTTAAGAAACAGCTCAATCGCGTCGCCGACCATCACATCGGCGGTGCTGACACCCGCGATGCGCGCGCTGACGATGTCCTTCAAATCCTCCGCGTCGGGAAAGGGAATGTCGAAATAGACGCAACGCCGCAGGAAGGCATCCGGCAGGCCTTTTTCCGAATTCGATGTCATTACGAGTATAGGGCGGAATTCGCGCGGCACGCCGTCTTCGCCCTGCTCGGCACCCGGCGAGCCGAAGTTCTGGATTTCCGGCACCCGAAAATAGAGCCGGTCGATTTCGTTCAGCAGATCGTTGGGAAAATCGCGCGGCGCCTTGTCGATCTCGTCGATCAGGACGATGGAGCGATGCGGTCCGTGATGCTCGGCTTGCGGAGACAGCAGCGCCTGGACACGCGCATTGCTGCGGTCGAAGGCTTCCAGAATGGCCTGTCCCAGCGCCTGATAGCGGATGAAAGCCCGCGGATCGCCCTGCTCGCGCATCTTGAAAGCACTTAGCGAGTCGTAAGTGTAAAACAGATCTTTCGCCTGGCTGGTTGATTTGGTTTCGAATTTGAGAACGGGACATTTGATCTCCGCGCCCAGGGCGTAGGCCAGCTGGGTCTTACCGGTTCCCGGCTCGCCCGTGAGCAGCAGCGGCATGCCCAATATAAGCGCGACGTTTACCGCGTGGCTGAGATCGGCATGCGGCTTGTAGCCGGAAGGGTCCTCGACCTGGCTGCGATCCAGTGTGGGGATCTTGTCACCGGGAATCGATTTTCCGGACGTTTCCAGACCGCGCGCAAAATAGGGATAGGGCAAACGGACCTCCAAAATGGCGTGTCAGGACTTGAACATCGGCATAAGAGCGTTGGCAAAGGTGTCGTGATTGACCCCCACCTTCATGGGTTCCGCGCTGAAAATGGCATAACGAGGACGCGCGTAGATTTTCTCGATGGCCTGCTTGAGTTTGTCGCGTTGGGGGCCCTCGGTGGTTTGGGTCTGCATCACCCATCGCACGGCGTCGCCCCAGTCGATCGGCGGCAGAATTGGCGGCACAACGAGCCGCACAGGAGCATTGTCTCGCTCAAGTTTGGCCTGAAGCGTTTTTATCGACTGCCAAATCGTGCGGTTGGAGACTTTCCCGCCTGCGGCTCCTCCCGGCGGGCACTGTTGCGGACCTTTGTCCCAGCCCGGCCGCGCCTTAGGCATGATGACCTGGAGCCACGGCACCACGCGCAGACGCGACGACAAGGTGGAGATCACGCTCCAATAGTCCAGCCAAGCCTGCACGCGCGCGATCTCGTCGATGCCCCATTCCTTCGCCACGAGCGTGTGGAATATCGCGACGGGCTTGCCCTTGCCTTCCAAATGCGCGGCGATCATCTGATCGCTGGCTTGGCCGCGGATCTCCATCTTCCGCCACAACGCGCGGCGATAGTTGCTTGCGAATTCTTGCGGCGGACAGCCGGTCGGCCAAACAACGTCCATATCCTGCCAGCCACCCAGATTGGCGAATACTCTGAAGCTCAAGTCATCAATACGTTGACGAAACTCGAAAGGGAGCTCGTTGTCGGGGCTCGCAACGAAAACCGGCCTCACGCCGCCAGCGTCGCCAAGTTCACGCATCACTTCGTCCAGGTCTTGCTCCTGCGCTACGCGATTGGCGAGATACGGTGCCGCAAGCAATTTGCGCGGCGGTTGCACTTTGCGTTTGTCAAATCCTGCGGCGTTGCTGCGCGCCATAACGCCTTTGATGTCAGCCATCAAAGAAGACAGTGCGGCTTGCAGGCGTTCGGGCGGAAGATCGGGGGAAACGAAGTGCATGTGTTCGGCGCGATACTCTACCGGCAGCTTCTGGGGATCGACATCGTCGATCGTGCAGCACACCAGCTTCTTGAGTTTCAAGCCGAAGCTCGCCTCGTCGAGCCACGTCCCATGTGTCTTACGAACGTCGTCGTCCGCCGCCAGCTGGGACCAGCACACCAAAATGCAGTCGGCCTCGATCAAGGTCTGGTCGATCTGATCGGCCCAACGCTCGCCGGCGCGCAAACGAAGAAAGTTGCGGTCCTGCGCAAACCCCAAAAGCTCCGGCTTGTCGATAAATGGCCTCAGGCCGACCGCGAAGAGCTCCTCGATCAAGGGCTTTAAGCGCGGCTTGTTCTGACTGGCGTGACTGATGAAGACAAACGGCATTCGCGATGAGGCCCCCGCCAAGCAAACCATAACAATTCTGGGAAAAAGCGGTAGGGCCGGAACGCCCATGCGAGGCATGCCGGAGTCGAACCTGTTCGACGGCCGCTGCGTCCCTTTGCGCCATGCTCTGCATTACCGTGCCATAGGCATGGCCGGAACAGGCTAGCGGCGATAGATTGTGGCGGGGGACATGTGGCCGTGCCAGAGAATCGTCCGAGCAACACATTTGCGCTTGGTCGCGTCGCGTTTTGGGGCCGGACATCATCCGTCCTGGCGCGATGGACGGCACGCTTGCGGGTATTGTCGCGCCGGCACTGGCTGCGCAGAGCCGTCCTTGCCCTGATTGCGATCGTTTCCGCCGGGTACGGCCTGGCCCTCATGGGATTGGCGGATGAAAGAGGCGCGCTTCGGGTTTCGGAAGACCCACCCGCTACCGCCGCCCTCTTCGAACAAAGCGGATCGCGTCTGGTGGCGACGGCAGGACCCGACGGAGTCGCCCGCATCTATCGCGACGGTGTCCTGGTCGGCAGCATTCGCGGCCATGCCGCGGCGATCGAACATGTGGCCTTTGTCGACAATGGCAAAGCCGTCGTTACGTCGGATGCCAGCGGCGTCACACAGATCACCACGCTGGATTCGCTGGCGGCCAAGCCGGTGTTCGGTACCGATCCGGCACAGAGTGCGCTGCGTGAGACGCTCTGGGAGCCTTACGGCAAACCTGTTGCCGCATCCTGGCTGCGGATGCTGCGAGCAACGGGCGCGGTTCCACCGCCGATCACCGCGAGTCTGACGGCGCATGCGACTCCAATCTTGCGCGGACATTCCAGGGGCGTCACGAGCGCGTTGTTCAGTCCGGGCGGTCAACGTATCGTCACGGCATCGGAGGACAACACTGCTCGTGTCTGGGATGCTGCCAGCGGCCGCGAGATTGTGGTCCTGCACGGCATAGCGCTCGCCGCCTTCTGGAGAGCGTCATTCAGCCCTGACGGACAACGCATCGTTACGGCGTCATACGACAAGACGGCGCGGCTCTGGGACGCTAACAGCGGTCGCGAGATCATGACTCTCAGCGGCCACGAGAGTAATGTCTGGAGCGCGGCGTTCAGTCCTGACGGCAAGCGCATCGTCACGGCGTCGGAGGACAAGACTGCCCGTATCTGGGATGCCACCAGCGGCCGCGAAGTCATGGTCCTTCGCGGCCATACCAATCGTGTCTCAAGCGCATCGTTTAGCCCGGACGGCCAACACATCCTTACGACGTCCTGGGACAAGACCGCGCGCGTCTGGGACGCCGAGAGTGGCCGCACAACCTTAACGCTGCGCGGTCACGACGACTGGATCATAAACGGATCCTTCAGCCCCGATGGGCAGCGCATCGTGACTGCCGGGGACAAGACCGCGCGCATCTGGGACTCCAAAGACGGCCGCGTGATCAAGATTCTGCGCGGGCACTCAAATCGTGTCACAAGCGCGTCGTTCAGTCCGGACGGCCAACGCATCGTCACCAGCTCTGAGGACATGACTGCTGCCATCTGGAACGCCGCGGATGGTCGCGAGATCAAGATCCTGCGCGGCCACACCAGCGTGGTCTGGAGCGCGGCGTTCAGTCCGGATGGCCAGCGCGTCGTTACCGGTTCCGAGGACAGGACTGCGCGCATCTGGGATGCTAGCACTACCCGTTAGCTCCAAAGCCCGGACCGGCGCGAAATGCGAGTATTTCAAGAGTCAGAATGTGCGACCGAACGATCCGGCAATCTCTTCCTGTTTGTGAGAATTGGCAGTGCTATTCTGGTCGCTTGCCTGCTCCTTGCAGCTGCGCCCTCCCGATCGCAAACCAGCCAGGTTACCGAGCCACCCTTCGCATCGATGTACAGCGACGCCGGGCTTTTCCTCGACGCGATCCGCGCCGAAGAGCCCGCCGTCAAGCCGCATGCGCCGCTTACCGGCATCACCGTGCCGCATCACCTGCTCGCCGCCGATCTGATCGCGCGCGGGTTCTGGGCGGCGTCGGCCGGTGATGTCGACCGGGTCATCATTCTGTCGCCCGATCATTTTCACAAAGCGCAGCACCCGCTCGCCACCACCCTACGCGGCATCTGCACGCCGCTGGGCTGCGTCGATGCGGATCGTGCCGCCGTGGCGATGCTGCTGGCGACGCCTGACCTCTACGAAACATCGGGCCTCTTCGATCATGAGCACGGCATTGCCGCGCTGCTGCCCTTTGTGCGGCACTTCTTTCCCAAGGCCGTCATCGTGCCCATCGCGATTTCACCGGAGTCGCATCGCGCCGACTGGGACAAAGCCATCGCCACGCTGATCCCCCTGCTCGGGCCGAAGACGCTGGTCGTGCAGTCGACGGATTTTTCGCACTATCTGGGACTGCAGGCGTCGCTGCAGCATGATCAGGAAACCCTCAACACACTGGCCGCCGGAGACAGCAACGGTGTTGCGGCTTTGCGGTCCAGCGACCATCTGGACTCGCGCGGCGCAGAGTACATCCAGCTGGGACTGCAGCGGCACCTCGGCGCCATCGGGCCGATCATCGTGGCCAACCGCAATGCCTCGCAATATCTGCCGCTCGCCACGTCGCTCACGACCTATATCGTGCAGCTGTTCAGTCCGGCCGAGCCAGACCCCGCCACCATCCGCTATGCGGACCAAAAGACGTACTATTTCGCCGGCGATGTCTTGCTGGGCCGCGGTTTCACGCGTGCGTTGCTAAATCCCGATGCGCGCACCACGCTCGTGGACGACGTGCGACGGATCACCGGCGGCGGATCGCTCATCGTGAATCTGGAAGGCTATATCCTGCATGACCCGCCGCCGGGGCTGTCAGGCGACGCCCATGTCATGAACGCAGACATCGCCTTGCCGATGTTGAAAGAGCTGAATGTCGTGGCGGCGAGCCTGGCCAACAATCACGCCTACGACCAGGGCGCCATCGGGCTTGACGCAACGGCCGCGGCGCTGAAAGAAATCGGCGTCGTTCCCGTCCGCGAAGGCGAAGTCGCCGACCTGGGCGGTTTGCGGCTCATCGCGCTCAACTTCATCAAGAAGCGGACGATTCCCGGCTATCCCTTCGTGCGCGACGGCGACCTTGCCGCCATCTGCGGGCAGCAGGCACAGCCGCCATTCCTCGCGATGGTGCATTGGGGTCGCGAATACACCAACACGCTTGACCCCGGCGAGCTCGATATTGCTTCGCAGCTCTTGGATTGCGGCATCACCGGCGTTGTCGGGGTTCACAGCCACAAAGCCAGCACGGGCATCGTCGCCACCCGCGGCGGGGCGCAGCAGGTCACCTATTCGCTGGGCAATTTTCTTTTCGATCAACGCGGGCCCAGAGTATCCGGCAGCGTGCTGGAGTTGCGCGTATTCGACCAGGGAACATTCGCGGCGCGGCTGATCCCGGTGCCAAACCTGTTCGAACGCGCCGACCCTGTCGCAGCCAACTAGCGGAACGGTTCGGGCGGTCCCCAGCTTGGACGATAGAAGAGCAGATCGACGGGGCGCGAGCGGATCTCGCGTCCATCCGCGAGCTGCAGCACCAGCGTGAACATGTGCTGCGAGGAGCGCTTGGAATCGAGAACGAGATCGTAACGCGCCACCCGCGCGGCCGCGACCGTCTTGTGGAACGGCACGGATAACCTGTAACCGCGCTGGTCGTCCTTGAACGCGATGATGGCGTGCTTGATCTGCTCCATGGCACCGCCTTCACCGCATTCCGCGGCTGGACTAAATCCGCCGACATCGACCGTGATGCGGAACGGTGAAACACGATGCTTCACGGCGCCGCTTGCATCTTTCCAGTCATACTCCAGTTTGCCGGCGACATCGGTGTTGAGCGAGCTGCCCTGCAGCGCGATCTTGTCCTGAAACGCGCCGTAGAGCTTCGAGGCGCGCAGGGCGTTCTCGATATCGGCCTCAGTCTTTTTCTGCGCCGCGTCCGGCTCCTCCTCCGAGAAAGTGAATTTTATCTTGTCCCACATGGCCACAATGTTGTGCGGGATATTCTTGCTGGCCTTGAAGCCTCCAGCAACCAGATCGGGTTCAAAGGTCACCAGCGAAGTTTTGGCGATATCGCCGATCGCTTTGACATGGGAGTAGGTCGCCGGCAGGGCCTTGGATTTCGGTGAGATAAAATCATAGGAGATTTTGGCATTGCGCGCGGGACCCCAGCCAAAGTTCTCCAACCTCATCCGCGGGCTGTACCTGACGTCCGACGAGCAATAGTCGCCTTCCCCGACGGAAATCTGAATCGCAGGCTGCAGATCGGACACGCTGCTGGCGACATCGAGATAGGCGCCCGTGATTTGCGCAGAAATTGTCGCGCGGTTCTGCACTTCCAGCGTCAGATGCAACGGAGGCAAGGACGAATGTGCCAGCGAGAAGACACCGTAGCTGCCTTCCTGGAAGACATCGGAACCGGTTCCTTCCTCGACAGACGTCAGATTGAGGGGCGTATTGCCTTTCCACATCCCCATCAACCGGTTGCTTGACGGGCGAATAACAAGGTTTTGCGGAGCGTTGACCTGCACGAATTGCACGGTCTGTGCCTTGATGCCGTCAAGACCTCCCGAGTCAGGGGCACTTTCGGCTTCAGGGTCTTTGTAGTCGTTTGCCGCAATCGGGGTGACGCGCAGCGCAATCTTGATGTCGTTGTCGACCGGAACCGATGTCAACGAAGCTTGCGCATTGCGCAGGTTGAGCGAGTGCGCCAGTTCGACGCCGCCGCGCCATTGCGAGGCATAGCTCTGGCCGTTGGGCAAAGTCGTCAGCCCGCTGCCGTTGCGCAGTCCCCTGTCGAACGTCCCTTCATAAATCTCGCCGGTGGCATCGGTATAGCGTCCTGTGCCTTGCAGGCGGCCGGCGAGAAACGCACCGACATATTCGTCGCCATTGGGATAATGCAGCGAGCCCTGCCCCTCCATGAGGCCGGCATGCCACGCGCCGTCATAGACGACATCGTCCATGCTGCGAAAAACGCCATGCCCCTCAGGGCGTCCATTCTTCATCGTGCCGGTATATCTGCTGACGATGGCGCCGGTGTCGTAGCTCGGGCGGTCGCGAACGCGCCAGACCAGCGAACCTTCCCCGGACACGATGGGATCGCTTACGTCCTGTGGTGCGGACGGCTCCCACACGAAGTCGAGATTGCGCGACGGCGCCGGATCCCAAACCGTGAAGGTCTTGCGCGCCAGCCGGTGTGTGACGGGATCCAGAATGAACTGCGTCTTTGTCCGCCACGCTCCCGTCTCCGCACCCCACAAACCGCTTTGCGAGATCTCGCGGGACTGTGCATCGAGCTTCGTCAGGCTGAGATTATCCGGAACGTTGGCGCGCACCGCGGACGACTGCGGAACGAGGACCGCGAGCGCACAGAGCGCCAGACAGCCCGCGCCCAATCGCAAAAGATAGCTCTGCATGACGATCCCCCCGACGCGACCGCTCTCGAATTCAGGACTTTCGCGTGACGCCCCGGCAGCATAGCCGCAGGGGCGCCCACCTCAAAGACCCAGCGCGGCGGCGCGGCTCTTCCAGTCGTCCGGGTTCACGTTGAAGATGCAGACATGACCTGACGGCGTGCGTGCGCTCAACGTCGCCGGGCCGATCCACGCAAGCCCGACGGCAAAGCCGCCTGCACGCTCTGTTTCGGAGTCCTGCCAGCATGACGCGGCCATCGTCATGAACGATTGCGCGGAAGCATCTGCCAGTTGCCAAAGATAGATCTTCTTGTCGGAGCCCGTGGCGGCCAGCAGCGTTCCATCCTTGTTGAAGGCGACAGCGCCGCCGGAGTCGCTCGATGCCAGCGGCAAGCGCGCCTTCAGGGTGTGTGCCTCAAGATCATAAAGCTTGATCGTGGCATCGCCGCCGGTGGAGGCGAGCAAGCGGCCGTCCTGCGAGATCGCCAGCCCGAGCGGCGCCGCGGATGTGTCGACGACGGGCAGACGCGCAAGTTCTTTCCGCGTGCGCAGATCCCACAGAACGAGCGCGCCGGCGTCATAGCTGGCCACCGCTGTTGGGCTGTGGGGAGACACCGCCACTGCAAAGGCCGCAACACCAGACCTGATGCGAGGAAGATAGAGTTCTGCCTGCTTTGACGACGGATCGACCAACGCGATACGGCCATCATTCAATGGCAACGTCATGCGCGTCTCTGAATCGGACCATGCCAGCCGCGACGGGGCGCCTGCATCGGCCCACAGACCCTGGACAGCCGGTGACTCCGCGGCGGGCCATGGGATCGGCATACCGCGCATTCCATGCCAGGTGAGAAGCGTGTTGCTGCCGGTAAAGCCAATGGCCAAGGCGTCCACCGGGCCCCAGGCCACTGTCGTCGCGGTCGATCCTTCGGCGAGCATTTCGGGCGGAGGCGTCAATGTTGCGGACAGCGTGAGTGACGGACGTCCGTGCGCCGCGTCTACAGACCAAACGCGCACCGCGCCGTTCTCATGCACGACGGCCAGGCGGCGGGCGCTGCCGGCCACAGCAATCGCCGTCGCGTCTCCAATGGAATCAAGATCGAACGCAATCCTGTCGTCCGGTGTCGTGCTCCAGATGCGAATGTCCTGTCCGGCATCCGCGCTCACGAGGTGACCGCCATCCGGAGCCCAGGCCAGGCGCACGACTGCTGCTTGATGACCGGAGAATGTCAGTCGCGGCCGGCTGGCATCGACGGCGCCGTTCGCATCGAACGATGCGATGCAGATGTTGGTCTGACCGCAAACATAGGCCAGTACATCGGCTTTGGGCTGCCAAGCCAGGGTCGAGACCGTGGCACGATCGGGCGCGACCGGATTGAACCATGTGTTGCCGTCCAGATTGAGGATCGCCACTGCGCCGTTCGCCATGCCAGCCGCGAGCCAGTTGCGCTGGCTGCTCCAGGCCAGTGAAACGACTTCTCCGTCGACCTTCTGCGTGTCGATGATCGTGCCGTTCGCCGAGACGATGTGAAGCTCGCTGATAGGGGTATTGGGGTCGGGTTGCACGGCCAGTGCAATACGGTTGTCGGCAGGATTGATATCGACCACGCGCGGCACAGGCACGGTCCACGGCACATCGCGGCACGGCGCCGATTGGCAGGCGAGCAAGCGCGGTGGACCGTCGCTCAGAACTTCCACGATGGTGGCGCCATCACGGCTGATCGCCACTTTGCCCGCCACCGGATTGACGTCCGCGATCGCGCCTCGCAAAGCGTGTCTGGCACCGCCACCGTCGATGGTCCAGACCGAGCCGTCGTCATAAACCGCCACAGTGTTTGTGGAACCGATGGTCCGCATCATCACCGGCATGTGGTCCGCACCGGGGCCTTGATGGGAATGCGCGGCTTGAATCCGCGATGGATGCGACAGATCGCGAAGGCGCAGATTTCCGTCCGCCGCCAGAAACGCGATCGTCCCGTTGCTGGTCCATGTCAGAGGCGGCGCCGGCGAACCCCGCAGCGGCTCGATAGCCACGAGATAGGGCGAAAGCTGTGACAGGCTGCGATACAGCGCCGAGCGGGATTCCGCGCCGGGCCGCGACGCAAAGGCCTTGGCCGCCAGTTGGATCGCAAGTTCTGGATGACCATTTCTGAGCTCGGCTTCGGAATTGGCAATCCAGAGCGAGACTTCCGCCTCTTCCTTCGCGGCGTTGGCCTTGCGCTCGGCGCCGTAGATTCCGATTCCTGCAATCACGGCGATGACGAACAAGACGGACATCAGGGCCGCGCCCAGCGACAGCCAGCGAATGGATTGCTGGCGCACACGCTTGTCGTCCGCGATGGAAAGCGTGATGAAGTCCTGCTGCTGCGCATTCAGCGTTTCGCGGTGATCCCGGATCAGGTTCTGCGCTTCGACAAGATCGATGTCGGCGAGCAGTCCGGGCTTGCGCCGAAAGCGGTTGCGCACATCGTCGAGCGTGTGGCCCAGCCATCCTGAAGCTTGGGCGCCGGTGCCTGCCGTATCCTGCGACAACGATTGCCAGCGCTTGATGCGCTCTTCCAGCCGCCGCCGGGCCCCGAGAATTTCTGCGTTCTTCGCGACGTAGTTGCGAACAGCGGTCCACTCCGTGATCAGCGCTTCATGGGCCAGCATGACCGTCGCCGCCCCGTCGATCTCTGCCTGCGCCACCAGCAGCCGGGCCGCCGGCGACAGCAGCGCATCAACCAGTGCCCGTTTTGTCGAACCGGCGGGGAATTCGCTCAGCGGCGCGCGGCGCGCCACCGCGCGATCGAAACCATTCTCATTGGGGCTCACTTGCACCAGCGAAAAGAGGACGTCATCGAGCGCGGCTTGCACTTCGGGCGGCTGGGCTTGCAGAACCGCTTCCGCGCTTATCGCAATCGCGCCTTTCAAGCCCCCGAGGCGCTCGCTGCTCTCATAGGTAAGAGTGTGGCCGCCGCCCTGTTCGACATCCTGTTTGTAAAGCTGATCCAAAAAGTAGGAGAGCAGCGGCAGCGCGCCCGGTTCGCGCGACGCTTCTTCGGCCAGATGATCGTTCAGCGGGATGTCTGTCTTGGGGCTGATCTCGAACCGCAGCCCTGCCGCCTCGGCGGGTCGCTGAATCATCTGGCTGATCTCGGCGGGTGTCGGCGGCAGGATGTCGATCCGGCCGAGGCCGTCCGCCAGACGCACCAGTTCCGGCGCTTCCGAAGCGCGATACCAGAAGTCCGAGCGCATCGTCGCAATCACCCAGACGCGATCCGATTTTGCGAGACCGGACAGCAATTGAATAAAGCGCTGGCACTCCTCCGGCGCGATGCGCCCCGACGTGAAAAGTTCTTCCAGCTGGTCGACCACCAAAATGAGCTTGGCGGTTTCGGAACGCAGCATCGCGCCCGACTTCATCGCGCCTTCCGCGAGGCGGTCGAGCGCCGTCTCGAACGGCAGCGCGGGATGGGCAAAGCCCTCCCGCAAGTGGTTCGCCAGTTTTTCAACCGGTGTGGACGGACCCAGGAGTTCGGGCAGGCCTTCGCGGTCGCCGTCATGCTCCACCAGGCGTCGCGCCAGCGCGAGGAACAGGTCTTCGCCGGTGCGCGCATCGCTGGGCCGGAAGATGGCGTAGCGCAGGAAAGCCGTGTTCGGCACGCGCTGCGGCACGAATAAGCGCGGCACAACGCCGGCTTTTACCAGCGACGATTTTCCCGAACCGCTGGAACCCAGCAACAAGAGGAATGCCTCCCCGGTCCGCGCCTTGGCGCTGAGGCGCAGCAAGGTGGCGCCGATCGCTTCGTGCCGGCCGAAGAAAATCGCCGCGTGTTTGAACGCGTAGGATTCCAGGCCGCGAAACGGCGCTTCGTGCCACAGGCGCTCGCCCTTGCGCTCTTCGGGATCCAGCTTGTCCAGCCTGCGTTCGATGCTGGCGCGCATATCGCGTTCGAATTTCTGGGCGAATTCCTCGAGGCTGCGAAATTCGGAGAACGCGCCGATGAAAGCGCCCTTGTCGGCAAAATGCCGGGCCCAGAAACTGTCCAGCGCGTCTGCCTGGGTGATGACCGCCTGCCGGCTCGCCGCATCGCTGGGATCAAACTGTGCCTTCTGGCGCGAGCGGTAGACAAGAAGATCCGGCGTGCCGCTCTCGCGCCAGCCGCGCAAGGCGTCTTCAAATTCCCATTCGGTGCCGGTGACAGGAACCCGGCCGTCGATGCCGCGATATTCGCGCACGGCCGTACGCTCGGGCAGCGGCGTGCCCAGACGCGAGAACAACACCAGCGTCACGACATCGAAATTGCTCGGCGGCTCGATCGAATCCTGGAAGTGCCCCGACGCGATCATCGGTTCGTATTCCCACAGATACGGCTTGATGATGAAATGCGAGGCGTAGTCCTGCGCGATCTTCTCCACGATCTGGGCCGCGACTTCGCGCGCGTCGTCGACGTCGCCCGGCGAGGAAATGAAGATGCGAAGAATGCGGCGCATGATCGGCCTGGGGGAGACAGCGGAGACGGGTGCTGCAGGCTACTGTATTGGAGATAGGGGAGCCAGACGGACGCCCATCAGCTGGATCAAGTCCGCCGCGGCCATAGCGCCAGCGTGATTCCTACAAGCGTAAAGCCGAACATGATCCCGATGATGATCGTAAGTCGGGGTTCGCGTGAAACGTCAGCGGGGCTGACGGTGCCGTTCGTCACATCGCGCAGATGACCGAAGAACGAGCCGTAGAACATCGCAGTCGTAAAGCCCCAAGCGGCGGCCAACCAGCGTGCCGCGCCATCGCCGCGAAGGACCGCAACGCCACCGATCAGCAGCAGTGCGACCGCGATGTAGTCGATCAGCCAGAATGGCCAGTATTCCCAGTTACCCCAGTTGCGCGCGATTTCCGCGACGCTGAGAAACAGGCCGAAGGCGACGGCAAGCCATGCGGAGATTTTTGCGGGCATCGTATTTGCTCCCCCAAGCAGCGCGCACGAATTCGTAGCAGCGAAAAGCGATGCAGCGAAGAGTGGCTTGCCAAAGCGAAGCTGCGCGAAACTTGGCGCAGCCCTCCTACGCCAAAGTGGGTTTCGGAGGGTATCCTCCGCTGCTGCGCAGCGAGGTCTGGTGGGCGCGACAGGGATCGAACCTGTGACCCCTACCATGTCAAGGTAGTGCTCTCCCGCTGAGCTACGCGCCCACTCGAAACGGGCCGGTTCTATAGCCGGGGCGGCTGGGGTGGGCAAGCGTGGGCACCGTGACCCGCCTTTGGCTCCAAATCGGCCTCCGCACGGCCAGGCCATGCCCAAATTTGCGGTATATCTTGGCGATGCCACGGAGGGGGCGGCGAGATTGAACCGCGTTGTGGAATCGTCCCGCAAGCTCGCACGGGCACTCCGGTTTCGTCTGAAAGGCGAGCTGGGAAGGTTTCCGGTACCCGATACGCCGGACATGGAGCCTGCCGGGTTGGCATGCTTCTCAAGATACCTGGCCGGATCGCGCGTTTATCTGGAATGGGGCAGCGGCGGATCCACGCTCATGGCCTGTGCCGAGGCACGGCATGTCGTCAGCGTCGAGAGCGATCCGGTGTTCCTGAGACAGGTAAAACAAAAAGTCGAACGCTTGCGGCTTCCCGCGACAGCACAGTTCGTCCGCGCAAACATCGGACTGGTTAAGGTGTGGGGCGCACCGGCGTTCACCACGCCCACGTCGCGTCGGTTGCAGTCATGGAAACACTACGCGCAAGCGCCGTGGAAATGCTTCGATGCGCGGGGAATCTTGCCCGATCTCGTGCTGGTCGACGGACGCTTCCGCGTTGCTTGCGCGCTCGAGACTTTCCTGCGCTGTGCGGGACATCCCTGCACAATCATCTTCGATGACTACCAAGATCGCCCCCACTACCATGCGCTGGCGCCGTTCGCGGAGATCATCGAAGAGGCTGGCCGGATGATCGTTATCCGGGCCAGGCCCGAAAGATTGGATGCGTGCCGAGAGGCGATCGGCCCCTTTTACGCCGATTGGCGCTAGGCCCATCCGATGCTCATCAGCATCTACATGCCGACACGAAACAGGATCGCGCTCTTGCCGCAAGCCATCGATTCGGCACTCTCGCAAACGCACAAGGACATCGAACTGATCGTCGTGAACGACGCCTCGTCGGACGGAACCGACGATTTCCTCGCACGCCGGGCGCAAGCGGATTCACGCCTCATCGTCTTGCACAACGCGTGGTGCCAAGGCGCCGGCGCTTCGCGCAACCGGGCCATTCGCGCGGCGCGTGGCGACTTCGTCACCGGGCTGGATGACGACGATGCTTTCATGCCCGAGCGGGTCGCTGTCTTCCTCGAACATTGGAGCCATCTTGCGTCACAAGGTGTGGCGCCCTCCTGCCTCTATTCGCAGGATTTCAAAATCCGCACCGGACGCGATCCGGCTACCACGCAGAAGCCGCCTTCGGTCTGCGCGGACGATCTGTTTGAAGGCTGCCTCATGGGGAACCAGGTTTTCGCGCCGACACACCACTTCCTCAAAGTCGGCCTGTTTGATGAAACGCTGCCCGCCTGGCAGGACCTGGAGTTCTTCATTCGTCTGTTGCGAGAGTTCGGTCCGGCTCGTCTTGTGGACAGGCCGACCTATCGTATCAACCACACGCGCAGGGCCGATCGGATCACCGCACAGGAACAAAACATCCGCCAGGCGTGCGAAATGGTCTCCCGGCTACACGCGGCCGGTGATCCCAGGAAGATGAAGGGACTCTTCCTGCTGCAATTCTTTCCGGAGAACCCCATCACCTCAACGGCAGCCGACTGGGTGCGATTGTTGCGTTTCGGAGGATGGCCACACGGAATGCTTCGGATGTGGCGCGCAGGGCGGACAAGATAAGCCCTTCACGCCGGTGCGCGCGTCAAGCCTGGCCGTCAGGCCGCAATCATCCGTTCGACTTCGTTGACGATGTCGCGCAGGTGGAAGGGCTTGGAAAGGACCTTGGCCTGCTTGGGCGCGTTGGATGAGGGATGCAGCGCAACGGCGGCGAAGCCGGTGATAAACATGATCTTGAGCGCGGTATCCATTTCGGCGGCGCGCTTGGCGAGTTCAATGCCGTCCATACCGGGCATCACGATGTCGGTGAGTAGAAGATCGAAACGGAAACCCTTCAGGCATTCGAACGCTTCGGTGCCGTCGCCAAAGTCGGTGACGTCGTGGCCGGCCTTGGCCAGCGCCGCGGAAAGGAACTTCCGCAGCGATTCATCGTCTTCCGCCAAAAGGATATGTGCCATGCCTGCCCGCCCAGGAGACGAATAAAGCGTATAACGCCAAAGGCGTAAATGCGGGTTAATGGCAGGGCCCGTCTTTCCTTTCGCCAACGGCGCGCGTACCGGCCCGATCTCAGGGTTTTTGCGGGTGGTCGGCAGGGCGGAATGCTGCGAGTCAAGAGTTGATCGCCGGGCGTTCCCGGGGTCTGCTTGGAGTCTGGCAGGTTGAATCGCCCGAGGACTGCCCGAGACTGCAGATATGACGGGCCGAATCTTTTTGGAGAGTCCGGGTATGGCACAGCAGGACGGGGCGGCAGCGAAAGACGGCTCCGATCCCGCGCGCGACCCTGCTCACGATCCGGCCTGGGCAGCCCTGAAGGCCAAGCCGTTCGTCCTGCGGGCGCCCGATGTGCAGCGCGTGCCCTTCATCTTCGCCTCGCCCCATTCGGGACGGATCTATCCGCCCAGTTTTGTCGCCCGCAGCCGGCTTTCCTCCACGAGTCTGCGCCGCTCCGAAGACGCGTTCGTGGACGAGCTCTTTGCGTCGTGCGTGGCGCTTGGCGCACCGCTGATCGCGGCACAATTTCCCCGCGCCTTCCTCGACGCCAATCGTTCGCCCGCCGAATTGGACGCCGGCATGTTCGAAGGCGAGCTGCCGCACGCCATCGACAGCGCCAGCCCGCGCGTGTCGGCCGGGCTCGGCGTCATCCCGCGCATCGTGCGCGACGGCGCGGAGATCTATGAAGGCAAACTTTCGATCCTGGAGGCCGAAGAGCGTCTGTCAGCGCTGTACCGGCCCTATCACGCCGCACTGAACGTAGCGGTAGACGCGACGCGCGCGCGTTTCGGCACCGCGGTGGTAATCGATTGTCATTCCATGCCGTCGGCCGCGGCGGCGCCCGATGTCGTCATCGGCGATCGCTATGGCGTGGCGGCGGGGCATGCGCTGATGCGCAGAGCCGAGCGGAGCTTCGAAGCGCGCGGCTTCTCGGTGGTGCGGAACGTTCCCTATGCCGGTGGCTATACGACGTTGCTGCATGGACGGCCCGTACGTGGCGTGCATGCACTGCAGATTGAAATCAATCGCGGACTTTACCTCGATGAAGAACGCATCCTGCCGTCGATGCGCTTTCACGATGTGACGCGCAGGATCGCCGAAAGCTTACGCGACCTCGTGGCGATCGATGTGGCGCTGCTGGGCGGCACACGGCCCAACGCAATCGCTGCGGAATAGAAAAGCGGAATAAGAAAAAAAGAACGGTTCGCGCGGAGACGCAGAGGTGTCCGAGTATTCCGGACTTTTCCTTCGTGAAACAGGATGCCGGCGCGCTTTGCGCGCCAACTAATTCCTGATTTGGACGTAAGAAATGCCTTCAATGAAACCTGCGCGAACCGCTCCGTGGCACGGTGAAGCCGTGCCCGTGTCTCCGCGCGAGATTTTCCTTTTTCTTACTTCAGCGAATTCCACTGGGCCTCATCGATCTCTTCGATGGTGATGCGCACGTAGCAATAGCCCAGGATGTGGCGGAAGAAGCGGCGGCAGACGCGGCCGCGATAGACTTCGCGCTCGCCCATGCGGCTGCGCGGGATTTCCACATAGTCGCCCACGTTCGGGATGAGGCCGAAGCCTGCCTCGTCGCCCATCACCAGATCGGCGATCTGGCCGATTTCCTCGAGCTTGTCGGAGCCTTTGGGCAGGAACTGATAGTCGATCTCGTATTTCACGGGCGAAGCCTCTTGATGACGAAAGGGGGCGTGGTTCTGCCGGGCAATTTCTGGAATGCGGCTGCGAAGGTCAATCCGAAATGCGCGAGATTTCGAGCCTTAAAGTGAATTTTGCGCCTACGGACGCCGGCCCAATGGATGGCCGGGTTGAACCCGGCCACATGGAAAAAAGGCCGCTCCCGAAGGAGCGGCCAAGTTCAGGGAGGAAACGCCCAGGAAGGGCCGCGTCGTCACGAGCAAGCTCGCTATGCCGCGTTGCAACAATATAGGACCCGAAGATTACCCCGGCAAGCGCGAATCCGAAATTTCATCGTTCTAAAATAGACTTAAAAACCATTATTTGCCAATGCTTTAATCGGAATTCTGCTCGTTCTCTGCGCAACACGCATAGTCGTTGTGCAGCGCAAAATAAGACGCAACGGCATGCTGTTTTCCTGTGGGATTCACAAAAGATTCGCTGCGGCGCAACAGTCGCGACACGGGCTTGCAACAGAGCCGACACGCCCCTCGGGCAGGGAGAGGGGGACGGACGCTTCTGCGATTCGCCCTGCAGGCGGGCAGAACGCGATCCAGGTGCCGATACGCTTCGGGGGAGTAACCGATGGCCGACACTGCAGATCTGAGCGCGTTTCTCACGACAGCGCGCAGCAAGCTCAAGGACAGACAATCGTCCACCCTGCCCTTTCCGCCGATGCCGCAGCGCGGCCCCCTCAGGGCCGAGCCGCCGCTGCCCGCCCGCAAACGCTCGGTGCAGTGGCATCGCGCGATCTTCATCTCCGACACGCATCTGGGCACCAAAGGCTGCAAGGCCGAGATGCTGGCCGACTTCCTCGCCCGCAACGACTGCCAGACGCTTTATCTCGTCGGCGACATCGTCGACGGCTGGCGGCTCAAGCGGCGCTGGTACTGGAACGACAGCCACAGCCGGGTGCTGGGTGAAATCCTGCACAAGATCGATCGCGGCCGGCGCGTCGTCTATGTCCCGGGCAATCACGACGAGGTCTTTCGCGACTATTGCGGGCGGGAGATTGCCGGCGTGGAAATCCTGCGCGAGGCGATCCATGAGACCGCCGATGGCCGGCGCCTCCTGGTCCTGCACGGCGATCAGTTCGACGCAGTGATCAGCGTCGCCAAGTGGCTCGCCCATGCCGGGGACACGGCCTATTCGCTGGCGCTCGAGCTCAACGAACTCAGCCTGTGGGTCCGCCGCCGGCTCGGCCTGCCCTACTGGTCGCTGGCCGGCTACCTGAAAGAGAGGGTCAAACATGCACTCGAATATATCTGCCGCTTCGAGGACGCTGTGGCCGACCACGTCCGCGCCCGCGGCCTCGACGGCGTCGTGTGCGGCCATATTCATCACGCTCAGATGCGCGACATCGGCGGCGTCCTCTACCTCAACGACGGGGACTGGGTTGAAAGCTGCACCGCCCTTGTCGAAGATGCCCGCGGGACTCTGGAGATACTTCGCTGGGCTGCCACAGCAGACGAAACCGCTTCGGCAACACCGATCTTCGGGTCCCTATCGGACTCTGGCTCGGGCTCCGATGCCGACCCGGTTGCGGTTCCCGCCTAGGCCTTCGTTTCAACGCGAGTTTGGCGTGACGCAGGACAACGCTCCTGCCGTCCGCAATTCCGACGCCTTCCGCGTCCTCATCGTCACCGATGCCTGGCGCCCGCAAGTGAACGGCGTGGTGCGCACGCTGGAGACGCTCGGCCACGATCTGGAAGCGCTGGGCCATGACGTGCACTATGCGACGCCCGAAGGACGCTTCACCCTGCCGCTTCCCACATACAGCGAAATCCGCCTGGCCATCTTTCCACGCAAGAGCCTGGAAAAGATGATCGACGACTTCGCGCCGACCGCGATCCACATCGCGACGGAAGGCACGATCGGACTTTCGGCACGCAAGATCTGCCTGGAGCGGAAGATTCCTTTCACGACGTCTTTCCACACCCGCTTCCCCGACTATGTGCGTGCGCGCCTGCCGCTGATACCCGAAAGCCTCGTCTATCGCTTCCTGCGCTGGTTCCACGGACCGGCCGAAGTGATGATGGTGGCGACGCCGTCGCTGCAGCGCGAACTGGAAGAGCGCGGCTTTCACAATGTGCGCATCTGGTCGCGCGGCGTGGACGTGGACGCATTCCAGCCCATCGACGGAGCAAGCCTGCCTTACGCAAGACCGATCTGGCTGAATGTCGGACGCATCGCGGTCGAAAAGAACATCGAAGCGTTCCTCAAGCTCGACCTGCCGGGCACCAAGGTGCTCATCGGCGACGGGCCGGCGCGCGCGGCGCTGGAGCGCAAATATCCGGACGCCAAATTCCTCGGGCCGAAAGTGGGCGTCGAATTGGTGCGCCACTACGCGGCCAGCGACGTTTTCGTGTTTCCCAGCTGCACCGACACGTTCGGGCTAGTCATCCTGGAAGCGCTGGCGTGTGGCGTGCCGGTGGCGGCCTATCCGGTGCAGGGCCCCAAGGACGTGCTCGGCGATGCCAAGGTCGCGGTACTCGACGAAGATCTGAAAGCGGCCTGCGAAAAGGCGCTGACGATTTCGCGCGCGGACTGCCGCAGCTACGCGCTGACGCGTTCGTGGCGGGCGTGCACGGAAGAGTTTCTGGCGAACCTTCCTGAGGTTTAATCACCTCTCCACAAGGGAGAGGTGATTGTCTGCGTTACTTTCCCATCGTCACGAGGACGGCGCCGGCGCCGCGGCGGTTTTTGACGTAATCGAGAGCGGCCTTGCCTTGCGCCAGCGGGAATTGCGCGGCGATGCGCGGCTTGATCTTGCCGTCGGCGGCGAGCTTGACGACATCGGCCAGCGCGGCGCGCACGATGTCGCGATTGGTGGCCAGTTCGAGCTGGGTGTTGGCCCCGAAGACTTCCACGTTCTTGGCGAAGATCATCGCGGGATTGAGCGTGCCGGGTTTTCCGGCCGCGAAGCCGGCGACGACGATGCGCCCGCCCACCGTGATCGCGCGCATGGCGGCCTGCAGTGAGTTTCCGCCCACCGGATCGAACACCACGGTGACGCCCTTCTTGTCGGTGACCTTGGCGATGCCTTCGGCAAGCGCGGCCGTGGTGGGATCGAAGGTGTGGTCGGCGCCTGCTTCCTTGGGAAGCTGGGTGCGCTTGTCGCCGGCGGCAGCCGCGATGACGAGAGCGCCCAGCACCTTGCCGATCTCGACAGCGGCAAGGCCCAGATGTCCGCCGGCGCCCAGCACCAGCAAACGGTCGCCCTTGCCCAAGCGGGCCCGGCGCAGCGCCAGCAACGCGCCGGCATAGGCCATAGGCAGGCAGGCGGCGGTCTGGGCCGAGACGCCCTTAGGCAAGGCCACGCAGATGTCGGCCGGGGCGATGGCCTGCTCGGCCATGCCGCCCCAGGGGGTGAAGGCGACGACGGCATCGCCCACCTTGAAGCCCTTAACACCCTTGCCGATGGCAGAGACCGTGCCCGCCACTTCCACGCCAGGGGTGAAGGGCAAGGCGGGCGGCGGGCGGCGGCTGCCGGAAACGGCCGAAAGATCGGCGTAGTTGGTGCCGGCCGCGGCCACGGCAATGCGCAGCTGGTCGTCTCCCGGTTCGGCGACCTTCCAGTCCTCGACCGCGAGATTCTCCAAACCCTTCAACTGCTGCGCCCGCAAACCCTTCATGACCGTTCCTCGCTGCTTTGAGGGGGCGGAAAGTGCCGTGCGGGGCCAGCGGGAGCAACCCCTTAACGCGACAACGCTTAACGGCAGTTGGGGAGCATTTTGGGCCTATTGCGCCGCAGATGCTTTGGCGGCGGCCCGTGATAATTTCCCCAAAATTCCACGTTCCTCAGGCCGACAGTCTGCCGGTTCTCATGCCTCGCGCTTCAGCGTCCGCCCGCGCCCCGTTCCTGGCGCCACAGGAATTCCTGTTCCTGGGCGCCGTCATCGTTGCGTGGGCGCTGTTCGTGCTGTCGCTCGGCAAAGACATGTCGTGGGACTTCCGCAACTATCATTGGTACGCGCCGTACGCGTTTCTCAACGGCCGTCTCGGCTTCGACATGGCCGTGGCGCATCAGGCGACGTTCTACAATCCGGTGCTCGATGTGCCGTTCTACTGGCTGGGCACGCACACCCATGCGTGGATCGCGCTCGGAACGCTCGGCGCGGTGCAGGGCGCCAACATCGTGCCGCTCTACCTGATCGCCCGTTCGCTGCTCGATATCGACGAGAAGAAAATCGTCGCCGCGGCGCTGGCGCTGTTTTGCATGACCGGAGGGCTGATGCTCAGTCTTTCCGGCACAACCTATTACGACAATGTGCTCAGCGTCTGCACGTTGTCGGGTCTCGCCTTGATCGTCACGCAGCGCGAGACGCTCAGCGCCGGAAAGCTCTGGCATGCGGCAGCGATCGCGCTGGTCGCCGGTTTTGTCACCGGCAGCGCGGTGGGATTGAAATTGCCGCAAGCGCCATATGCCATCGGTTTCGCGGCGGCATTGTTCATACTCCCGGGAAACCTGGCCCACCGCAGCACGCGACTTTCCGCCGGCGCACTGGGCGGCGTGCTGGGCATCGCCCTGTTCGCCGGATTCTGGTGGCTGAAGATGGACCACCTCACGGGCAATCCGCTGTTTCCCTATTTCAACCAGTATTTCCATTCCCCGCTCGCTCTCGACGATGCCTATCGCGACACGCGGTTCCTGCCGTCGGATTTGCGCGAGGCGCTGCTCTATCCCCTGCTCTTCAGCGTCGACTGGCGCGTCGCCAACGATCTGCCTTTTACCGACATCCGCGTCGGCCTGGCCTATGTCATTGTGCTGGCAACCTTGCCGATCTGGATCTTCGGCGCGCGCTCGCAAACACCGCTGGTGTCGCCGCGCGCCGCGGCCCCGATCTTCGCGTTCGCGATCGCCAGCTACTTCACCTGGGTCAGCATCTTTGCCATCTATCGCTACATTCTCGCTTTGGAGATGCTGGCGCCCATCGTCATCCTGGCGGGGATCGGCCTCTGGCCGATGTCGCGGCGCGTGCAGTTGAGCGTTCTGGGTGTGCTCGCGATCTTCGCGCTGTTCTGCACGCGGGCCAATTTCCTCGAGCGGGCGCCGATCGACGATCCTTACGTGCAGGTTATCCTGCCGCCCATTCCCCATCCCGAAAACACCATGGTGCTGATGACGGGCGAAGCCCCGCTCGGGTTCCTGGCGCCGTCGCTGCCGGCGAAAATTGCCGTGCTGCGTATCGACGGCTGGCTGATCCAGCCGCAGGACGGTTCCCGCATGACCGCAGAAGCGCGGGCGCGCGTGGCCGCGTTCAAGGGCGATCTTTATGTGCTCTCCAACGAATATGAAATGGGCCGCGCGCGCGAGGCGCTGACGGCGTACGATCTTGCCGTCGACTGGATTGAGTGCCGAGATATCGAAACCAACCTGGGCGGGCCGTATCGCTTCTGCCCGGTGACACGCGGAGCCGAAACCGATCCATGACCGAACCCGTCGCGCGCCTTGCCGTGCTCATCCCCTGCTACAATGAGGAAGCGGCCATCGCCAAGGTGGTGCAGGACTTTCGCGCCGCGCTGCCGACTGCGACCGTCTATGTCTACGACAACAACTCCAAGGACCAGACCGTGGCGCGCGCCAAGGAAGCGGGCGCGGTGGTGCGGCGCGAGCAGCGCCAGGGCAAAGGCAATGTCGTGCGCCGCATGTTCGCGGACATCGAAGCGGACATCTACATCCTGGTCGATGGCGACGACACCTACGACGCAACGGCGGCGCCGGGACTGGCGCGCATCCTCGTCGATGATGGGCTCGACATCGTCTCCGGCCGGCGCATCGCCATGGCCAAGGATGCCTATCGTGCCGGCCATGTGCTGGGCAACAAATTGCTGACAGGCCTCACCGCCATGATGTTCAGCGTCAAGCTGGGCGACCTGCTGACCGGCTACCGCGTCATGTCGCGGCGTTTTGTGAAGAGTTTTCCCTTCACGGCCGAAGGCTTCGGCATCGAGACTGAGCTCACCGTGCATGCGGTGCGTCTGCTGATGCCGATGGCGGAAGTCGACACCCGCTACAAGGAACGTCCGGAAGGTTCGGTGAGCAAGCTCAACACCTGGCGCGACGGCTTTCGCATCCTCCTGACCATTTCCTCGCTGGTGCGTGAGGAGCGGCCACTGGTGTTCTTCTCGATCCTGTTCTCGCTGCTCATGCTGGCCTCGCTGATCTTCGGCACGCCTGTGGTGCTGGAATATGTCCATACGGGTCTGGTGCCGCGCTTTCCCACCGCGATCCTGGCGATGGGGCTGATGCTGCTCGCGTTCCTGTCGCTGGCCAGCGGTTTGATCCTGGACACCGTGACGCGCGGGCGCTGGGACCTGAAGCGGCTGGCTTACCTGATGATCAAAAGCCCGCACGACCTGAAGCTTCCGTGACGGCTCTTTGGCAATCGCGGTTCCTGCGCTTTGCGCTGGTGGGCACGGCCGGCTTTGTCGTGGACAGTGCGGTGCTGGCGGCATTGCTGCATGGCGTCCATCTGGATCCCTATAGCGGGCAGATCATCGCCTTCCTGGCGGCGGCGACGTTCACGTGGTGGGCGAACCGGCGCTTTACGTTCGCCGACCGCGCAGCGGCGGGGCGAAAGAGCATCGCGGCGGAATGGGCCGCGTTCCTTGCGGCCAACGGGTTGGGCGGTCTGGTGAACTACGCCGTCTATGCCGCGCTGGTGTGGCGGGCGCCGGCGCCGTTCAACAATCCGTATCTTGCGGTCGGCGCAGGGTCGCTGGCGGGGCTGGCGTTCAACTTCACGCTGTCGAGCCGACTGGTGTTCAAGAAGAAGTAGGGTTCACACGGAGCCACTTCTCTTCAGCGCTGGCGTTCGAGGTTTTTCATCAGTTCCATGCCGGCGGGGGCGTCCACGTCGACATCGGTGGTTTCGGTCATGCGCGCCATCGTCATGTAGAAGCCGCAAGTCATGATGATCTCCACGATCTCCTGCGGCGAGAAGTGTTTCTGCGCTTCCTTCAGCGTGGCGGGTGTCGCGCGAACATCCACGATCACTTCGCGGGCGAATTTGAGCAGCGTCTTTTCCCTGTCGCTGAAAGCGGGCGCTGTGAACTGCGAGGCTTCCAGCGCGGCGATCTGCTCCTTCTTGCAGCCGGCCGCTTCGGCGATCGGCACGTGCTGCACCCACTCGTACGTGCCGCCTTCCAGGCGGGCCACGAGAAGAATGACGAGCTCGCGCAAGTCGGCGCCCAGCTTCTGGCGCGAGAGGATATTGCCGCCGAAGCGCATCCCCGAGACGAACATCTCAGGCGCGTTGGCCCACATGCGGAAGATGTTGAGCTTGCGCGGCAGGCGGTCATACGCTTCGCGCGCCTTCTCGGGCAGCTTGTCGATATCGGCATAGGGAATGAGCGCCATGGGATCGTCTCCGATGTTCTGCGGCGGAGCATGACGGAGGAGCAGAACGCTCGCAACTAGCGCAGTACGGTGGCCTGCGGATCGACGGTAACGGATTTTACGATCGCGAAAATATCCCGGCCCGGCTTCAGATCCAGGCGCGCGAGCGAGGCTTGAGTGATGCGTGCCACCAGCTTGGCGCTGCCGCACAGGAGCTGCACGTCGGCATGAGGACCGCTGCGCGTGTCGATCGCGGCGATGCGCGCGGCGAGGATGTTGTTGGCACTGATGGCTTTGGGCTCTTCGAGCGCCAGCATCACGTCTTCGGCCCGCAAGCGCACGCGCACCCGCGTCTGCACGGCCAGGCCGAGCCGGGTGACGAAGAAGGTGCCGCCCGGGAAGGACAGCGCCGTGAGACCGCTGGCCAGATGCTCTTTCACGCGGGTGTCAACCACGGAGCCGAAAGGCGGGCCACCCAGAAGTGCGGCAAATTCGAGATCGCCCAGCAGATCGAACACCGAACCTTGCGTGGCGACACGGCCCTCCTTCAGCACGATCATGTTGTCGGCGAGCCGCGAGACTTCGTCGAGCGAGTGGCTGACATAGAGCATCGGCAGACGCGCTTCGTCGCGCAGCCGTTCGAGATAGGGCAGGATTTCCTGCTTGCGTGCGGCGTCGAGCGCGGCGAGCGGCTCGTCGAGCAGCAGGATCTCGGGCGAGGACAGCAAGGCACGGCCAAGCGCGACACGGCCGCGTTCGCCGCCGGAGAGCTTGGCAGGCAGCCGGTCCAGCAGATGCGACAGGCCGAGCAGATCGATGATGTGGGAGATGTCGGCTTCGCTCGCCGGCGCAGCCGCCCGGCGCCAGCCGAAGCGCAGATTGTTCGCAACGCTCATATGCGGAAAGAGCCGCGAGTCCTGGAAGACGTAACCGGTGCGGCGCAGACGCGGCGCCACGAAGATGCCGCGGCCGCCGTCGAAGACATCGCGGCCGTTGATGACGATGCGCCCCGCTTGCGGACGCAAGAGACCGGCGATCGCATTGGTGATGGTGGATTTTCCGGCGCCGGATGGTCCGAACAACGCCGTGACGCCGGGCTTGTCGATCAGAAACGCGGCATCCAGCGCGAAGCTGCCGAAATCATGGCGGATCGCGACGTCGATACTCATCGTCCGAGGCTCCGGCGCACGCGCCGGTCGGCGATCTCCGCCAGCGTCAAGCCGATCAATGCCAGCGCGATGGAGATCAGGGACAGGCGTATCGCTTCGTCCTCTCCGCCCGGCGCCTGAATGGCGGTGTAGATGGCGAGCGGCAGAGTGCGTGTTTCACCGGGAATGTTGGAAACGAAAGTGATGATGGCGCCGAACTCGCCCAGGCTCGCGGCGAAGGCGGTGATGGCGCCCGCGACGATGCCCGGCAGCGCCAACGGCAAAGTGAGATTGAGGAAGCGATCGAACCAACCCGCGCCCAGCGTTTCCGCCGCTTCGCCCAACCCTCTGTCCATCGATTCCAGCGCCAGCCGAATGGCGCGCACCTGGAAAGGAAAAGTGATGATGGCGGACGCGAGCGCAGCACCGGTCCAGCTGAAAACGAAGCGAATGCCGAAGGTGTGCAGCAGCCAGCCGCCGACCGGTGCGCGGGTGCCCAGCGTCAACAGCAACAGATAGCCGATGACGACCGGCGGCAGCACCAACGGCAGATGCACGATGCCGTCGACGGCGGGTTTACCGGGAAAGCGGCGATGGGCCAGCAGTACGGCCGTGGCGATCGCGAACGGCAACGCGGCAGTGACCGCAACCAGCGAGATGCGCAAGGACAGGAACAGCGCTTCGCTTTCGGCCGGGGTCAGGAGCATTGCGACGGTTTATCAGATTTTTTGGATGGCACCGACGCCCGGCCCGTCCGCGGGCGATACCGCATAGCTGTAGAGTGTTCCAGCCTTGTAGGGCTTGGTGAGGTGCTCGACGGCGACCAGTTCGGCCACCGCCTTCTCACGGGTCAAGGTCAGGAGCACATAGCCCTTACGGCCCTGGTCGTTGAACAGCACTTCGGGATTGCGCTCCTGATAGAGCTTGCCGACGTCAACGAAGGGAAATTCATCGCCGATCCCAGGGCTGGTAACCGAACTGGTGCCGAATTCCGCAGCCACACGCGTGCTGCGCGACGCATCGTAGAGCTCGTTGACCCAGAAAGCATGGCTGTCGCCGGAGACCACGATCACGTTGCCTTGCGCGGTCTTGATCGCGTCATAGACCCGCTCGCGCGCCGCGGGATAACCTTCCCAGCCGTCCAGATCCCATGGCACGTCATACGTGATGAGGTCGAGATAGGCCGCGACGTCCTTGCGGACGTCTTCCGGCAGCGTCGCCAGTATCTTTTCGACCTTGTCCCAGCCTACGGCCTTGCCGAGATCCGGAGAGACGCAGCGCGCCATCACCACCTGGTTGCCCAGCACTTGCCAGGATTGGCCGCGCGCGACGGAGCGCGTGATTTCCTCGCCCAGCCATTCTTCCTGCGGCACACCCATCATCTGGCGTTCGGGATGATTGAGCTTGTCCAGCAGCGCCGGCACGTCTGGGCCGATGACGTAAGGCGGTGACGGCTTCTTGCCCGCCTTCGCCTCTGCCAGCACGCGCGCGATGACATCTTCATCGGTGACGCGCTCGCGTGTGCCGCCGCGAATTCGAAAAACCGTCTGCGGAATGTCGCCCGGCCGGTCGAAGCGCAATTGCTTGGAACGCGCCACCAGACGCGATTCCACCATGATCAGGCTGACAAGATCGCCGAACTGGAAGGAGCGATTGATCGCCGTCGCCGCCTGGCCGCGTTCCGGTTCGCGGATCGGCATCCATTCATAATAGGCCTGCAGCGCCGCGGCCTCACGGGACAGCCAAGAGCCTTCGGTGGCGGGCTGGTGATTTTGCGCACCGCCCATCCAGGAGTCGTTTGCCGTCTCGTGGTCGTCCCACACACAGATCCATGGCGCGCGGGCATGGGCGGCCTGGAGATCGGCGTCGCGCTTATAGAGCGCGTGACGCGTGCGGTAGTCTTCCAGGGTGATGATCTCGTGCGCGGGCTCGGGAATGCGTCCGATCTTGCGGCCGGTCGTCATGCCATAGTCGTCATCGCCCGCACCCATTTCGTAATAGTAGTCGCCGAGCTCCACGACGGCATCGACGCGGTCCAGCTTGGCGATGTGGTCGTAAGCGTTGAAATAGCCGGCCGGATAGAGCGCACAGCTGGTGAAGGCGAGCACCACATCCTGGATGCCACCCGACGGCAGCGTGCGGGCACGCCCCACGGACGAGACCGCTTTGCCGGCACGAAAGCGATAGTGATAATCGCGGCCCGCCTTCAATCCGCCGGCGTCGACTTTCACGGTGTAGTCGCGCGCCGGGCCGGTGTCTGCATTGCCATGGGCAGCGAGACGCTTGAACGCGGCATCCTCAGCGATTTCCCAAACGACGGAGATCTTCGCGCTGGTTTTTTCCTTCGGCGTCACGCGGGTCCACAGGATCACCCGATCGGCCAGCGGATCGCCGCTCGCCACGCCGTGAAGAAATTCCACGTGGCCTGCATAGGCGGGTGTTTTGCCGGCGGCGGTGGCCGCTGTGGGCACCACGGCACCCCAGGCAAACAGCGACAGAACGCGGCGGCGGTCGATTCTCATGATTTCCCCCTGATAAGCCTGCCGCCATGGTTAGCGCAGCCACGATTCGGTCCCATGACAGAGCGGCGATATTGGACCGCGAAGCCGCCGAAAGGCCAGTTTGCACCTGTCATATCCTGCAGCCACAATGCGGGCTTCGGCGTCGTTCGGGGGAACGCGTGCAGATAAAGGGGACGATGTTCGGCCTGGTCGCGTTCGTCGCCGTCATGGTGGGCGGCGCGGCGCAGGAATTGAACCCGGTCGCGCCGGCACAGCCCGTCGCGACGCCGGCAAAACCATCTTCGCTCGCCACGCTGCCCACCATTCCAAACTCCAGCATCTATGTGATCCGCTTCGACCACTGGAGCGACGCCGACGAGCGCGGCTACGGCGAATTCCTCACCAGCCTTGGCGAATCCAAGTGCCGCACGGTGAACGACTGCATGCACGGCGCGGGCAATCCGTTCCGCGCTTCCGATCCCGAAGGCATCTATTTCAAAGCCGATTGCGCCGACTTCCCGTACTTCCTGCGCGCCTACTACGCCTGGAAGCGCGGACTTCCCTTCTCCTACGAAAACGCCGTGGAGCCGCGCGGTCATTCGCGCGACATCCGCTATTCGCCCAACGGCAACAATGTCGTGGAGCGGCGCGACGTGCTGTCATTCTCGACCTCGGGCTACGCGCTGCTGGAAACGCTGCGCGACACGATCTCGTCGGCGACCTACCGCATCCATCCCGATCTCGATAGCCCGCTGCCGCCCGATCACTACTCTCCGGTCATCGATGCCAAGTCGATCAAACCCGGCACCATCATCTACGATCCCAACGGACATCTGGCGACGGTCTTTCGCGTCGATCCCGACGGACGCATCGCCTATATCGACGCCCATCCCGACAACTCGGTGACGCACGGCTTTTATGACGTGCGTTTCGTACGCTCGCGGCCCGCCATGGGTGCGGGTTTCAAGAACTGGCGGCCGGTGACGTTGGTGGGCGCGACACGGCGCGACGACGGCATCTGGGTCGGCGGGCATATCGTGCTGCCCGCCAACAAGGACATCCCCACCTATTCGGAAGAGCAGTTCTTCGGCACCGGCGAGCGGCCCGCCGACGCCAATTGGGGCGCCGGCATCTTCGTGCTCAACGACGAGCGGCTCGACTATTACGACTATGTGCGCGCCAGGCTGGCGGGCGGAAAACTGGAATTCGATCCGCTGAAGGAGGTGCGCGACATGGTCGCCTCCAACTGCGACGACCTGCATTACCGCGCCGAGGCTGTGGATCTGGCAATCGCCGCCGGCCTCAACCGGCGGCCCGAGCCGGACCGGTTGCCGCCCAACATTTACGGCACCGAAGGCGATTGGGAGACCTATTCCACGCCGTCACGCGACGCGCGGCTGAAGACGGCGTTCAAGGAAGTGCGCGACCAGACCGAACGCTTCGTGAAGATGTATGTGAGCGGCGACAAGAAACTGCACTATCAGGGCAGCGACCTGGTGGCCGATCTCATCGCTGTCTATGACGCCCAGGCGGCGCAGTGCACGGTCGGTTACACGCGCAGCGACGGCTCGCAAATCGCGATTCCCTATGAAGAGGCCCGCAAACGATTGTTCGCGATGTCGTTCGATCCCTATCAATGCATTGAGCATCGCTGGGGCGCGAACGAACCGATGGAGCTGGGTACCTGTCTCGACGATGCCAACAAGCGCGCCTGGTACGGCGCCGAGCAGAACCTGCGTAACCAGATCGACCGCACCTATGACGCGCAGATGGATTTCGACCTGGACGAGCTGCAAACGCCGGGACCGGGCAAGGGCGTGGCGACGGCGCCGGACACGGATGTGAAGGCCTATTTGCTGTCGGCGAGAGGCGCGATGGCCGGCAGCACGCTGTTTCCCACGTCGCTGCAATAACGTCGACACCCACGCGGCCGCACAAACAAAAAGGCCGCCGTTTCCGGCGGCCTTCATGTCATGCGATGCCGCTTAGTGGGTGCGGATGTACAGCGCCCACAGATCGGCGGCGACTTTGACCTTCTCGTCCGTCACGGCATCGAGCGACTTCAGGGCGGCCGCCTTCTGGCCGGAGCCGAACTGCGTCAGGGCGAGCGCAATCTGCGCATCGTCCTTGCTGATGACGCCCTTCTTGATGCCGGCCTGGACCAGATTCACGCCGTCGGCGGAGCGGTTCATGCCCCACAGGTTCTCACCGAGCTTCACGGCCGGGTCGCCGTTCTTGGCGGCGTTCGCCTGCTTGATCAGGGTGCCGACAGAAGCCGCGTCACGACCGGCCTGCGCCTGCGCGACGCTGTAGAGCTTGGTGTCGCGGTCGCCGGCGAGCAGCTTGGCGTCGAGACCCTTCTTGGCGACGCCAGCAGCTTCGCTGGAGAAGCCAAACTGCAACGCGAGCTGCGTCAGCAGGCGATAGTCGTCGGCATTGCGCATGTTGCCGGTAAGCAGGCGCACACGATAGATGTCGAGCATCTCGTGGTCCTTGAGGCCCTTGGCGCGTTCGGCGGCACCCAGTGCGTAGGTCCAGTACTTGACGTTGCCCTTGAGAATGAGCTTGCGGGCGGCATTCGCCTCGGCGGTGGAATCGCCATTCTTGTGCGCGCAAGCCATGACCAGCGACAGCACGGTGTCGCCGTCGCCCATGCTGTTGAGCATGCGGATCGCCGTCGAGCATTCGCCCATCAGGTAGTAGGCCTGGGCCACGATGAGCTGGCTGTTGCCGCTATAGGCGCCGAACTTGCGCAAGCAATCGGCGTCTTCACCGACCACGTTGCGATAGCGTCCTGCGTTGTAGTCGGCTGCGAATTTCGACTGGCAACCGGTCGCAGTGCTCGTACCACCAGCGCCCGTCTTGGCGGCGATGAATTCCTTGGTCTGCGAGATGAGGCGCTGTTCCTCGCCGGTGAGGCCGCCGACGCTTTCGGCTTCATGCACCTTGGCAAGCGCGCCGCTGCCGTTGCCGTTCTTGGCAAGGTTGATCGCTTCCTGCAAAGGCTTGCCGACGGAGGAGCGCACCGCGGCTTCGGCGACGGACATGGGCGTGACGCCCGCCGCAACGACCGCGCCGGCACCCAGAACAAGCGCCAGCAATGCAGTGCGGAGTAATTTTGAAAACATAGTCGAGACCTCTATCTAAACAGGCGCGGGTCTCAGGCGGCATGCGACCGCATGTTTGCCCAGTCCGCGGTCGCCCCTCACTTACTGAACATACTGCTCGGTGCCGATGATGCCGATATGCTCGACACCGCGACGCTGGGCATTGGCCATAACTTTGGCGACGGCGTCGTATTTCGCAAGGCGGTTCGCGCTAATGTGAACCTCCTTCTGATCTTCGGACACGGCCTGGCCGATCTGGTAGAAATAGCTGTCCATGGTGGCGGCATCGACCGCCTGACCGTCCCAATAGACGGTTCCGTCAAAATCCACGTTGATGTTGACGACCGGCGGCGGCACCAGCGGCGGCGGCGGCGGGTTGATCGGCATGTCCAGCTTGACCGCATGCGTCTGGATCGGAAGCGTAACAATCAGCATGACGAGGAGAACGAGCATCACGTCGATCAGCGGCGTGGTGTTCATTTCCACCATCACCTCGCCTTCGCCAGATTCATTGCCGACATTCATTGCCATAGCGAATACCTCTGCTCTGTCTGCGCGCTGCTATTCGGTTTCATTGCGGGGTTCGGTGAGGAACCCGACTTTCGCGATGCCCGCACGCTGACAGTCATAGACGATACGGCCGACGGCTTCGAAACGAACGTTCAGGTCGCCGCGGATGTGCACTTCCGGCTGCGGCTTGATCACCGACTTTTGCTCCAGGCGCTGGATGAGCTCGTTGTTGTCGGTGACAAGCTGGTTGTTCCAGTAGACGTTTTCGTCCTTGTCGACCGCAATCACGATGTTCTCAGGCTTGGTGATCGTGGCGATGTTCTTCGTGTTGGGAAGCTGAACCGGCACCACCTTCACGATGACCGGAACCGTGATCAGGAAGATGATCAGGAGCACGAGCATCACGTCCACCAATGGGGTGGTGTTGATGACTGTGCTCAGTTCCGCGTCATCGCTGTCGGGCGAATGTACTTGCAGGGCCATAAAGAACTACTCCGCGTGGTGACGGCTTAACGCCCTCACTTGCCTTTCGTGACGAGATAGGTCTGAAGGTCCGAGGCGAAGGCGCGCAGCTTCTCGTTGATCACCTTGTTGCGGCGGACGAGGAAGTTGTAGAGCAGCACCGCCGGAACGGCCACGGCCAGACCGAGTGCGGTCATGATCAGAGCTTCACCGACGGGACCTGCGACCTTGTCGATCGACGGCTGGCCGGACGCACCGATGTTGATCAGGGCGTTCAAGATACCCCACACCGTGCCGAACAGACCGACGAACGGAGCCGTCGAACCGACCGACGCAAGGAAGGCGATACCGCCCTGCAGGCGCGAATTGACCTCTTCCAGCTGGCGGTTCAGCTGCATGCCGATCCAGTCGCTGGTGTTGACCATGCCGCTGCCGCCCGAGGCCGCGCGCACGCCACTTTCGGCAACCGAACGGAACACGCTATTCTTGGCGAGCTTGTCGATGCCTTCGTTGAGATTGTTCGACGCCCAGAAGCGCTTCTCGACCTGGCTGGCCTGGCCGATCATGCGCGACTGTTCCCAGAACTTCATGAAGAAGATGTACCAGGTGCCGATCGACATGATGGCAAGCAGGATGATCACGGTCTTGGCGACGAAGTCACCACCGCTCCACAGAGCGCCGAGGCCGTAGGGGTTTTCCTTCGGCGGTTCAACTTTCGCCGGAGCGGGCGCTACGGGAGCCGGAGCCGGAGCAGACATCTGATCGCCGGGAGGCGGCGTCGTCGTCTGGTCGCCCGGCGCGCCGGGGCTCGTCATCTGCGGCTGAGGCGCAGGCTGGCTAGCCTGTGCAAACGCCTGACCGGCGCCAATGCCCGTCAGGAGAAGGATCGCAGCGGCGATCGCCAGTTTCTTCGAGATCATGTCTTCCATACTCCGTGGATTGGAATGCGGAGCGGCCTTCCCCAGCCGATCCAAGTTTAGTTGCCTAGTTCAATTTCCATTGAATGCGATACTGCTTGCTGCCGGCGACGGCTACGCCCTGGTTCATGGCGGGTTTGAAGCGCCAGCCGTTCTGCACGCATTTAATTGCTGCTTCGTCCAGCTCGGTGAAGCCGCTGCCCGTGGCGACATTCACGCCCGTGACGCTGCCATCGGTGCCGACCTGCACTGTTACGATCGTCGAACCTTCGTGGTTCAGGCGGATCGCCAGCGGCGGATAATATCTGCTCGCGCAGTTGTTGCCTTTGCCCGCCGAAAGAACGGGTGCGGTGATGCCAGTCTCTTTGACCTCGACCTTGTTCTGCACGCTGATGGTGTTGGTGCTCACCGGCGCGTCAGCCTGAATGGCGATATCCGGCGGCGGCACGAAGGGCGGCGGCGGCTTGACCATGTCCGGCGGCGGCGGCGGCGGCTCCTTGGGATTGTCTGGCGGTTTCTGCTGAACGATTTCCGCCTTCAATTCTTCCAGCGGCTTTTGAAGCAGCCGCGCGGCGAGGCCGGTGGCCAGCGCCCAGATCGCCAGCACATGCAGGGCGGCGACAACGCCGACGCTGATGAACCGGCGGGGCGATACCACGCTCGATTGGAAAGCTTTTAGGTCGTGTGATGGCTGCTGCATTGGCTCACTTCATCCGACAAAACGAAACCCGGCGCAAAAGCACCGGGTCTGGTTCAGATTGACCAGGCTCACCCCGTATCCCCCTCCGCTCAACCGCGATTGCGGCGACCGGTATGCGATATTTTTATACATCGTAATCACCGTTCCGCGCGCGGTCTAGCGTCACGAATGGTAAACGCCGTTGAGGCCGAGAATTTGTCAACACACTTAAGGCCATCATGCGCCTCAACAATCCGTCATCGCTGCACGACTGATCATAATCCTATTCTCACAACAACGGGAAAACGCGATTTTCCCGGTGTTTTTGCGCAACGATACGTTGATCGGCTCACGCATCGGGGCGGTCCCATAGCGCAGACCAAATGCAGGTGCAATTCGCCCCGTTTCCACATTCGGCAAGCTCTGCGGCGAATCGTTCCATACGGCTATGTCCACAGCTGAAAGCCTAGAATTTCATGGTGGCAAAATTGCGCCAACCCCAATGGGTGCCGCCAAACCCGTGCGATCAACTGTGCGGCATCGCCCCGAGACGCCGCACAAATTCCGTGCTGACTTTTCGTCGGCTTGGATTTCACAGACATGGATGAAGACATCGCCTGACACGCGCCGTAGCCGGGAATCGGCTCATGAAGCGTTGAATCTCCAATCGTTTTTCCCATGGTGCAGTGCAAGCGTTTGCTTCCCCGCCGGTCGCCCGGCGCATTGACCCCATCTCGCTTGCTACGTTAGCGTCCCAGCGCGCACGAAGTTCCCGCAAGGGATTTAAGGGAACGCGGTGAGACACCGCGGCTGCCCCCGCAACTGTGACCGGCGAGCGATCGTCCACAAACGCCACTGAGGCCAAAAACCTTGGGAAGGCGGGCGAGAGCGAAGAACCGGGAGTCAGGAAACCTGCTTCGCGTGTCGTCCTGTTTTCGGCCGGGGTGTGCCGAGGACTGCGGGTGACCGCCGTGACGACAAGTCGGAGTCGTCACGTGCGGGGTACAGCTTTCATGCTCCTGGTCTTGTTTTTTGACACGTCCCTTGGCCGTGTCTGCAGCAAGGCCATGCGTCCGCGCGCCGGCTCCTGGAACCCAACCAGGAGAACCACATGCGTAAGATCATTCTCGTTTGCGGCGGTGCCTTATCTCTTTGCCTTCTGAGCGGACCCGTTCTGGCCGCAGCAGCCATCGACACGGTCGTCGTCACCGCGACGCGCACCGAACAGCCCAAAGAGAAAACGGGCACATCGATCTCGGTCATCACCGCTGAAGATCTGGAAAAACACCAGATCGCCTCAGTCGCCGACGCCCTTGCCGAGACACCCAGTCTCACCGTCGTGCGCAATGGCGGCCTCGGCCAGCCCACCACCATCGGCCTGCGCGGCGCCAATGCCGGACAAACGCTGGTGCTTGTGGACGGCGTGCGGATCAACGATCCCAGCACGACCGACACCCAGGCGATCCTGGGCGACCTCTTCGTCAACAACATCGATCGCATCGAAGTGCTGCGGGGGCCGCAGAGCACGCTCTACGGCAGCGACGCGCTCGGCGGCGTCGTCAACATCCTCACGCGCATCGGCGGCGATGATCCCTTCGCTGTGCGGGCCAGTGCCGAGGTGGGCTCGTTCGACACCTACCATCTGAACGTGGCGGCCCGCGGCACGGTGGACAGCGTCGACTACGGCGCCGGCCTCAACTTCGTGCGCACCAACGGCACGCCGGCGGCCGACAAGAACAACGGCAATCCGGAAACCGACGGCTATCGCAATTTCGGCGCTTCGGAAAACCTGCGCTGGAACGTCAGCGACAATGTCAGCGTCGACCTGCGCGGCTACTACACCAACGCGCGCGACGGCTTCGACGACAACTTCGCCTCCACTCCGCCGTTCCTTGTCGCCGACTCGGCCGCCTACAACACCAACACCGTTGCCAGTGGCTATGCCGGCGTGAACTTCTCGCTGTTCGACGGCATGTTCAGGAATCGCGTCGCCATCAATGGTTCAAGGGACAATCGCGCCTTCTTCGACTCCGCCTTCGACTTCATTCACAAGAACTCGCAGTCGCGCGGCAACAGCTGGAAGCTGGAATATCAGGGCATTGTCGACATCTCGCCGGACAATCAGGTCACGTTCGGCGCGGAAAGCCAGCGCACATCGTTTCGCGGCGACAGCTTCAGCTCGTTTTTCGGCGACAGCCACGAACGCGGGCACGACCGCGTCGACAGCTACTACGCACAGTGGCAGACGACATTGTTCGACCAGCTCACGCTGACCGGCGGCGTGCGCCACGACGACGACGAAGCCTTCGGCGGACACAATTCGGTGAAGATCGCCGGTGCGTGGTCGCTCCCAACATCGCTGCTGGGCGGCACTACGGTGCTGCGGGCGAACTATGGCGACGCCTTCAAGGCGCCGTCGCTGTTCCAGCTGTTCTCGCAATATTCCAATCCGATCGCGACACTGGCGCCGGAGCAAGCGCGCGGCTGGGAAGCAGGTGTCGACCAGACGCTGCTTGACGGACGCGTGCATGCGTCGCTCACCTATTTCGAGCGGCGCACCAGCGACCAGATCGACTTCTTCTCCTGCTTCGGCTTCATCCCGCCGGAGTTCACGCAAGCCTGCATCGATCGCGCGGCGCAAGGCGGCTTCTACTACAATGTCGGCCGTACCCGTTCGCGCGGCGTCGAAGTGGAAGTGAAGGCGGCCCTCACCGACACGCTCACGCTGGAAGCGAACTACACCAACATGACGGCGAAGGATCTGATCCTGGGCACCGATCTGGCCCGCCGGCCGCACGTGCTTGCCAATGCGAGCCTCACCTGGGCACCCGGAGAGGTATGGTCGCTCGGCGCAAGCCTGCGCTACACCGGTGAGCGTTTCGACAGCACCGGCGGCTTCTCGCCGATGTCGTCCTATACGCTGGTCAACATCTACGGCTCCTACAGGATCAGCGACACACTCGAAGCCTATGGCCGCGTCGAGAACGGGTTCGACGAGGAGTACGAGCCAGTCCTGGGCTATGGCGGTGAGCAACGTGCCTTCTTCGTCGGCCTGCGCGCGGCGTACTGAGACTTTCAGACGGCGATGAGAGCGGGTGCGCGCGTTTTGGCGTAGCACCCGCGCGCCGCCCGGACGGGGACGAAAGCAGTGCTGGAGGCTGCCGTCGATTCGGTGCGGCCGAGCACGAGATGTCCGTCAGCGCACAACACACGCGCGAGCTTGTCGAGCGTCGCCGACTTTGTGTCATGGTCGAAATAGAGCAGTACGTTGCGGCAGAAGATGAGATCGAACGCTCCCAGCGCCTCGAACGGATCGAGCAGATTGAACGTGCGGAAGCTGACCATCCAGCGCAGACGCTCGGCGACACGCCACTGCTCGGCTTCCCGCGCGAAATAGCCCAGCAGCATTTCCATCGGCAGGCCGCGATGGATTTCATATTGCGAATAGAGACCCTGCTCGGCGCGCGCGATCATTTCGGAAGAAAGATCGGTTGCGACCAGCTCGATGTGCCAGCCTTCGAGCGCGTGACGTTCGCTGTCGAGCAGCATGGCCAGCGAATAGGCCTCCTGGCCCGTGGCGGTGGCGGCGCACCAGACGCGCAGGCGCCGCGTGCGGGCGCGTGATGCCAGCAGCGCCGGCAGCACGGATTTGCGCACATGATCGAACGTCGTCCTGTCGCGGAAGAAAGACGTCTCGTTGGTCGTCATCGCTTCGCTGACGGCGCGGGCGAGCCCATCGGGTTCGTGGCGCAGCTCGGCCAGCAGCGCGTCCACGCTATGAAAGCCGAAACGGTGCATCACGCGCGTCAGGCGTGACTCCACCGAACGGAATTTGTCGGCCGTCAGATGAAGGCCGGAGCGACGCTTGAGGAATTCGCAGAGAAAGGAAAGATCGTCCGGCTGCACCGCAGAACCCGTGACTTAGAGAGCGCCGACCTGGGCAAGCTTGGAGCGCAGATCTTCACGATCGTAAGGCTTGAGGATGTACTCATTGGCGCCGGCGTTCAGCGCTTCGCTGATTTGCGCGGAGTCATTCTCCGTCGTGCAGAAGACGACAATCGGATGTTTGCCGTCACGCTCGCGGCGCAGCAGGCGCAGGAAATCCACTGCCGTCATGTTCGGCATTGTCCAGTCGAGCAGAATGAGATCGGGCATCTTCGCGCGGCAGGATTCGAGCGCCGACTGGCCGTCATCGGCCTCCGAGGTCTCGAAATACATGTCCTCGAGGATGCGGCAGGCGACCTTGCGGATCACCCTGCTGTCGTCGATGACGAGACAATGCTTCATAAGACGCCCTTAAAAGGCACGGCTTCCGAAGACAGCCTACAGTTGCAGGGGTAAAGATCGTCTGAAAGCCGTTCACCAAACGGTTAGCCGGCAATCAGCTCCACCTTGCCGTCCGCCATGGAAATCGTCAGGCCGGCGTTAACTTGTCGCGCCAGCTTGTGGGTCAGGAAGGCCTGAATGCTACGGCCGTCCAGCGGCACCGTGGCCTCGCCGCGGGCGGCTTTTTCCACTTCTTCCAGAAAACGTGCGTTCAAGCCGGCGGCGCGCACGGTGAACCCGGGCGTTTCTGCATCGCCCGACGTCTGCACCACCACCTTGCCGCCGCGCGGAAGCGCGTCCACGGCCAGCAATGTCGCGTTCATCAGAAGCTTCGCCCAATCCTTGGGCCAGTTGAGATTGGCGGCCTGCCAATCGATTTCGACCTTGCCGCCGCGCACCAGGCCCTGCACGACGCGCCCGACTTCATTGAGATCGAGCTGTGCGCCGGCCGAACCGGCGGCGCCAAACGCGATGCGCGCGAATTGCAGCCGGGCGGCGGCCTGTTCCGCGCTGGAGGCGACGAGCTTGAGCGCGTCGGCCCGCATGGCGGCGTCGCGCTCGTCTTCCAGCACTTCCAGCCCGTTGACCACTGCGCCCACCGGGCTCACAAGGTCATGGCATACGCGACTGACAAGAAGGGCTGCGAATTCGAGATCGGTCATCGCTTTCTCGAAAGAATGGGTTTCGGGGGCTGGCGCTGTAGGCTTTTGGGCGGCGGTCATGGTTTGCATTTGGTTACAATCGCGTCCGCGTCTTAAGGAATGCTTAAAGGGGCTTCAATGCCAGAGATAGTGGGGAACGGCGCATGACCAGTTCCCGTTCGGACGGCCCTTCGGGCTTTGTGCGGGCCCTGGCGGATATCGCCTGGCATGCCGGCGAAATCATCCTGCGCCACTATGCCGAGGGTGTGGAAGCGCGACGCAAATCCGACCAGTCTCTGGTGACGGCGGCCGACGAGGAAGCCGAAGCCTACATCCTCAAGGAACTGGCCAGGACCGCGCCGGATATCGGCGTGATTGCCGAAGAAGAAGTGGCCGCGGGCCACGTGCGCCAGATCGGCGCGCGATTTTTCCTCGTCGATCCGCTCGACGGCACCAAGGAATTCATCAATCACAATGGTGAGTTCACTGTGAACATCGCCGAGATCGAAAACGGCATTCCAGTGTGCGGCGTCGTCTACGCGCCGGCCAAAAATCGATTCTTCCTGGGCGAGAAGACGTCAGGTGCCTTTGAGATCGCGACGATGGCCGGCGAGCTTCCCGATTTCACGAAGGCCAAACCCATTCGCGCGCGCAAGGTACCGGCCAACGGCATGGTGGCGGTGGCGAGCCGCAGTCATCGCGATTCCAAGACCGAGGAATATCTCAACCACTACCCCGTGAAAGATTTCATCACCGCCGGCTCATCGCTGAAGTTCTGCCTGGTGGCGGCGGGAGAAGCGGACATCTATCCGCGTCACGGGCCCACCATGGAATGGGACACGGCGGCGGGGCATGCGGTTCTGTCGGCAGCGGGCGGAAGCGTGACGCGCCTCGACGGCACGCCGTTTCTCTACGGCAAGCAGGCCGACAAATACGGCAACCCGTTCTTCGTGGCGCGGGGACTGACCTAGCTAAGCCGCTTTGACCTTCAGCAAGGAGCCGTCGGCGCCGACCACGACAAGGTTGTCGCCCTTGTGCGGCGCCGAGCCGTCGGTGGTGACGGCGTTCCAGCGCGTGTCGTCCACCAGCACGGCGCCGTTGGCGCCGTTGAAATCGTCCATCGCTATGACACGGCGGCCTTCATATTGCGCGCTGCGATCGTTGAGGGTGCCGTGTGTGGCGCGATCGGCATTGCCCCAGGGCGAGCGTTTCCACACCACCGTCGCCACGACGGAAATCACCGCAAAGAGAAACAGGCTGAGGCGGGTGTCCATCGACGGAACGAAAAAATTCAACACGCCGACCAGGAGCGCGGCGATCCCCGGCCACAACAGATAGGTCGTGGTGCTGATGATCTCGACCGCGAGCAAAACCGCGCCGAGCGCCCACCAGTGCCAGGGTTCGATGCCGTTCAAAAGCGAACTGAGATTGTCCATGACATCTACCCGCGCGGTGCAACGGGGGGAACGGTTCCGCGCGGCGGCGGCACCGTCATCGCGCCGGCGGCGGCCTCTTTCGTCAACTCCACAATGCCAGCCAGCGAGCCCAGCAGGCCCGCCGATTCCATCGGCACGATAACGAATTTCTGGTTGGGCGCGGACGCCAGATGCGAGAACGCTTCGACGTATTTCTGGCCCAGGAAGTAGTTCAGCGCATTCACATTGCCGGCCGAGATGGCGTCGGACACCATTTGCGTCGCTTTGGCTTCGGCTGCTGCGGAACGTTCGCGCGCTTCGGCATCGCGGAAGGCGGCTTCCTTGCGCCCTTCGGCCTGCAGGATGGCGGCCTGCTTGGCGCCTTCGGCGCGCAGCACCTGGCTTTGCTTTTCACCGTCCGCTTCGAGCACGACGGCGCGACGTTCGCGTTCGGCTTTCATCTGGCGCGCCATCGCATTGGTGATGTCGGTCGGCGGCGACAGATCCTTGATCTCGATGCGCGTGACCTTCACGCCCCAGGGTTGGGTTGCCAGGTCCACTACGCGGAGCAGGCGCAGGTTGATCTCGTCGCGCTTGGAGAGGACTTCGTCCAGATCCATGGCGCCGATCACGGTGCGCAAATTGGTCAAGCAAAGGTTCTGGATTCCGCCCTGCAGATTGCCGACTTCATAGGCCGCCTTCGGCGCGTCGACGACCTGATAGAACGCAATGGCATCGGAGGTGACCATCGCGTTGTCGCGCGTGATGACGACCTGGCTGGCGATGATCAGCATCTCTTCCATCAAGGAAAGCTTTTTGCCGATGCGATCGAAGTACGGAATGATGAGATTGAGGCCCGGCTTCAAGACACGCGTGAAGCGGCCGAATCTTTCCACCGTCCATTCGCGTCCTTGCGGGACCGATTTCACGCCGGCGAGGATGGTGACAAGTGCCAGGAAGACGATTGCGAAAACGAAATAGGTGGATGCCACGGTTGCGCCCCTATCGGTGTCGCTGAAGAGAATGCGACGGATCAAGAGATAGGAAAAGCTGCTCCGGATTCAATGCACATGCAAAGAATCGGCAACACCATCAAGAGGTTATGGAGCGATCAAAAATCGCGATTGTTGCGGCTGGAGTAAAATACCAGCGCCATCAGCCCGGCGCCCGTGAGGAAGGTGACGACCACACCCAGAATCAGGAAGACCCAGCCGCTCGCCGGAATGCCGACATCGGGGACCCTGCCCCACATCCGCACCGCGTACCAAAGCGCCAGGACGAGGAAGCCGCCGAGCACAAAAACCGCAACCCAGCCGCTACCGCCCATTTTGCCGGACACCGGCTCGCCTGAAACTTCCAGGTCGGCTTTGCGTTTGTTGTCGTTACTGGGATTGGAATCGGAACTCATGTCATTTTCGTCCCGGTTCGGCCGCTTGAACACATGGCCTTCCATATAGGGCCAATCCTTACTGGGAACAGGCCGGGTTCGTGCAGTCGAAAAAATGTCGCTATTCATAGCTTCCCTGTGTCTGGCGGATGAGGCCCGAATCCTCCCAAAAGGCCGTCCGTCCTGTGTTTTCGCCTCATTAGAACCCTCAGGAGCCCAAAATGATCCTTTCGCGCGTCACGATGGCCGCCAGCCTGCTTCTGGCAGCGGTCACGTTTGCGACAAGCCCCGCCATGGCCAAGGGCGAAACCTTCACCGAAAACGAGATCGTACAGAGTGCCGCTGACTTCTTCGGGGTCACCTCCGAAGCGTCCGCCAAGGCGGTGCAGAGAATTTTCCGGGACCAGGGGCTGCCCGACGCCTACATCAAGGGCGACGAAGGAAGCGGCGCCATCGTTGTGGGACTGCGCTACGGCTCAGGCTGGCTGATCCGCAAAGGCTTCGATCCCGTCAAAGTCTATTGGCAGGGACCATCCATCGGCTGGGATTTCGGCGGCAACGCCTCGAAGTGCTTCGTGCTGATCTACGACCTGCGCGATGAGGACCGGCTCTATCAGAAGTTTCCGGGCCTTGAAGGCACGATCTACGTCGTCGCCGGCATCGGGGTGAACTATCTGCGCTCCGGCGGCATCACGCTGGCGCCGATGCGCACCGGCGTCGGCCTGCGCGCGGGCGCCAATGCGGGCTACCTCACCTTTACCCGCGAGCACACGCTCAATCCGTTTTAGGAAAAGTCAGTAGTGAAATAGTGAATAGTGAATAGTGGGAGCGCGAGTTTTCACTACTCACTACTCACTACTCACTACTCACTTATTCTGTCGCCGCAGCCGCGTCTGTCGTCGCGCCGGCCGGTGCGGGCAGATAAAGCAGCAGCGCCGAGGCGACGTAAATCGACGAGAACGTGCCGACGACGATACCGAAGAGGATGGCACCGGAAAAATCGCGCAAGGTCGGGCCGCCGAAAATCATCAGCGGAATGATCGAGACCGCCGTCGCCACGCTGACGAGGATGGTTCGCGTCAGCATCTGGTTGGTCGACAGGTTGATCAACTCTCCCAGCGGCATGCGTTTGTACTTGCGCCGGTTTTCGCGAATTCGGTCGAACACCACGACGGTATCATTGATCGAATAACCGGCCAGCGTCAGCAGCGCCGCCACCGAGGTCAGCGTGAAATCGAGCTGCAGGATCGAAAAGAGTCCCGCGGTGACAAGCACGTCATGGCCGGTCGCGAAGGCCGCGCTGATGCCGTACTGCCATTCAAAGCGTACCGCCACCCACAACCCGATGGCCACGATCGCCAGCACCGTCGCCTTGATGCCGTCGATGAACAGTTCGTGGCTGACCTGGGGACCGATCACCTGCTTGTTGCGCACTTCATAGGCCGAGCCGAGACGGGTCTTGATCTCATCAGCCGCCGCGTCACCGGTTTGATTGGCTTTGGGCTGGGCACGGATCAGGACGCAGCTGTCCGCCGGCTGATCGCACTTGCCGCCGCCGAAATATTGAATCTTCACGTCGTTGAAGCCGAGCGTGGCGATCCGCTCGCGCACGTCCGCGATTTCAATGTGCTGGGCCGCCTTCATTTCCATCGCCAGACCGCCGGTGAAATCGATGCCCAGGCTGAAGCCATGAACGGCAATCGAAATGATCGACGCCAGGAGCAGGAGACCGTCGATGGCGAAGGCGAAATAGCGCACGCCCACGAAGTCGATCTTGGTGGCTTCCGGAATAAATCGAAGGATCGGCATATCGGGTCTTTGGTTGTTTTTGAGAGGTTTTGGCTGGGTTTTCCGCACGGTACCCGCACGGCGGGCGCAGCAATAGCCGCTCGGACGGACGCCTACAAGTTCAGGACAACCCGGTCCGGGACCGGCTCAGGACCCCAGCCGGGGTCATCCTTCAGGGGGCGGCATGGCGAACCGGCACCGGTTTCAGGCAGATGTCGATGATCGGCGGCGGCGTGCGGATATAGAAGTCCGGCGCGGGATTGCGCCATTGCTTCTTTTGCTCCGCGAAAGCCTTGGTGTCGGTGCGCATGACTTCGTAGCGCGGGCGTTCTGCCTCGGGCAGGTCGGCCGCTATACGGACGCTGAGGATCTTGTCGGCGGAGTCCTTGTCCTGGATGACACCGCTGTCGACGGCGGGATCGCCGCGCTGGAGCTTCTGCAGATATTGCAGGCCTTCGAGTACGCGCCCGAACGCGGTCAGGTTGCGATCGAGACGGCGCGGCGCCTCACCAATGACAATGTAAAACTCGGTCGAGGCCGTATCGGCTTTGTTGTCGCGCGCAAATGCAAAGGTGCCGGGACAATGGATGATCCAGGTGCGTTTCTCCTTGGGATCGCGTCCCACCGGAAATCCGTTGGCGTGTCCTACCAGCGGCGCAAACAGATCGCCGTTGCCGAGCGGCGTGAAGACGGGCGCGCCGAAAATCGGCCGGTCGAATTCCTGCTTCAGGTTCGGCCAGTTGGCGCGGCGTGGATCGTCCGTAACGGTCTGATCCTTGGTCGAGGCGGTCCCTTCGCCGATGCCGCCCTGCGCCACGAAACCATCGATCACGCGATAGAACGCTGTCCCGTCGAAGAAGTGAGCACGCGCCAAAGCCTTCATGCGCGCGACGTGCTCGGGCGCGTATTCGGGCGAAAGCTCGACCGCGATCTGCCCGTACTTCACATCGATGAGCAGCAGGTTTTCCGGATCGACCGCACGCCAATCATTCACCGGGCTGGCATTCACGGGAGCGGTCTTCGCCGGAGTCGCAGGCGCGACAGGTTTGTGCTTTGTAGCGGCCAGTGCGGGCACTGTAATGAAAACGGCTGTCACGGCGAACAAGAGCGCGCGGTTCATGGGTGTCCCCTTCTCACCGCGCCAATAAATCACGTGACGGCAGCGATGACCACCAAGTGGGCAATGGTGGAGCGGGCCTGCGCTTCTGGGCTAGGATCGTGCCACAGCGATCCAACCTCCCGCGCGAGCGGCCTATCCTGCGATGACACCGATCGATCCCACCCCTTCCCTGACGATGCAGAAGCGCGATCACGAGCTGCTGCTGATGGCACAGAAGCTTGGTCACACGGGTTATGTGATTTCGGACGAGCGCACCGGACGGGTCCAGTGGTCGGCGTCGCTCTTCGAACAGCGCAAAGTCCCGCCCCGTGAATCCTTTTCCCGCGAGGAGGCCCTGGCCTTCCTGCATCCGGAAGATCGCGGAGACTTTATCAAGACGCGCGATGCCGCGATCGCCAGCCATAAATCCTTTCCCATCTCCATGCGCATCTGCTGCGGCGACGGCAGCGTGATCTGGGAGGAAGGAATCGGCCAACCCCAATACGCGGCCGATGGCAGCTACAGTGGGCTGCTCGCCGTCGTTCGCGACGTCACCGAAAGCCGGCGCGACGCGCTTGTGCTGCGCGAACAGGAAGCAACATATCGCGCGCTGTTCGACAGCATGAGCGATGCCGTCCTGCTGACCCAAAACGGTCGCTTCGTCGATTGCAATGACGCGGCTTTGCAAATGTTCGGTTGCACGCGCGATCAACTGATCGGCAAGAACCCTTCTCACATATCGCCGGAGCACCAGCCGGACGGACGGGCCTCCGCCGAAAAGGCACAGGAGAAAATCGATGCGGCGCTGGGTGGACAGCCGCAGAGGTTCGAGTGGAAACACTCGCGATTCGACGGCAGCACGTTCGATGCGGAAGTCACCCTCAATCGCGTCCAAATTCCCGGCCAGGCGCTCTTCTTCGGCGTCGTGCGCGATATCAGCGCACGCAAAGCGGCCGACGCCGCGCTGAAGTCCGCTCACGACAAGTTTGCCGGCGCCTTCGACAGCAGCGCCGACGCCATGATCGTCGGCAGGGTCGGAGACAGGCCCGGGGGCGCCACGATCGTCGATGCCAACCAAGCTGCGACGCGAATATTTGGCCTCGAGCTGCACGAACTCATCGGAAGCACCATCGCCGAGACAGGCCTTGTCAGCGACGGCGAAGACCTGCGGGAAATTCGGCGGCAGCTGATCGAAACTGGCACCGTACGCAATTACAGATTTGAACTGAAACGACGCGATGGAAGCCTGTTCCACACCGAAATCAACGGCTCGCGTTTCGATTTCGGTGGCGAGGACCACTACTTGCTGGTCGTTCGCGACATATCCGAGCGCGCGGCGGCCGAACGCAAGATCCAGGATTTGAACGCCTCACTCGCGGCAAGCCTGAAACAACTGCGCGACATCGCCGACAATCTGCCGGCCCTGATCGCCTATCAGGATACCGAAGGACGCTTCGAATTCGCCAACAAGATTGCACAAGAATGGTTGGCGGCCAGCGAAGAGACACTCCGCGGCCGGAGCCTCGCCGACGTTCTGCCGGCAGAATCTTTGCCTGCGGCGGCAGAGCTGGCCAATCGCTATGCGCGCGGGGTCCTGCATTCCGAATCCGCGCTCAAATATCCGGACGGCAAGGAGCGTGCGATCGAAGTCATCTATGTCCCCGACAGCGACGAAGTCGGAAAGCCGCGCGGACGCTACACATTCGTTCTCGATATCACCGAGCGCAAGGCTGCGGAGGCGGCGCTGAAGGCCGCGCATGAGAAATTCGCCAGCGCGTTCGAATACAGCACCGATGCGATGTGGGTCTCGAGTGTCGGCGACGAGCCCTGGAGCGGTGCGGTGGTCGACGTCAACCAGGCCGCCGAGCGCATGCTGGGGCGGCCGCGCGAGGACGTCATCGGCAAAGAGTTTGCCGATCTCAAGGACACGTTACAGTCTTTTCCGCTGGAAGAATACCGTCGGCTTGTGGTCGAAGTCGGCCATGTGAGCGACCTTCCCCTGGAGGTCAGACAACCGAACGGTGAGCCCGCTTATCTGCTTGTGAGCGGCTCGCGATTCCATGTCGGCGACAAGGCATACACACTCACGATTCTGCGCGACGTAACGAGCGCGCGCGCCGCAGAGCGCCAGATCCGCGAGCTCAACGAGTCGCTGAACAACAACGTCCGGCAATTGCGCGACATCATCGATAATCTTCCCGTCCTGATATCCTACCAGGACAAGGACGGCCGCTTCCTGCTTATTAACAAGACGGGGCAGACCTGGCTCGCCAGGGATGAAGATGAACTGCTCGGGCGCACCGTGCCGGAAGTCATGTCGAAGGAATATGTCGAAGCGACGCGCGCAACGCGAGAACAGCGCCAGCACGGCGATGTACGGGTAGAGACAACCTTTCACTATCCGGACGGCGTGGTGCGTACCGTCGACACCGCGCTCGTGCGCGACCTAGACGAAGACGGCACCGTTCGCGGCTATTACACGTTCGCGTCCGATGTCAGCGAGCGCAAAGCGACGGAAGAGCAGTTGCGGCAGTCGCAGAAGATGGAAGCCATCGGCAAGCTCACCGGCGGCATCGCGCACGACTTCAACAATCTGCTGGCCATCATCCTGGGCAATCTCGAACTGGCCGACACCAAATTGAAGGACAAGGACGAGGCCGTGCAGAAGCTGCTGGCGCCGGCGCTGCGGGCGGCCGATCGCGGCGCAACCCTGACGCGCAGCCTGCTCGCCTTTGCCCGCCAGCAGCCGCTCAGTCCCAGCGTCTTCGTGGTCACCGGGCTGATCCGCGACATGACAAATCTTCTCAGCCGCACCGTGCCCGCCAACATCCAGATCGAGTTTGTCGGCGGCGCGGGACTGTGGAAATGCGAAGCCGACGCCGGCCAACTGCAAAACGCGCTGCTCAATCTGGTGGTGAACGCGCGCGACGCCATGCCGGAGGGCGGCAAGCTCACCATCGAGACCAGCAATGTCCGTCTCGATGACGACTATGCGCGCGCGCACAGCGAAGTGGTGCCCGGCCAATACGTGATGCTGGCGGTGTCCGACACCGGCACCGGCATGCCGCCCCAGGTGATTACCCGCGTCTTCGAACCTTTCTTCACCACCAAGGGACTGGGCCGCGGCACCGGGCTCGGCCTCAGCATGGTCTATGGCTTTGCCAAGCAATCCAAAGGTCACGTTGCGATCTACAGCGAAGTGGGACAGGGCACGACGGTGCGCATCTATCTGCCGCGCTGGCTCGGCAAGGATGAAGAGAAGGCGAGGAAGCAGTCCGCAGAGATACCTGTTGCCAACAACGAGACCATCCTCGTGGTGGAAGACGACGAAGACGTGCGCTTTATCATCGTCACGATCCTGCGCTCGCTCGGCTACACCGTGCTGGAAGCCGAGACCGGCAAGCAGGCCCTTGTCACACTGAACGCCACAAAGGGCATTGCCCTCATCGTCACTGATGTGGTGCTGGCCGGTGACATGAACGGCAAGCGCGTGGCCGACGCGGCCAAAGCCATGCAGCCCGGGATCAAGGTGCTCTTCATGTCCGGCTACACGGAAAACGCCATCGTCCATCACGGACGTCTGGATGCGGGCGTGCACTTTGTGCAGAAGCCGTTCCGCAAACAGGATCTGGCGGTCAAGGTGCGCGCCGCCCTGGATGACACCACGCCCTAGCGTTTTATCGCGCCAGCGGCATCGCGCGCGGTTTTCACCGCCGCGATCTGTCTGTACCTAGGGTCCATGGACGACACCCAGAAAACACAGGGATCGCAGGCCGCGCTTTACACGCTGCTGGCCGTGATCTTCATCAACCTGCTGGGCTTCGGCATCGTGGTGCCGTTGCTGCCGTTCTATGCCAAATCCTTCAATGCGCCGGCCTGGCAGATCGCGCTGGTGTTTTCCGCCTACGCCATCGGCGCCTTCTTCGGTGAGCCGTTCTGGGGCCGGCTGTCTGACCGCATCGGCCGTAAGCCCATCCTCATCAGCACGGTGTGCGGCAATTGCCTCTGCTACATCGCGATGGCGCTGGCGCCAAATGTCTATGTCGCCTTTCTGGTGCGCATTCTGGGCGGCCTCGCCAGCGGCAACGGCGCGGTGATCCAGGGCTACATCGCAGACGTGACGCCGCAGGAGGACCGTTCGGGGCGGCTTTCGTTGCTCGGCGCATCGTTCAACATCGGCTTCATCGTCGGTCCTGCCCTCGGCGGGTTGCTGGCGCATCCGGAATCCGGTCATGCGGGATTCCAGACGCCCATGTTTGTGTGTGCGGGGCTCTCCGCGCTTTCCGCCGTTGCGATGGCGCTGTTCGTGAAGGAAAGCCGCACCCGCCGCCCGCGCATCTCCAACCAGGCCAGTCGCTGGGCCGTGCTCGGCAACGCCGTCAGCCACCACACCATCGGACGGCTGATGGGGGTTACGTTCCTGGCCGGCTGCGCCTTCATCGGCGTCGAATCCATTTTCGGACTGTGGACGCAAGCGCGTTTCGGCTGGGGTCCGCGCGAGATCGGTACCGCGTTCGCCGTGGTCGGCGTGGTGGCCGCGACCTGCCAGCTGGCGCTGGTGGGACGGTTGTCCCGCCGTTTCGGCGAAGCCCGCGTGCTGGCCTGCGGCATGGCGCTCACCGCGGCGTGCCTCTTCCTGCAACCGCTGTCGGTCGGCGCGATCACGACGGTGCCGCTGCTGGCCCTCGCCGCCTTCGGACAATCGATCGCCTGGCCGAACGTCTCCGCGCTCATCTCGCGCAATGCGGAGATGGAGCATCAGGGACAATATATGGGACTGAACAACGCCACCGGCGCGCTGGCGCGCGTGGTCGGCCCGTTCATTCTCGGACTCGGCTTTTCAAAGCTGGGCGTCAACGCGCCGTTCTATATGGCGACATTGATCGTCGTGCCCGCGATCTGGCTGGCGTTCAGCGCGCGCAAACCCATCGCACGGGACTAGCTCAATCCCATGACGGGCTGCGGTAGGGGCGGGCCAGCGCTGGAATCTTCAGGTCATCGGCCACGGCCTCGAGCGTGTCGGGACAGAAGCAATAGACGCGCGCGCGGGTGATCTCGCCGTCCGTCACTTCCAGACGATGGATTTCGTTGAGCCCTTCGACGCCATCCATGGTGCGGTAGCCGATGACCATCGGCTCACCTTCATACTGCACAAGCTCCCAACGCGGCTTGGTGCCGAAACCCGGAATGGGCAATTCCATATGCGCGTGCTCGAAGACCATGCGGCCGATCGAAAAGGATTCTGCTTCCATGCCGCCGACGAGTTCGACACTGACATCCACCGCGCACATCGCCTGCAACGCCGGCAAGTCCTTGGCCGAGAGCGCCTTCAAAAAACGCTCCACCAGTTCGCGTGGCGGCGCACCGAAGCTCGCCGCGGGCTTTTCATCGCTCAGGCGTCCGCGCGCCCGATGGAGTGCAGCCTTCACGGCCCCCGGGCTGGTCTTGAGCACGGCGGCGGTTTCTTCCAGCGAAAGTTCCAGCACGTCCTTCATCACAATGGCGGCGCGCTCCTGCGGGTGAAGTTTGCGGAACATCGCATCCACCGCCGGCTTCGTCGCATCGGACTCTGCGGGTTCTTCGCTTTGCGGTTCCGCGGCTTCCAGCGCGAGCGCCGCCTCTTCGCGGGCGCGGCGACGCATGCGATCGATCCACAAATGCGTGGCGGTGCGGATGAGATAGGCGCGGGGATTTTCCAGATCCATATCGATCTTGCCGAGCAGTGCAAACACGCGCACCAGCGCATCCTGCATGAGATCTTCGCCATCCCACACATTGCCGGTGAGGCGCACGCAGTAACGATGCAGCTGCGGCCTCAGGGGTGCGAGCGCGTCCAGATAGCGCCGCCACGGCCTTCTGATATCGCCCTGCACGGCGAACGCGTTGTTTGGCTCCGTCATCGACGCCTCCCCGGATGGTTCCAGTCTAAGACGAACGGGCGCGCGGAAAAGATAGTCGGGTTCAGCCGATTTCCTGCAAAAGCAGGGAGAGCGCGGTCTTGGCGAAGGCGCGCATGTTTGCGACGCGGTCGTCGCTGGCGGTTTCCAGCGTCATCACCCGCCGCACTGGGCCCGCAAGAGCCATGCAGCTATGACCTGCCGCATCGCCGTACGGATTACCGGCAGGGCCGGCCGCCCCGGTTTCTGAAAGTCCCCAGGTGCAGCGAAAGCGTTCGCGCACGGTGTGCGCCAGAAAGCTGGCATAAGGTTCCGACGACGAGCGCATCCCTGTCATCTGCTCGCGGTCCACGCCCAGCAACTGCTTGAGCGCGCGGCCGGTGTAAATCACGCCGCCGCCGAGAAAATAAGCGGAAGCCCCCGGCACTGCGAGCAAGGCCGCACTGATCAATCCGCCGCTGGAAGATTCCGCAACCGCGATGGTTTCCTTGCGTTCCTTCAGCAAGGCGCCAATGCGTTCGGCGAGTGGCAGCAATTCCTGCATGGCAGATATCTTCCGGAAAAAAGGCGCACGATGACGTTACCCGCCATGCTACGGTGCACCAGGCGCCACGTCGCGCAAAAAAATACGAGTGGGGTGTGAAATGAAGATCCAGTTCATCGCCGCGGCGGCCATAGCCGTTGTTCTGCTTGCGGGCCCGGCATCCGCTGATGCCGACAAAGCCGCCATTGCTGCTGCCGTTGCCGATCCTGCACGGCCCGCCGAAGACACCGCGCGCGACGCATCGCGCAAGCCGGCGGACATGGCAGAATTCGCGGGCCTCAAGCCCGGTGACACCGTGCTCGAACTGCTCCCCGGCAGCGGCTACTTCACGCGCGTCTTCTCCAAGGTGTTGGGTCCGAACGGCAAGCTCTACGCCGCTGTTCCCGATCCGAAGGGACCGGATGCCGAGCCGGCGGCTGAGGCGATCGCCGCCAACCCTGCCTATAGCAATGTCACCGTCGTTCCCATTCTGCCGTTACCGGCGATGGCACCGCTGGATGTCATCTGGACGTCGTGGAATTATCACGACCTGCATCTGAGCCGTCTGCACATCGACATGCTGCAGGTCGACAAAGGCTGGCTCAGCCTGCTCAAGCCCGGCGGCGTGGTGGTGATCGTGGATCACGTCGCCCTGCCCGGCTCGCCCGGAACCGAAACCGCGGACAAGCTGCATCGCATCGATCCGGCGCTGATCAAAAGCGAGATGGAAGCGGCGGGCTTTGTGTTTGACGGCGAAAGTGACGTGCTGCGCAACCCGGCCGATCCGCATACGATGATCATCTTCGATCCGTCCATTCGCGGAAAGACCGACCAGGTCGTCTATCGTTTCAAGAAGCCGAATTGAGATTTTCCTCCCCCACGTGCGGGGAGGAAAATCAATCCGCTTTCGCGAATATCAGCGACAGATTGTTCGCCGGCATCTCGACGGTCTCGCGCAGGGCGAATCCGTTCTGCGCGGCGGCGCTGACGACGTCCTCCAGATCGCGCACGCCGAACGACGGATCGCGGGCTTTCAGCCATTGGTCGAAGGATTCATTGGACGGTGCCGTATGTGCACCCGCGCGCTTGTAAGGCCCGTAGAGAAAGAGAACGCCGTCGCGGCGGAGCAGACGTCCGGCCCCCTGCAGCACGCCCAGGGCCGCGTCCCACGGCGCGATATGGATCATGTTGATCGCTACCACAGCGTCGAACGGGCCTGAGAGGTTCCAGTCAGACGTGCGCACGTCGATGGTGAGCGGTGCCAAAACATTGGGCAGGTTTTCACTTGCGATCCAGGCGGCAATGCTGGCGCGTGCCTCCGCGTCGAGATCGCTGGTTTGCCACAGAAGGCCTGGCAGGGATCGCGCCAGAAAGACGGCATGTTCTCCGCTGCCGGAGGCAATCTCCAGCACGCGGCCTTCCGCAGGCAGCACGCGGTGCATCACGGCGAGGATGGGATCGCGATTGCGTGCGGTCGACGGCGAGAACTGACGGCGATCCACACTACCCCCACATACGAAACCCGCGCACTCTTAACAGAGCGCGCGGGTCATCGCATGTCGTATCTGCTGTTACTGCGGCTGCTGCGGAGTCTGCTCCGGCGTCGTGTCCGGCGCGGTCTGTGTCTCCGTCTGATCCGTCGCGCTCGGCGCCGGGGTGAGCGCCGACTGCGGCGGCAGGGTGGACGACGGGATGTTCGAACTATCCATCGCCGGCGGCACCGGTGTCGTCATCTGCGTTTGCGATTTCGGCACATTTTCGGCCGCAGGCTTGCTCACGGGTTTGCTCGAGATCACCCGCGCCGTCTTTATCTGCGGCGCTTCAGGGGCCTTCTGCACCGGCGTGTCGAGCACCGGCGGAGTCACATCAGGCGGCGCCGTAGTCGGTGTCATCGCGGGCTGCTGCGGCAATGCCGGGGGCGCCGGCAAATCGTTGGACGCCACGCGTTCGTTCTGCTGCGGCGCGGTCCACATGCCGGTGGCGTAGGTGTAGGCACCCAGACCCACCACGACCGCTCCGATCGCGAGCGCCGCAATGATCTTGCCCGTGCTGCCTGTGTCGGACTCGATGGGCGCAGCGGCACCGCGCATGTCGTTTGTCGCTTTGGCAGAAGAGAACGACTCAGCCGCCTTGGCCGCGTCGAAAGCCGGCGCGTTCGCATATCTCAGGTCACTCATGGTGGTTCCTCCTGCTATGCGAAGGAAACGCCCCTGAGCGCGTCAGGTTGCGCAGGGAACAAAGAACGGCGGGAATGTGGCGAGAGCGCCGCGTCTGTAACTATTGCTGCGTGCCGATCAGATCGAAATCGCCGGCCAGTACGGCATCGAGGCGACCCGAGCGCCAGCCTTTGCGCAAGTCCCGCACCAACGGTGCCGGTTTCTCGCGATAGCGACGCACGATGTTTCCCGATTCTGCCGGCTGGGACAGGCCTTGCCGCAATACGCGATAGGCGTCGGCCGGTTTTGGTTCTTCAACAGGTCCCGGCGCGACCGCGACACGCGCCACCAGACGCGAGCCGTTCTCTTCTTCGAGCACGTGCAAACCGGCGTCTTCCTTCAATGTGCGATAGGCGCCGAAGCCGCTCACCTGCAGGATAGGCGCGCCCGCGCCGCCGGGCGGCTGAATGATCGCGAACTGCATGTGACGACGATCCGACCAGCCGCGATACATCTGCAGCAGGCGCTCGCACCAGACCCGGCTCTGCGACGCATCGAGCGCGGGCTCTATGATGAGGAGCGCATCCACGGGGGCGTCTTCCAGCACATCCGCGATGCCCTGCTCGACCAGAAACACTTGCAGCGCCAAACGCGAAACGATGCCGCGCGGTGCATGGCCGTCGCGTTCACGGCCCACATCCAGACGATGCTTCAAACGCTCGGCAGTCCGCGCGGCTTCTTCCACGCGATCCATCATGCTGAAACGGGCAAACACCCTGTGACGATCCGGTGTGGACCACAGGCCTGGATCCGCAAAGCGCCCCTGCAATTCCTCTTTCAGCGATAACCACTCGGGAGACGACAGCCGTCCGGACAGCGCCGTCCATGACGCGGCGAGCGTCTTGCGGTCTTCGCTGCCGCCCTCGGGCGAGAGGATCATGCGGGCCAGCGCTGCAAGATTGCCAGTCTCGCCGCTGGGCAGCAGCTCACCGGCGTCTTCGGCATCGGGATCGACAAACTCGACTTCGATGGCACTGCCGTTGCTGCGCACGAACAGAAATTGATCGCCTTGCGGAAAGCGGTGTTCGACAAGCGTGGACGCCAGCGGCGCCAGCAGATGGCGATCGATGGCGCGCTTGAGCGGACGCGCGCCCATGTCGGACGTGAAGCCCTGATCGAGCAGGAATTCGATGGCGGACGGCTCCCACTCCACCGCCCAGTCGCGCTGGCGCAATCCCCGGCGCTCGAGAATGTTCTTGAGCTCCTTGCGCAGGATTTCGCGCATGAAGGCGCGTGACAGCGGCTTGAAGACAATGATGCGGTCGAGACGGTTGACGAATTCCGGCCGGAAGGACTTGGCCACCGCGCGCATGACCTGTTCATCGGAATAGGTGCTGCCGTCCGGCAAGAAGCCCAGCCCCATCCCCCGATGGGTGGTCGCGCCAAGATTGGAGGTGAGCACGACGATGCTGTGGCGGAAGTCACCGGTGCGGCCGTTGGCATCGGTGAGACGGCCGTCGTCGAACAGCTGCAGGAACAGATCCCAGACATTGGGATGCGCCTTCTCGAATTCATCCAGCAACACCACGCTGAACGGCTGCTTGCGCACACGATCGATCAGGGAATCGGAGGTCTCGGAATACCCGCGCTCGCCGAGAATCTTGCTCGTCGAATCCGCGTTCTGGAATTCGCTCATGTCGAGGCGGATCATCCGGTCGGCGGAGCCGAAGAGGTATTCGGCCAGCGTTTTGGCCAACTCTGTCTTGCCGGTGCCGGTCGGTCCGGCAAAGAGAAACACGCCTATCGGCCGCGAGGAATCCGTGAGGCCTGCTTTCAGCATTGCGATGCGGTCCACGATGGCGCCGACAGCTTCTTCCTGGCCGATGACTCTTTCGGAGAAGAATTTACGGATCTGCGCCAGATCGATGCGCTCGCTGTCGTCGAGGATGGAAAGCGGCAGACCGGTGAGTTGCGACAGCGTGGCCAGCACATCGCCCGGCTTCAGCACAGACGTATCCGCCGCCATGATGCGGTTGGTCGCCATCTTGAGCAAATCCAGCGCCGTTCCCGGAAACGGATTGGTGCCGAGATAATGCTGTGACAAATGCAATGTCGCCGCGACCGCGGCACGCTCGATTTCGAGATTGGCTTCGATCTCCATGCGGCCCGCCACCATCTCGGTAAGATCCGCGGCCTCCGGCTCGTTCATCGGTTCGAGCCGATAGACATCGAGCAGGCTGCGCAGCGACGGCCGCACCTGCAGCAGCCGCGCGACACCGGCCGGGCTCGCTTCACCGAAGACAACCAGCCGGCCAGCCGCGATCGCCGGCAGGATCTGATCCAGGATGCTGGCGGACTGCCCCCGATGCGTGCCGCTCTGCGCGATCTGCAGCAGATCGCTGACATACCAAGCAATGCGTTTGGAGGAGTCGAGCTGCGTCACGACCTGGCGGATGCGTTCCTCGAGCTGCCCGAAATAGGATTGGCCGGCCATCAGCTCCGCGCCGCTGGCTTCGAACACCGACCAACCGTCACCGGAGAGGCGCAACCAGAGCAGCTTGAGAAAGGACGTCTTGCCCATGCGCGACAGTCCGCTCACCAAAACGGAATGCGGCGGATTGTGCAGAACGGATTCGGCGGCCAGCGCGAGATCTTCCAGCCAAGGGTCGGGCTCGACGAGAAGCCGTTCGGCATCGTCGATGTTCCAGAAGCGACCAAAGGATTCCAGGAACGTGCGATCCACGCGCGCGCTCCTCAAGCGTTTCAGCTCTGTGCGCAAGCGCTGGGCGGTCGGATGCGAGACCGCCTGGAGGAATGCGTCGACCTGGTCGAGGGTCTCTCCTGTGACGGCGTCGAGAGCATTGCCGAAGCCCGACGTATCACCCGCCGCGGTTCTGCGATCAAAATATTCGGCAAACACCACCGCCAGAATGGGATTGCGCGCCCACCAGGGTTGGATCGCTGCCAACGGCGCGCCGACTGCGGGCCGATCGGTGACGCCGTCGAGAAAGAGCAGCGCGAAATACAGCGGGTACGGCCACACGCCTCCCAGCCGGGCCAGGACCGGTGTCGCTGCCTTGTCACGCTGCGGATGGCGCGCGAGTGCCACGAATGCCGGACAGGCAAGATTGGCATTGGAGCCCGTCGCGTACTGCACAAGGGTGTCGAGCGCAACGTCCGGGTCGCAGAACAAAGTCACCGCTTCGTTGAACTCGGTGTGCGATGACATCTCCTGCGGGTGTGCCGCCGCGTTGATGAACTCTTCGATCTTCTGGCTGAGATTGTGCAGGCGCTGGCTCAGCGCTTCCTGCGTCTTCGCCGAACCGACGGGTTTGGGCGCCTCGGGCGGCTCGGCCTGCACGGTGCGCGCCGGCGTGCGGTAGCGCCAGCTGACGGTGATGAGCACGGCTATCAGGGCAGCAAGCAGGAACGGCCAAGTCATCGAATATCACAACCACAGATGTCGAGGAGAAGGACACTCTAGTCTGAAATGGCCGGGGATCGCACGGGTCCAAGGCGGGTCTGGCCCGGCCCTATGCATCCGTCTCCAGAAGTCGCTAGTCTGCCAAAATTCGCAGTCAACGCCCGGAGGGCCCGTGATATTGGTGACAGGGTCGTCCGGCCTTATTGGGCGCCATTTGTGCGCGCGCATAGAGGCAGAAGGCGGCCGCGTCCGCCGTTTCGATCTGCGTGCTGACCCAAGCGAAGACGTTCGTGACCCAATCGCAGTGGCGAAGGCCCTGCAAGGTGTCAGCGGTGTTGTTCATCTCGCCGCCGTCTCTCGCGTCGTCTGGGCTGAAAACGATCCGGATTTGTGTGCAACAACAAACGTGCAAGCTCTGCGGCAGCTCGCCGATTCCTGTTTGGCCGGCGCTCGGCCTTGGCTGGTGTTTGCCAGCAGCCGAGAAGTCTACGGCCATCCGCACCGTCTGCCGGTTCGCGAAGACGACGCTCTCGTGCCTGTTAATGTCTATGGTCGAAGCAAACTGGATGGCGAGCGAATTATGGAAGCCGCTCGCGAAGCCGGATTGGTGGCAAACATTGTCCGTTTCTCCAACGTTTTTGGCTGCCGGCATGACCACGCCGGGCGGGTCGTGATGGCATTCGCCAAAGCGGCTGCTCGCGGCGGCGTCATCTCCGTGGAAGGCGGGGCAAACACGTTTGACTTCACGGCCGTCGAAGACGCCGTCGACGGACTTTGGCGCCTCATCCAGGCGACCGCCCGCGGCGAAAACTTGCCGCCCGTCCAGTTTGTCACGGGGAAAGGCACCACATTGCGCGATCTCGCGGAGATTGCAGCCTCGCGGGCCTTGTGCCCTGTCAATATCGTCGAGGCCGCGCCGCGCAATTTCGACGTCACGACTTTTGTCGGAGATCCTTCGCGCGCCTATGAGATGTTCGGTTGGCGGGCGCAAGCGCAACTGGGCGATAGAATTGCCCTCTTGATCGCCGATCTTGCGAGACCTGACGCGGAACCCGACGGCGGACGGACAAGCCCTGCGACAGGTGCCTGAGGTACCCAGGCCGCAGGCCGTCACCTCCGACTATTCCAACCCTTTGAATTTGCGGTTCGTCACGAAGAAGTTTTCTTTGTGCAGGTGTTTGCGTTTCTCGAGCTGCGCACGCAGGTAGCGCAGCCCGAGATTTCCCAAAACATTCCTGGTGCGCCTGGAGAGAACATCGGTGTTTACAAGGTAATGGCTCCGCTCCTCGACCTTGCTGGCCAGAAAGTCGATGGCGCGATCGCTGACAAAGGAAGGTGACTTGTTCAATTCAGCCGCAATAAGCTGCTGTGGAGTTGCGTCGCGTCTCTTGTAGATGTCTTTGCGAAACCCCGCAGGCACCTTTGCGACGCTGACCTTCCCGATGGTGTGGCAGGGTATCGCCTTTGCCAGCCGCGCAAAAAACTCGCGATCGGGCGCCATTTCGGGCAAATCATTATACTCCCTCCAAAAGCCGACTTTCGATGTCAGCGAGCGGCTATGCATGATCCCGCTGGGGATGTGTCTCATGGTCCTGATTTCCGGGATGTTCATGTCTCCGTTCAGTCCCGTGAGATAGACGACGTTGCGTGATTCATCGAACCAGACGATCCCCGCGATCGCAAAAGCCTCCTCACGGCCCTTGCAGTACGCGACCAGATTTTCGAGGTGATAATTCGACCAAAGATCGTCATGGCCGATATAGGCGACGAGCGTTCCCCTGGCCTGTCTCAGCCCCTCATTGTTGGGCCCGGCCTGCGTGCCGGTATTGCGGGGAAGATTGATCCAGCGCACGCGCGGGTCGGTAAATCCTGCGACGACATCTGCGGAATCGTCCGTGCAGCCGTCGCCGACGACCAGCAATTCGAAATCGGAAAACGTCTGATTCAAGACACTTGGAATGGAGAACGGCAGAACCGAACTCCAATTGTATGTCGACAGGATAACGGTCACGAGCGGTGCGGGTGACATTCTGTATGCTGACCTGTATTCGGACTAGCGCGAAGGTTCTTCGCCCGGCCAGCGATACGAAATAATCCGCTTTGCGTCCTCGGAATCCCAAGGCAGCTCCCATCGGTCGGGATTGGCGTGATTGTAGTGCTGGCTTGGCATACTGATGATGGTCGCTTCGTCGGCGCCGACATTTTTCCAGCCGTGCCACAATCCGGGCGGTATCACCACAAGGCCCTGATTGTTGCCGCCCAGAAAGAACTGGTTTGCGCATCCAAAGGTCGGCGAATCCTTTCGGCCGTCGAACACCGCGATGCAGAAGGACCCGGCCGCCGCAAACAGCCTGTCCGTCGTGTTCCTGTGAATTCCCCAGCCGCGCACGTGTCCCGGAAAGGTCGTCGTCGCATTGATCTGCACAACAGGAAAGTCCGCGATGCCCCAATCGGTTCTGAACACCTCCGTAAGATATCCCTTGTCGTGCGACACGGGCCTGATCTGACGAAACATCACGCCGTCGATTGGTCTTGTGCGAACGGTACCGTCCCCATCCGTCATCGACTGCAGTTTTTTCGCGGCCGAAAATCCATCGACGTGCTCAAGTCCAGTTTCCCCTGCAACGCTCAAATGATTTTTTGCTGACATGGACCAATCTCTCTCGACACGGAGTCGCCTGTCCCGAAACGCCGGCGCGATCCCACCTTCATGAAGAAAGGATAACCCAGTCGGGTCGCAGTGCGGTAGCTCGCTTTTGGGGCCCATACGCGAATTCGTTGAATTCTTTGGGCGTTCCCGGGGAATCGAACCCCTTTGCGGCGACAGAACGGTTTGCGTTACCGTCTTGAACACCGCAGCCTTCTGGGGGTCTCATGCCGCGTCCGCAGAGCAAGAACTTTCGCGATCCGCACCAGGTCCGGCGCTTCCCCAACGGCCGCATCGAAACCGTGACGCATCACGAAACGACGGTCGGACGATTTGTTCTGGAGCCCGGCTGGCGCTGGTCCAAGGACGTGGCCCCCATCGCGGGCACCCGCAGCTGTCAGGTTCATCACATCGGTGTCGTGCTGAAGGGCACGCTCCATCTGCAAACCGATGCCGGAGAGACATTCGAATTCGTGGAAGGTGACGTCTACGACATTCCGCCCGGTCACGACGCCTGGGTGGGCGACGACGGTTACGAGGCGCTGGAATTTGCAGGAGCGCGCATTTTCGCCGCGCCGGTCGACGGCGAGCGGGTGCTGGCCGCCATGCTGGTCACCGACATTGTCGACTCGACTTCGCATTTGAAACGCTTGGGCGATTCTGCCTGGCGCGAGCTGCTGATGGATCACAATCATCAGGCACGCATGGAGATCAACCGTTTCCGCGGTCGCGAAATTCAGACGACGGGAGACGGCTTCCTCGCCGTGTTCGACGGTCCCGCGCGCGCGGTGCGCTGCGCCCAGGCCCTCAGTTCGTCGATGGGCCGTCTGGGCATCTCCATTCGTGCCGGCGTCCACACGGGCGAGGTGGAATTCCTGGCCGACAACGTGCGCGGTCTCGCGGTGCACCAGACTGCGCGGGTCGCCGGTGCCGCCAAGGCCGGCGAAGTGCTCGTGTCGTCCACGACCAAGATCCTGCTCACGGGATCGGATCTGGCATTCGACTCCGCCGGAATGCATGAACTCAAGGGACTGGGCGAAACGCAGGAGCTGTTCCGGCTCGCCGCTTCCGCCGCCTGAGGCGCGTGACAACGCTTACGGCGTCACATATGTTTTCGCTGTGTCGTCGGCGAAAGAGAACCTCACTCCCACGGACTTGGACAGGATCCGCGCAGTATTGCGCCGCAAATTTCCTGTTTGGCGCGACGACACTTCCGGCCACTTTGTCCTGACAAGGCACGACGATATTCGCGCGCTGCTGGCGGACCGTTCGCTCCTCAAAGACCCCGTGAAAGCCGCGCCCGAAAGTGTCGGCATGAAGGCTCTACGGTCCGTGCCGGAGGGCCTCCGATACCATGTGGATGGCGTCTCCATCCTTTTGATGGACGATCCGGAACACAGCCGTGTTCGAACGCCACTCGCGAAAGCGTTCTACAAGCGTGTGGCCGCGGCACGGGGGTTGGTCGAGGAGACGGTCGGACAGATTCTGCACGAGCTCGACGAGCGCAAGCACTTCGACGCCATGGCCGCGTTCTGCATTCCCGTTCCGATCGATGTGATCGCGCGCATTCTCGGCGCCGATCCATCCATGCGTGCCTCTTTTCGGTCCTGGTCGGTGGACAGTTTCGAGTTCTACAACCCTGCGCGCACGCCCGCGCAGACCGAGCGGATGATTGCGGCAAACAACAATCTCTCCGGCTACATCGCCGACCTGATGAAGCGGCGGCTGAAGACACCGCAGGACGATCTGATCAGCGACATGATGACGGCGCAGTCGAGCGGCGCCCCGATAAGCGATGCCGAAATCCGCGAGAACTGTGCCGGCCTCCTCGCGGCCGGCAACCTCGCGACAACAGACCTGATCGGCAACGGCCTTTGGCTGTTGCACACGCACGCCACCGAGAAGAACAAGCTGCTTGAGGATCCCGGTCTCATTATGGATGCGGTTGAAGAGGTTCTTCGCTACGAGCCGCCGGCCGAGGGGACGTCGCGCATCGCGCCGCGCGACATGGAGCTTCGCGGGTGCCCCATCAAGCATTCCCAGGTCGTCGTGTCGTCCCTGCGGGCTGCCAATCGCGACCCCGAAGTGTTCGCTGAGCCTGATCGGTTCGACACAACGCGCAAGCACCTGCCGCACGTTTCCTTCGGCGGCGGTTCGCATATCTGCATCGGCGCACCGCTGGCGCGACTGGAGGCGCAAGTGGCGATCTCCGCCTTCCTGCATCGTTTCCCGGCTGCCGTTCTGGAAGACCCGACGCCTGCCTGGCGGACAACGTTTTCCGCCTCGCGTGGCCTTTCACGCATCGACATGCGCGTGTGATTGACGTTGTGCGGCTGTGTCGTCGGTAGGGATTGGCGCTCCCACGGGGAATCGAACCCCGGTTTCAGCCTTGAGAGGGCCGCGTCCTAACCGCTAGACGATGGGAGCATACGCCAGGAACCGGCTTATAGCGTCGGCGTGCGCGGCAGACAACGACCAAGGCGAACCGCTTATGGAATAGCCCGGCTAGTGCTGCACGTTTCCGTGCAGCGATCTCTGGTCAGAGTCTTGCTTGTCTTGTTCAGCCTCTCGCTGCATCCGATCCCACTCGTCCTGGGAACGACAAACCATTGGTTTGGCAATGCGGGTACCGGTAATGCCAACATCGGAACGGCAGACAAGCCTCGGGCCGTTCCTGTCAACAGATGTCGGTGCAGGAACCTGAACGATTTGCGGAAGCTGGAATTTGACTTCCACGATGATCCAATCGGACGTGGTATCTCCGTCGCGCATCGCAGGCAGATAGTGCCAGGCCATAGCCGCTTCTACTGCCGCGTAGTCGAGATCCTTGAAGCCGCTGGATTTGTCGATGTTAAAGCGATGAGCCTTGCCGCTTGAGGAAATCAAAAGCCTCACAATCGTTGTCCCCTCTTCGCCCGTCCATTGCGCGGCTGGCGGATAGACGGGCGGAGACACTGGAAATGTGCTGTCGATTTTGGGTGGACTTGTTGTGCCATCCGCACAAGCGGCTGAGATGACCGCGAATGACGAAAGAAGCGCAACAGCGAGCGCGGCGCGCAACAACGGCGCGCTCGTGGAAAGAAAAAACATGGTACCCCCCGATAACGGGACAGCCTATCGCCTGGCCGGGACGCGCGCCTAGTCGGTGCGCATCGAAATCGTCATAAATTCCCTTATGCCCCTGATATGCGCCGTGATTGCCACACTGCGATCCGTCTTCACCGCAGCAATCAGCCAGAGAAACCCGATCTCCTGCGCGTATTCCAGGTCGCGCGCGCTGGGTTCGGCGCGGCCATTGGGGTGGGAGTGATAGCAGCCCACGATCTCGCTGTTCCGCGCGCGCGTCGCCCGCAACAGCGCGAACTGTTCCATCGGATCAATTTCGAAACTGTCGTCGCCTGGCGAGAGATTGCGCATCGGATGAACCGCAGCGATCCGGATTGCGCCAGGGGCGCGAATGCCCTCAAGCAGGCCGCAGCATTCGCGGGGAAAAGCATCGCTCGCCTCGCGGGCGATCTGATCGCGCAGGCTTGCGGCCATGATGAGAACGGCCGTCAACGCGTCGGCACTTCCGCCGGCGTGGAGACAATGCGGCTGACCAGGCGGCCATCGGCCGTGTCGATGATATCGATCTCGTCGCCGGCCTCGGTCTTCACATGCAGGATGAGACGGCTGCCGGAGACGTCGCTGGAAACGATGGTAGAGCCCGGCGGGAGCGTGAAGGCGGCGTTGGCCTCCGAGCCTTTGCCCTTGCCATTCATCTTGAGCACGAGGCCGGTGATGAGCGCGCCGAGCGTCAGGACGATCATCACGCCAAGGATGATGACGACCGCCTTCATGCCGCGATAGGCTGCGCTTTGTTTCACTTCATCGTTGGCAGGCATCGTGCCGGGCAAATCGGACACTTCACACTCTCTTTCCGGCGGGCATTCCGGCGGCGTTTCCCATCGCGCGCAAGTCGAAACCGCGCAGGCAGGAGAACGTCTGGACCGCTTTCTGACCGCAACTCTGAGCGAACTTTCGCGGGCGCGGCTTCAGGGCCTGATCGCGTCCGGCGCCGTCACGCGGGGCGGCAAGACGATAAAAGACGGCAATACCAGGGTCAAACCGGACGAAGTCTACGAGGTGCATGTGCCGCCACCGGTGCAGGCGGAGCCCGAAGGCCAGAATATTCCCCTGCGCATCGTCTACGAGGACAACGATCTCGTCGTCATCGACAAGCAGGCGGGGCTGGTGGTGCATCCGGCGGCGGGCAATCCGGACGGCACGCTGGTCAATGCGCTGATCGCCCATTGCGGCACCAGCCTCAAAGGCATCGGCGGTGTGGCGCGACCCGGCATCGTGCACCGCCTCGACAAGGACACCAGCGGCTTGCTGGTGGCGGCGAAAAACGAACGCGCGATGGCGAGCCTTGCCAAACAGTTCGCCAATCACACCATCGAACGGGCCTACCACGCCGTGGTGTGGGGCAGTCCGCGCGTCGGACAAGGCATGATCGAAGGACAGATCGGACGCAGTCCCTTCGATCGCAAGCGGATGGCGGTGCTGCGCGGCGAACAGGGAAAGCATGCCCGCACGCGCTATGCCGTCGTGGAACGTTTCGACGACGACAAACGACCCTTCGCCAGCCTGATCGAATGCCGATTGGAAACCGGACGCACGCACCAGATCCGTGTGCACCTCACCCACCTGGGCCATCCGCTGATCGGCGATCCCTCCTACGGACGGGCGCGCCAGGCGCCGCGGCCCAAGACCGATGCCGAAGCGATCGCCTACACGGCGGCCTCGGAGTTCCCCCGCCAGGCCCTGCACGCCTATATCCTGGGGTTTCACCACCCCACCCTCGACAAGTCCGTGCACTTCGAATCCCCTTGGCCGGATGATTTCTCTAGTCTTATCAGTGCCTTACGAGGCTTGAAAATCCGATAATCGTGCTTAGTTATTACTTCGCTAACGGCGTCTTTTTTCCGCAGCAAGGTGTGACCACCTTCGGGGATTGGACGTTGTAAGAGTGTCGGCCCTTTTCGAACGCGCTTGGGCGTTAGTCGGGGCCAGGGGTCGAGATCATGAGTAGCCGTGGGCTTCCTGCCCTGCAGGGTGAAGGCGGGCTTTCCCGCTATCTTTCCGAAATCCGGAAGTTTCCGCTTCTGGAGCCGGAAGAAGAGTACATGCTGGCCAAATCCTGGCGTGAGCATGAGGACCCGGAATCCGCCCGCAAGCTCGTCACCAGTCATCTGCGTCTCGTCGCCAAAATCGCGATGGGCTATCGCGGCTACGGCCTGCCCGTCTCCGAAATTGTCGCCGAAGGCAATGTCGGATTGATGCAGGCGGTGAAACGCTTCGAACCTGATCGCGGCTTCCGCCTCGCCACCTATGCGATGTGGTGGATCCGCGCCGCCATCCAGGAATACATCCTGCGCTCGTGGAGCCTCGTGAAGATGGGCACCACCGCGGCGCAGAAGAAGCTGTTCTTCAACCTGCGCAAGGCCAAGGGCAAGATAAACGCGCTCGAAGAAGGCGACCTGACGCCGGAGCATGTGAAGGAAATCGCGACGAAGCTAGCCGTTTCCGAAACAGAAGTGGTGAACATGAACCGCCGTCTCTCGGCGCCGGACTCATCACTGAACGCGCCTTTGCGTTCGGAATCGGAGTCGGAATGGCAGGACTGGCTGGCGGACGACGCGCTGGACCAGGAAACGCGCTTGGCCGAAACCGAAGAGATGGGCGAACGCCACGAGCTGCTGGAGTCGGCGCTGGGCGAACTCACCGACCGCGAACGCGAGATCATCCGCGCCCGCCGCCTGCGTGACGAGCCGGCGACGCTGGAAGACCTGTCGCAGAAATACGGCGTCTCCCGCGAACGTGTCCGCCAGATCGAAGTGCGCGCGTTTGAGAAGCTTCAGAACGCGATGAAAAGCGCACTGAAGGACAAGCGCAGTCACACGCTCGAAGGCGCGCTCTAAGCTCTACACGTTTCTCGCTGTGTTATCGTGACCCGCTATGCGAGGATGAGCATTCTCGCACGCGCCGTGTGAACGATATGAATCTTCGTCACCCCGAGAGATCACGGCGATGAAGTTGAAGATGTGGCAGGTCGATGCCTTCGCCGGCAAAGTGCTGGAAGGCAATCCCGCGGCCATCGTTCCGCTGGAGAAGTGGCTCGACGCCGCGCTGATGCTGAAGATCGCCAACGAGAACAATCTCGCCGAGACCGCCTATTTCGTGAAGACAGGCCCAAGCCAGTATCATCTGCGCTGGTTCACGCCGGCCAGCGAAGTCGACCTCTGCGGCCACGCCACGCTCGCCAGCGCCTGGCTGCTGTTCGATCGTCTCGATCCCGAACTCAAGACCGTTTCGTTCGAGACCCGCTCCGGCATCCTGACGGTGGAGCGCGGCCGCGAAGGGCGGCATGTGATGTCGATGCCGTCGGATTTCGTGTCGCCGCTGGAAAATTCCAAGGATATTGCCAAACAGATCGGCGAGGCGCTCGGGACAACGCCGCCCGACGACGTGCTGAAAGGCCGTTACGTCATGGCCGTCTGGAAAGACGCCAGGACCGTGCGGGGCCTCAAAGGCCCCGGCGACATCGCCCGCGTGCTGCGCAGCATGGATCGCTGGGGCTTCATCGCCACGGCGCCGGGCGATGAAGGATATGATTTCGTGTCGCGCTTCTTCGCACCCGATGAAGGCGTACCGGAAGATCCCGTCACCGGCTCGGCGCATTGCGCGCTGACGCCATTCTGGGCCCAGCGCCTGGGCAAGAAGGCGTTGAAAGCGCGCCAGGCCTCGCCGCGGGGCGGTGATGTCGACTGCACCGACGAAGGCGCCCGCACGGTCCTGTCCGGTCCCTGCGCACTCTACATGACGGCAGAGATTTTCGTGTGAAGACCTGCAAGGGCAGCTGCCATTGCGGCGCGGTCCGGTTCGAGATCGATAACGACTTTCCCGAGCTGACGACATGCGATTGCTCGATCTGCCGGCGCAAGAACGCGCTGATGGTGAAGGTGCATGAGAGCCAGTTTCGCCTCCTGCAGGGCGAAGATTTTCTCACGCTCTATCAATTCCACACCCGCACGGCGAAGCACTATTTCTGCAAGCGCTGTGGCATCTATCCCTTCCATCGCAAGCGTGTTAGGCCCGACTTCGTCGGGGTGAACGTGTTCTGCCTGGAAGACTTCGATCCGGCGGGAATTCCCGTGCGCGCGACGGTGGGCGCGGGGATGGACTGAGTTTCCCGGCAGAAAGGTTGCCCGGACAAGCCGGGCAATGACGGGTGAGGGAGGTCTAGTCCGTCTCGTTCTCGTCCGAAATGGTTTCGCCGAAAGCCGCCAGACCTTCTTCCAGATAGTCGCCGAGCAGCGGCAGGCCGAGCAGATATTTCGCGGTGCGCTTGTTGTGCTCGGTGCGCGCGGTTTCCAGCGCGTCGTTCCATTCGCTCAGGTCGTAGGTGCCGCGGCCGAGCCAGGCCAATGCCACAAGCTCGATCTGCTCGTCTTCGTTGAGTTCGTTGATGGCCGCCACCAATTCGCGGCGCACCGGATCGTCGGCATTGTCTTCCAGGACGTCGGTGCCGCCGTCGTCGGTGGGATTGGAGCCGGAATCCGGGTCGCTGTCGGCTTCCTTCACGTCGTACTGACGCGCCTTCACGATGATGAAGCCGATCTTGTCGATGGCAAGGTTCAGCGTGGGTTGGTCGACGTCTGTGGGCGTTGCAGCGATCGGCATGGCGGCCTCGGCTTGGGGATCGCCCTATCAACGTCCGGAACCGCAGCCTGTTCCGCCATCGCGCGCCTCGCGACCACTACTGCGGTGCGTCGGCCCAGCCATATTTGAGGATCACGGACAGCGTCCAGCTTTCCTTGCCGGTGGAGCGCGCATCGTCGAGCAGCCAGCCGGTCTTACCGCGCTCAAAATAAAAGTGAATCTCCTCCATCCGGTCGAGATTCTTGAATGTCGCGACAACGATCTTGCGGTTCTTGGCGTTTTCCACGTCGAGGCCCTTCACCTTGACGCCGCTCAGCTGCCAGTCCTGCGCATTGGTCCAGAAATCGAAGTCAATGCGGCCGACCTCTTCGCCGGCTTCCTTCTTGTCGAGATCGAACAGCGCGTTGAGATGCTGGGTGTAGATGTCGTCCGGCGGAATGTATGGCTTCTTCTCAGTCGCTTTCTGGATCTTGCCATAGACCTCCGTCACGAATTTCACAGGATCGGAAATGTTGGTCGCGGCCGCGGCGAATCCCGGCGCAACCAAAAAGCTCACAAAAGCGGCAACCGCGATCAGCCTTGCAGTCATTGCAATCCCCTGAGATGACAGAATGGCACATGGTATCGTGGTTGACCCCTCACGGGCGAATCCATATTTTGTCCGTGGGCCACACCTCCCCAACGAGGTGCGTTCATTCTGGAAGGAATGACTGATGACCGGTATCAAACCGGCCGTGCGCCCTGCACGGCCTTTTTTTTCGTCCGGACCTTGCGCCAAACGGCCGGGTTGGACGCCAGAAGCCCTGGCACAGGCGTTTCTGGGACGCTCGCACCGCGCCAAAGACGGCAAGGCGCGATTGAAAGACGCCATCGACCGCACCAAAAAGATTCTCGGTATTCCCGCCGACTATCGCGTGGGAATCGTGCCGGCTTCCGATACGGGTGCGGTGGAAATGGCGATGTGGTCCATGCTGGGACCGAAGCCCGTCGATCTCTTTGCCTGGGAAAGTTTCGGCGAAGACTGGGTGACCGATACGGTCAAGCAGTTGAAAATCAAGGACAGCCGTGTCCTCAAGGCCGATTACGGCGAGCTGCCCGATCTCAGCCAGGCCAATCCGAAACACGACGTCGTGTTCCTGTGGAACGGCACCACCAGCGGCGTGCGTGTGCCGGACGGCGACTGGATTTCCAAAGATCGCGAAGGCATCACCATTTGTGACGCGACCAGCGCCGCCTTCGCGATGGATCTGCCGTGGGACAAGCTCGATGTCACCACGTTCTCCTGGCAGAAAGTGCTGGGCGGCGAAGCCGCGCACGGCATGCTGGTGCTGAGTCCCCGCGCCGTGGCGCGGCTGGAGAACTACACGCCGGATCGTCCACTGCCGAAAATCTTCCGCATGACCAAAGGCGGCAAGCTCAACGAAGCCATCTTCGAAGGCGAGACCATCAACACGCCCTCGATGCTGGCGCTGGAAGACTATCTTGATGCCCTCAAATGGGCCGAAAGCATCGGCGGCTTGCGGGCGCTGATCGCGCGCTCGCAGTCCAACGCCGCGGTGCTGGACCGCTGGATGCGCGAATGCGGCTGGGCGGAAAACCTGGCGCGCGAACAGGGCGCCCGCTCCAACACCAGCGTCTGCCTGAAGATCACCGATCCCGCCTTCACCAAGCTCGACGAAGAAAAACGCTTTGAGATGGTGAAGAAGCTCGCGAGTGTGCTGGAGAAGGAAGGCGTCGCTCTCGATATCGCTGGCCATCGCAACGCACCGCCCGGCTTGCGCATCTGGTGCGGCGCGACGGTCGACAAGGCCGATCTTGAAGCGTTGACGCCGTGGCTCGACTGGGCCTGGGCGCAAGTGAAGGACGCATGAGCTTCGTCGCCGAAAACGACCTGGAGCGCGCGCTGATGCGCGCGACATCGGATGCCAATGCGCGGCCCGAGTTCTACCGCCAGCTCCTGCTTTCAAACCTCACCGTGATCGGCGAGGTCGAAGGGCATGCCAAGGGCACCGGCTCCCTCCCTGGCTCCGGCACTCTGACGTCCGGTCAGAACGTCAGGCTGACGCAAATCCAGAGCGGCGGTCGCAGCGGCATTCCCGTGTTCTCGTCGCTGACGCGTCTGCAGACCTATGCCCGCAAGGAAGTGCCCTATCTGGCACTGAACGGGCGCGCGCTGTTTCAGATGACCAAAGGCGCCCTGCTGGTCCTCAATCCGGGCTCGCAATACGGCAAGGAATTACTTCCCGAGGAAATCGCCAATCTGATCGCGCCGGTGCCGCAGCAGGTCACTATCGATGCGCCCACCGATGTGCTGATCGGACAGCCGGCGGTTTATCCGCACGCGCTGGTGGATGGGCTGAAATCGGCGTTCGCGGCGCGGCCGGACGTGCTGACGGCCTATCTGATCCAGATCGCGTTCCCCCAGGCGGGCCACGATCCGCATCCGATGATCGGCATCGAGCACACGGGTGCCTGGGACGATATCTGCAAGGACGTGGTGCGCGTTGCCACGGCCGCGGTACCGGGCATGCAGGTCGATCTCATTCCCATCGATCGCGCCGCACCGGTCACGTTGACCGAGGCGCTTCTGAAGACGCAACCCTTCTATCAACGCCCCCAGTAATCTTCGAAAGCAACGCCCATGACCGCCCGCGTCCTGATTGCCGACAAGCTTTCTCCCGCCGCCCTTGCAATCTTCAAGGAGCGCGGCGTCGAGGCCGATGTGAAGACGGGCCTCAGCAAGGACGAGCTGCTCGCCATCGTCGCCGACTATGACGGCATTGCGCTGCGCTCGGCGACGAAGATCACGCCCGATGTCATCAAGGCGGCAAAAAAGCTGAAAGTCGTCGGACGCGCCGGCATCGGCGTCGACAATGTCGACATTCCGGCCGCTACCGCCGCCGGCGTGATCGTGATGAACACGCCGTTTGGCAATTCCATCACCACCGCCGAGCATGCCATCGCGCTGATGATGGCGCTGGCCCGAGAACTTCCCGCCGCCAATGCTTCCACACAGGCCGGCAAATGGGAAAAGAACCGCTTCATGGGCGTGGAGCTCTACGGCAAGACGCTGGGCCTCATCGGCGCCGGCAATATCGGCTCTATCGTCGCCGACCGCGCCAAGGGCCTGAAGATGAAGGTGGTAGCATTCGATCCCTATCTGTCGCCGGAACGCGCCGAAGACATGGGCGTGGAGAAAGTGGAACTGAACGATCTTCTGGCGCGGGCGGATTTCATCACTTTGCACACCCCGCTCACCAACGAGACACGCAACATCATCTCGGCCGACGCCATTCACAAAATGAAGAAGGGCGTACGCATCATAAATTGCGCCCGCGGCGGACTGGTGGATGAAGCGGCGCTGAAGGCGGCGTTGGATTCAGGCCATGTGGCCGGTGCGGCGCTGGACGTGTTCGAGGAAGAGCCGGCCAAGACCAACATCCTGTTCGGCCATGAACGCGTCATCGCGACGCCCCATCTGGGTGCGTCGACGGCCGAAGCGCAGGAGAATGTGGCGCTGCAGGTGGCGGAGCAGATTTCCGACTATCTGCTCACCGGCGCCATCACCAACGCGCTCAACATGCCGTCGATTTCGGCCGCCGAAGCCCAGAAGGTGCGCCCCTGGATCACCCTGGCCGAGAAGCTCGGCCTCTTCGCGGGCCAACTGGTGAACACTAGCATCGATTCCATCGAGATTCTCTACGAAGGCAGCGCCGGTGAACTCAACACCCGCGCTCTGACGCAAGCGACGCTCGCGGGCCTGCTGAAGCCGACACTCTCCGACGTGAACATGGTCAATGCACCGATCGTGGCAAAGGAACGCGGCGTCAAAGTGAGCGAGACGCGCCGGCCGCGGCAGGGCATCTATGAAGGCTATATCAAGATCACCGTGTCTCTGGGCGGCTCGACGCGCCGCGTCGCCGGCACGGTGTTCTCGGACGGACGCCCGCGCCTCATCCAGGTGAAGGACATCAATCTCGACGCCGAATTCGCGCCGCACATGCTCTATGTCATCAATGAGGACAAACCGGGCTTTATCGGCCGGCTCGGCACATTGCTGGGCGACGCCAAGGTGAATATTGCCTCTTTTGCGCTGGGCCGCACGGCGCCGGGCGAGGATGCGATCGCGCTGGTGGAAGTCGACAGCGGGCTCGATGAGAAGGTGCTGTCGGGAATCCGCAAGCTGCCGCTGGTGAAACAGGCGACGGGCTTGAATTTCTAGGCCTTCATCCGTCGGGCTTGCGGCGGTTACGCGATCTCCCCATCTTTGCGTTGCACCAGATGACGAGTCGCGCATGACCTTTGTGTCGTCGCCGGAATGGGCCCTCTACATTCCCTGGACCCTATGGATCGTCACCTGGATGGCCGCGGCCGTGTGGGCCAACCCCACCATCAAACACGTCGAGATCCGCGAGCAGCTGCTTTATCGCGTGATCACGCTGTTGGGGTTCGCGCTGGTTCTCTTTTTTGTCGGACAGAGCGAAGCAAGCTTTGTCGCCGGGGTCGCCGCCAAGAGTATTGTGAGCCAGCGTTTCTGGGCGCTGCCGGCCGCCGCGGGCTGGGTGATGGTCGCCTTGGTCGCCGCAGGTTTTGCCTTTGCCTGGTGGGCACGCATCCATCTGGGCCGTTTGTGGTCGGGCACCATCACGCGCAAAACCGATCATCGCGTCGTCGACAGCGGGCCCTATGCGCTGGTGCGACATCCCATCTATACGGGAATCATCCTGGCCAGTTTTGCCACAGCCGCCGAGAAGGGAACCGCGACGGCGGCTCTCGGCGCGGTCCTGATGGTGATCGGATATTGGATCAAAGCGAAGCTGGAAGAACGATTCCTGCGCGAGGAGCTGGGTGCCGAGGCCTATGATTCCTACCGGCGAAGAGTCCCCATGCTTTTCCCATTCGGCCCAAAAGGCGCCTGACATCGCCCAAATAATCCAGCTATAAGTGGTTACCGTGCCTGAGCGAGTCCGCTCTGGCGAGACTGCAATCCAGGTACGGACCAATGGCAAATGTAGCGGTGATCGGCGCCCAATGGGGCGACGAAGGCAAAGGCAAGATCGTCGACTGGCTGTGTGCGCGCGCCGACGTCGTGGTGCGTTTCCAGGGCGGCCATAACGCCGGCCATACGCTCGTCATCAACGGCCAAACCTACAAACTGAGTCTGCTGCCCTCCGGCGTCGTGCGTCGGGGCAAGCTTGCCGTGATCGGCAACGGCGTCGTCGTCGATCCCTGGGCCTTTGTCGAAGAAACCGAAAAGCTGAAGGCGCAAGGCGTCGAGATCACGCCGGAAAATCTGCTGATCGCGGAAAACGCCGTGCTGATCCTGCCGCTGCATCGCGATCTCGACGTGGCGCGCGAATCTTCCAACAGCTTGCAGCGCCTGGGCACCACGAAACGCGGCATCGGTCCCGCCTATGAAGACAAGGTGGGGCGGCGTGCGCTGCGCGTCATCGATCTGAGAGACAGCGAAGGCCTGACAGCCAAGATCGAGCGGCTGCTGTCGCATCACAATGCCCTGCGCCGCGGCATGGGGCTGGAGGAAATTTCGGTGCGCCCGCTTCTGGCCGCACTGAAAGAGATTGCGCCCAAGATCTTGCCGTTCGCGGGTCCCGCCTGGCTGAAGCTCGACCAGGCACGGCGCGAAGGCAAACGCATCCTGTTCGAAGGTGCGCAGGCCGTGCTGCTCGATATCGACCACGGCACCTATCCGTTCGTGACGTCGTCCAACACGGTCGCCGGCCAGGCGGCAGCCGGCTCCGGCATCGGGCCGCGCGACATCGGCTATGTGCTCGGTATCGCGAAGGCCTACACCACGCGCGTCGGCGAAGGCCCCTTTCCCACCGAACTCACCGACGAGATCGGCGAGATGCTCGGCACCCGCGGCGCGGAGTTCGGTACCGTGACGGGACGCAAGCGGCGCTGCGGCTGGTTCGATGCCGTGCTGGTGCGCCAGACCGCGATCACCGGCGGCATCGACGGCATCGCGCTGACCAAGCTCGACGTGCTCGACGGCTTTGAAGAGATCAACATCTGCACCGGCTATAAACTCGACGGAAAAGTGGTCGATCACCTGCCAGCGGATTCCCTGCAGCAGGCACGTCTGGAGCCGATCTATGAAACGATGGAAGGCTGGACGGAATCCACCCGCGGCGCGCGCTCCTGGGCCGAGCTGCCGGCGCAGGCCGTAAAATATGTGCGCCGCGTCGAAGAATTGATCGGCGCGCCGGTAGCCTTGCTTTCCACCAGTCCGGAGCGGGAAGACACGATTCTGGTACGCGATCCGTTCGTGGATCGTTGACAACCTCCACCAAGCGTCCGCATGGTCTTGTGCAACGGGGAGAATTCACTATGCGCAATCTTCTTTCGGCGGCCGTCGCATCACTCGCCGCGCTCCTGCTGAGCGGATGCTTTGTTTCCGACAAGCCGATCTTCAATGCGAAGACCGCGGCGCATCCGTTTCCTGCCGGCACGAAATACGTGCAGTACCACTCCGACGACAAAGGCTGGAGCGAGGACGCGCGCGGTGTCGTCGCCATCAAGAACGGTTGGTACATCATCACCAGCAAAGGCAAGGACGCGGACGTCATGACGTTCCTGCTCCTGCCCTGGGGCAAGAACTACATCGCCGAGATCAAGACCGAGAACGACAAGAAGAAGGTCATGTATATGTACGGGGTGCTGACCCCCACGGCCGACGGCTTCCTGGAATATGGCGCGGAGTGCAGCAAATTCGATCCCGCCGCGCTCCAGAAGAAGGGCCTCATCACCTACAAGACGGGTGAAGAGGACGCTTGCCATCCCACCAGCCTGGAAGCCCTCAAGACGCTCATGCAGATCGTGCTCGCCTCCAATCCGACGGCTGACAACAAGTACGTCATCGTGAAATAAGCTTTCGTAGCGTCAGCCTTTTCCTTTGGCGCGGACTTGCCGGGAGACCCGATTTCCCGGCAGGCTTCCCCCTTCGATATTCCAGCGAAGGGAAGAACCATGATCAAGACACGCTTCACCGAGATGTTCGGCGTTGCCGCCCCCATCACCTGCGGCGGCATGACCCGCGTGGGAAAGGCCGAGCTGATCGCCGCCGTCGCCAATGCCGGCGCGCTCGGCTTCATCACCGCGCATTCTGCGGGTCAGCCGGACGATCTGGCGAAAGAACTGAAGCGCTGCCGCGAGATGACCGACAAGCCGTTCGGTGTGAACCTCACCATCCTGCCGTCGATCACGCCCATTCCGTACGACGAGTACCGCGAAGCGATCATCGAAGGCGGCATCAAGATTGTAGAAACGGCGGGCAACAATCCGCAGCCGCACCTGCCGCGCTTCAAGGAGGCCGGCGTCAAGGTGATCCACAAATGCACCAGCGTGCGTCACGCCATCAAGGCACAGTCGATCGGCGTGGACTGCGTCTCCATCGACGGCCTGGAATGCGCCGGCCATCCCGGTGAAGACGATGTCGGCGGTTTGATCCTGTTCCCGGCCACGGCCGACAAGCTGACCATTCCCATTATCGCGTCAGGCGGCATCGCCGATGCGCGCGGACTTGTGGCGGCGCTGGCGCTGGGCTGCGACGGCGTCAACATGGGCACCCGCTTCATGGCGACGAAGGAAGCGCCCATCCATCAGAAGGTGAAGGAGCAGATCGTCGCCAATGACGAACGCGGCACCAACCTGATCTTCCGCACCATGCACAACACGGCCCGCGTGGCGAAGAACGCCATCAGCGACCAGGTCGTGGCGATCGAGCGCAAGGGCGGCGCCAAATTCGAGGACGTGAAAGACCTCGTCGCCGGCGTGCGCGGCGCGGGCGTGCTCGACAAGGGTGAGATGGATGCGGGCATCTGGTCGGCCGGCCAGACGCAAGGCCTCATCCATGACATCCCGAGCTGCAAGGAACTTGTCGCGCGCATCATGAGCGAAGCCGAAGCGATCATCCGCGGCAAGCTGGCGAAGGTGGTGGCGTAGCAACGAGACCCTCCCGAGGGAGGGTTTTCAATCAAACAAAATGATTGAGCGGCCCGTGTCCGCGCCCTAGCCCGGGCGCGGTCTCGATCGCTTTCTGCACGAACTCGCGCGCGCGACCGGCGGCGAGCGGTAGCGAGTCGCCGCGCGCAAGACCGCAAGCGATGGCCGTCGAGAGCGTGCAGCCGGTGCCATGCGTGTGCTTAGTCTTGAGGCGCGGGAACGCGAACACCTCCACGCCTTTCGCCCACACCAGGACATCGTCGACCGTGGCGCCGGTGGAATGACCACCCTTGACCAGCGCGGCCTTGGCGCCGGCAGCCATCAGCAGCCGGCAGGCGCGTTCCACGTCCTTGGTCTTTTCGCCTTTGACGCCGGTGAGGGTGTGCATCTCCGGCAAGTTCGGCGTGACGATCGTCGCCAGCGGCAACAGGTGCTTCTTGAGCGCTGCCGCGGCCGGCGTGGTCAGCAGCTTGCTGCCGCCTTTGGCGACCATCACCGGATCCAGCACGATGGGGATGCGCTTGGCGTGCCTGGCCAGCGTGTCGGCGACGGCTTTCACCGTGGCCGCCGAGCCCAGCATACCGATCTTGATGGCATCGGCGCCGATGTCGGACAGACACGCGACGATCTGGGCCGCAACGATCGCGGGCGGCACGGCATGGATGCCGCTGACGCCTTCGGTATTCTGCACCGTGACAGCGGTGACGGCCGTCATCGCATAGGTATGGAAGGCTGAGGCTGTCTTGATGTCGGCCTGCAGGCCGGCGCCGCCGCCGGAATCCGATCCGGCGATGATGAGAAGACGCGCAGGCTTCAAGCCGCGGCTTCCTGGATGACGGCGACGATGTCGGCAACGACGGCGCGGATCGCTTTTTCGTCTTCGCCTTCGGCCATCACACGGATGACGGGCTCGGTGCCCGACTTGCGCACGAGGATGCGGCCTGAGCCGTTGAGCCGCTCTTCGCAGGCCTTGATCTGCGAGGTGACGCGCGCGTCTTCCAGGGGCGAGCCCTTCTTGAAGCGCACATTCTTCAGCACTTGCGGCATCGGCTCGAAGAGATGCGCTGCTTCGCTGGCCGGCTTGCCCTCACCCGCCAGCACTGCCAGCACCTGCAACGCCGCAATCAGGCCGTCGCCCGTGGTGGAGAAATCGTTGAGCACGATGTGGCCCGACTGCTCGCCGCCGACATTGAAGCCGCCGAGGCGCATCTGTTCGATGACGTAGCGGTCGCCGACCGCGGCGCGGCCCAGCTTGAGCTTCATGCCGGAGAGGTAGCGCTCCAGCCCCATGTTCGACATCACGGTGCCGACCACACCGCCGCCTTTGAGGGTGCCGTTTTTTGTCCACGAGCGGGCGATGAGTGCAAGGATCTGGTCGCCGTCGATAATGCGGCCTCTTTCGTCGCACATCACGACGCGATCGGCGTCGCCATCGAGCGCAATGCCGAAATCGGCGCGCATCTCGCGCACTTTGGCGGACATCGCCGCCGGCTCGGTAGAGCCGCAATCCTGGTTGATGTTGAAGCCGTTGGGATCGACGCCGAGCGGAAAGACTTCCGCGCCCAGTTCCCACAAAACGGCAGGCGCCACCTTGTAGGCCGCGCCGTTGGCGCAATCGATGACGATGCGCAGGCCTTCGAGGCTGAGCTGCTTGGGGAACGTGCGCTTGGCGAATTCTATGTAGCGCGCCTGGCTGTCGTCGACACGCTTGGCGCGGCCGAGCATCGAAGGCTCGGCAAGACCGGTTTCCAGACCGGCATCCATCAACGCTTCGATTTCGCGCTCATGGTCGTCGGAGAGTTTCTGCCCGTCGGGGCCGAACAGCTTGATGCCGTTGTCGTGGAACGGATTGTGGGAGGCAGAGATCATCACGCCGAGATCGGCGCGCAGCGAGCGCGTCAGCATGGCCACGGCCGGCGTCGGCAGCGGACCGAACTGGAACACGTCCATGCCCACTGCGGTAAAGCCCGCCACTAGCGCCGGCTCAATCATGTAACCGGAGAGACGCGTGTCCTTGCCGATCACGACGCGATGGCGATGTTCGCCGCGCGTGAACAGGCGCCCCGCGGCCATGCCGACTTTCATGGCGATCTCGGGCGTCATGGGGAATGTGTTGGCCAGACCGCGAACGCCGTCGGTGCCGAAAAGTTTGCGCGTCAAGGAGACCCTGCTTCCGTCAAATCAATGCCAAATCGCGGCAGGAGATTATCTGCCAATCATAACAGAATGTTAGATACAGAGGCGAGCAAAAGGCGCTCACGCTGCGTTACGGTTCATTTCCGCCCAAAGCCCGCCAGACCGCAGTCCCGTCCTTCAACGGCGCCGGTTCGTGGGTGCGGATGTGAGCCGCGCCCTGCCCCAGCGCGAAGAGTTCGGCGGCCAAAGTGGCGGCGCTGAGTGCGTCGACAGAGCGCCCCGTTAACCGGCGCAGGAAAGATTTGCGCGAGACCGAGACCAGCAGCGGCAGGCCGAAAGTGCGGTTGAGCTCCGGCAAGCGACGCAGCATGGCGTAGGAGGCCTCGGGATCGGCCCCGAGGAAAAAGCCCATGCCGGGGTCGAGCACGAGACGGTTTCGGGTGATCCCGCCGGCGATGAGCGCCACGATGCGGCTCCGGAAGAACTCCATCGCGTGGGCAAACACGCGCTCAGGCTCCCATGTCACGCGCGTGGCGGGACCGCGCTCCTGCACCGAATGCATGACGATGAGTTTGGCCGACGAGGCGGCGATGGCCGGATAGAGCGCGGAATCGGGAAAGCCCTGGATGTCGTTGAGATAGTCGACGCCCTCCGCCAGCGCCCAACGCTGCACGTCCGGCGCAAACGTATCGATGGAAAGTTTGATGCCATCCGCCTTGAGCGCCGCCACGACGGGCGCCAGGCGCGCGATCTCAACGTCCGGCGGCACGCCTTTGGACTGCGGGTTGGAAGAGGCAGCCCCGATGTCGAGCACGTCGGCGCCGTCAGCAATCAACGCCCGGCCGTGGGCAATAGCCGCCGTGGCTTCCAGATATTTTCCGCCGTCGGAAAAGGAATCGTCCGTGATGTTGAGGATGCCGAAGATCGCCATGCTAGGCCTGTCGTAAATGGAACAAGAGCTGCGCCCCGTCCGAGCGCACGCCTCTTACACGAAAGGGAATCAAGTTTCCCAAGCCGATGAAAAAGGACACCGCGCCAAAGCTCCCCACGATCGTTGCGGCCGCGCCGTCGAGCAAGGCGCTGGCCATAACGGTGCAAACGGCGCCCGTGACCAGACTCACAGCCGGGCCGCCGGCCGCCACAACACTGAGCCAGCGCGCGCGGTCGCGATTGTGCGTGGCGCGAAACATCACGACGCCGCCAAAATCAGCATAGGGCGTCAGCCACCATCCCAGGCGCGCGGTTTTCAGCCTGTAGCCAAGGGGGAAAACGGCGATGAATTCGACGCTCCACCCGGCGATGAGGACCGCGGCTGCGTGACCCATCTCATGCAGAAAGATCGCGATCAGGTATTCCCCGATGAACAGAGCGACAAAGATGGCGAACTGGTCGTTATCGCGACCCGACAGCTCCTGACTGGCCGCGTTGATCATCGCGCTGGGAATCAGCAGCAACGCATAAGCGAGGAACAACAGAGATCTCCCCCACGCATCCGTCTTCACAGGCGCAGCCCGCTTCACGTCGGCACCGACAGGCAGGGTAACGGCAGGGTGTTCAGCCCCCGCAGACCGCAATAGATCGGTGTCAGCTGTTCGCGCATGAGCCCCGTTTCAAAAACAAAGGGGAGGCTAACGCCTCCCCTTTTTCAAGCTTGCTGAGCTTTGATCTTAGTGCCCCGGCTGAGGCTCCGGCGAGATCGGGATGCCGCCGCGCGGACGGCCTGCGGCCGGCACGCTCGGGCCCGGGCCGCGCTGCGGCTCTGGATCCTCATACGGCGTGCGCACGGGCCTGATGCCCTTGAGCAGACCGCTGACTTCGTCGCCTGACAGGGTTTCGTATTCCAGCAGGCCCTGGGTGATCGTTTCCAGGTCGTTGCGGTGTTCGGTCAGGATGCGGCGCGCCGTCTGCTCGCCGTCTTCGATGAGCTTGCGCACTTCTTCGTCGATCAGCTGCGCGGTCTCTTCCGACAGATTCGTCGTCTGCGCCACAGAATGGCCGAGGAACACTTCCTGCTCATTGCTGCGATAGCGCACGCGGCCGAGCTTTTCGCTCATGCCCCATTCCATCACCATCGAGCGCGCCATGCGGGTGGCCTGCTGGATGTCGCTGGAAGCACCGGTGGTGACGTTTTCCGGGCCAAAGATCAGCACTTCGGCTTCACGGCCGCCGAACATGGAGGCCAGCTTCGACACGCAATACTGGCGCGTGTAGTTGGTGCGATCGTGCTCGGGCAGATTGAGCGTCAGGCCCAACGCGCGTCCGCGCGGAATGATCGTCACTTTGTGCAACGGATCGTGCTGCGGCATGAACATACCGACAAGCGCGTGTCCGGCTTCGTGATAGGCGGTGAGCTTCTTTTCTTCTTCGGTCATCGCCATGGAGCGGCGTTCCGCGCCCATGAGGACCTTGTCCTTGGCATCTTCCATCTCGCTCATCATCACGACGCGCTTGCCGCGGCGGGCCGCCAGCAAGGCCGCTTCGTTGACGAGATTGGCGAGATCGGCACCGGAGAAACCGGGCGTGCCGCGCGCGAGGACGCGCGGATCGACATCGGGCGCCAGCGGGACCTTGCGCATGTGCACGCGCAGGATTTTTTCGCGGCCGGCGAGATCGGGATTGGGCACGACGATGTTGCGATCGAAACGGCCTGGACGCAGCAAGGCAGGATCGAGCACGTCGGGACGGTTGGTCGCCGCGATCAGGATCACGCCGTCATTGGCTTCGAAGCCGTCCATCTCCACCAGCAACTGGTTGAGGGTCTGCTCGCGCTCGTCGTTACCGCCGCCGAGACCGGCGCCGCGATGACGGCCGACCGCGTCGATTTCATCGATGAAGACGATGCAAGGCGCATTCTTCTTGGCCTGCTCGAACATGTCGCGCACGCGGCTGGCGCCGACGCCGACGAACATTTCCACGAAGTCGGAACCGGAAATCGTGAAGAACGGCACATTGGCTTCGCCCGCGATGGCGCGAGCGAGCAGGGTCTTGCCGGTGCCGGGAGGGCCGACCAGCAGCACGCCCTTGGGGATGCGGCCGCCGAGGCGCTGGAATTTCTGGGGGTCGCGCAGGAATTCGACGATCTCCTTGAGATCATCCTTGGCTTCGTCCACGCCCGCGACGTCTTCAAAGGTGACGCGGCCGGTGCGTTCGGTCAGAAGCTTCGCGCGCGACTTGCCGAAGCCCATCGCCTTGCCGCCGCCGGACTGCAGCTGGCGCATGAAGAAAATCCACACCGCGATCAGCAGCAGCATGGGGAAAGCGTTGAGCAGGATCGCCATCAGGTTGAAGCCGTCTTCCGAAGGCTTGGCGCTGGTCTGCACATTGTGGTCGAGCAAACGCTGCACGAGTTGCGGATCGTTCGGCGCGTAAGTGGAGAACATCTCCGTCGCGGTCTTGCCCGTGATCTGGTCGTTCTGGATCGTCACTTCCTTGACGTCGCCGGCCATCACCTTCTGGGTGAACTCGGTATAGGTGATGACGCGCGGCTGCGGATGGGTGCCTGTTCCGACGAACATGTTGAACAGGAACACCAGCGCCACGGCGATGATGATCCACAGAGCGAGGTTTCGAAGATTGTTCACAACGAGCCTTTCCTGGCAGCCAATCCTGGCAGCGTATGTCGGCGTTCGGTCCTGGGCGTTATGTCCCCGCTACAGGGCCCCGTCCAAATCAGACGCCGGACCCTATAGATAGGTTCCTTTTACCGCCTTGCCAGCCATTAAAACGTTAAGAAATTTGGGGGCCTACGGCAACGACGGCGGCAAAATGCCCTTAATGAACGGCTTAGGCCCGTTTCGAGGCATCCCCGCTTATACGCACCAGATTGGCCACTAGTTTGCCTGCAGTTCAGGAATGCGCGCCCGACCGGCCCTTCTCTCGCGTAATCGTGAGCGTGGCGGAGCCGAAAACGGCCTCGGTGCGGGGGGCCGGCCCAATGCGGCAGCCATGCAGTGTAGCACCTCCACCCAGAGTTCCGGCCAGTAGGGAATCGAAAAGCCGCTCCAGCCGCTCGAAGCGTGGGCGATAGGCCTCACCTGACACGCGCGACAGGATGGCCGCGAGCGCCCGCAGGCCGATCTCGCGCGGCGCCGTCTTGAGACGCAAGGGATCAAGCACGGCACCGTACTCTTCGAACCTGGCCGCGCGCGCCAACAACCCATCCGTCATCGCATCCAGCGCATCGCGCGCACGCGACAGATGTGCCGCCGCGTCGGCAATGCGCGAGGTGGAAAGACCGAGTTCGGCCAGCTGGGGCATCATCTTACGCAAGCGCACGCGCGCAAACTTGGGATCGTCGTTCATCGGATCTTCGATCCAGTCATGCTTCTGCGCCTTGAGCCAATCGCGCAGTTCCTTGCGCGAGGTTTCCAGCAGCGGACGCAATACATTCAGATTGTCGAAGCCCGCGACGGGATAGCGCGTACGCTCATGCATGGCGGACAGCCCGTCGAGACCGCTGCCGCGTGCCAGCCGCAGCAGGAACGTCTCGGCCTGATCATCTTCGGTGTGAGCGACATAGAGCGCACCCAGCTGATGGGCCTTCAACCATTCGCCCATCAGGCGGTAGCGCGCCTCGCGCGCCTCGGCTTCGACATCGGATTTGGGCTTGGGGCCTTTCCACTCCAGCACATGCGCCTTCAGGCCGGCTTGTTTGGCCTGCTTGAGAACCTTGTCGGCGTCCTTGTCCGAACCACCGCGCAGGCCGTGATCGACGCTCAGCACCTGGGGCGCAGGTTTGCCGCGCGACTTTGCCCAGTCGGCGAGCAGGAACATCATGGCCAAAGAGTCGGCCCCACCGGACACGGCAGCGGCCGCCGGCCATGCGCCGGCACGCTCGGTCAGGCGATCCATGGTGGCGCGGAAGTCCGCGATCAATCCCGACTTCGGATCGGCTGCACGCGGTTTCTCAATGACGGATTTTGCTACGGGCTCAGGCGGTGCCGCAACGACAGGCGTCAGCAACGCCTGGATCGTCGGCTTGGCGGCCAGTTTGGCTTTGGCAGGAGCGGGCTTGGCTTCCGGCTTGCGTGCAGGACGCTTACTTGCAGGCGGCCGCTTTGCGGGCGGCGGCGGCTTTGTCTTTGATCGCTTTGGTGGCGTTCGCGTATTTCGTCGGGAGGAGGCCAAGCGTCGTGCACCCTTCCTTGGGCTGGTTCATGGCGAGAAACGATTGGCCAAGCTTTAGCATGCTCTCGGGCGCGCGCGGACTGGCGGGATATTTTTTCAGCTCTTCGGCAAAGGCCCGCGCGGCGCTGGGATAATCCTTCTGCACAAAGGCGATATTGCCCACCCAGTACACGGCCTGCGGCGTCAGATCGTCCTTGGGATGGTTGTCGGCATAGGTGCGAAAGGCGCTGCGGGCTTCCGCATATTGGGTCTTCGCCAGCAGGTCCATGGCCGCGTCAAATTCAGGCCGCGACGCGGAGGGTGCCGTGCTCACAGCGTTGTTCGCCATGGCCGCTTGATTGTTGCTGGGCTGCGGCAGGCGCGTGTCGGCCGGCAGCGTGCCGAGATTGCCCGGCGGCGGCGCCAGTTTCACTGGCGCATCGTTGTCCGACGGCCCTGAATTCATTGTGTTCTGGGGCGGCGTATAGCTGCTCTGGTCCGAGGAGGCGCTGCAATTGAAGCCGTCCTGCGAGGTCGTGCCCATCTGCTGCTGGGCCATGCTGCAGAGCTTGTAGTCGAAATCCTTCTGCATGCGGTCGAGCTTCTGGTTCAGCTCCTGTACGCGGTGGGAGAGCTGCTCGTTCTGGCCGGTCTGGCGGCGCAGCGAATCTTCCAGGTCGCCGACACGCTGGCGCAGCTGCTGGATCGAGGCGTCCTGGGCATCTTCATGCGCCTGGCGGGCCTTCTCCTCTTCCTCGTTGTCGAAGAGGCCGGCAACGCGGATGAAATCGGACGACGAGCGGCCGCGGTCCTGCACTTCCGCCGGTTCGAGTTGGCGTGCGATCGGAGCATTGTCCTTGCGTGCGGCGCCGGCAGGCGATGCCAGCAGCAGCAGCCCGAGCGCCGTGGTTGCGAGAATTACGGCCGTGGCGCGCACCGCGCCTGCCTCGCGCTTCATCGTTGCCTCCGTTGCTTTCGAGAACGGGTCACAAGCCCACTTCGTCAAACCTAGTTCACCAGTCAATACCAACACTTAGCCGAAAATGAGGCCCGTAAAAATCACAAACGACGCAAAACGAAAAGGGCGCCGCTGGCGGCGCCCTCACCGTTCATGGTTCCAATTTGTTTACGACGACGCGCCGGACGTCACCGTGGTCACGCCGCGGCGGTTCTGCGCCCAGCAGGAATCATCCGACTCCATGCAGATCGGGCGTTCCTTGCCGTAGGAGATCGTGTCCACGCGCGCCGACGAGACGCCGAGGCTTACGAGATACTCTTTCACCGCATTGGCCCTGCGCGCACCGAGCGCCAGGTTGTATTCGCGCGTGCCGCGCTCATCGCAGTGGCCTTCGACGCTGACGCGCACCGAAGGATATTTCGCAAGCCACGCGGCCTGCTTCTGCAACGTGCCGCGATCTTCGTCCTGCAGCGAATACTGGTCGTATCCGAAGTGAACGGTGTCGCCGACATTGGTCTTGAGATCTTCAGCGCTGCCCGGAACGATGCTGGACTGACTGGTATAGCTGTTGTCGGTTGCCGGCGGCGTATCCGTCGCGACCGCTTTCGGCTTGGTCTCGCAGCCCGCCAGCAGAAATACGGCCGCAACAGCCGCGAATTTGAGACCCGTCGAATATTTCATCATCACTAGCCACTCCAAGAACGCCGGCCCTGTGCGCGAGGCCGGCGTCAATTTTCACGCGCGCACCGAATTCCCGTAAACGCATCAACTCGCGAAAAGTTGGCGAGAAGAAGGCGAGGGAACTCTAAAAACTAGTGCTTACTGGATCAAGGGCGACCAGGCAGGATCGGAGGCATCGCCGGGCGTTAAAACATGCCTTTCGTTGCGTCCTGTGATGTCGACTGACCAAATTTGCGCCCCGCGCCCTCCGCGACCACCGCGTGTGAACATCAGGACACGGCCATTGGGCGCCCAAGTCGGGCCTTCATCAGCCCAGCCGTCGCTCAGAATGCGCTCGCCTAAACCGTCGGGATGCATCACGCCGATGCGGAAGGTACCGCCGGCCTGTTTGGTGAAGGCGATGAGATCGCCGCGCGGGCTCCACACCGGCGTGCCGTTCTTGCCGTTGCCGAAGCTGATGCGGTGCGGATTGGAGCCGTCGGCATTCATCACATAGATCTGCTGCGAACCGCCGCGATCGGATTCAAAAACGATCTGAGTGCCGTCCGGCGAATAGGACGGCGAGGTGTCGATCGAGGGATCGGATGTCAGGCGCTGGGTCGAACGGGTGCGCAGATCCATCACATAGATGTCGGAGTTGCCGTTCTGCTCCAGTGTCATCACCACCTTGTTGCCATCGGGCGAGAAGCGCGGGCTGAAGGTCATGTTGGGGAAATTGCCCAGCATCTCCTGGCGACCGGTTTCCAGGTCGAACATGTACACGCGCGGCTTGCCGGAGATGTAGGACATGTAGCCGATCATCTGCGCCGTCGGATTGAAGCGCGGCGTCAGCACCAGGTAGTCGCCCTTGGTGAGGAAGATGGGATTGGCACCGTCCTGGTCCATCACCGCCAGGCGCTTCTTGCGCTTGAGCGGCGTGCCGGATTCCGAAATGAAGACGACGCGGGTGTCGAAGTAGCCAGCCTCGCCCGTAATGCGCTTGTAGATCGCGTCGGACACCAGATGCGCAATGCGCCGCCAGTTTTCCGGCGTCGTGAAAAATTGCAGGCCCAGCATCTGCGACTGTCCGTAGACGTCCCACAGGCGGAAATCGACGCGCAGCCTTCCGTCGGCCTGCATTGTCGCCTGACCGGTGACCAGCGCCTGGGCGTTGATCACGGTCCAGTTGTTGAAGCCCGGCGGCACGTTGATGTCGCGCACCGGTTCGAGGAACGACTTGGGATCAAGCGAGCGGAAGAGGCCCGAACTCGACAGATCCGAACGCACCACATTGGCGATCTGCGCGCCTTGCGGTGTGCCACCGATGAAATCGGGAATGGCGATGGGCAGTGGTTGCGGCGTTCCCTGGGTGACATCGACATGAAGCTCGGCATGCGCGGGCGCGGCGGCCAAAAGGCCCAGCAGCATCACGGCAGCGGCGCGTGCAAAACGCCGGATCGAGTGTCGGTTCATTGTTTTTGTTCTCCTCAACTACTGTAGCCCTGCCGCTTCGCGCGGGTCGAAGGTCATCGTAATTTCCTTCCACTCCGCATAACGATCGGCCGGCAATTTGTATGGTGCGCATACATAGATGGCGCGCTTTGCAGCATCCGCGGCGGCCTGCCCGTATGAATCATTGGAGTTTGCAGTCAATTGTGGCGGTCGTGCGACGCTGCCATCGGGACTGAGGAAGATGCGGTATTCCACGATCAGCCGCTCGGGATGGGGCGCCGCGACCGGCGGCGTCCAGCACTGATACATCAGGCTTTTTAGATAAGTTTCCAGATCCGCCGTCGCCGCGTTCATGGCGCCGATGCCTTTGGTCGTACGGCTCGCAAGTTTCGCATTGGACGGCGCCTTCGGCGCGGCCAGAGCTTTGTCGAGCAATTTTGCAAGCGGATCCTCTGCCGGCTTCTTCTTCTCCGGGGTGCGGGGTGTCGGCAGCGGCGGCGGCGCTTTCTTGGCGATCACCGGTTCGGAAGGAACAGGCTCGGGCACGTCAGGCTTCTCTTCGGGTTGAACCTCTTCGGTCTTGGGCTGTTCGACTTCCGACGGCTTGGGAAGTTCCTTGACCGTTGCCATGACATTGGTCTTGGCGCCGAGGGTCACCAGTTCGATCGGCACCACGTCGCTGTGGTCGATGATGTCGGCGCGATGGGTCCAGGTGAACAAGGCGAAAAAGACAATCAGCCCGTGCAGGGAAAGAGCGCCAAAGGCGCCCAACGGCCACGGCACCGCACCCGCGCGCGTGGCGGACGAAATCCTAGTTCGCTTGGCGCTTCGGGGATTGGACATCAGTGACAAGGCCGATATGCGTGAAGCCCGCGGAGCTGATGAGGGCCATGATCTCCATCACCCGTCCGTAATCGACGGATTTGTCGCCGCGCACGAAGATGCGCTGGTCGTAACCGTTCGCCGAGATCGCCTTCAGCTTCGGCACCAGATCGTCCTGCGAAACGACAATCTTCTGCAGGAAGATCGTGCCGTCCTTGCGGATAGTGACGGAGAGAGGCTCGCGGTTGTTGCTCATCGACTGCGCCTGGGTCTTGGGCAGGTCGACCGGCACGCCGACGGTGAGAAGCCGGGCCGTCGCCATGAAGATGATGAGCAGAACCAGCATCACGTCGACGAAGGGTGTGACGTTGATCTCCGCCATGGGCCGGCGGCGGTGATCGCGGCTCTGCATGGTCGAAGCCATCAGCGTGCCGCCTTCTCATCGAGCTGGCGCGACAAGATCGCGGAAAATTCGTCGGAGAACGCAACCAGGCGATTGTTGTAGCGCGCCGTCTCGTTGACGAAGCGGTTGTAGAACACAACCGCCGGGATGGCAGCGAGCAGACCCATGGCGGTGGCAAACAGCGCTTCGGACATGCCGGGCGCGACGGTCGCGAGCGACACGTCGTGATGCACGTCGATGGCGAAGAAGGAATGCATGATACCCCACACTGTGCCGAACAGGCCGACGAACGGCGCGGTGGAGCCGATGGTGGCGAGCACGCCGAGCTGTTTCTCGATGCCGTCCATCTCGCGCAGGATAGTCACCGACATCGCTTTCTCGATACGCGTCTTCACGCCGTTCAGCATGGACTCGCGCGGACTGCCGCCTTCAAAGGCGCGGCGCCATTCGCGCAGCGCCGAGACAAAAACCGCCGCCATGGGATGATCGGCCTTTTGGGCGAACTGGCCGTAGAGCTCGTCGAGCGAAGCGCCCGACCAGAACACCTTCTTTCCAGCACAGTGGGATCCGAAGCTTGGAATTCACGTGACTTGAAGTCGCGGC
>JADMIO010996530.1_pt1 | contig 115586 bp, 102 predicted proteins | sample 8958161 | NCBI WGS metagenome assembly JADMIO01 (sample SAMN16585339, study PRJNA669376) | soil metagenome | isolation source: Crop rotation soil | place: USA: Cullars Rotation, Alabama | collected 2011 | reverse complement strand
GCGACAACTTGTCCACGTGGAATTCTAAGCTTAGGATCCCAATGTGCTGGAAAGCTCGTGTCGATCGGCCTGTCGGGTCTGATTGCCGACGATCGGCGGGCGAACGCCCTGCAGTTGTATCTGTCCAAGCCGCTGACGCGGACGGAGTACATCATCGGCAAGCTGACCACGCTGCTCGTCTTCCTGCTCGGCGTGACGCTGGTGCCGGCAATGCTCCTGCTGCTCCTGCAGGTGCTGTTTGCCGGCAGCCTGACCTTCCTCAACGCCAACCTGTATCTGGTTCCGGCGATCACGCTGTACACCGCGCTCGAATCGCTGCTCTCGGCGACGGTGCTGCTCGCGCTGTCGTCGCTCTCGAATAGCCGGCGGTTCGTGTCGATCATGTACGCCGGCACGGTGTTCTTCACCGCGGCGATGTCGCGCGCGCTGCGGAACATCACTGGCAGCGCCTCGTGGGCATGGCTGTCGCCGAGCGACACGCTGGGCGTCGTCGGCGACACGATCTTCCGCATCGGCAACAAGCGACCCGACATTCCACCGCCGATCGCCGTCCTGGTCGTGGTCGTCCTGATCGTCGGCGCGATCGCCGTGCTGGAGCGCCGGGTCCGCGGCGTCGAGGTGGTCACGTAATGATCGTCGCCACGGAGCACCTGTCGAAGTGGTACGGCCAGGTGTCGGGCCTGAACGACGTGACCGTGTCGGTGCCGGCCGGGATCACCGGGCTGCTCGGCCCCAACGGTGCCGGGAAGTCCACGTTCATGAAGCTGGTGACGGGACAGCTTCGCCCCAGCAAGGGCGCGGTTCGCGTCCTCGGCGAACCGATCTGGGGCCATCCGGAACTGTACCGCCGCATCGGCTTCTGTCCTGAGCAGGACGCGTTTTACGAGCGGATGACCGGCCTCGACTGGGTAACCGCGCTCGTCCATCTGAACGGCATGTCGATGGACGCCGCGGCGGCCGCGGCGCGTCGCGCCCTCGAGGCGGTGGATCTGCTGGACGCGGCGAACAAGAAGATCGGCGCGTACAGCAAGGGCATGCGCCAGCGCGTGAAGCTCGCGCAAGCGATCGCGCACGACCCGGAACTGCTGATTCTCGACGAACCACTGAGCGGCATGGATCCGCTCATGCGCCGGCGAACGATCCGGCTGATCCGCGATTGGGCGCGCGCGGGCAAGAGCGTGCTGGTGTCGAGCCATATCCTGCACGAGATCGAGGCGATGACGTCGAACGTGCTGCTCATCAACAACGGCCGCATCGTTGCCGAAGGCAATGTCCATCAGATCCGCGATCTGATCGACGAGCACCCGCACACCGTCTTCATTCGCGCCGAAGATCCGCGCCAGGTCGCGCGAACGCTGCTCAGCGACGACGGCGTGATCAGCCTGCGGTTCGAAGCGAACGCCGTCGTCGTCGAAACCGCGCGGCCCGACGCGTTCTACGGCCGCCTCACCGAACTGGCCGCCAGCGGCGACGCCGGGCGCATCGACGAGGTGACCTCTCCCGACGACAACCTGCAGGCGGTCTTCCAGTATCTGGTGAAGCCATGACAGCGACGGTGGCAGGCGCAAGCGGCGAGGCAACGAAAGCGGGGCAGGCCCGGATCGGCCTGCCCGGGGGCGCGTGGCGCGTGTTCGAACTGTCGCTCGGGGAGATGCTCTGGTCGCGGCGGACGATCTTCATGGCGCTGGTGCTCGCCGGGCCGGTCGTCGTGTCGCTCGTCGCCCGGCTGGTGGCGGCGAGCGGCATCACGCCGTTGCGCGTCAACGGCGCTCGCATCGGCGGCGCCGGCGTCTTCGGCATGATGATCTGGGTGCTGTTCGTCCGGTTCGTCGTGCCCGTGCTGGGGGTGTTCTACGGGACCGGGCTGATCGCCGACGAGGTCGAGGACAAGACGATCACCTACCTGTTCACGCGGCCGATCCGCCGCGCCGCGGTGCTGCTCGGCAAGTACATCGCCTATCTCGTGTGCACCGTGTGCGTCGTGCTGCCGTCGATCATCATCGTCTACTTCCTGATCGTGCCGTTCGGGGAAATCCCGGGGACGTTCCCGGCATTGGTGACCGACCTGGCGATCCTCGCCCTTGGGCTGGCCGCCTACGGCGCCGTGTTCGCGCTGGTCGGCTCCGCCATGCGCCGGCCGCTCGTCGTCGGCCTGATCTTCGTGTTCGGGTGGGAGCAGATTGCGCTGGTCATGCCGGGCTATCTGCGGCGGTTTACCGTGGCCTACTACCTCCAGGCACTCGTGCCGCACGCGATGCCCTCGGACGGCGTCGTGGCGCTCCTGCAGGCGGTCATGACCGACACGCCGGCCCCCCTGGTCTGCGTCGCGGCCCTGACCCTGATTTCCGCCGTCGCCCTCGTCCTGGCATGCCGGACGGTCGAGCGGCGGGAATATGTTCTCGAACAATAGCGCTGTGCCGTCCGTATAATCAGCGAGAGTTCTGATATATGCAGAAGCGGACCCGCCTGTTTCTCCTGATTGCCGCAGGAATCCTCTTCACCGGGCTCGGGACGGGTTTGCTTGCCGCGTATCGCGGCGGCTTCCAGAATCTCGTCCTCATCGGCAGCGACGGTCCGGATGAGCTCGCCTACGTGCCTGCAGACGCACGGATGGTGGTCTACGCGGACGTCCGCGGCATCATGCAGTCCGACCTTCGGCAGAAGTTCCACCCCCAGGCGTCCGCCGACAGCGGCGCCAACAAGTTCAAGGAACAGACGGGCATCAACATCGAAACCGACGTTGACCACGTTGTGGCGTTCGCCAACGGAAACACCGGCGATCCCCAACAGGCGCGACCGTTGATGCTGGCGCGTGGCCGGTTCGACGCGGTGCGGATCGAGGGGCTGCTGCGCGAGCACGACGGAACCGTCGAAACCTACAAGGGCACGCGCGTCTTTACGCAGCCCGAACAGCACCTGGCGGTGGCGTTCGTGGAGCCGGATCTGGTCGCCGCGGGCACCGTGGACTCGGTCCACCAGGCGATCGACGTGAAGGCCGCCGGCACCGGGAATATCCGCCAGAACACCGAAGTGATGCGGCTCATTCGCGATAGCGACAGCGGCACTGCCTGGGCGGTGGCGCGGCTGGACGCGGTGACCGCGAGCGGGCGGCTCCCGGGCGACGTCGTGAAGCAGCTTCCTGCGGTCAACTGGTTCGCCATAACCGGCCGCATCGACGACGGCGTGCGGGGTACGATTCGCGCGGAAGCGCGGGACGAACAGGCGGCCAAGGACCTCGCCGAAGTCGTCCGCGGCTTCATGGCCCTGGCCCGGCTTCAGGTGGGACAGCGTCCCGAGTTCGCCGCGCTGATCAACTCGCTCGAGCTGAGCGGAAACGGCAGCACCGTCACCCTCAACTTCGCGGTTCCCGGCGAGGTGCTCGACGCACTCGCCGCGGCGCATCCGCGCCCCTCGAATCAGCAGGCGCAGTAAACCCGTAAACACCAGGCACGCTGTCGGCGTAAATGGGCGTAACACCCCACAGCGCCGGTGCAGCATGGCTGACCTTGTCTTTTTCTACGGCACGCTTATGACGCCGTTCAATCGCACGGCGCGGCTCCAGATCGACGACTATCTGGTGTTCAGAGGCCGCGGCACGATTGCCGCCGCGCTGTTCGATCTCGGCATCTATCCCGCCGCCGTTCCCGATGGCGACAGCCGCGTCTGCGGTGAAATTTACGAGATGCTCCAGCCGGCGATGGTGTTGCGGGCGCTCGACGAGCTGGAAGGCTATCGCGCGTCGGACCCGGAGACCAGCCTGTATACCCGCACGTTGACACCGGTCACCACCGAAGAGGGTGGGCGTGTCGATGCCTGGGCCTACTTCTACAATGCGCCGCTCGGTCGCGCCGAGCGCATCGCATCCGGCGATTATCTCGAGTATCTGCGGGTCAGGTAGCCGGCTGCCGGTTCGTTTTCACCGCGTCGAGAAAGGCCCCGATCGCCGCGACGATGCGGTCGGACACGTCAACGAATTCCATCCCCGACCGGTAGGTCACCAGTTCCTGATCGACGTCGCTGATGTGCGAGTGGACGACGCGCGCCTTGACGACCACTGACTGGTCGCCCAACGTAAGCCGCAATTCGTGGAGAGAGTTGAGGTGGAGCGGGTAGGCGGTTTCGACGGCGGCGCCCGTGCGGCTGATCTCCCGAACCACCATCGGCTGGAAGACCATCATCTCGCCGTGCAGTTCGCCGAGCATCGGCACGCGCTCGGCGTCGCGTTTGTCATCCGGCATCGGGCGGACTATAGCACCGGCTCGCGCGCCAGGGCGTCTGCGGCGCGCGAGGCCTTGGTCCGCTAGTTCATGCGCATGGCCGGGCGGGCCGGGAACATCTCCTCTTCGTCCTCCGCCAGCTGCGAGATCGCGTCGTCGAAATCCTGCCCTTCATACTCGGTCGTGTAGGTGAGGACCGGGATGTCGCGGGTATCGGCGTCGAGCTTGAGCATCGTCAGCAGCTGGAACCCGTCAAGCTGCTCGATCTTCGTGCAGAGGATGACCAGGTTTGGCAGCACGCGCTTGATCTGCGAATAGGCGCGGTCGGCGGCTTCGACGAAAACCATGTCGTACCGGCCGGCATCGAGGACGGTCTCGAGCATCCCGAGCACCTCGGTATTGCCGTTCACCACGACCACCTTCTGGATTGGCGCGGCGGTGATTCGGTTCGTGTCAGCCATGTCAGTAACCCGCCCTTCTGCCGGCATGCAAATTCAGGATTCGTGCCACGCGAATTTGTTGGCCATGTCGGCACGTTTGCGCTGTTTTGCCGTCATCTCCGACGAGTGTCCCCAATGGTCGGCATCGGCGTCGAGCCCGGCACGCCAGCCGTAACTTCCTGTGTCCCCAGAGGTTGACCCGCCGTCGCGGCGATGAGTCGCGCACGCGTCAGATCTGGTAATCGGCTGACCTGCCCTCGTTCGACAGATGGCGGCGGTTGCCCGCCTGATGTGGATGCGGCACTCTGTGCAGCCTATGGCGACGATGCGCAGCGAAAACATTCCGACCAGCCTCAACTTCATCGACGGGCGGTGGGTCGCGGCACGGTCGGGGCAGGTGTTCGAGAACCGCAACCCGGCCGATCGTGACGATCTGATCGGGTACTTCCAGGACTCGTCGGCTGAGGACGCCAACGACGCGATTGCGGCGGCCGTCCGCGCGTACGCGGCCTGGCGGCTGGTGCCGGCGCCGAAGCGTGCCGAGCTGCTGTTTGCCGCGGCGCAGTTGATTGCGGAGCGCAAAGAGGTGTTCGCGCGCGACATGACGCGCGAAATGGGGAAGGTGCTGGAGGAGACGCGCGGCGACGTCCAGGAGGCCATCGACATGACCTTCTTCATCGCCGGAGAAGGCAGGCGCCAATATGGGCAGACGGTCCCCTCGGAGCTGCGCGACAAGTTCGCGATGTCGGTTCGCCAGCCGCTCGGTGTCTGCACCGTCATCACGCCCTGGAACTTCCCGATGGCGATCCCTTCCTGGAAGATCATCCCGGCGCTGATCTGCGGCAACACGGTGGTGTTCAAGCCGGCGACGCTGACGCCGCTCTCCGCGGTGAACTTCGTCTCCGTGCTGGAGGAAGTCGGCATCCCGCGCGGCGTGGTCAATCTGGTCACCGGTGGTCCGGAGGTTGGCACCGTGTTGTCCTCCCACGAGGCGGTGAAAGTCGTCTCGTTTACTGGATCAACGGCTGTCGGGCGCGTCGTGAACGAACGGGCGGCGCCCGGGTTCAAGAAGGTCCATCTCGAGATGGGCGGCAAGAACGTGGTGATGGTCATGGACGACGCGCAGCTCGAGCTGGCGGTGGAAGGATGCTTGTGGGGCGGCTTCGGAACGACCGGCCAGCGGTGCACGGCAGCGAGCCGCGTCGTCGTGCACGAGCGGGTGTACGACGAGTTCCTGCGTGAGTTCGCGCGCCGCGTCAAAGAACTGCGGGTCGGCAACGGACTTGACGCCGGCGTGCAGGTGGGGCCGTCGGTGAGCGAGGCGCAGCTCGAGACGGTGATGAAGTACGTGGAGATCGGCCAGCAGGAAGGCGCCACGCTGGTGACCGGCGGGCGCCGGCTGTCGGCCGGTCCGCACGCCAACGGCTGGTTCCACGAGCCGACGGTGTTCGGCGACGTCGAGCCGAAGATGCGGATCGCGCAGGAGGAGATCTTCGGTCCCGTGGTGTCGGTGATGCGGTGCCGATCGCTGCAGGAAGCGATCGCGATCGGCAACGACGTGCCGTACGGCCTGTCGGCGTCGATCTACACGCGCGACATCAACCGCGCCTTCGTGGCGATGCGCGATCTGTACACCGGCATCTTCTACGTGAACGCACCGACGATCGGCGCGGAGGTGCACCTGCCGTTCGGCGGCACGAAAGCGACTGGCAACGGCCACCGCGAAGCCGGGACGGCGGCGCTCGACGTGTTCTCGGAGTGGAAGTCGATCTATGTCGATTTCAGCGGCCGGCTGCAGCGCGCGCAGATCGACACGGAGGAACTGTAGGGAGGGGGAAGGGGGTAGGGCACGAAAGGGGGTAGGGCACGAAAGGGGGAAATGAAGTGGCAGCTGTCCGGCGCCAAGAAAAAGGGCGGGCCCGAAGGCCCGCCCTTTCGTCGTACCGCTCCTGTCGGCTGATTAGAACAGGAACTTGATGTCGAAGAACCCGTTGGTGCCCTGCTGGAACAGCGCCGGCATGTTGTAGCGGGGATCGAACGCGAAGTTCCCCTCCGGCGATGCCTTGATCAGCGCCAGGTAGTCGTAGCCCTTCGCCAGGTTGACGCCCGACAAATCGGCCGCCGAGGAGTTGCGGGCGACGCCGGCGCCGCGGTTGATGGCGTTGAAGATGTACGTCGTCGTCTTCTGGTTGAACAGGTTGATGACGTTCAACTCGAAGCGGAGGCGCTTCTGGCCGCCGACCGCCAGTTCGTGGTTGATCAGCAGGTCGGTGCGGGTCAGCACGGGCGTCCGGTAGTTGTGGATGACCGTGTTGTTCGCCAGGTCGTAGAAGTTGCCGCGGCCTTCCACCATCGAGCCTTCGCCGCCCGACGTGTTCGTCGACTCGAGGTACGTCGTCACCGGCGTGCCGCTCGAGCCGAAGAAGTTCAGGCCGACCTGCGTGCCCCACGGCAGCGAGTAGGCGCCATACAGCTTCACGACGTGCGGACGATCGGTGGCCAGCGGGCCGTCGATCAGGTTGCCGTGCGCATCCCACAGCAGCTCGTCGAGGTCGAACGACCGGTTGACGTTGCCGCCGGGACGCTGGATGCCCGCCGCCTGCTGCTGCGCCGTCGAAGAACCGACGCCGGTCGTCGGCAGCGAGATCTCATCCGAGCTCGCCAGGCCGGCGTAGTTGCCGCGCAGCTTGCTGAACGTGTAGTTCGCGCTGAAGAAGTAGTTGTTCGCGAACCGCCGGTTGATACCGAGCTCGAGCGCGTCATACACGCGCTTCGGACGCGGAATCGCCTGCCCGTTCGGCGTCGCGCCGGTCGGGAACTGGAACGCGCCGAGGCCCTGACCGGGGTTGCCGATCACGTAGCCTTCGTCACCCTGCGGCGTCAGGAAGCCGATGTCTTCGATCGCCTGGCGCAGGTTGTTGTGGATGTAGTGGATCGTCAGCACGCTGTTGCGATTGAGCTGGTACTCCAGCCCGCCGCTGGTGCTGTCCTGCGACATCGGCTTGATGTTGGGATCGATGCTGTCGCCGAACGACGGCACGCGACGATCGCGGCAGCTGCCCGGCGTCGTCCACAGGTCCGGACCCGGCATGTTGGACAGGCTCAGGCTGCTCAGATCGAGCGTGTTGAGACCGCGGTAGTACACGCACCAGGTCTCGGCGCCGAACGAGCCGCGCGGCAGGTCGTACTTGGTCCAGTCGAAGTAGCGGCCCCAGCTCGCGAACGCCTTCATCCGGCCGTCGCCGAACACGTCGTAGGCCGCACCGAGGCGCGGTGCCAGCTTGTCGCCGAAGCCGAACTGGAACGCGTACTTCTGGTAGTCCGGGCGGAAGGTCGGGATCTTCTCGTTCTCCGTGCGGATACCAAGGTTCAGCGTCAGCTTGTTCCCGAGCGTCCACTGATCCTGTGCATAGAGCGAGTGGATGTTGCTGCCCGCCTGGTTCGCGATCTTGCGGTCGTTCACCTCGTAATACCCGTAGGTGCCGGTGCCGCGGTTGACGCCGCCGAACTGGAACGACTGGCCCCAAAACAGGAACACGTACCCGCCGGGGTAGAAGGTGTTGATGTCGTTCACGACATGCTGGAACCCGTATCCGGCCTTGAACGTGTGGAACCCTGCGGCCTGAATCACGTGGTTGTAGTCGGCGTTGAAGTTCTGACGGTTCGTCGTGTCAAAGCCGGTGATCTGGGCGCGGACGACGTTCGAGGTGCCGGCGCCACCGAGCAGGTTTGCCGGAACGCCGGGCACGGTGAAGTTCGGCGTCTGATACGTGTACGACGTCGTGTCGGGGATACCCGTGTCGCTGTAGCGGTCGTGGAACATGCCGCCGCGGAAGCTGAGGAACGAGCTGTTGCTCAGGTTCAGATCGACGGTGCCGCTCTGGTTGATCTGCTGGATCTCGTAACCACGGCCGATGTTGGTGTCGAGCGAGTTGCTCGCGCCGACATAGGAGTTCGGAGAATCACCGTTGTAGTTGGCCAGCGTCCCCTCGGCCTTGGTCGGCGTCCACAGGAGCGAATAGGTCGCATTCACGCGTCGCGACGCCGCCGACACCTTGCCGAACAGCTGCTGCGTCCAGATGTTCCGCTCGACGTCCTTCGCACCGCCCTGCGTGAAGTTGTAGGTGTTGGTCCTGCGATCGTTGCGCGGCGAATAGGACCCGTAGAAGAACAGCTTGTCCTTCACCAGCGGACCGCCGATCGAGCCGCCGAACTCGTTGATGTGGTTCGGAGACTTCTCGTCCTGGATATAACGCGCGGTCGCTTCGGTTGCCGGATTGAGGACCAGGCGCTTTACCGGGTCGGCCGACAGGGCGCTGCCCTCGAAGTAGTAGTGCCCCTCGCCGTGCATCACGTTGCCGCCGCTCTTGGTCACGGCGCTGACGACGCCGCCGAGCGCGCCGCCGTACTCGGCCGAGATGCCGCTCGTCTTGACCTGCACTTCCTGCAGGTACTCGAACACGGTGTTCTGGCGCGACTGGCCGTTGATGAGCGAGTTGGTGACGATGCCGTCGACGGTGAACGTGTTCTCGGACGCGCTGGCGCCGTTGATCTGCATCCCCGAGTTCGCGTCGCCGGGCAGCGACAGCACCACCGACGGCGCCGTCAGCGCGATCGACTGGTAGGAACGGCCTTTCGGAAGACGGTCGAACTCCTCGGCGCTGACGTTGTGCGCGATGAGGGTGCTGCGGTTGTCAACGAGCGGCGCCGCTTCACCGGTCACCTGCACCGTCTCGGTCACCGCGCCGACGCGCAGTTGCGCGTCGAGCTGGAACGCGCGGCCGAGGACGACGCTGACGTCGTTGCGTTCGACCTTGCTGAACCCGGTGAGCTCGAACGCGACGTTATAGCGGCCGGGGTTCAGGTCGGGCGCGTTGTACTGTCCGTTGGCGTCTGTGACGAAAGTCCGGACCGCGCCGGACTGAATGTCTGTCACCGACACGGTGACGCCGGGGACGGCCTGGCCTTGCTGGTCCGTCACACGGCCCTGGAGCGTGCCGAATCGCTCCTGAGCGCTGGCAAGGCCGGTAAAGGCCATCGCCATCGCCACGAGCAAGGCACCAATGCGTGCGTACATCAGTTGTCTCTCCTTGAGAAACGGTGTTGTGCTAAGCGTAGTACTGGGAACCCGATACGGAAAACGCGTACCAGCCTGAGGCGGGTGGCTAAATCCTGATGCCTCAGATACTTAACAGGTCAGGGGCCAGCCATTCACGTGCTCCGGATCCATGAAGAACGAGCTTTTGAACCAAATACATGGATCCGGCGAGTCGGGTAATACTTGGATAACGTTGTACCACAGCTCGCGGCCGTGGGTACCCCTAGGCTTACGGCAGCGTGAACGCGATGAGCTGGTCGGTGGCGACGGCCGCCACGTACTGCTTTCCGTTGCGGCCCCGATAGGTCATAGGGTTCGCGTTCACGGCCGCCTCGGTCTTCGTCGCCCACAACTCCTTCCCCGTCCTGGCGTCGAATGCCCGGAAGCGGTTGTCGGTAGTCGCGCCGACAAAGACGAGTCCGCCGGCGGTGACCATCGGACCGGCGGAGCCTGTCGCCCCGGTCAGCTGCTTCTCCGCTGGCAGCGCTTCGGTGAGGCCAAGCGGTGTTTGCCAGGCGATGTCGCCGGTGTTCGCATTGATCGCGACCAGCTTCGCCCACGGCGGGCGGGTGCAGGGCAGTTGGACGGTCCGGCCGATGGCCGTGCGGTACGGCGCCGTGAAGCCGGCATACGGGCCCGGACCGCTGATGCTCGCGCGGTCGAACGGCTGCGTGGACCCTTCAGTGCCGCGGCCGTAGTTGCCGCCCGCTTTCTTCGCCTCGATCCAGCCGACCAGCGTCCCGTCGTGGGCGTTGACGAACACCAGACCGCTCGCCGGATCGGCGGCGGCGCCGCCCCAGTTCACCCCGCCGGTGCCGCCCGGCAGTTGGATCGTGCTCTTCGGCGGCGCGCCGTCCTCGTGAAAGCCGAATGGCGTGAACGGTCCCGCGTTGTGGAACCCGCCGCTGCGATTCCACAGATCCTCGCAGGCCGCGACATGTTCGGGCGACGTATCCTCCGGTCGCACCATGTCGCGTTCCTTGTTGAACTCGGTGCGCGACACCGGCTGCGCCGGCTTCACCGGGAACGGCTGCGTCGCCGCATACCATTCACCAGGAACGTCGCCTTTCGGGACGGGACGTTCCTCGACGCCGAAGATCGGCTTGCCGGTCACGCGATCGAGGATGAACACGTAGCCGGTCTTGCCGACGAAGAGGAGTGCCGGGGTTGTCCCCCCTTTCGTGCCCTCCCCCCTTCCCCCTTTCGTGATGTCCACCAGGGTCGGCGGATTCGACATGTCCGAATCCCAGAGGTCGTGGTGCACGGTCTGGAAGTGCCACTTGTACTTGCCCGTCTCGGCATCGACCGCGACGATCGAGTTCGCGTACAAGTTGTTGCCCGGCCGGTCGCCGCCCCAGTAGTTTGCGGCTGGCCCGGCGATCGGCATGTACAGAACCCCGCGCTCCTCGTCGAGCGTCATCGTCCAGGTCCAGACGTTGGTACCCGAACGATTCCGCCAGCCGTCGATCCACGTGTCGTGACCCGGCTCGCCGGGCAGCGGGACCGTGTGGAACTCCCACACCTTCTTGCCCGTGCGCAGGTCGAATGCGCGGGTGTCTCCCGGAAGTCCCTGCGGCAGCTCACCGGTCGTGGCGCCAAGGATCGCCAGGTTCTTGTAGATGACCGGTACGCCGTTCCACGGCACCGCGATCTCGACGGCGCCATTCCTCCCGAACCCGGCGACCAGTTGTCCGCTGGCGGCGTCGAGCATCACCAGGTGAGGCCCGGCGGTGAAGACGATGCGCGGGCCTTGCGGGCCATTCCAGTAAGCGACACCGCGTGCGGTCGTGGCGCTGCCCGGCCGCAGCGTGTATCGCCACAGCTCCTTGCCGCTCTCGCCATCGATGGCCAGCACCCGATTGCCCGCAGCCGGAAGGTACAGCACGCCGTTGACCGCAATCGGCGTCGCCTCGGGATTGCTACCCGCCTGCGCCACCCCCGATGGATCGATGGCCACCCCCGCGGCGCCCGCGCGCGGTCCGGCCGGCGCGCCCGCGCCGCCGCGGCCCGGCGCGCCTTCTTCGGCGCCCGGCACCGGCGGTGGCGGGCTGGCGCCCCTTCGACCGGCGGGCGCGGTCAATCGCACCGTCCATGCCGAAGTCAGATTGGCGACGTTGTCAGGAGTGATGTCTTTGAGCGGAGAAAATTTGTTGCCGCGCAGATCGTGGCCATACATCGGCCAGTCGCCCGACCCACCGGTAGACGACTGCGCTGCGAGCGCGACCCCGATGGCGAGCGCCACAAGAAGCGCGAACGCGGTCTGCTTCATAAGAGACCGATCGTAGCGCAAAAAAAAACGGGGCAGCCCCGAAGGGCTGCCCCGTGCCGAAGGAGGGCGGAATCGATTGCGGAAACAGGAGAGGCCGACCTTGAGGTCGGCCTGGTTCGTAGAGGCCGACCTTCAGGTCGGCCCGCTTGGCGTTAGAAGCGCGCGCCGAACGCGACGCGGAACGCGCGGCCGCCGTTCTGGCCGAGGAACGGCTGCGGGAACATGCTGCCGCTCGTCGCCTGGCCGAACTTCGGGCCCTGGACGTAGCCGGTCGGGATGCCGTTGGCGTCGAGCGGGCTCGACGCATCGGCGGAGACCGTCTTGTCCCACGCGATCTGCTTCTGGTTGTTGAACAGGTTGTAGACCTCGAGCTTCACGAACGGACGCGCCGACTTCCACACCGCGACGTTGTAGGAGGTCGCCAGGTCCATCACGCCGTAGCCCTTGAAGTCATACGCGCCGCGGTCGCCGAAGAACACCGTCTCGCGCGTCGACGAGCTGATGTCGGTGCGCGGGTAGCCCGGGTTGTTCGCGAGCTGCGCCGCCGGCACGCGAATCGCCGCCGACAGGCTGTAGACGGCGGCCGAGTTCACACGCCACAGCGGCGCGATGTCCACCGATCCGAAACGGCCGACCGACTGGTTGTAGATCGTCGCGACCCGCAGCTTGTGCTGCTGGTAGTTGTCGAGATTACCGTCCGGCAGCAGGCGGCCGAGCGCCGGCCCGAGGATCTCGGGGAAGTTGCCGTAGATCGACGAGGCGCCCGGCACGCCCGAGGACTCGCCGACGAAGGTGCCGCGGTTGCGCAGCTGCAGCGTGTAGTCCGTGTTGACCATCAGCCGCGACATCGGCCGGTAGTTGCTCTGGACGACGATCGCCTGGTATTCGCGGTAGAGCGCGTCGGTATTGTCGAACACGCGGTTGGTCAGCGTGCCGACGAGCGGCACGTCCACGGTGCCGTTGCCGAGATTGACGAAGTCCTCGATGAACTGCGATGACCGGCGCCAGGCGTACGTCGCCTTCGCCGTTCCGCGCCTACCGAGCTCGCGCTCGACGCCGAAGGTGAATTCCTTCGTCATCGGCGAGTGCAGGTCGCTCGCCAGCTGCACGTTGGCCGTCGGGAACGACGCGAAGTTCGGCGCCGTGTAGTTGGCCAGGTCGAACGCCGGCGCGAAATCGCGACCCTGTCCCGCGGGACCGGCGTAGTCGTAATCGACTTCGCTCGGATGGCCGACGGCGGTGTTCGCCGCGAACTGGAGCTGCGTGAACTTGCCCGAGTAGTGGCCATACGTGCTGTAGAGCACGGTGGCGCCGTTGCCCTGCAGGTCGTAGGTCGCGCCGAGCCGCGGCACGAGCGAGGTGGCATGCGCGCCGTTGACGATGCCCGTGCCGCTGCTGCGCACCGACTCGAGACGCGTGCCGAGGTCGAGCGTCAGACGCGGCGCCACGATCCAGCGATCCTGCGCGTAGGCCGACGTCGTCTTGACGTCGATCTCGGCGCCGCGCGTCGCATTGAACGTCCACAGCGAGGTCGCGCCCGGCGCGAACACCGGGATCGGCGAGCCGTTGGCGTCACGGACGACCGTGCCGTTCTGCGTCAGGTAATCCGTTTGGAAGATGTAGCCGGTTGACGTCTGCGAATTGCCGCCGATGCCGGTGCTGACGAAGTACTCGCCGCCGCCCTTCACCTGGTGGCTGCCGTATCGCGGCGACGCGACCAGGTAGGTGAGGCTGCCGGCGACCTGCTGATTGTTCCGCTGCTCCGGGTCGGTCGCGTCGAAGTACGGCGCGTTGTAGTAGAGACCCCCCGGCACGCTGGCCGACGCGCCGAACGTGGTGAACGGCGAATTGTGGATGTCCGTGCTGGTGCCGCCGTTGTTGCGGAACGTGTAGAGCCGATCCGAGAACTGCACCGTTGCCAGCAGCGTCGGCGACAGCGCGCCGTTGTAATTGGCGCTGAACAGGCGGTTCGGCACCTGACGCGTCACGAGCATGTTCTGGTCGAGGATCGCCGTCACCGGCACGCCCGACATGTTGGCGTTCTCGGTCCAGTTGTTGATGTATCCGGCCTGCACGGTGTGGCCGGGGGCGACCGTCGCCGTCACCTTGCCCTCGCCACGGCGGTTCGTGTCCGTACGCGTGTAGGCGCCGCCGTTCTGGGCGAACGTGTTCGGCGTATCGCTCTTCTCGTAGCGGCCGGCGCCGAAGAACCACAGGCGATCGCGCACGATCGGCCCGCCGAACGTGCCTTCCTGCGCGCTGCCGAGGACGCTGGCGTGCGAGATGCCTGCCGCCTTCTCGAGCGGCGTCTCTTCGATCCACGACGGGTTCGACAGGTTCTCGCGATAGCTGCCGCTGAACGTGTTGCCGCCGCTCTTCGTGATCACGTTGACGACGCCACCGGAGAACCGCCCGAACTCCGCGGACAACCCGCTGGCGAGCACCTTCGTCTCCTGGATCGCGTCTTCGATGTACAGCGTGTTCGGGGCGCCGTTGACGTTGTCGTTGACGTCGACGCCGTTGACCATGAACACGTTGTCGTAGCCGAAGCCGCCGGCGATCGACACGGTGTTCGCGTTGAACGCGCTCGGCGTGACTGCCGGGGCGAGTTCCGCGAGGTCAACCGGACGACGGCCGACCGGCAGCTGGTCGACGTCGCGCTTGGTGAACGCGCGTGACGTGCCCGGCGCCGACAGCGGCGACGGCGCCTTGGCGGTGACCGTCACCGTTTCGGCGAGCTTTTCCAGCGCCAGCGTCGCACCGACGTCCACGATCGCGCCGGCGCTGACCGCCACGCCGTCGCGCACGACCGGCTGGAAACCGGGAATGGCGAAGGTGACGCGATAAGTTCCCGGTGGCAGGACGCCGACGTAATAGACGCCGTTGGTGTCCGACACCGCTTCGCGCTCGCCCTGGAGTGCCGGCGAAGTCACAGTCACCGTTACGCCGGGCAGCGTCATGTTGTCCGACGAGCGGACGGTTCCCGAAACAGTGCCGGTCTGCACACCCTGGCTCATTGCGGGCGCGGCCGCAACGACGGCGCAGGTGGCAGACACTCCAAGCACACGAAGAGAGCGCAAATGCATGGTTGGTGAGCCTCAGGATCTGTATCGGCGCCAACACCAGCAGACTTGAACGACAACGGATCTAAGATGCTGGCGATGCAGCGGATTGCCGTGATTCCCGGTGACGGTATCGGTCCCGAGGTGATCGGCGAGGCGATGAAGGTGCTCGACAGTATCGGCGGCGTCGAGGCGGAAACGCTGCCGTGGAGCGCCGATCACTGGCTCGCCACCGGTGAAACGCTGCCGGCCGACGGCTACGATCGATTGCGCGGGTTCGATGCGATCTTGATCGGCGCCCTCGGCGATCCGCGCGTTCCCGACAATCGTCACGCCCGCGACATCCTGCTCGGCACCCGCTTCGAGCTCGACCTTTACGTCAATCAGCGTCCCGTCCGGTTGCTCGACGACCGCCTGTGCCCGCTGAAGGGGCGGACGCGCACGGACGTGAACTTCGTCGTCTTCCGGGAGAACACCGAAGGCGTGTATGTCGGCGTCGGCGGCCGCTTCAAGCCGGGCACGACCGACGAGATCGCGATTCAGGAGGAGATCAACACCTACAAAGGTGTGCACCGGATTGTCCGCCACGCCTTCGAGTACGCGCGCGACCACGGCCTCGGTCGCGTGTGCATGGCGGACAAGAGCAACGCCATGGCCCAGGGGCATGCGTTGTGGCAGCGCGTCTTCACGGAACTGCGCCGCGACTACCCGGAGATCGAGGCGTCACACCTTTATATAGATGCGCTCGCGATGTTCCTCGTCCAGAACCCTGGTCAGTTCGATGTGATCGTCACCAACAATCTGTTCGGCGACATCATCACCGACATCGGCGGCGCCCTGCAGGGCGGGCTCGGCATGGCGGCATCCGGCAACATTCATCCTGGGCGGACCTCGATGTTCGAGCCGGTGCACGGATCCGCACCGCCGCTCGCCGGAAAGAACGTCGCCAACCCGATCGGCGCGATTCTCTCCGCGGCGCTGATGCTCGATACACTCGGGCGGCACGACGACGCGGCCCGGATCGAACGTGCGGTCGAGGCCGCGGTTCAGGCCGGCGACGTGACTCGCGATGTCGGCGGCACGCTGTCGACGACGCAAGCCGGCGACGCAATCCTGCGCCGGCTACGGTGACGACCTTCAATGGCAAATGACAAATGCCAAATGGCAAATGACCAATTGAACGCGCAAAGATCAAAACTCTGAAATCGAAAATGACCGACCCCGTCTACATCCTTGGCGGCGCCCGCACACCGATGGCCGAGTACGTCGGCGCCTTGAAAGACGTGTCCGCGCTGGAGCTCGGCGCGATCGCGGCGCGCGGGGCGTTCGAGAAGACCGGCGTCCGTCCGGAGTGGATCGACGATGTGGTGTTCGGCAACGTGCTGCAGACGAGCGCCGATGCGCACTATGGCGCACGGCACGTTGCGCTCAAGGCAGGCGTGCCGATCGAGGTCCCGGCGCTGACGGTCAACCGCCTGTGCGGCTCCGGGATCCAGGCGGCGATCTCCGGCGCTCAGCACATTCAACTCGGCGAGGCGTCGGTCGTGCTCAGTGGCGGCACCGAGAACATGAGCCAGGCGCCGCACGTGATTCGCGGTCTGCGCGGCGGGCTCCGTCTCGGCCAGGGAAAACTCGAAGACTCACTCTACGAGTGCCTGCTCGATACGATGTGCGGCCTGTTCATGGCGCAGACGGCCGAGAAGTGCGCCGGGCTGTACGGCATCTCGCGCGAGGAGCAGGATGCCTACGCGGCGCGCAGCCAGCAGTGCGCTGCGGACGCGTGGGAGGCCGGGCGCTTCGCCGATGAAGTCGTCCCGGTGGACATCAAGACGCGCAAGGGTGTGAACCGCGTCGAGCGTGACGATCATTTGCGCCCCGGGACGACCGCCGGCGATCTGGCGAAGCTGCCCGCGGCGTTTTCCAAGGACGGCACCGTCACCGCCGGCAACGCCAGCGGCATCGTCGATGGCGGCGCGGCGCTGATCCTCGCCTCGGGCGACAAGGTGCGCGAACACGGCCTGACACCGCTGGCGAAGCTCAGCGCCTGGTCCATCGTTGGCGTTGACCCGACGATCATGGGGATGGGGCCGGTGCCGGCGATCGGCAGACTGCTCGATCGCGCCGGATTGACGCTCGCGGACATCGATCTGTTCGAGATCAACGAGGCATTCGCAGGACAGTACCTGGCGGTGGAGAAAGCCCTCGGGATCGAGCGCGAGCGCACCAACGTCAACGGCGGCGCGATCGCGCTCGGTCACCCGCTCGGCATGAGCGGCACGCGTCTGCTGTTGACCCTGACCCACGAACTGCGACGCCGCGGCGCCCGCCGCGGCATCGCCGCCGCCTGCATCGGTGGTGGCCAGGGGATCGCGGCGCTGGTGGAGACGGTGTAGGGGGTGGCTGGGTTGCTGGGTGGCTGGGTGGCTGGGTGGCTGGGGATAACGTCCCCAGCTACCCAACCCCCTAGCTACCCAGCTACCTAGAACCCCCAGCTACCCAGCTACCCAACACCCCCAGGCAACCCTAGTCCACCGCGACGTGATCGAACGTCCCCTTCGCCACCGTGCCGTCGGCATGGCTGCCGACTGCCAGCCCCACATAAATCGTCGACGCCATCGTGATCGATTGGCTGCCCACCGCCGTCCACGACGACCCGTCGCTCGAGACGAACGCGGTGAACGTGCTGCCGCTGCGCGTGACCTTCACCCAGCGCGGTGCCGCGCCGGAGATGATTGTGCTCGTCGTGCTGCCGCCGGTCGCTGTCCGGCGCTGGAAGGCGAGCCCCTTGGCGGCGCTGACCAGCATGAAGGCGTTCTTCGAGCCCGCGCTCAGCGTCTCGCGCATCATCACGCCGGCCTTCGTCCATGACGCGACGTTCTGCACCGAAGTGACGCGCGCGATGATCGATCCGTCGCCGGTCAGGCTCTGATAGACGAACTGGAACTCGTCTGCGCTGCCCCACACGTCGGCGCCGGATCCTTTCACGGTGAACACGCCGCTGCTGTAGCTGGCGCCGCCCGCGGCCCCGACCGAACCGACGTCCCTGCTCGACCAGCCGCTCGGCAGCGTCCCACCCGACGTGGTCGCCGACGACGTCGTGGTGAAGCTGCCGGTGGCGCTCGTTGCCGCCAGATTCGCCATCGTCCGGCTGACCACTTTCCAGTAGTACGTCGTCCCCGTCCTGAGGCCGCTCACCGCCAGGGTCTTGTATTCCGAGCTCGTCTCACTCGGTCCGAGCTCGATGTCGGTAGCGATTCGACTCATCGTGGACGTGCTCGTGCCGATGTAGACGTCGTACTTGTGCGCCCACTTGCCGGCGTACCACTTCAGCGTCGGGCTCGTTGACACGCCGGTGGCGCCATTGGCCGGAGACTTCAGTGTTGCCGCGTCCGGCGGCAGCGGTTTGAACGCCATGGTTTCCGGTGACGGCCCGCTGTTGAACCACTTGCGGTTCCAGTGGTTGCGCAACCACGCCACGCGTGTGCTGTCGGTCGTGAACAGGTTGTGCTCCGCCTGCGAGGCCGCCGACGGACTGGTCCAGTTCGACGAGCCGAAGATCGCCATCTCCTGGCCGGTCAGCAGCACGAGCTTCTCGTGGCTGATGCCGTCGTGCCCGCGGAACTTGACCTGTACGCCTCCCGCGTACATCCGGTCTACGTTGTACGAATCCCACAGCCGGTCCGGGTTGCGATACTCCTCCTGCTCGGTGATGAGGCGCACCGGGACGCCGCGGCGCACGGCGGCGATCATGGCGTCGGCGTGCGCCCGATCGGTGATGCGGAACATGCTGACGTCGATGCCGACGGTCTCGGCGTTGTAGGCGTTGACCGCGCGCGTGCGATAGTTCTCGCCCGGCGGGAAGTTCAGTTCCGGATCTTTCGTGTAGATCGGGTACTTGCGGCCCGGCGTCGTCGCGATGTTCGCGTAGTTCGCATAGCCGCTCGTCGCCACCCATTTGTCGTCATAGCTCGTCTTGAAGCTGTCGACGATCGACGGCGTGTCCGAGAAGAAGATGATTTCGTCCTCGTAGTCCTCGTATGGGGTGCCGAACGCGAAGGCGACGTTGCTGTAGTTGGCGCCGCTGAACTCGACGGTGTTCTGACCGACGAACAGCATCATCTTCCAGTGCAGGATGCCGCCGGTGGTCTTCTCGCGCATCGGGATGCCTGCGCTCTTCAGCTTGCTCAGGATTGCGGCGTTGTCCGAATGCGCCGCGTTGGCCTCGGTGTCGATGATCACCCGCACCGGGACACCGGCCTTCCAGCGCGCGATGATCGCGTCGCTATAGTGCGTATCGGTCATGAACCAGAAGGCGACGTCGAGACCTTTCGTTTCGCTGTTGATCAGCGCGAGCAGAGGTTTACGGCAGTCCTCGTAAGCCGGGTCGCACAGACGTTCGGCGGCTGACGCACCGATGGGGAGGGTGAACAACAGCGCGGCCATTCCTGCAAGCAGCCGAGCCGTTAGTCGCATACGCATGGTCATCCCAACCGTTCTCCTTCTCGACACATACGGTCGAGCCATGGGGGTGCAGGTCAGGATTGCGAGGTGGGTGCCAACACGCGCGCAACGGAAGTTGCGACGTGGGTGGAAAGGCTTTGCTACTTCGTGGAGTCGCGCTGCGCTTCCAGACCCTCCGCGAGCGCCGCGAGCAGCTCGCGTGTGGACTGGACGTCCGCCGCGTCCACTCGCGAGAGCACACGTTTGACGGCGGTTTCGACGGCGCCGACACTCGGAGCGGTAAGACGTTTCCCTTTCGGGGTCAAATCGAGCTGCACGCGCCGCGCGTCATCGGGATGCGCCACACGGCGCAGCAGACCGCGCTCGCCGAGGCGCTGCAGGATCCCGGTGAGCGTGCTCGGATGAATGTGCAGGATCCGCGCGAGATCGCCCGCCGACATCCCGGGATAGGCGCCGACGATGCGGATGACGAGACGCTGCTGGCCGGTGACACCGAACTGCGTCTGCATCTTGCGCGACGTCTTGTTCAGGCCATGGTTGATCGCCCACAGCAGGCGCAGGAACTCCAGCGTGGCGCCCAGGGGACGCTCCGGCATACTGGTTTCAGCGGTGGCGGCTTTGGGTGAGGTGCGAGGCACGCGCGCGCTCATTATCTCCCGGTTTGACCCGTCGTGGACGCCGATCGCCAGCTGCGGGCACCGATCGTTCGGAACGGCCCTTCATGGACCTGTCCGGTGCCGCCCAGCGCGTCCCGAACGCGGCCCGCGAGGCGCAGCGCGGCATCCTCGCCGGCCACGATGCCGTACGCGGCTGGACCCCAGGAACTCTGGCCGACGCCGAAGGCGCCCCACTCGCGCATCTGCCGAACCAGGGTGCCGGTCGGACCCGGGGTGAAGGTGCCGCCCTGCACGGGTGCCCACCAACGGCCGGTGATTTCCTGGATGTCCGACAACGCCGCGCCGAACGTCTCGATGTCATCGTCAACGAGCGACGGCAGCAGCGACATCAACACGAGGTGCGCCACCCTCGCCGCTTCTTCTTCGGCCGGCGCCGGCAATTCAGCGAACGCCTCCATCTCGCGTGCGCCGCTGATCCCGGCGGGCGCGTCCGGTATCGCGACGACGCACCGCCACGTCGCCGGAAACGGCACGCGCGCCACGAGCGGCCCGGCTTCGTCACGGTCGCGGCGGCGACCACCCTCGACGACGAACCCGCCGTCGGCGAACGTCCAGGTGCCGATCGCCGACCGCTGGGCCCGGCCGACGACCCGCGCGAGCGTCGGCGCGTCTGCCTCGATGTCGTAGATTTCGGTGATCGCCTTCGCCACCGCGAGCGCGAGCTGGGTTCCCGAGCCGAGCCCTGCGTGTGCCGGCAGCGCGCGGTGCACCTCGATGTGTACCCCGTGGCGGAGCCGGTAATGCGCGATGCAGCGTGCGGCGAACTCCGCCGCGCGGGCCGCGTCCGGTCCCGCCGCGGTGACCTCTGCCGCGGTCCGCGCGCTGACGATCAGCGTCGGTCCGGGTGCGGCCGCGCCGATTCCGCCGAACCAGCGGCCGAGCGAGCCGCGCAAATCCAGCACGCCGAAGTGCAGCCGCGCCGCCGTTTCCACGAACACAAGGTCGTCGTTCAGCATCACCTTCGCGAGCGGATGAAGTCGGTGAGCAGCGACATCGCCTCGAACTCGCGCGGGCCGGCGGTCTTGTCGACGATCACCTGGAGCCGCTGCACTTCGCTGTCGATGAACTCGCGCGGCAGCAGGTGCAGCCGCGTCGCATAGATCGCGGTTTCGAGCACAGCATGGCGGGCGCGGTTGAAGCCGATGAAATCGCGGTAGCTGCCCCGATGGCGCGTCGCCGTTTCAATCCGCGACCGCGGTGGGGTGCTGTCGATCGCGACCACCTCGAGCTCGCGCCACGCGCAGCAGTCCTCCAGCACGACCCCGCGGACCGCCGTCGCCGGGACCGTGGGATACACGGGATTCGAGATCGCCGCGCGCGCGAAGATCCGCACGTCGTCCACGATGTTGACCACGGCAGCACCGGTCGCGACGACATTGCGGTAGGTTGCCGTGTCGAGGAACGGTTTCAGCACGATCGGCGACTCGTCGGTGGCGTCCCATTCGACGCCCATTGGCGCGCAGTTCACCACTCCGGCTGCGTCCGTGGTGGTGACGATGCTTTCGATGATCACGCGGCGGGGGCGGTGCCGCACTGCTCGGCGACGAGCGCGGCATACGCGGCGGCGAGCCGCCGGGTCAGTTCGCCGGGGGTGCCGTCACCGATGACGGCCTCATCCACCCGGACCACCGGAGCGAGGCCGCGAAGTGAGCTGGTGAGAAACGCCTCGCGCGCGCCGAGCAGCGTGTCGAGGCCGAACGGTCGTTCCACGGTATCGACGCCCAATGACGCGGCGAGCTCGAGCACCGTGGCGCGGGTGATGCCCGGGAGCGCCGCGCAGGAGAGCGGCGGCGTCAGCAGCGCATCGTCGGTCCGGACGAACAGGTTGCTCGACGTCGCCTCGGAGCAGTGCCCTTCACTGTCGAGAAACAGCGCATCGTCCGCGCCCTCGCGCTGCGCGCTGATGAACGCCACGATCGCGTCGGTGTAGCCGAGCGTCTTCAGACCGGCGGTCTCCGAACGTTCGTTGCGCCGTCCCGTCGCGACCTGCACCCGCAGTCCATCCGAGTAGATGGACGACGCAAATTGCGGCATCGGGTTGACGGCGATGATCACCGTTGGCTTTGTGTCGTGCGGCGGCGCCACACCGGCCGCGGCCGGGCCGCGCGTCACGGTGAGACGTACCGACGCGTGCGCCACGCCGAAGGTTTGCACGGCATCGAGTACCCAGTCGCGGATTTCCGGCGGCGCCGGGATCGCGAGCACATCGAGCCCGTGGTGAAGGCGGGCGAGGTGCCGTTCGAGACGGAAGATGGTGCCGCCATGCGCGCGCATCGTTTCGAACAGGCCGTCGCCAAGCGTTAGCCCGCGATCGCGCGCGGAAAGATGCGTTCCCTCCACCTCGTGACGCGTGCCGTTGACCCAGATGCTGGGGCGGGGAGTCGTCACCGCACGCGCTCCACCGGCGGCGGAATGAACGGATCGGCGGCGCGATCCTCGGGTGAGCGCCACGGGCCGCGCCGCGCGGCGGCGCTTGCCGGTGCATGCGCCCCGTCGGCGCGCGGCGGCAGATCGTCCACGCGGGAACGCTCGCCGCGCAGGAAGCGGTCGAGGATCGCATAGCCGTATTCGCTCGCCGCCGACTCGGGGTGAAACTGCACGCCGACCACCGGATGCTCGCGATGCGCGACGGCCATGATCTCGCCGTCGTCGGTTGCCGTCGCCAGGACGCGGAGAGATGCGGGCACCGACAGTCGCGCGATGCTCAGCGAGTGATACCGGGTGACGCGGATCGGGGACGGCAGGCCGGTGAAGACGCTGGTGCCGTCGTGGACGATCGTGGACGTGCGGCCGTGTACGGGCCTGCCGGCACGCTTGACCTCCGCGCCGTAAGCGGCACCGATGCACTGATGGCCAAGGCACACGCCCAGCACCGGCGTCGTCGCCCCGAGCTGGCGCACGACCTCCGTCGAGACGCCTGCTTCGCTCGGCGAACACGGGCCGGGCGAGATGATGATGTGGCTCGGCGCGAGCGCGGCAATCTGCTCGACCGAGATCTCGTCGTTCCGCCGGACCACCGCGTCGTGCCCCAGCTCGCGCACGTAGCGGGCGAGGTTGTGCACGAACGAGTCGTAGTTATCGATGAGGAGAATCAAAAATCAAAAATCAAAAATCAAAAATTCAAGACATCGATGATGCCGCGGGCCTTGTCGAGCGTCTCGCGGTATTCCTGCTCCGGCACCGAGTCGGCGACGATGCCGCCGCCTGCACTGAAGTATACGCGGCCGTGCCGCGCCACCATCGTGCGGATGGCGATGCTCGTGTCGAGGTCCCCCCCGATGCTCCAGTATCCCATCGACCCGCAGTACACGCCGCGGCGCGATGGCTCGAGCTCGGCAATGATCTCCATCGCGCGCAGCTTGGGGGCGCCGGTGATCGAGCCGCCGGGGAACGCCGCACGCACGACGTCAACCGCATCGGTGCCCGTGGCGAGCTGACCGACGACGGTGGACACGAGGTGGTGGACCGTCGCGTAGCGCTCGAGCGCGAACAGCTCTGGAACGCGTACGGTGCCCGGCGCGCAGACACGTGACAGGTCGTTGCGCATCAGGTCGACGATCATCAGGTTCTCGGCGCGGTCTTTTTCGCTTTCGGTCAACGCGTGACCGAGCGCGGCGTCGTGTTCGGGCCCGAGTCCGCGCGGGCTGGTGCCCTTGATCGGTCGCGTCTCCACCCGGCCGGCGGGATCGATCCGCAGGAAGCGTTCGGGTGATGCGCTGAGGATCGTCGCGTCCGGCAGATCCATGTACGCCGCGAACGGCGCGGCGTTGCGTGCGCGCAGGCGGCGGTAGAGGCGCCACGGTGATTCGGTCAGCGGCGCTTCGAAGCGCTGCGAGAAGTTCGCCTGGAAGATGTCGCCGGCGTAGATGTAGTCGATGACGCGCCGCACGGCGCGGAGGTAGTCGGGCCGCGTGAACGACGATCGGATCGCCAGCCGCGGGTCCCACCAGCCGTCGTCGACGGGGTAGGAGGGGGCGGCGGAAAATGAGCCGGGCTTATTTTTCGCCGACGTCGCGTCGAAAAATAAGCCCGGCTCATTTTCCGCCGCGGGCGTACCCAGGCGATCGAGCACCCAGGCCGCGCGATCGCGGGCGCGGCGCTCCTGCGCGTCAACGCCGGTCTCAGGAATGCCGGTGGAGATCAGCCAGGCGCGCCCCTGCTGATGATCCCAGGCGATCGTCCAGTCGTAGATGCCGAGCACGACGTCGTCGAGACCGAGATCGTCGTAGCGCGGCGACGGGAGCCGCTCGAGCGCCAGCCCCCAGTCGTAAGCGATGTATCCCGCCGCGCCCCCTTGAAACGGCGGCAGTCCGGCGATCGGATCTCGCTGGTGCGGGCCGAGCATCGTGCGCACCTGATCGAGCGCGGTGGCGTCGCCGCGGCTGCGGACCAGCGCGACCGGATCGGCGGAGAGAAACGAGTGACGTCCCAGACGCGCGTCGCGCGAGGCGCTGTCGAGCAGCAGACGATACGGCTGGCCGGCGAACCGGGCGCAGCAGTCGGCCGGATCGGGCGCGGGGATCAGCTCCTCGACGATCGTCATGACGGTCGCGGACGCGACCTGGCGGTTAGCCTGACGTGTTCCGACTTCACGTCATCGGCCGGCGTCAGGTACCCCCACGAGAGCGACCCTTCCTGCCGGTACGTCTTGCCGAGCGTCACGGCCAGGCTCGCTCGGGCCAGCTCCTTCCCGAGATAGAACGCGTGCGTCGGCTCGTCAACGTCGAGCTGCGCGAAGATCTCCTGGATGTTCGTCCCGCGGACGAACTTTTCGTTGTTGAGCACCGTGATGCCGCTGCCGTCGGCGAAGATGCGGAAGTTCGGATCGGTGATCTGCGCCTGCAGCGCCCGCAGCTCCTCTTCGCTGTAGGCCAGCACCTCGGGATCCTTGATGGTCACCAGCCGATCGTCGATCCCTTTCGGGATCGTGCGCTGCGTCACCGCATAGTGCATCAGCCGGCGCGCGACGTCGATCTCGCGGACGGCGCCTCGAGCCCACGGAATCACCTCGGTGGTCAGCACCGCGCGGATCGACAGCTCCTGGCAGACGGCGATGAGCAGCGCGTTCACGCCGGTCGTATCGGCCGCCGTCAGCTCGGTGAGGTTGCCGATTCCCATCAGCATCTCGGCATCCGGATACCGCCGCCGCACCTCCGCGTACCGCTCGAGCGAGGCCATGAAGCCATGACCGATCGGCTCGAGAATCGGATCGATCAGATACCGCACCCGGCACTGCGTCAGCTTGTCGAGCGTCGGCTCGAGCGTGTCGAGCGGCGCGCCGAGATCCGGCACGACGACGAAGCGCGTTGCCGACCCCGCAAAGTCACGCGCGACCTCGACGTTCGAGCTGTTGACGCTCAACACGAACTCGGCGCCCGCGTCCACCGCCGCTCGGATCTCTACGGGATCGAAGGTGTCGATGCTGACCCGCATGCCGGCATCGACGAGCTCGCGCACCACCGGACGCAGTTCCGGGAACGCCACGCCGGGAGTACAGCCGACGTCGATCACGTCGGCGCCCGAACCGCGGAAGTACTCAGCGGCCTCGCGAATCGCCGCACGCGTCAGCCGCGGCGCATTGTTGATTTCCGCCAGGATCTCGACGTCCCACGCGCCGTACTCGCGGCTGGCGGCGGCGCGGCCGAAGTGCCGCGGGATCTCCCGCAGGTCCTTCGGCCCCTTCTCGACGCGCACGCCCAGCGCTGCCGCGAGCGCGTCCACGTCGCCCTCGCACAACCCGGGGAGCAGCACCAGATCGGTGCCAGGCGGCACCTGCAGGAAACGGCCGATCCACTCCGTCGTCATCAGGGCGGCGACGGTGATCTTCATCACCGCGACTTCGCAGGCGAACGGCGCCGCCATGTCGGCGATCACGCGGCGCAGCGCCGGCTCGGCGAGCTTGCCGGTGACGAACAGGACCTGCGTCAGCGCGGATCTCCGCTGCGCACCCACTTGTTCGGCGTGCCGGTGCCGAGCGGGCTGTCGGCGCCGGGCCGCCACAGCGCCACCTGTTCAATCTGCCGCGCCAGCAGGAAGTCCTTGTCGGTGATCCCGCCGGCGCTGTGCGTTGACAGCTTCACGGTGATCTTTCCCCACGTCACCGACAGGTCCGGATGGTGGTACGCCGCCTCGGCGAGGAAGCCGATCGCGTTCACCAGCATCAGCGTCGTCGGCCAGCCATCGGTCTTGAAGTTGCGGCGGATCCAACCGTCCTGCAGGAACCAGCCGGGCAGCTCCTTGAGGCGGTCGTTGATTTCGGATTCGGTCAGCGGTGTTTCCTTCTCGGCCATCGCAGCTCCGTTACATGACGAGGCCGCCGCCGACGAGCATCGTCTGGCCCGTCAGGAAGGCGGCAGCGGGTGAGGCGAGGAATACGGCGGCGCCGGCGACGTCTTCGGGCAATCCCCATCGCTTCAGCGGCGTCGACTCCGCGACTTGTTTGTACCAGTCCTTGTCGGCGTTCGCGCCGAAGGACGTCTCGATCCATCCGGGTGCCAGCACGTTCACGCGTACGTGGGGCGCCACCGATCGGGCCAGCGACTTGCTGAACGACAGGATGCCGCCCTTGATCCCGGAGAAGATCTCCTGCGTGGTCCCGGCCATCCCGGTGAGCACGTGATCCCAGCTCATGTTGATGATGACCCCGCCGTCCGGCTGCGTCTTCATCAACTCCACGGCGCGCCACGACGCGACCATCGTCCCGCGCAGATCGACGCGCAGCACGATGTCGAGCCGTGCTTCTTTTGGCAACTTCGCCGCGTCGCCGGTGACGATGTCGGCGCCGGCGTTGTTGACCCACGCGTCGATGCGTCCGCCGAGCGCGTCGCGCGCGGCCGGCCCGACGGCGGCGATCGACGCGTCGTCGGCGAGATCGAGCTGGAGGACCGCCGCACGCCGCCCGAGCGACGCGATCTCGCGCTCGACTTCGCGCGCCCCGGCATCGTTGCCGCGATACGTGAGCGCCACGTCGGCGCCGGCGTGCGCCGCGGCGATGGCGATGGCGCGGCCGATCCCGCTCGAGCCGCCGGTGACGAGCATCGTTCGGCCGGCAAGTGAGACCGCGGGCGACTGGGGCATCTGTGGGAGGATACTATCGAAACCGAATGCAGTTGCTAGTCAGCGTGCGCGACGCCGAGGAAGCGCGCGCGGCGGTCGCCGGCGGCGCCGACGTCGTCGACGCGAAGGAGCCTGACGCCGGCGCGCTCGGCGCGGTGACGCTCGCGACGATGCGGGAGATTCGCGGCGCGGCGGGCCCGATCGCCGTCAGCGCGGCGCTCGGCGATGCCACCGATGAGGCGACCGTTGCCATCAATGCAGCGGCATACGCCGCGGCCGGCGCCGCGTTCGTGAAGCTCGGCTTCGCCGGGATACGCGACGTCGCGGCCGTGGGTCGCCTGCTTCAGGCAGCGGTGAAATCGCACACCGCGGTCATCGCGGTGGCCTATGCCGACTTCGATCGCGTGGGCAGCCTGGCGCCGGCGGCGCTGATCGATCTTGCGGCATGGAGCGGCGCACGCGGGGTGCTGCTCGACACGGCGGTGAAATCCGGACCGGGCCTGCGCGAGGTGATGACCGCGCGCGGGCTCGCGGCATGGGTGCGCAGTGCGCGGCAGGCTGGCCTGCTTGTCGCGGTCGCCGGAAAGCTGGCGGCGCACGATCTGCCTTTCGTCCACGACATCGGCGCTCACATCGCCGGCGTCCGCGGCGCGGCGTGTGACGGCGGACGCAGCGGCCGCGTCAGCGCCGACAAGGTGCGTCATCTCCGCGCGAGGATTGTCGATGGAGAACAGCCCTGTCCTACGGCGATTGCGGTCCCGCTGCCTGGCGCTGCCGGAGACGACTGAGAAGTCGTCGTGGGGCCATCCCAATTTCTTTGCCGGCAGGAAGACGTTCGTCACGTTCGAAATCATCGGCGGCCGTCCGTCGATCGCCTTCCGCCTGACGCGCGACGAGATCGCACGATTGCTGCAACGCCGCCAGTTCTTCGAGACGCCGTACGGGCGCGGTCAATGGGTCAGCGTCTGGGCCGACGGCCTGATCGACTGGGCCCTCGTGGACGACCTGCTGCGCCGCAGTTACCGCACGGTCGCGTTGAAGCGCATGCTCGCGGCGCTCGAGCCGCGCAGCGCGCCGTGAAGCGCGTCGGCGTCGTCGGCGGCGACGATCGACGCCGCGACGGCCGGCGGCAGCGCCTGCGCGAAGTGGCCGTCAACGAGTGACGCGCCGGCGGCGCCCGGTGCCTTGATCAGCACCAGTTCCGCGGCGCCCACCGCGCCGGCCACCCAGGCGGCGATGCTGTCGCTCGTGACGTCCCATGTATGCGGCAGCGGGTCTGCGTCCCGAAGCCATCGTGACGGCGCCAGCACGGGAATCCGCCGTGAGGCCAGAGCCTGCTGCAAAGCCGCCGCGTTTTCGACGACCACCGCGTCGCGCAGCCGCGACGCGAGCAACTGGGCGTACTGGTCCATCGCCAGCACCGCCATCCAGTGCGCCGCATCATCGCCGACGGCGAATCGCGCATCCACCTCGCGCACTGTGTCCGCGAAGGGCCCGCCTCCGGGCACGACCAGCAGCGGCCGCTCGCGCGCTGCGCTCTCGATCGCCAGCAGCGTGGCGTCGAACGCATGCTGGTGACGGAGCAGGGCGCCGCCGATCTTGACGACGAGCGGCGTCACGCGCCGCTCGAGCAGCAGCGCCACCGCGGCTGCCGGCGCGGAACGCGCCGCACCATCGCCGAGATCGTCCGCGAGACGCGCCGGTGTGAGCCCGGCCGCCCGCGCCGCGCGATCGCCGATGAACGCGCCGAGCCCGGCGATCACGGCGCTGTGCAGTGACGGGTGCCGCGAGGCGACACGCCGCAGCGCCTGCGCAATCTGCTCGACCTGGGCATTGGCCACCGCATCAGCCATCACCGAGATCTCCGCGTCGTCCACCAGTTCACGGTCCGCGCAGATCACGCGCGCCAGCCGCTCCAGGGCAAACGGCGGCGTCGCAGGACGTCCGTCGGGCGTCGGCACCGTGTAGTCCGCCTCGGCGAGGTCGCCGCGCCAAACGTGAACGTCACCGGCGAGCGCGAACCCCTCGGCTGATACTGTTGCCGTCCCACCGCGATAAGGCACCGATCTGACGATCGCTTCGACCGGCGTGCGGAGCGCACCTGTGTACACGAGCTCGCCCGAGGCGAGGCGGTCCGGATCGGTGCGCCCCGTCGCCGCCACGATGCCGCCAGCAATCGGGATGATGTCGGTCGTCGTGGTGCCGACGTCGATCAGGATCGCGTCGGGATGCCGGCTGGCGACAATGTTTGCCGTCGCGGCCCAGTTCGCCGCGGCAACGCGCCACGGATGCTGACGCGCGGCGGCAGGCTCGACGAACAGGTTGTCTACCGTGTAAACGGCGATCGAGGCGCCGGGAAACGCCGCCTCCACCGCGTCGAGCACGAAGCTCACGCCATCGCGCTTCGTTCGAAACATCTGCGACAGCTCGGCGGTCATCGTCACGGCGTGCTGTGACGCGTCTGCCGCGCCGATGTCCGCAGCCAGTTGCTGCAGCAACTCCGGCAACAGCGCCGGCGCACGCTGCAGTTCGTAGGCCCGCGAGCGAACGGCGACGACGGTGCCGCCAACGACGCGGGCGACCTTCGTGTTCACGCCGCCGATGTCCCAACCGATAATCATTTGGAGATTACTGATTGTTGATTGTTGATCTTCGATTGAGATTTGGGATTCGGGATTTGGAGTAGATGGACCTGTTCGGAGTCGTCGACCTGAAGGGTGGTCGTGCCGTTCACGCGCGTGGCGGCGATCGGGCCACCTATGTCCCGGTGGAATCGGCGGCCGGTGTCGCGATTGACGGCGATCCGATCGCACTCGTCAGAGCCTACGTGGACGCCGGCGTCGATGCCGTCTACGTCGCGGACCTCGATGCGATCGCCGGCAGACCGCCGCAGGATCAGATGGTCGCGGCGATCGCTCGTGCCGGCACGCCGGTATGGGTCGACGCCGGCGTGACCACGGTAGCGGGAGCGCAACTGTCGATCGCCTGCGGTGCTGCCCGGGTCATCGTGGGCCTTGAAACACTGCGATCGTTCAGCGACCTTGCGGCGATCGTTGCCGCTGTTGGCGGCCACCGGGTAGCGTTCAGCCTCGACCTCCGTAACGGGCGGCCAATGCTTGCGCCCGGCGGATCGCTGCAGAGCCAGAACATCGCCGGCATCGCGTCCCAGGCGGTCGCTGCCGGTGCGGCAGCGGTGATCGTCCTGGATGTCGCACGCGTCGGCATGCGAGTCGGGCCGGATCTCGATCTTTTGCGCCGTCTCCGCGCCGCCGTGCCTGCCGTCGCGCTGATCGCCGGCGGTGGCGTCCGCGACGACGATGATGTGCGCGCGCTTGGCGAGGCAGGTTGTGACGGGGTGCTCGTCGCGACGGCGTTGCAGGACGGCCGCATCTCCGCGCGTCACAGGGTCAGCCGATAGACCGCCGACTGGCCGAAGTTCTCCTCCACTTCCATTTCGATCGCGGTGAGGCCGGTCGCGCCGTTCTGCCGCAACTCGTCGAGCAGCCGCTCGGTGAGGAGGCGCGCGAGCATCTCGACGGTCGTGTTGGGAATCGGCAGCAGCGCGCAGTCGCGCCGCGGGAACACGTATCGCGGCTTGCCGTCCACAGACACGTGCACGACCTCGCCATCCTCCGCCACCTTGACGCGGTCGCTCTGGAGCGGCAGCAGCACGAGGTGATCGATCTCGTCGCACAGGCGCTTCATGATTCGCTTCAGCTCGACGAAGTCGAACACGAACCAGGCTTCCTGGTTGAGCGCTCCCTCGATGACGACGCTGGCCCGGTAGTTGTGGCCGTGCAGCCCCTCGCACCGGTGTCCGGCGAACGTGATGAAGTGCGCGGACGCGAACACCAAGTAGTCCTTCGTGACCGAAACGCGGAACTCACCGCGCGCCATCAATGCCTCCACCTGTCCATCCGCCGCCGAGCAGCACGACGAAGATTGCCGCCGCGGTCAGGTCCGCCGACGTCCCCGGGTTGGCGAGGTTGCCGTGCTGGCGCAGTTGTGCGTCCAACTCGGCGACCGCCACCCGTCCGTGCTCCGATCGTACGCCACCAGCGGCCAGCGCGGCACGCGCGCGCCGCGCCACGTCCGCCGCCAGCTCAACCCCGCCCCGCCGCGCGATGTGCGTGTCACCGCGCGAGCTCGCCAGCGTCAGAAACGTCTCCACGACCGAATCGTCCCACGAGAGGCCGGCGCATCGTGCCGCGTGCAGCGCGGGCACCCCGCAGGTAAACGTGATCTCGAACCCGCTGCCATATTCGTAAGCGATGTCGTCGCGCGATGCGGCGAGCTGCATCGCCTGGAGCAGCGTGACCTCGGGTTCCTGCGCCACATCCTGTTCGGCGGCGCGGCCGAGGCCGCCGGGTGAGGCCAGTCGAATCGCCGCATACACCTGCCGGGCATCGTCGATCGTCGTTTCCCGCAGCACCTCGCGAACGGCGTCGCGCAGCGCCGACTGGCGGCCGCGCCCCTCAGCGCCGGCGACCGCGTGAGCTGCTTTCGCGAGCGGCGCCAGGAGCAGCACGATGCCGAGATTCGTGTTCGAGCTGGTCCAGTGCGACGTGGCCTCGACGGCCGCACGAATCGTCGCGCCGAGCGGGCGTTCACCGGCGGATCCGAGCGGCGCTCCAATGGCGGCCGCGCTGGCGAGGAAGTGCTCGTAGCGCGTGTCGCTGAAGTGACGGCCGGGATATACGTTGCCCGGCTTCGGCGCGCTCACTTCGAGCAGGCAGGCGAGCTGCGCTGCGGCCGCGATGTCCACGGTCATGTGCGCAGCGCTCGTGCCGACCGCGCCGTCTCCACCCGTGCCATGAGCTGCTCGACGATCGCACCGGCGACGTCGATCCCCGTTGCCCGCTGCAGCCCTTGCCATCCGGGAATGCCGTTGACCTCGAGCACGTAGATGTCGCCGCCGGATGACGGCAACAGATCGACGCCGGCGTAATCAGCCCCGACCGAGTCCGCCGCGCGGATCGCCAGCGCCGCCCATGCCGCCGGCAGGTCGAAGGCGCACGCCGCCGCGCCGCGGGAGACGTTGGTGCGCCAGTCGCCGTCGAGCGACGTCCGTTCGATCGCGCCGATCACCCGGCCGCCGACGACGAACACCCGCAGGTCCCGGCCGTCATGCTCGACCGCCCGCTGCACGTAGAAGACCGCCCGCGTCTGTTCGAGGGCACGGATGACGCGAAAGGCGACTTCCGGATCGCTCACGCGAACCAGGCCGTGGCCCATCGATCCGAAGATCGGCTTGATGATCACGTCGCCGAGCTCGCGGACGGCGGCCATCGCATCATCGACGCGCTCACAGACGATCGTGTCGGGAGTCGGCAGGCCCGCGTCCTGGAGCAGGGCGGTCGTGTAGAACTTGTCCACGGAGCGCTCGATTGCCCGCGGCGTGTTCACGACGGTGACGCCGCGGTCCTCCAGCCAATGCAGCGCATCGACGCGGTGGATGATTTGTTCGAGCGATCCGTTCGGGATGATGCGCGCCAGCACGGCGTCCACGGCGAGCAGCGGCGTGGCATCGCTGGTGAGGGCCGTGGCGCCGCCAAATCGCGACCGCAACCCTTCGTACGGCAGCACGGTGGCAAGATGGCCGCGCACGGCGAGTGCCCGGCACAGTTCGTCGGTGTGCCACCCGGTGCGGGCACTCAGGATGGCGACCTGCATCAGTGCTCGAGCAGCGACGCGCGCAGCACCTCGGCGTTGACGCGCCCGCCATGGAACGTCCTGCCGGTCGTGGCGCTCGTCAGCCACACCTCGCCGGGGCTGAACAGCATCGAGTCGATCTTGTAGAAGTCGTTGTCGTAGCGCTTGAAGATCTCGTAGAACGGCGTGCCGTAGTCCGACGACGCCGATGCCGGCAGCTTCTCCGCCAGATCCTTCAGCGTCGCATCGTCGGCGTCGATGGTGTAGCGAGCCTGCCCTCCGTACAGCACGCAGTCGTTCGTGCGGCCGATCGCTCGCATGTCGCTCTTCGCCGTCGGCGGCAGCGGCGCCGTGCCCATCGCACTGAGCACCCGATCGATATCGAAGCCGAGCGCCTCCATCTTGTGCAGGCCGGTCTCGAGTACGCGCGCCACGACCTGCACGCCGCCAGCAGTGCACGCCGTCGGCGCGACGGCAAACGTGATCGCGCCGGGCGCGACGCCCGCCTTGTCGGCTACCCACTTGGCGACCGCGTCGGTTGGCAGCGAACGCGTCTCGAGCACGAGCACGCCGAAGGCAGCGTCTTCCCGGTACTGCAGCTTGCCGAACAACTCGCGCTCGACCTGCGCCTTGGCGCGCAGCGGGCCCGAGCCCATCGCGAAGTACCCCTCGGGATTAATCGCCCAGCCCGCGTACTGCGACGCCATGCACGCCACCGCCGGATGATCGGTCCACACCTGTACACCCGGCCACGTGTCGTCTCCGATCGCGAGCGTCGTGTAGTCGACGTGGCCGAGACCGCCCAGGCACAAATGCGCCAGCAGTTGTCCTGCGGCAAAGCCGCCGGGCGCGGCGACGCCGGCGTCGATGACGCGGGCGCCGCCCTCGAGTGTGGTCACCTGCACGCGCCATTCGTCGGCGCGCCTGGCGCACTCATCCGCGAGCGCCCACGCGCGCTCGTTCATCCGCAGGTTCGTCATTCAGGCCAATCTATCAGGAAAAACGCGGCGTCAGGTCGCGCTGGTCGATGCCAACGATCCGCGCCAGCTGGCGGTAGTCGCGATCGCAGTGGACGATCGTCAGGTGATGGCGCGCCGCGCACGCCGCGATCAGGCAGTCAACGCTCGAGCGCACCGTCACGCCGGCGCGGCGGGCGCGCCGATAGAGGTCCACCGCATCGTCGACGACGTCTTCGGTCAGCGGCGACTCGACGCACGGCAGCGCGTACATCGACGAGCGGGCGATCTGGAACGCCCGCTCGTTGTCGAACCCCTGCAGCACCTCCTGAATGACCGGCAGGCAGGTGACGATGTCGTCGAAGTCGCTGCTGATCTGCGCCAGGGTCAGCCGCGGCGATGCCTGGAACACTTCAATCCAGGCGCTGGTGTCAACGAGCAGCACGACGTTTCCGGGCCCGGTACACGCCCGTCGGCCGCTCACGCGCCACTAACGGGTCGCCGCGCATCGCCGACAGGTTGCCGGTCCACAACCCCGAGCCCGCGAGTTGCTCGATGCCGCGCGCTTTGTGCCGCCGTACCATCTCGCGCAACGCCCGCTCGATCGTGCGCGCGTAGGTCCGCTCACCGCTCACGCGCACGGCTTCCTCGAGCAATGTCTCATCTAACACAACATTCGTGCGCTTCATGTGTATAAAGTATCACGCCCGCGCCAGAATCTCGCCTTTTCCCGGTTCGCCGGCATCGCCGCAGTACCGGCGATACGGTCCGCCGATCACGCCGTCGTCGAACGCCAGTTGATGACGCCGGCGCAGATCGTTGAACAGCAGCCGCAGGTAGATCGGGTCGTAGGTGCAGGCGTAGCGATAAGTCGCCGGCACCTCGATACCGCCGACCGCCACTATCGAGCCGCGCTTGTTGCCGCGGCCGGCGTTCGCGCCGGTGCGCCCGAGCACGACGACCGTACCGGCGATGATCGCGTGTGCCGCATGGTCGCCCGCGTCGCCGCCGACGACGATGAGACCGCGCCGCATGCGCTCGCCGGCACGCGCGCCTGCCGACCCGGTGACGATGATTTCGCCGCCGGTCATCCCTTTCGACGCGCCCGGTGCCGCGCCGCCAACGCGATCGCCGGCGTTGCCGCGGAGGACGATGCTGCCGCCGCGCAGGCCGGCAGCAAAGCCGTCGCCGGCGGAGCCTTCGACGATCAACTCGCCGGCCGACATGCCGTGAGCAACACCCTGTGCGCGCCGAAGATCGCCCTCGATCGCGACGCGCAAGGCGCGCTCGCCGCGCACGCTGAAGAAGTCGCCGACCGCCGCCTGCCGCTGTCCGACCCATACCGGCAGCGCGCTGATCTCCGCTTCGCCGAGGGACGACAGCCGGTCGGGCGTCAGCCCGGCCACGTCGATCGTCTCGCGCAGCTCACCGCGGAGCGTCAAGGTGATCGTGTCGCTCATGCGCCCGCCATGATCTGCCGGAGATGGAAGTGATAGGGCCCGAGCTTGCCGCCGTAGTTGCCGGCGCTGATCGCACGGACGCCCGGGCGGCACGCGGCGTCGATGCCGGCACGCATCGCCTGCGCGATCGCGTCCTGCGTCAGGCCGTCGAGAACGATCTCGAGCACCGAGTTCACGCCGCTCGGCAATGCGGTCGCCGTCAGCGGCTGCAGCGTCGGGCAGTAGGCGTCGTTGGTGGACGCAATCATCCCCTTGTAGTTGCGCGCGCCCACCTTGCTGCCGCTGCGGACGATGCCGCCGGGGAAGGGGAGAATCACGCCGGGTATCGGATCGATGGCCTCGACCGCGGTTTCCGCCGCCTCGAGCGCGCGGTCGGCGCTCTCGGCGAGGATCAGGAAGTTGCCGCCGCCGATCCCGCGCTTCTGCATGCCGAACGTCTCCGGCACGAGGAACTCGCCTTCCATGACCGGGATCCGCCAGTAACGCTGCCCGCCGACGATCTTGCTGATCTGATACTTGTCGCCGAACGTGCGCAGCGGCCGGCCCGAAGCGATGCGATCGGCCGCATTCGGCAGCCCGTCGAAGCATGCCGTCGTCGGGCAGGTGAGCACGGTCTGGCCGAGCCGCTCGATCAGCCGCTTCGTCAGGCCGTCGCTGTCCATCGTCAGGAACAGCACCGACATTCCGGGACGGCCGTCGGGGGTTTCGGACTCGGGCAGCTCGCATTCGATCGCCGCCTCGCATTTGCAGGCGATGACCGACGTGGCGAACCCGGTCAGCTTCGTTGCCGCTTCGCGCGCCCACTTCCGCGTGCGGCCGGTGATGATGATGCGCGCCGCGCGCATGCCGAACGCTTCGGCGAACGTGTCTTCGATGAAGACGCCGCGAATCTCCACGTCAGCGGCCTCCGGAGATCGCCGCCGGCGCGTCGCGCAACGCGCCAACCGCGTAGTTGTCGAACGACATGGTGGCGAACCGGTCGAAGAAAGCCCGGACGTCGCGCTCGATGGCGGCGTCGTAGCCCGGCCGCACGTAATGCCGGCGGCCGTGTGGCGCCCGCCGCAGTTGACCTTCCTCGACGACGAGTACGCCCGATTTGACGACGTAGCGCGGCGTGGCGAACATCTGGGCGGCGTCGCTGCCGCTAACGTACACCGTGACGTCGGCATCGGCGCCGGTGCCGAGGTGGCCCTTGTTCGCGAGGCCGAGCAGCCGCGCCGGCGCGGCGCGCGAGATGATCGCGATCTCGCCGAGCGTGTACTCGCGGGCAATCCCGTCTACCAGCGCGCTGCCGGCGAGCATCTTCGGGTTGACACGCTTCAATTGCTCGTCGCGATACGCCCGGTCCATCAGCAGCCGCATCAGTTCCGGGTACGACATGAACGAGCCGCCGTTCGGATGATCGGTGGAGAGCACGACGCGCCAGGGATCGGTCGAGAGCAGGAACAGCTCGAGGCCGACGACCCACTGCAGCGCCGCCACCGCCGCTTTGTCTTTGTAGGTGTACGGCACGATGCCGCACCCGGTCTCCAGCTCCACGTCCACGTTGACCCATTTGCGGCCGCTGCTCTTGTACAGCAGGTACTCGACCGGGCCGTCGGCGGTCAGCGTCATCGCCGGCCCGAACATCACCTGGCCGACGTCACCGCTCACCTCGGGATGGGCGTTGACATACTCGATGAGCTCGCGCGCGCCCGACCGCCAGCTGCCGTCGGGAGTGGCGGCGTAGCTGTGGAACTGCAGGTGAGTGAAGTGCGTGCGCTTGCCGTCGGTCGCCCGCATCGTCTCGAGCGTCGTTGCCACGTTGCCCGCGACGCCGAGATTGTTGCAGTGGATGTGGGCGGCGTGCGGCAGTTGCAGGGCGTTCGCCGCGTCCACGAGCGTCTCGACGATCGCGCGCGGCGTGACGTTGGCGCCGCCGATCGGCGTGTCGAGCGTGGTGCGCTCACGGCTGCCGCGCTTCCACATCTCGATGCCGCCGGGGTTGACGATCTTGATTGCGTACGCGCCGGTCGCGCCAAGCACCCAGGCGGCGTACTCGCGGGCGCGTTCGCGCTCGCCGGCGGCGATCAACCGCAGGAGGTACTCGTCGTTGCCGAGCAGCACGAAGAAACCGCCGTCCACGATCGGCGTGTCGTCGAATTCGGCGTGCGAGCGGCGCGCCATCACCGGCGCCACCGCCGCGTCGAACACCGTGGTGTAACCCAGGCCGGCGTAGCGATAGCCGGTGGTGAACGTGCTCGGCACCGTGCCGCCCGTGCCCGACCGCGGGATCGTGCCGTCAACGAGTGCCGGCGCCGCCGCCGGATCGGCGTCGTGTTCCTCCGGAACCAGCCGGCGCGACAGGTTCACGCTGCTGCTCGCGACGTGACAGTGAATGTCCACGCCGCCCGGCATCACGATCATGCCGCGTGCGTCGATGGTCGTGGCGCCGGCGCCGACTGACTCGACGATCCGATCGCCGTCGATGCAGATGTCGCGGACGTCGCCGTCGAGGCCATTGGCCGGGTCGTAGACCGTGCCACCGGCGATACGGAGCTGCGTCATCTCGTTTTCACCCGTGCCAGCAACTCGCGAACGATGTCAACCGCAGCGGGTGGACCGCTGAGCGACGGTCGCAGCGGCAGCGGCACATCGTCGAGGCGCAGCGCCGTGCCGGCGTCGTGGATCCCGGCGACGCCGGTGTCGATCGCGATCGCCTGGTCGTCCCACTGCGTTTCGGTGGCGCGCGGACCGACGACGATCGTCGGCACTGCCGCGAACGCCTGCCGGACGGCGTCCGGAACGGCGGAGGCCGAGCCGACAATCAGCACCGCATCGACCTCGCCGCGCCCGGCGCGCGCCACCGCGTCGCCGCCGGCGGCGTAACGCGGGTACCCGCGCGCGAAGTCCACAGCCATCGGGTAGCCGGTTTGCGCGGTGAGTACTGCGTCGGCGCCGACGCGGTTGCCGCCGCCGCGAAGGGTGACCACCGCGCCGCGCGTTGGACTGTTCAATGCGTGGCCGAGCGCCAGCAATGCCTCGGCGCGATCCGGATCGCGCGGCCCATCGGGTTCGCCGTCGGCGACCACCACGACGTAACGGCCGCGCACGAGCGCCGATGTCAGCTTGCGCGCGGCGAGCTGGTAGGCAGGGCCCGCGGGTTCGAGCGCAATGTCGTCGGCCGCGCCATCACGGATCGGGCCGAGCGTCTCGGTCGTCGGGTCCGGCTTGTAACGTAGGACCGCGGCGGTCAACGCCGTGAGCACAGCGATGTCGTCCTCCGCCGCGATCGAGATACGCCGATCGGCATCCGCGGGGCCGCGGACGTCGCCGACGTCTACGGCGACGACCGTCCGCGAGCGTCGTCCGTCCGGCGCGTACAGGCCAGCCGGCTCCGGGGCATAGCGCGACCAGAAGCGCGGGTAGCGAACCGCCGGATCGACGCCCCAGAACAGCAGTACGTCGGCGCGGTTCTTCACCTCGCCGAGTGTGGCGCCGGCGCGCCCGCGCGCCTGCGACGCGAGGATTGAGCCTGCGGCCGTCGCCGAGGTGACCGAATCGAGCATGGCGTGGAGCGTATCGGCCAGCGCCACCACCTCGCGCTGCGCTTCGCAGCTCACGTCGGGGGCGAGATACACGACCGGGCGCGCCGCCCTGGCAAGCAACGCTGCCGCGGCCCCGATCGCGTCGCTTACCGCGGCGTCACGACCATCGACTCGCGCCGATGACGGCACACGCCCGTCGCCGAACCAGGCGAGGCCAAGCTCGCACGCACGCCGTGCTTCGGCGATCCGATCGTCGCGGACCAGGATCTCGATGTCGTCGCAGGTGCAGCCGCAGCCGAGGCAGGTGGCGGCGGTGATCAGACGGTCACTCATGGGCGAGACGTGTCTCGACGCGCCCGAGCACGCCGAAATCCATCGCCACGCGATCGCCCGGGGCGATGTCGAGCGGCACGAGACAGGTACCCGTCGTGACGATTTCGCCGGCGCGCAGCGTGAGGCCGAGGCCGGACAGCTCGTTGGCCAGCCAGGCGAGCGCGACCCGCGGATCGCCCAGCACGTTGGCACCCGTGCCGGTACGGCTCGGACCGTCGTTCACCCGTCCGGTCACCGCGTGCGACGCCAGATCGAGCGATCGCCAGATGTCCGGCGCCGCGTCGCCGAGCACGAAGTAATGCGCGCATGCATTGTCCGCAATCAGCTGCGCGGCGCCGACGATCGTGAAGTCATCGTACCGTGAATCGGGGATCTCGATGGCCGGGTGAAGCGTGTGGACGGCATCGAGCACCGCGTCCACGGTGTAGAGTTCCTGCCGCGGCGGCAGATCGCGGCCGATCCTGAACGCGAACTCCGCTTCGGCGACGCGCATGTGATTCGCGCCGAACGGAACGGCATCGCCGCTGGGCACGACGCGCTCGCGGAGCAGCCGGCCGGCGAGCGGACCATCGACACCGATGTGCCGCTGCCCGGCTGTACTCGTGGCGGCGATCTTCCATCCGTAGAGCGGTGACCCGCTGCGGCGATCGAGCTCCGCCTGGATCGCGTAGCCGTCCGCGCGCGTCGCCGGCCGGAGCTCCGGCGGGAGCTGGTCGAGGCGACGGCCGTCCGCCCAATGGCCCCATAGCAAATCCGACGCGGCGCGTATCTGATCGGGGTTCATGCGGCCTCTCGCTGCCACCGCTCGACGTCGGCATAAATGCGTGCCGCACGCCCGGCGAGCATCATGCGGCACGTCGCGACCGAATCGGCATCGGCGAACACGGTACAAATCGGCTGGCCGCGATCGATGCGCTCGCGGCTATGCGGGATGTCGCGGACGTCGGGATCATCGAGCCACGCGCGCGTGTCGCCGACCACCGCCGGCGTCCGAGCGTAGACGATGGCCTTGCCGGCGACGCGGTTCGGCGTGGCACCCACGGCAGGCAGAATGCCGCCGGTGCATGCGGCGGCGTGGGCGGCGAACATCGATTCGCCGGTCAGCCGCTCGACAAGCTCCATCGACGAGGACCATCTCGGGTTGATTTCGATCGGCAGGGCCTCGGCGGCGCGCGCGATGAAGTCAACGCCGTTCAGGCCGGCAAGCTGGAATTCGCCGGCGACCGCCGCCGCCACCAGCGTCGCGCTGCGCAGCACGTCGGCAGTGCCGAAGAGCAGCGGCGCAGGACCCATGATGCTGCCGCAGTAGCGATACCCGGACGCGCCGAACGCAGTGTCGCCGGCGATCTGCAGTGAGATGCCCAGCGGGACCATGCGCCCGGCGGCAGCGACGAAGACAATCGACCCCGGCACGCCGTCGATCCGCTCCTGAAGATAGCTGGCGCGCGTCACGCGCATCCCCGATTCCCACGGTCGTACGCCGTGGCCGCCGCCGGAGCGCCGCGGTTTCAGCAGCCACGGGGTTGAAGACTCGGGCGTGCGAGCACAGCGGGGAACCGCGACCCCGCGCGCGCTCAGCGCCGCCGCGACGGCGAACGGATCGCGAACCGCGCGAATCACCTGCGGCGGATTGCCCCACAGCGCGCGTCCGCGAGCCAGCGAGGCGATCGCCGCCGGATGGTTTTCAAAACTGGAGAGATACGCTGCCGCGTCAACGACGAGCGTCCGCGACAATCGCGCCGCCGTCGCCGGCGTGAACGGCACGCCGAAATCGCGCCGCGTGGACAGCGCACGCACGGTCGGATGCTGGTCGCGATCGCCGTACGCATCGAGCGCCGTCACCGCGAATCCGGCACGCGCCGCCGAGTCCGCTGCCGCCCGCGTCGAGGCGCCGGCGAGGAGAACGCGCGGTTGCGGAACGGCGGCCTTCATCACAACGCCAGCTTCAACCGCGCACGGGCGGCGGCGGAGTCGATGACGTAGAGATGGTCGAGCACCGTGCCGCTCGCCTGGCGCAGCTGCAGCGTGTCCACCAGCACGCGCGCCGGTCCACCAGCGAGGCCGTCGGCGATGATCGCCGCACCCTGCGCCGCCTGCTTGGCGGCGCGAGCGAAGCCGGTGATCACCTCGATGGACGTGTCCACGACGCGGGCAATGCGCTGCGCGAGCTCGTCACGGAGCGCCGGTGTGCGCGCGATGCGCCCGGACAGGATCACCTCGTTGACGCGGGGCGCCGAGACGCTGAGCGTGGCGACCGCTTTGAGGATGCTCTCGACGTAGGCCTCCCACGCGATGCGCGCCTGTGGATCGTTCGAGGCGGCAATCGCTTCCGGGTCGGCAGTCGGCAGGCGCGCGATCGTCGCGACGCCGCCGTGGAACACCACGTCTTTGCCGATGGTGGTGGCGAGGAACGCCACCTCGCCATCGAGCGCGCCGGCGCCGCGCAGCCCGAGCGGTCCCGACGAGCCGCCGAGACCATCGACGATCCGTCCGCCGTCCACCGCCAGCGCCGCACTGAACGCGCCGCCGAGCTCGAGCAGGATGAACGACGTGTCGCGAGGAGCGCAGCGCCGCCGCGCCGCCTGCTCGAAGATGGCCAGCGCCGCGGCGCTCACCTTGTCCGCGGTGCCCATGTCAACGCGATTCACCTTGCGATGCGCCGGCACGGTCGGCAGATGGATCACGCCGGGCGTGAACACGACCGGCAGCGGCGATGCCGCGAGCGCGCGGGCGAGCGCGCGGATGCCGCCGATGCCGCCCGATTCGCCGGCAGCGGCAAGGAACGCCAGCCGCAGATCGTCCTCCGACGCGTCGCGCGCGCGCATCACCGGCAGGCCGTACCCGGACGGCCCGGCGATCAGGTCAACCGGTCCCGCCGCCTCGAGCCGCGCCACGAATGCCGCCGGGTCCGCGAGCGCCTCGGCGGTCGGCAGCGACACGTCGAGAAACGTGCGGCCATCGTCCAGGCCGCACAGGTCGATGCTGACAGTGCCTGGGTCAATGCCGATGACGCGCACCGATTTACTTTCGCAGCTCCTGCGCGACCTCGGCGATCGTTTCGGCGTCGAGGACCAGATCGTTGCGCTCGAACAGCCGCGCGATACACGTCTTGTGGATCTTCATCTTCAATCCACCGACGCCGAGCGCGCCGAATGCCGTCACGCCTTCGCGGTCCACGCCGTCGTCCATGACCTCGATGCCTTCGATGCCGAGCGGCGGCACGGCGTTGAGGTCCGCCGCGGCGCGCAGCCCCTGGCGCCCGGCCCATGCGGCTTTCGGAACGAGACAAACGCCGGCGGGCCCGCAGTTGAGGAGCAGCTCCGCGCCGTCGAGCGCCGCCGCGGCCTGCGAGCTGTCCTTCATCGTGACCTCGCGGATGCGGCCGCCGAACCGCTTCTGCAGCCCGTCGACGAGCGCGGCATCCGACTCGCTGCGCGACGTGAACACGACGTCGGCGCCCGCCGCCGCCAGCAGGCCCGCGGCGCGGCGGCCGACCGGACCGGTTCCCGCGGTGATCACGGCGCGATGGCCCGTCACGTCGCCGAACGCCTGCTGCAGCTTGGCAACCGCGGCAACCGCCGTCGTATTCGAGCCGTTCGAGTCGAGCATCACCGAGACGCGCATCGGCCCGAAGAACGTCTTCTTCACCGCGGCGAGCAGCCGCTCGCCGGCGTTCATGTCGCTGCCGCCGATGAAGATCGCGGTGTTCTTCAGATCCTTGGGGCCGCGCGTGAAGATGCAGCCGTGGACGAGGTCGCGGACGTCACGCTCGGTGACGCCGCCGTAACTCATGATCGCGTCGGCGCCGCCGTCGTAGGCGACGACCTGGTCGAAGACGCTGGGATGGGGTGAGCTGTCGAGCTGAAGGAGAAGTTTTCGCACGTCGGTTATCAACGGTACAACGAAAGGGCCGCCCGGAGGCGGCCCCTGCGCGCGTTGCTGGCTCGACTAGACGCCGACGCCGAGCTGCTTTTCGGCGTTGCTGGCGAACGGGTGCTTCGCCGTCTTCGACTGCGCGAGCACTTCCTGCACGCTCGGCTTGTTCTGCATCGCGCGCTGGATTGCTTCCTTGGTCGCGCGGTAGTTGAAATCGAAGATCTTCTGATCGTCCTTGGCTTCCCAGTGGATGAACACGCCGACCATCACCACGTAGTCGTCGGCCTTGTCCTGCGGGATGATGCCCGCGGACACCGAATCGACGACCGCGCGCGCGACCGCCGCCTGCGCCGGGCCGAACATCTGGACCGCCTGTCCGGCGCCCTTGATGGTCACCTTGTTGAACATCAGCGTGTCCGGCTTGCACGGCAGGTTCGGCGAGACGACCGCGAGCAGAGTGGTGAACCCGTCCTTGTTGTTCGTGAGCGCGTTGCAGAACGCCGCGCCCGCCGGGCCCGACTTCGACCCGATGACCAGGTCGATGTGCGCCACTTCGTTGCCGTCGCCAATCAGCGACTCGCCGACAAAGAAATCCGCTGCCATTCCAGAACTCCTGTCTTCTAAGGGGGTGGATGGAACTGAAGTAGTTGAACCTCGGGATCCTATCCCACTTTTGCCTTGGCGGATCCCTTGCGCGCCGCCGGGCGGCGCGCCGTGCCCGTCTTCGCCGCCGCCTTCGTCTTGTGGGCGTCGAAGAAGTCGAATTCCTGCTTCATGATCTCGGGGAGCGCCCAGGCGTCAACGTGCATGCCATTCTCGACCGGCAGCCACTCGACCGGCACGCCCTTCGCCTTGGCGTGATCGACCATCAGCTTGCTGGCTTCGAACTGCATCGTCGTGTCCTTGTCGCCGTGAACGACGAGCACCGGCAGGTTGCGCAGCTTCTCATACGGGAAGTCGGCGTCGTCGATCGGCCCGGCGCTCATGGAGATCGCCGTCCAGAGCTGCGGATACTTGGCGCCGATGTTCCACACGGCGGTGCCGCCGGAGGAGTTGCCCATCAGGTACACGCGGTTCGGATCCACGTTGTACTCCTTCATCATCAGCTCGCGAACGTTCAGCACGTCCTGTTCGGCGCGTTTGAAATCCTCCGCGGTCGCCGGAGGCGCCGCCGGGCCGCGTGCGCGACCGCCTCCGGCGCCAGGTGCGCCGCCGGCGCGCGGTGCGCCCTCGCCTGCGGCGCGCGGCGGCCGCGGGACGGTCATCGCCTTGTAGGGCACGTTCCATCCGCTCGGCCCGTCACCCGTCGGGACGCCGGTGGCGTTGGCGTGATAGCCGGTCACGGCGGCGACGATGTAGCCCCGCTCTTCGGCGGTCTTGGCGAGCGTCGGGTCGTTCATCGGGCGCTGGAACGGCGCCGTCGCCGGCTGGTTCGCGCCGTGGGTGAGGATCACGAGCGGCAGCTTCGTCGTCTTCGTCCACTTCTTCGGCACGTAGATGTGATACGGGATTTTTTCGTCCGTGCCGGGAAAGACGTACGACTTGTCCTGCTCGCCGGTTGCCTGATAGTTCGGGCTGGCGGGATCCGGCTGCGGCGCCGGCGTCTGGGCCGCCACCACCGAGGCCGCGCACAGCATCAGCGCCGCCGCCATCAACTTACGCATAAGGTCCTTTCTCCTTCGCATAGAATCGCGACCGCACATGGTATCAGCAACCACCCCCAACCGCTGGCGCATACCGGTCGGCGCCGTGCTCGTGCACATATGCATCGGCTCGGTCTATGCGTGGAGCACGTTCAACCGGCCGATCCAACAGTTGCTGCCCCAACAGCCCTGGTGGTTCAGCCCGCCGTACACGACCTTCACCACCGCGCTGGCCCTGCTCGGGCTGAGCGCGGCATTTGGCGGACCCTGGGTCGAGCGGCGCGGGCCGCGGGTGGCGGCCACGGCCGCCGCGCTGTTCTTCGGCGCCGGCCTGGTCATCGGCGGCATCGGGCTGGCGCTTCGTCAGGCGGCGCTGGTGTTCCTGGGGATGGGGATCGTCGGCGGGATCGGCTGCGGGCTCGGCTACATCGCGCCGGTCAGCACGCTGGTGAAGTGGTTTCCCGATCGACGCGGCATGGCGACGGGGATGGCGATCATGGGGTTCGGCGGCGGCGCGTTCGTCGCCGGCTACCTGAACGTCTTCTTCATGGATCGGCTCGGCGTGCCGACGGCGGTGATGGTGCTCGGCGCGATCTATCTCGTCGTCATGCTGCTGGGATCGCGCCTGTTGCAGCCGCCGCCGCCGGGATGGCGCCCGGCAGGATGGTCCGGCCCGAAAACCGGCGTGCTCGTCGCCGAGCGGAGCGTGTCGCGTGACGCCGCGCTGAAGACGACGCAGTTCTATCTGCTGTGGGCGATCCTCTTCATCAACGTGACGGCGGGCATCGGGATCCTCGCGCAGGCGTCGCCGATGATGCAGGACATGTTCAACCGGACCCCGCTGCAGGCGGCCGCCGTGGTGTCGCTCATCAGCCTGTTCAACGCCGGCGGGCGCTTCTTCTGGGCGTCGGCGTCCGACTACATCGGCCGCCGCAACACCTATACGACGTTCTTCGTCGTGCAGGTCGCGCTGTTCCTGTTGATTCCGCGGCTGGCCGCCAGCGCGTCGTGGGTGCCGTTCGAGATCTGCCTGTTCATCGTCTTCACGATGTACGGCGGCGGCTTCGCGACGATCCCGGCCTTCCTTGCCGACATCTTCGGCCCGGAGAACGTCGGCGCGATCCATGGCGCCGTGCTGACCGCCTGGAGCGCGGCGGCGATCGTCGGCCCGATGATCATCACGGAGCTGTCGAACCGCGCGAAAGCGGCGCTGCCGCCGGGTGGCGATCGCGTGCACATCTACGACACGCCGCTCGAGGTGCTGGCGGTGCTGCTCGCCGTCGGCTTCGTGCTGACGCTGCTCGTCCGGCCGCTGAAGACACGCGTCGTTGGGCAGGTGCCGGACGCGAGGGCTGTCTCGGGAATCAGGTGACGCGCGCAGCGGCGGCGGGGCGGCAGCGGGCGCTTGACATGAATATGCACATAGGTGCAAATTACGCGCATGCCGCTGCGGGGCTCATTCATCGGTGCCGTCGTGATCGCCGTCGCGACTGGCACGCTCGCCGCCCAGGACCACGCACCGTCGCTTCGATCGTTCGAGGTCGCGTCGATCAAGCCGAATAAGTCAGGCGACGCCGGCGTCAGCGTCGAGACCGCGCCCGGCGGCCGCTTCACCGCCACCAACATCTCGCTGCGCTCGCTGCTGCGCCTCGCCTACGGGCTCGGCGACGAGCAGATCGCCGGCGGGCCATCGTGGATGAACCGCGACGGGTTCGACGTGCGTGCGGTCGCGGCGACGGAGCTGCCGCCGATGACCGGGCCCTTCGGCGCCGGCGGCGCGCTGCCCGAACTGCTGAAATCGTTGCTTGCCGATCGCTTCGGGTTGACGGCGCATCCCGAGACGCGCGAGGCGGACATCTATCTCCTCGTCGTGGCGCGCGAGGACGCGCGGCTCGGGGACGCGTTGCAGCGATCGGCCATCGACTGCGCCGCCCTGTTCGCGCAGCGGCGGCCCGATGCCCCGAGTCCCTCGTGCGGCATGCGGATCGCGCCGGGAACCATCAGGCTCGCCGGCGTCCCGATCGCCCAGCTCGCCTCCGCGCTATCCGCGATCGTCCGAAGACCGGTGGTCGATCGCACCGGCCTCGCCGGCACCTACGACCTCGAACTGCACTGGCAGATGCCGCCGCCGCCATCGGCGAACGCACCGCCCGCGGCGGCGCCCGACGGACCAACGCTCGCGACGGCCCTGCAGGACGCCGCCGGCCTCCGCCTGGAGAAAACGCGCGCTCCGCAGCAGGTGCTCGTCGTCGACGCCGTCCACCAGCCGTCGCCCGACTGACGGAACGTCCCGAACGATCCGAACGCCCGAACGTCCCGAACGTCCCGAACGCTCCGAACGCTCCGAACGCCCCGAACGATCCGAACGATCCGAACGATCCGAACGATCTATTTCTTGATCGCCCCCGTCAGCCCCTCGGGCGAGCACTTGAACGGCTCGATCTTCAGGTCCGACGCCGCGTACTCCAGCGTGCCGTGCGGAAACGGTTTGGTGAAGTACTCGGGATCGTTGACGTCGAACTCAACGACGAGCCGCTGGCGCGCGGCGTCGAGATGGATCCGCTCGACCGTCGTCAGCGCCGCCGAGTGCAGCAGTCCGCGCGTCGGCTGGCCCGGCTCCTCGACGTACTGGTTGAGCACGCCCTTCGGATAGTTCGCGGTCTCGACGACCAGCGTATCGCCGTCCCAGTGGCCAATCGAATGCCCGAGTGACGTTCGCGGCCCCTCGGTGGGATGCGTCTTCATGTTCATGTGGACCACCCGGCGCACGTCCATCCATTCGTGGTGCAGCACGACGTCCTGACCGTTGCGCACGATCTCGAGCGGCGTGCCCGGCGCGCCCCACACGCGGCGGATGGCAACCGGATCGCAGCGGAACACCGGATCGTCCTTGAACGGATCGTAGGCGGCGACCGCCTTCTCACCGGCCGGTGTCATCGCGTGGATCATCGGCTGCGGTCCGGCGGTCTGCCGCCCGGGAATCGGCGCCAGCAACCAGGTGCCGAAGATGTCGTTGCGCCGCGCGACCGCGCGCGGCTCGGGCGCGCCCGAACCCGTTGGCCCGTTGACGTTGAGCACCGCACCGTCGCCGATCTGCACGGTGTTGAAGAAGCACATGTACTCGCTGTGGCGCGACAGCGACCCGGTGACGTGCACCTTCGCGCCCGCCTTGAGCATCTGCGGCGTGATGCCGTTGCGCGACAGCTGGGTGACGCCGTGCGACTCGCACACGTACTCGCGCGTGCGGCCGTTTTCGTCCACGGCGTCGATGTGCAGGTAGCTGTGAGGATTGCGCCCCTCGAACTCCTTGATGGTGCCGGAGATGCTGACCGGTTTGCTGGCGTCGAAGTGCGGCGCGAAGCTGTGGTGGGCCAGGGCCGGGGCCGCGACCAGCATTGCGGCGACGAACAGCGCAGAACGCATCGCTCCTCCTTATCGGTCTTCGTTCACCGGCTCGATCCGCAGCACCGTCCCGTCGGCCCTCGTGCCGCCAGACGCCTGTTCGGTGGCGACGTAGAAATTGCCGTCGGGGCCGATCTGCACGTCGCGGACGCGCACGTTCAGCGCCGCCAGCAGCGGCTCGCGGCGTTCCGCCTGCGACGGCTGGTTGAACGCCACGCGCATCAGCGCCTTGCCGTTCAACGCGCCGACGAACATGCTGCCCTTCCAGCCTTTGAAGCGATCGCCGTCGTAGAAGAGCAGGCTCGACGGGCTGATCGACGGCACCCAGAACATCCGCGGATTGTCCATCCCCTCGCGGAACCACGGCTGGTCGGAGACGAGCGAGCCGGTGTAGTTGCGTCCCATCGACACCAGCGGCCAGCCATAGTTGTGTCCCGGCAGCAGCACGTTCACTTCATCGCCGCCCATCGGCCCAATCTCCGCCTCCCAGATATGACCGTCGGCAGGATTCATCCGCAGCCCGTAGCCGTTGCGATGGCCATACGTGTAGATCTCCGGCTTGGCGCCGGCGCGGTTCACGAACGGATTGTCCGGCGGCACCGACCCATCGTCGCGCAGGCGGAGCACTTTGCCGACGTGGTTGTCGAGCGCCTGCGCCTTCAGCCGGAGGCTGTTGTCCTCGCTGCCGTTGCAGCAGATGCGATCGCGATCGCCGACCGTCACCAGGAGCGTGGCATCGGGTGCGAAGTAGATCCGGCCGGCAAGGTTGCCGCCGGTCTCCCAGGCGTCGGCGACGAAAATCTCGCGGACGTTGGCCAGCGCGGTGCCGTCGAATTCGCCGCGGGCGATGGCGAGCGTGACGCCTTTGTCGCCGTATTTCGGATACGACAGGTAGACGAGGTGATTCTGCGCATACCGCGGATGGACGGCGGCGAAGTGGAGGCCGTCGTTCGACGTCGGCGGCATGCCGGAGGCGCGCCACACCGGGTCGGGCCGCAACATGCCGTCGCGAATCATCCGCAGCCGCCCCGGCTGCTCGGTGACGAGGATCGTCTGCGCGTCGGGAAACGCCAGGCTCCACGGATGCACCAGCCCGGTGGCGATCGCCGTCACGCGGATCTTCTGGCCCGTTTGCGTATCGAGTGTCACCGCCCCGCCGGTGGTCGCCAGCGCGGGATGGATCGGCGGCGGTGGCGCCGGACCCTGCGCGGCGAGCGCGGCAGCGAACACGAAGGCGAGGGCCGCGGCGGCCCAGGCGGCGGAGCGCAACGTCATGACAGCCTCGCGGAAAGGGAAGTGAACGGGGCGGATGGTAACCCAGACGCACGCGGTTCGTCGCCGCGGTTTTCGTCTTTCGTCACGGCGAACCGCCGTGGTGCCGCCACTCGCGGCGAATCGCGTAATTTCCGCGTGTTCCGGCGACAACGGCAGCCGGCGGGAGATTTGCTACGATCCGCCAGTTCCAGGGACAGGAGCGAGCATGATCGGGAGGTCGTCGTTCAGGGCCGTCATCGTGACGGCGGCGCTGTCGTGCGCGGCAGCTGCATCAGCGCAGGATGCCAGAGCCGTCGTCGAGCAGGCGTCGAAGGCGATGGGGGTGGCAGGGCTCGACTCGATCACCGTCATGGGCGGCGGCGGCCAGGGGAACTTCGGCCAGAGCCGCACCATCACGTTCGGCATCGCGTCCACGCTCTACGGCAACTACGCGCGCACCTACGACTTTACGACCGGCACCGCGCATTTCACTGCCGACACCACGCCGCCGACGCCGCGCGGCGGAACGCCGCCACCGCGCGGCAAGCTCGATCAGTTCGTCCGGGCCGATGCGCCCTGGTCGCAGCAGTTGCAGATCTGGGTCACGCCGTGGGGGTTCCTCCGCGGCGCTGCGGCCAACCCTGCATCCGTCAAGAACCAGAAGATCGACGGCACCGCCTACAAAGTGGTGACCTGGCAGACGCCCCAGAAGGCGCCCTCCGGGCTGCCGTACAAAGTCATCGGCTACATCAACGCCGACAACAACCTGGTGGACAAGGTCGAGACCTGGGTTGACCATCCGGTGGTCGGCGACGAGCACCTCGAGTTCTTCTACACGAACTACCGCAACTTCGGCGGCGTCATGGCGCCGCTGCGCCTCGAGCAGAAGACGATCGGTATGCAGACGTGGGTGGCCACCATCTCCACGGTGCAGGGCAACCCGCCATCGCTCGCGCAACTGCTCGGCACGCCGCCGCCGGCGCCGGTCACGCCGCCGCTGCCGCCCGCCGCGTCGGAGAAGCTGGCCGACGGCGTCTATCGCATTACCGGCGGCTACGTCTCCATGGCCGTTGAATTCAAGGACTACGTCGTCGTGCTCGAAGGGGGCCAGAGCGAGGCCCGCGGTCTCGCCGTCATCGCCGAGACGAAACGCCTGTTCCCGGCGAAGAAGATCAAGTACGTGGTCGTCACGCACCCGCACTTCGATCACGTGAGCGGCCTGGCGCCGTTCATGGCCGAGGGCATCACGGTACTCTGCGACGACAACACGAAGTACTTCATCGAAGCGGCATTCGGCACGCCGCGGACGCTCGTCGGCGATACGCTCGCGAAGTCGAAGAAGAAGCCGAAGGTCGAGGGCGTCGTCGAGAAGATGGTGCTCGACGACGGCACGCAGCGGCTGGAGCTCCACCATGTGGACGGTCTCCAGCACAGCGACTCGATGCTGCTCGGGTACCTGCCGAAGCCGAAGATTCTGTTCACCGCCGACTTCCGGCCGGCGACGGATCAACCCGACCCCTCGCTCGTCACGCTGCGCGAGAACCTGGACCGCCTGCATCTCGACGTCGATCGCGTGGTCATGGTCCATGCCCCGAATCCCGACCGCCCGACGACGATGGCCGAGTTCCTGCGGCCGGCGAAAGGAACGAACTGATGCGCCTCAAGTGGATCGGCCCGCTGATGGTCCTCTCCACGATGGCGCTGCTGCGCGCACCGGCGGCGGCTCATCACTCCTTCTCGGCGTACTACCTCGAGGCCGACACGCTGGAGATCGACGGCGAGGTGGTGGAGTTCCAGTACAAGAACCCGCACACGTGGGTCGCCGTGCAGGGACAGGATCCGTTCGGGCGCCAGGCGATCTACAACGCCGAGTGGGGCAGCGTGTCGGCGCTGGAGCGGCAGGGCGTGCTGAAGAACACGCTGCAGGTCGGCGATCGCGTGACGATCTGGGTCTCGCCGAACCGCAACCCCGGTGACAACCGCGTTCGCCTCAAGAAGATTCGTCTGCCCAACGGCCGGACGCTGGGTGGGCAGGCGCGGCTGGACAACGAACCGAGGTGAGCTCGCGAAACAGTTCCTCGTTCCGGGTTCCAGGTTCCACGTTCGTGTTCGGGGTTCCGGTTCTCGGTTCGGCGTTCGGGGTTCACGGTTCTTTGTTCCGTGGCGCCGTTGCAGGGCTGTGACGTACGCTACGAACTCAGGCGAGTTGCCCCTGAACGAAGAACCTCGAACCGTCACCTCCGAACCGTGAACCCGAACGTCGAACACGAACCCGGAACCCGGCACCCGGAACGAGGAACCGCCATCGTTACCACGCTGTTTCTCGATGCCGGCGGCGTCCTCGTCCATCCGAATTGGGACCGCGTCGCCGGCCTGCTCGGCCGGCGCGGCCTGACCGCCGATCCCGACGCCCTCCGGCGCGCCGACCCGCATGCCCGTTTCGCCATCGACACGCCGCGCGTCGCCAACACGACGGATGCGGAGCGCGGCGGCGAGTTCTTCGAGCGCGTGCTCGATGCGGCGGGCGTGCCGCGCGGCGCCGCGCGCGAGGCGGCGCTCGCCGACGTCTACGCCTACCACATGGAGCACAACCTCTGGGAGACCGTGCCGCCGGACGTGATCCCGGCGCTGCAGCGGTTCCGCGACGCCGGCCTGACGCTGGCGGTCGCGTCGAACGCCAACGGCGTCCTGCATCGCTGCCTCGAGCGCAACGGCCTCACTCGCTACTTCGACGTGGTGTGCGATTCGGCGATCGAAGGCGTCGAGAAGCCGGAGCGCCGGTTCTTCGAGCTGCTCCTCGATCGTGCCGGCAGCCGTCCCGAGACGACCGTCCACGTCGGCGATCTCTACTACGTTGACGTGCTGGGGGCGCGCAACACCGGTATTCGCCCCGTGCTGCTGGACCCGAACGGGCTGTACCGCGATGTGGATGTCGAGCGGGTCGTGCGGCTGGGTGACGTGCTGGACGTCGTGACCCGGTAAATCAGGTTGCGGGTAATCACGGTGGGGCGAGCCTTGTCAGGCTCGCCGCGCGAACCCGACAGGGTTCGCGCCACGCCCATCTGCCAAGCGCGCTAGATCACGGCGTCGCTGCGGCGGCGGGCCGCCAGCGACGCGACCACCCTCGCCAGGTCCTGCGGCAGGCACGGCTTGGTGATCACCGCGTCGAACCCTTCGCCGATCATCGCCGCCCGCTCGTTGTGCATCGCATGGGCGGTGAGCGCGACGATCGGGACGCCGGTGAACGACGCGTCCGTCTTGAGCGCACGCATGACTTCGGTCCCGGTCATGCGCGGCATGCGGACGTCGAGGAGCACGATGTCGGGCCGCACCTCGCGCGCCTGATTGAGGGCTTCGACGCCGTCGGCGGCGAGCACGACGGCGTACCCCTGAAACTGCAGATATTCGCCGAACAGGTCGCGCGTGTCCTCGTAGTCGTCGGCCAGGAGCACGGTGACCTGCGCCGGATCGATCAGCACGGCGGGTGCCTGTTCGAGCGGCGTTTCCACGTGGACCGCATCGTGACAGGCGCTGACGCGCGCGAGGGCATCGGCCGGCAGGCCATGGTCGTACCCGCAGAGGATCTGGACGCCCAGATCGTGCGCGAACTCGTTGCCCATCTGCTCGAGCGCCAGCGCCGCATCGACGAGACCGGATGCGGCGAGCGTGGCCACCATTTCCCCGTACGCCCGCTTGGGACGGGCCGATCGCGCCAGGAACGGCTGCACGGCGCGGGCGACACGCTCGGGATCGATCTGCCCGTCAACCAGGATGTCGGCGAGCATGGCGTCGGCGTCCAGGAACATCAGCCGCTCGGCGGCGCGCGCGCCGTCGAACGGCACGGTCATCGTGCGCAGCGCCTGCCCGACCGCCGCCCACCGATCGGCGCTGGCGATGACGAGCACGTCCTCGTCGTGGTCGAGCCCTTCGCGGACGAACGCGGCGACGCGTCCGGTGCCGTAGTCGCTGGTGCGACAGAGTTGCGCGACATGCGAGGCAGAGCGGCCGGCGTCCACAGTCACGCCCGGTATTATTACGGTGCCTCTGACAATGACCCAGTCTTTTTCTCGACGGCCTCCCGGCAGCTCGACCGTGGGCACACCAACTTCTCCTCGACGCCGCACGCGCCAGGCGGCGCCGCGACCGGCCACGCTGGGCGTGAAGGCGAAGTTCTGGCTCACGCTCGGCCCACGCACGTTGTTCGGCGACGGCAAAGCCGATCTGCTCGAAGCGGTCGATCGCCTCGGCTCGCTGCGCAGTGCGGCGCAGAGCATGGGCATGTCGTACCGCCACGCCTGGGGGCTGCTGCGAGAGCTCGATGGCGCTGCGGGATTTGCGTTCCTCGAGCACAGCGGCAGCGGCCCGCGCACGAACCTGCGGTTGACGGTGGACGGGCGGCGATTCGTGGACGCCTACCGGCAGTTCCGCGCGCCGCTGGCATCGCTCGTCGAAGCGCGATTCCATCGCGTATTCAAGTAGCGGCCGGGCCGCGAGAGCTCGGCCGGGTGCGCGCTGGAGTGGACGCGCGCTGTCCGGCACCGAGGACGCCGCCGGCGATGAGCGGCGCCGCATGCTGGAGAATCCTGAGAAATTCCGCACAGTCGGCGGTGGCACGCCGCATGTTCATGGTCCCGGTGAGCGCGTCGCTCAGGAGGTCACCATGGTTGCCACACGTTGGGGTTCACTCGTCGCTGCATTGGTCCTCGTCGCGTCAGCATCGACCGCGATCGCCAAGGACCGGAACGATGACGATCGCTGGCGCGGGCCGTCTGTTTACCGGTCCGACGACCGTCGCGACCGCGACATCTATCGGGACGGCCGCGGCTCGAACATCGCGTTCAGCAACGGCTACGACGACGGGTACGAGAAGGGGCTCGATGATGGCCGGGATCGCCGGTCGTTCGATCCGACGCGCCACAAGTGGTATCGCTCCGGCGATCGTCACTACGACTCGCGGCTCGGCCCGCGGTCGGTATACGAGAACACCTACCGCGACGGGTTCCGCCGCGGGTATGACGCCGGCTACCGCGACGGCGACCGCCGCGGCACGCGACGGATCTGGCCGTTCTAATTCCGCACCTGATTACCACGGAGGCCGCCTTCGGCGGCGCACACGAAGGGCACGAAGCAATTTCTTTCAAAAAAGAACTTCGTGCCCTTCGTGCCTGTCGTGAGCGACCTTCGTGGTGAGCCGTGGTTCAACGCCGGTTAATGCGCGACCGCCGCGGAAATTGCCGTCCGATCCCATCCCCCGCCAATCGCTTCGATCAACAGCACGCTGGCGATCAGCCGGCGCTGCAGCAGGTTCACCGCGGTGCGCTGATTGGCCAGCGCCGCGCTCTGCGCGGTGACGACTTCCAGGTAGCTGGCCACGCCGCCGCGGTAGCGGTTGTTCGCCAGCGTCACCGACTGTTCGGCCGCGGCGACCGCCCGATCCTGCACGCGGCTTTCCTCGTCGAGAACGCGCAGCGCGGCGAGCTGATCTTCGACTTCCCGGAAGGCGCCGAGCACCGACTCGCGATAATTGGCCGTCGCCTCGGCGTACTGGGCGCGCGCCTGCGCCACCTCCGCCCGCCGCCGTCCGGCGTCGAACACGTTGATCGCGGCCGCTGGTGCGACCGACCAGAAGCTGCTGGCGGCGGCCAGCCAGCTGCCGAATGACGACGCCTCGAAACCGATCGCGCCGGACAGCGTGACGATCGGGTAGAGCGCCGCTGTGGTCACGCCGACTTCCGCGCTGGCCGAGGCGACGCGGCGCTCGGCGGCGGCCACGTCGGGCCGGCGCTCGAGGATCGCCGACGGGAGCACGGCGGGGACCGCCGGCGGCGGCGTGTCGAGCGGCGACGCGGTCAGCGAAAACGAGGATGCGGGCCGGCCGACGAGCGCCGCGATCGCGTGCTCCAGGTTGGCTCTCGACACGCCGAGATCCACCGCCTGCGCCCGCGTCGTCTCGAGCTGCGTCGTCGCCTGCGCGACGTCGGCGGCCGACGCGAGGCCGCCGGTGAACCGGTTCTGCGTCAGCTCGACCTCGCGCTCATACGCCGCGACGGTGTCGGCGAGGAGCTGCGCCTCGCGGTCCACGGCGTGCAGCGCGAAGTAGTCGATCGCCAGCTCGGACTGAATGCCGAGCGTGGTTGCGGCAAGGTCGGCGGCGGATGCTTCGGCGGCGCCGCGGCTGACCAGGATCGACTGCCTGACGCGTCCCCAGATGTCCGCCTCGTACGAGACGTCGAGCGGCAGCACGAGATCGCTGAACGCGATGTGCTGCGCCCCGTTCGCGCGGTTGCCCGACTGCTGTTCCCGCACGATCGTCGGCGTCGCCTGCACCTGCGGCGCGCGCAGCGCGCGGGTGCCGCGCAGCGCGGCGCGCGAGGCGGCAAAGCGCGCCGACGCTGCCTGGATCGTCTGGTTCGCCCCCGTGGCCTCGACCTCCAGCGCGTTGAGCGCCGGGTCGCCGAACAGTTCCCACCAGTTGCCGCGGAGCGTCGTGTCCGCCGGCTGCGCCGGCTTCCAGTTCGCGTCTTCCTTGAACTGCGACGGCAGCTCCACTGCCGGGGCGACGTATGGTTCGTGCGTGGCGCATGCCGACGCGAGCGCCGCGAAGCCCGCCGCGACGATCGCGATACGAGCCCGGCGGATCATTCGGCGGCCGTGCCCGCGACGCGCACGATCTGGTTGGCGGCGATCGAGTCTGGTGGATTGACGATCACGCGGTCACCGGCGCCGACGCCGCTCAGCACTTCGACGGCGTCGCCGAAATCGCGGCCGACGGTCACCGGTTGCAGCACGACCCGGTTGCTCTTCACCGTCGCCACCTCGAGGCCGTTGGCGCGGAAGATCAGCGTGTTCACCGGCAGCTTCATCACCGACTCCGCGCGATCCCCGAGCTTGAGGTGCACGTCGCAGTACGATCCGGCCAGCAGCTCGCCCCTGGCGTTGTCCACGTCGATTTCGGCGAGCAGCGTGCGCGACGCGATGTCGATCGCGTTGGCCGTGCGCACCAGCCGGCCGGTGAACCGCCGGTCGGCGAACTCGCGCAATGTCAGGTCGGCCTCGAGCCCCGGCTTCGCCACGCGCGAGTAGACCTCGGGCACGTTGACGAACACACGCAGCGTCCGCGTGTCGGCGACGTGGAACAGCTCTTTCGCGTTGTTGCCCGCATCGACGAGCGCGCCGATGTCGATGTTGCGCGCCGTGACGACGCCGGCAAACGGCGCCTCGATGCGGGTGAACGCCGCCAGTTGCTCGAGCCGCTTGACGTTGGCGCGCGCGGACTCGACCGCCGCCTGCCGCGCCTCGAGCGCGCCGTTGGCGTTGTCCACGTCCTGCCGCGACACCGAGTCGGTCTTGATCAAATCGCGGTAACGCTCGGCCGTCGTTTGCGCCAGCCGGGCATTCGCTTCGGCGTTGCCCAGGTCGGCGCGGGCCTGCTGCAACTGCTGCTGCACCTCGGGCGCGTCGAGCTCGGCGAGCAGCTGGCCCGCTTTCACCCGCGTGCCGATATCGGCGTACCACTTGCGCACGTAGCCGTTCGTGCGCGCGTAGATGGGCGCATCCGCAAACGCCTGGATCGTCCCGGGCAGCGAGATCTCCTGTTCGGGCGAGCCGGCCTGCGGCGCCACGACGGAGACGGTCGGCACCGCCGCTTCCTGCGTTTCGCGCGTGACCTCGGCGAGCGCCTTCGTGCGGGTGCTGATCCCCCACACTGCCACTGCGATCGCCAGCAGCAGGAGCAGACCGCCGCCCAGGACGGGCGCCGTGCGCCGGCGCCGCACCGGAGCCGGCGGGCGGGTGTATGTCGTCGTCATCATGCCGCCTCCTTGACGCGGCGGCCGTGCAGCAGCGCGAACACGGCGGGAACGAAGAACAACGTCGCGACCGTCGCCAGCGACAGGCCGCCGATCACGGCGCGGCCGAGCGGCGCGTTCTGCTCGCCCCCTTCACCGAGGCCGAGCGCCATCGGCACCATGCCGATGATCATGGCGAGCGCCGTCATCAGCACCGGCCGGAACCGCGTGAAGCCGGCCTCGATCGCCGCCGTCACCGCATCGCCGCCGTCGGCGAGCGCGTCCTTGGCGAAGCTGACGACGAGGATGCTGTTGGCGGTGGCCACGCCCATGCACATGATCGCGCCGGTCAGCGACGGCACGCTGATCGTGGTGTGCGTCGCGAACAGGATCCAGACGATGCCGGCGAGCGCCGCCGGCAGCGCCGAGATGATGATGAATGGATCCAGCCACGACTGGAAGTTCACGACGATGAGCAGGTAGACGAGGACGATCGCCAGCGCCAGGCCGGCGAGCAGCCCGATGAACGACGAGTTCATCGTCTCCACCTGGCCGCGGATGACGAGCTGCGATCCCTTGGGCAGCTCCTTGCGCGCAGCGTCCACGATCTTCTCGACGTCATTCGACACGCCGCCGAGATCGCGCCGCTGCACCGATCCGAAGATGTCGATCACCGGCTGCACGTTGTAGTGCGACACCGCCGCCATCTGCGTTTCACGGGTGACGCCCGCCAGCGCCTCGAGCGGCTGCGTCCGCGCGCCGCTGCTGCTGCTCACCGGGATGTTGCCGAGGTCCTGCAGCGAGTCGAGCCGGTACTGCGGCATCGACGTCGCCACCGCATAGCTGACGCCGGTGGCCGGATTGAGCCAGAACGTCGGCGTCGTCTGGCCGCTGCCGCTCAACGAGATCAGCAGGTTGTTGGCGACGTCGCGCTGCGTGAAGCCGCGGGTCGCCGCCTCGGTGCGGTCCACGTCGAGATGCAGCACCGGCTGATCGAATGGCTGGTGGACGCGCAGGTCTACGATCCCCGGCACCTGTGCGAGCCGCCGCAGCAGCGACGTCGCGAAGCGATGGTTCGCCTCGAGGTTGCGGCCGACGACCTGAACGTCGATCGGCGACGGCAGCCCGAAGTTCAGGATCTGCGTGACGATGTCGGCCGGGATCACGGAGAAGATCACACCGGGATACCGCCGGGCGACCGCCCGCCGGATGTCGTGCAGGTAGTCGTCGGTCGGCCGGTGGTGCTCCGTCAGGTTGACCATGATGTCGGCGTCGGAGGGCCCGATCGGCGCCGAGTTGGTGTAGGTCAGGTTGAGGCCGCTGTACGGCAGGCCGATGTTGTCGCTGATGTCCTCGAGTTCCGACGCGGGGATGATCGAGCGGATGGTGTCCTCGACGCGATCGCAGAGCGCCGCCGTCTCCTCGATGCGCGTACCGGTCGGGGCGCGCAGGTGGAGCTTGAACTGGCCGCTGTCCACCGACGGGAAGAAATCCTCGCCGACCCACGGGATGAGGAGCAGCGACGCGGCACAGGCGGCGAGGAACAGCGTCGCGAACACATGTCGGCCCGTGACGCACTGCTCGAGAAGTCCGCGATAGCCGTCGCGCAGCCGCAGGAACGCCCCGTCGATCGCGTGCTGCATGCGGACGAACGGGTTGTGGCTCGCCGTCGGCCCGTGCGGCGACGGCGCGTGCGCCTTCAACAGGAACTTGGCCATCGTCGGCACCAGCGTCCGCGACAGCACGTACGACGCGAGCATCGCGAAGACCACCGCCTCGGCCATCGGCACGAACAGGTAGCGGGCGACGCCGGCCAGGAAGAACATCGGCACGAACACGATGCAGATGCAGATGGTGGAGACGAAAGCCGGGATCGCGATCTGCTGCGCGCCGTCGAGGATTGCCGGGTCCAGGTCCTTGCCCGCCTCGAGATGCGAGTTGATGTTCTCGATCGCCACCGTCGCGTCGTCAACGAGGATGCCGACGGCGAGTGCCAGCCCGCCGAGCGTCATGATGTTGATCGTTTCGCCGAGCGCGCTCAGGACGATGATCGAGCTGAGGATCGACAGCGGGATCGACACGGCGATGATCAGCGTGCTGCGCCAGCTGCCGAGAAAGATCAAAATCATCAGCGCTGTGAGGCAGGCGGCGATCACCGCCTCGCGCAACACGCCCTGGATCGACGCGCGGACGAACAGCGACTGGTCCGCGTGCGGCGTCACCACCAGGTTCGGCGGCAGACCCGGCAGGATCGACTTGAGCCGTTCCTTCAGGTTGGCGATGACGTCCAGGGTAGAGGCATTCCCGGTCTTGAGCGCCACCATCAACGCCGACCGCTGGCCGTTGATGCGGACGATGTTGGTCTGCGGCGGGTAGCCGTTGCGGACGTGCGCGACGTCGCGGATGTAGATCGGCGTGCCGGCGACCGTCTTGATCGGCAGGTCGTTCAGCTCGGCGATCGTCTTCGGGCTGGCGTTGAGATCGACGTCGTACTCGGTACGTCCGATCTTCGACGTTCCGGCCGGCAGGATGAGGTTCTGCAGGCTGATGGCGCTGACCACGTCCTGCGGCGACAGGTTCTTCGCCTTGAGCGCCATCGGATCGAGGTCCACCTGGACCTGCGCCTGCTTGCCGCCGTAGGCGTTCGGCAGCGACGCTCCCTCGACCGTGGACATCTGCGTCCGGATGAAGTTCGCCGCCAGGTCGTAAAGCTGCTGTTCCGACAGGCCCTTGCCCTGCAGCCCGAACTGGATCACCGGAACGCTCGAGGCGTTATACGCGACGATGAACGGCGATGCCGCCCCCGGCGGCATCGAGCGCAGCGCCGACTGCGAGATCGCCGTCACCTGGGCCACGGCCAGGTCGATCCTGGCGCCCGGCTGGAAGAACACCTTGACGATCGCCGTGCCGCGCAGCGACACCGACTCGATGTGCTCGACGTCGTTGACCGCGAGCGTCAGCGTCCGCTCGTAGTTCGAGATCATCCGGTTGGCCATCTCCGGCGCCGACAGCCCGCCGTAGTTCCAGATGGCGGCGACGACCGGGATGTCGATGTTCGGGAAGATGTCGACCGGCGTGCGGGCGATCGTGAGCGGGCCGATGCCGAGGATGACGAGCGCGAGAACGACGAACGTATACGGTCGGGTCAGGGCAACGCGAACAACCCACATGCGTCGAGGTACCTACGTGGACGGCCGGAATTAGTTGGAACTCCTATCATCCCATATCGGCAATGGCCTCCCCACGGTACAGTGAACGCCGTGCCCCGTCGTCTCGTCTGGCTCCTGGCCATCAGCACCGGCTGTATCGTCGCCAACATCTACTACGCGCAGCCGCTGCTGGCCGATATGGCTCACGAGTTCGGCTTGTCCGTGCCACAAATCGGCGCCGTGGCCATGCTGACGCAGATCGGGAGCGCGGCAGGGATGCTGCTGTTCGTGCCGCTCGGCGACAAATACGAGCGCCGGGGGCTGATTACGATGCTCCTCGTCGCCGGGGCCCTCTCGCTCCTGCTGATGGCCGGTGCACGGTCGGTGTGGTGGCTCAGCCTGGCGAGTCTGGCGGTGGGGGCGACGACGTCCTGCGTCCACGTGATCGTGCCGCTGGCCGCCCACCTGGCGCCGCCGCCGCAGCGCGGCCGCGTCGTCGGCAGCGTGTTCGGCGGGTTGCTGATGGGCGTGCTGCTGGCGAGGACGTTCAGCGGCTTCGTTGGCGATCATTTCGGCTGGCGGACGGTGTACTGGGTCGCCTCGGCCGTGATGGTCACGCTTGCCGCCGTCATCCGCTTCGCGCTGCCGGAGAGCCGGCCGGAAGAGTCGATCCGGTGGACGACCCTGATGCGATCGATCGTCGATCTGGCGCGCGAGCACGCGGTGGTCCGCGAGGCGGCGCTGCTGGCGTTCCTGATGTTCGCCACGTTCAGCGCGCTGTGGACCACGCTCGTGTTCCTGCTGCAGGTCCCGCCGTACCACTACGGCGCGACCGCGACCGGGCTGTTCGCCCTCCTCGGCGCGGTGGCCGCCGGTGCCGCTCCGCTGGTCGGCCGTTTTTCCGATCGGTATGGCGCCGGTCGCGCTGTGTTGATTGCGCTGGCGACGACGATCGCCGGATACATCGTGCTGCTGGCCGCCGGCCGGAGAATGGCGGGGCTCGTCGTCGCCATCGTCCTCATCGACGCGGGCGTGCAGTCGGGTCACGTGGCGAACCAGTCGCGGATCTACGGCCTCGTGCCCACGGCACGCAGCCGGCTGAACACGTTGTACATGGTGGCATTCATGTCGGGGGGCGCCGCCGGTTCCTACCTCGGCCCGCTCGGGTTGAAGGTGGGAGGATGGGCCGGGTTCTGTGTGTTCCCGCTGGCGTCGCTGACGGTCGCGCTCGCGTCGATGTTCATGATGCGCGGCGGGATCCGGAGCGTTGGGCTTCAGCCGGATGTGGCGCCGCCCGCCTGAAGGCGGGGCCGACAGTGCGGTGAAGCGCGCTAGACTGAGCAGTACGGAGCCGTGATGAAACTGCTGCGCAAGCTGCTGATCCTGACGCATCGCTACCTCGGGATCGTCTTCAGCGCGCTGATCGTGATGTGGTTCGCGACCGGCATCACGATGATGTATGCCGGCGGGATGCCCGAGCTGACGCCGGAGCGGCGGCTGGAGGGGCAGGAGCCGGTGGACCTGACCCGCGTCCGGTTCACGCCGGCGGAGGCCGCCGCGCGTGCCGAGTTCGACCCGCCGCCGTCGCGCGCGTCGCTCGTCAGCGTGCTTGGCCGTCCCGCCTACCGGTTCAGCGACCAGGGCGACACGGTGATCGTGTTCGCCGACACCGCCGGCATCGAGTACGAGTTCTCACAACCGCAGACACAGGAGATCGCCGCGCGCTTCGCGCGCGTGCCGCTCGAGCGCGCTCATTTCGTCGCCGCGCTGGCGAAGACCGACCAGTGGACGGTTGGCATGGCCCGCGCGCTCCCGCTCCACAAGTACTCGATCGACGACGGCGCGGGGACCGAGGTTTACGTCTCGCCGGTCACCGCGGATGTCGCGCTGTTGACGACGAGCCGCAGCCGCGCGCTCGCCTGGGTCAGCGCCATCCCGCACTGGCTCTACTTCAAGGCGCTGCGCGACACGCCTCGCGTGTGGTTCCGCGTCGTCGTGTGGGCGTCCGCCATCGCGACCGCGCTGGCGGTGCTGGGGCTCGTGCTCGGGGTGACGCAGTACCGGCGCGGCCGTCCGACGCTGGCGGCTTCCATCCCGTACGCCGGCTGGATGCGGTGGCATTACATCACCGGGGTCGTCTTTGGATTTTTCGCGGTGACGTGGGCGTTCAGCGGTCTGCTGTCGATGGAGCCGTTCGAGTGGACCAACGCAGAGGGCCTCGGTGTCCCGCCGGCGGCGCTCAGCGGCGGGCGGCTCGAGCTGGCGGCGTTTCCCCGCATGGATCCCGAGCAGTGGCAGCGCCTGCTCGGCGGCGCGCCGTTGAAGGAGGTGGAGCTCGCGCGCATGCAGGGCGACGCCTATTACGTCGTCCACCGCGCGTCCGCTCCGCTGATCGTGTCGGCAACGACGCTGCAGCCGCGAACGCAGCCGTTCAGCACCGACTCGATCGTCAGCCGCGTCAAGGCGGCGGTGACCGGCGCGCCGATTGCCGACGTGCAAGTGCTACGCGACTACGATTCGTACTATTACGACCGCGATCATCAGGCGCCGCTGCCGGTCGTCCGCATCCGCTTCACGGATCCGGCGGCCACGTGGATGTACATCGACCCGCAGCGCAATCGGATGGTGGCGTCGATCCCGCGGCTGAAACGGGTCGAGCGGTGGCTGTATCACGGGTTCCACAGTCTCGACGTCGGCTATCTGTATACCCGCCCCGTGTGGGACATCGTGATGATCGTGCTGCTGACGGGCGGTCTGGTCACGAGCGGGATCGGCCTGTATCTGGGCGTGAAACGGGTGCTCCGTGCGATCATCCGACGCATGCCGCGAACCGAGCCCGCATCGGCGGCCTGACGAGGACCAGCGATGCGCCCACTCACCGGTGCGACACGCGACGATCCGATTCGAACGCGGCTGCTCGTCCTGCTGATCGTCGCCGTGGGCGCGCTGATCGTCCTGCTGCTGGTCAACCCGACCGAGGAAGGCGACCCGCTGATGCGCGGCGATCCGCCGGCGCCGTTGCTCGAGATCACCAAAGTGACGCTCGACGCGTACACCGACTTCATCCGCCTGCTCGCCGGGTCCTTCGCCGTGGTCTCGTTCCTCGTCGGGTTCCAGATGAAGCGCAGCGCGCGCGTGCCCGCCTCGGCGTGGACGCAGCTTGCCGCCGGCGTGCTGCTCCTCGCCTGCGCGCTCCTGGTGACGTTGCTGGGCCGGGAACGGATTCTCACCATGATCGCGCGTGACGCGGTGAGCCTGTCGGCCGACAGTCTGCTGTATCTGCGCTGGTTCAGCTATGTGTGCTTCACCGTCGCGGCGCTGCTGGTGAGCGCGTTCGCGGCGGCGACGGCGAACGCGTCGTTGACCAGCCCTGCTCCGCACGACGAGGAGGATCAACTCACATGATCGCGCTGCGCTCGTGTGCCGTCGTGGCATTGCTGTTGTCGATCGCCGCGCCGGCTCGCGCCCAGGACGACGGCCTCGACGTGACCGTCAAGTCGCCACGCGGGCTGCCGATTGAAGTCGTGGAGTTCACCATCGACGGCGTGACGCAGACCGTACGGCTGGATCCGCAGCAGGGTAGAGGCATGGCGCACTTCTCGGGGCCCGTGTTCGGCCCCGCGCAGGTGACGTTCCGCGTCGTCGCCGGGCACCCGCGCCTTGCCGGCAAGCAGTGGTCAACCGGCATCCCGCTGAACGGGTCGGGACATCTCGAATACCAGATCCTGGAGAACGGCCGGGGCGAGTCGAAACAGTGGCCGCTGGTGCGATGGCTGAGCACGGGCGACACGCTCGACGTCGTCTTCAACGGCGCGACGCTCGGGTCCACCGAGCGGCGCAAGGGCGTTACTCCGAACCAGCAGCATCAATCGGCGTGGGTGCTCGACGGCCGCACCGTATGCCGCACCCGGTTCACGCTCGACTACAACGTGGTGCGCACCTATCGCTGCGATCCCGCCACCGGCACCGTGAGCCAGCGCTGATGCACGACCACCCTCATCCGGCCGCGGGATCGACCGTGTCGGGGACGACGATGGGCGCCGCCGTCGCGGTGACGGTGGCGTTTGTCGTCGCCGAGGCGCTCGCCGGCTGGTTCGGTCACAGCCTCGCGCTGCTGTCGGACGCCGGGCACAACCTCGGCGATGCGGCGGCGCTTGCGTTCAGCTGGTACGCGCTGCGTATGGCGGCGAAGCCGTCGCACCATGGCATGACGTTCGGCTATCACCGCATCGGCGTCATGGCGGCGCTGGTCAACGCCGTGTCGCTGGTGTTCATCGCGGCGGCGATCGCGTGGGAAGCAGTGATGCGTGTGCGCGAGCCGGAGCCGGCGAGCGGCGCGCTGATGATCGCGGTGGCGACGGCGGCGATCGTCATCAACGGGGTCATCAGCCTGCGGCTGCATCACAGCGCACAACACGACATCAACGTCCGCGGCGCCTACCTGCACATGCTCGGCGACGCCATTTCCGCCGCCGCGGTGGTGGTCGCCGGTATCCTCGTCGCGACCACCGGCCAGACGCTTGCGGACCCGATCGTGTCGCTGCTGATTGCCGTGTTCATTCTCTACAGCAGCTACGGCGTGTTCCGCGAGAGCGTGACGGTGCTGCTGGAAGGGACGCCGTCGGACGTGCCGATGCCGGAACTGGCGGAGGCGATCGTCGGCGTGCGCGGCGTGCTCGAGGTCCACGATCTCCACGTCTGGATGATTGGTCCGGGCATGGTCGCCTGCAGCTGTCACATCGTCGTGGACGAGCAGAGCGTCCGCGAAGGACAGCAGGTGCTGCGCGCGGTCGTGCACGAGGTGGAGCACCGGTTCAACATCACGCACACGACGATTCAGGTCGAGGTCGAAGGGTGCCCGACCGACGAGATGTATTGCACGTCTCCGGCGGCATCGACGCATACGCACTAGGGAGGGTTGCCTGAGTTGCCTGGGTTGCCTGGGTGGCCTGGGTTGCCTGGGTTGCCTGGGGGGTCTGGGCTTGGTGGCTGGGTGGCTGGGTCGCTTCGCTTCTGGGTAGCTGGGGAGTTGGACAGCCCGGAGGCGCGGGTTGCCGTTGGGTCGCGGTCGCCGCAGCTGCCTGGATTCTTGCGGCTGGTGTGGGCTACATAACCACAGACTGATTTGGGAAACGCGGAGGCGGCAATGACGCAACTGACGACGGCGCGGCGCCTGGCGGTCCTTCTGGCTTTCGTTGCCGGTACCGGCATGCTGGCGCCGGTCGCGTCGGCGCACCACAGCCACCCGCTGTTCTACGACATGTGCACCACCAGCGCGATCGAGGGGCGGGTCGTCCGCGTCCAGTGGAAGATGCCGCACAGCCTGATCGACGTGGAAACCGACACCGGCACGACGTATCACGTCGAGTGGATGTCAGCGCAGGCGCTCCCGCGGCAGGCGAGCGGCGCCGAGGACGCCCTGACAGTCGGCACGCGTGTCGCGGTCACCGCGCATCCTCAGCGAAGCGCGGCCGCCGTCCGCGCCAGCTTCCCTCAGCTCACGGGTGAGCCGGTACCGAACACCGTCGACCCCACACAGATTCGGCGCGTCGACGGCTCATTCAGCTGGGCGCTGCCGGCGGCGGCGACGCCGTCGGACTGCCGCGCGAAGTAAGCGAGCTCCGCGATGCGCACACCTCCCGAGCACGCCAGACACGGCGCAGAGGAGGCAGGGGTCGCAGAGACGCTCTATCACGCAGAGAACGCTGAGGCGCGGAGAACGCAGAGGCGGTCACGTGTGCCGCGGCGGACGCCGGCCTGCGGCCGGCGCATGGCGGGTGAGCGGGCGCGGATCGCAAGCCCGCAGCGCGTCATGGCTTGTGATCCCCGCCGGCTCACCCGCCATGTCCGCGAAGCGGGTCCGCCGCGCCGGGGTGACCGCACCCCTCAGCGATCTCTGCGTCCCTCTGCCTATCTCCGCGTGAAAAACCGTCTCCGCGTTCTCCGCGTGCTCTTACACTGTGAGGTGCGGAAAAACGCAAAGGCGGTCACGTGTGCCGCGGCGGACGCCGGCCTGCGGCCGGCCCATGGCGGGTGAGCGGGCGCGGATCGCAAGCCCGCCACGCGTCATAGGCTTGTGATCCGCGTCCGCTCGCCCTCCATGTCCGCGAAGCGGTCCGCCGCGCCGGGGCGACCGCACCCCTCGGCGATCTCTGCGTCCCTCTGCCTATCTCTGCGTGAAAAAAAACCGTCTCGGCGCTCCCCGCGTCCTCTGACGACGCAGAGGATGCTGAGGCGCGGAGAACGCAGAGGCGGTCACGTGTGCCGCGGCGGACGCCGGCCTGCGGCCGGCGCATGGCGGGTGAGCGGGCGCGGATCGCAAGCCCGAACCGCGTCATGGGCTTGTGATCCCCGTCCGCTCACCCTCCATGTCCGCGAAGCGGGTCCGCCGCGACCGGGGTGACCGCACGTCTCCGCGATCTCTGCGTCCCTCTGCCCATCTCTGCGTGAAAAAACCGTCTCGGCGTTCTCCGCGTCCTCTGACAACGCCGATTCGCGCCCTCCATGTCCGCGAAGCGGGTCCGCCGCGCCGGGGTGACCGCACCCTCGGCGATCTCTGCGTCCCTCTGCCTATCTCTGCGTGAAAAACCGTCTCCGCGTTCTCCGCGTCCTCGTATCACGCAGAGCGCTGTGACACGGAGCACGCTCACCGCAGCGCCGGATAGCTGAAAAACAGGAAGTGAATCGTGTTGAGGCCGGCGTGGGCGGCGATCGACGCGGCGAGCGATCGCGTGGACGCGTAGGTCCACCCATAGCCGATGCCCGCGGCTGACGCGAGGAGCATGTAGGTGGCGCCGCCACCGCTATGCGCCACTCCGAACAACACGCCCGCGGCCACGATCGGGATCCAGCAGGCGCGCGCCGGGCCAACCCAGTCTGTGATGGCGCTCTGCACCACGCCGCGGAACAGCGCTTCCTCGGGCAGCGCGGTCAGGAACACCATGCTCCACAGCCAGCCAGGCCACCACGCGGGCAGCTTCGGGTCAACGTGCACGTAGCCGACGGCGAGCGTCAGGACCATCACGACAACGACCGTCACCGCGAAGCGCGGCGCGAACACCATGAACGTCCGGCTGAAGCCGGAGAGGACGAGGCCGTCGCTCCGCGTGCGCTCCGGCACATACACGCCGAGCAGCAGCAGGCCGGCCAGGCCTTTGTCGAAGTTCAGGTACTTCGTGTACGGCAGCGAGTCCGGCGCGAGCATCACGTCGGTGACGAGACGCGGATTGTCGAAGCCGGGGACGAGATGCAGGTACAGGGCAGCGCACATCACCAGCACCAGGGCATGGAGCACGATGCGCAGCATTGGCGTGCTCACCCGTCCCGCGCCGGCCGCGAGCAGCGCGAAGGCGGCGATCGCGGCGCAGCCGGTGACGTCCACGACGTGCGGTGGCAGCGCCGCCGCCACCGCGACCACTGCGGCCACGATCCACAGCCATGCGCGCCGCGGCAGCCAGAGCATCACCATCGCGCCGGTCAGCGCCGTGAACGCGGCGGCGGTCACGAGAGCCGCGCGTCGGCGAGCGCCTGCCGGTAATCGTCTGGCGTATTGAGGTTGCGCAGCGTCTGCAGGTCTGGATCCGCAGTGATCTCGTCTGGCTGCACGCGCCGCGTCTTCACGCGCTCGTACAAAAACACCGGCCGCAGCCGATCGTGGGCGAGCAGGTCTTCGATGTGCGGCAGCGTGGATCGCCGATATACGGCAGACAGCGGATGGGGAAAGCCGTCGATCTCCATGACCGCGACGTCGTAGCCGGTCGCAAGCGTGATCATCTCGCTGACGAACCCCGGCACCAGCAGCGGCACGTCGCAGCTCGTCACGTAGGCGGCGTCCACGCCAAGCGGCAGCGCTTTCAGTCCCGCGCGCAATCCCTCGAGCGGCCCGCGCGCTTCATGCTCGTCGCGTGTCATGACGACGTCGTCGGGGAGCGCAGGCAATTCCTGGTTGGCCGCCGTGACCACCACGATGGGCGACACCACCGTCGAGAGCAGCCGTACGACCCGCTGCAGCATCGTCTCGGGCCCGAACTGGAGTAACGCCTTCGAGGTCCCCATCCGCGTAGACCTGCCGCCGGCAAGAACGATCCCTCCTGGCATCTTCCCGAGGATCGTATCCCGGGAGTAGAATCCGCTCCCCATGGACGTCCAGATCTGCGGTGCCAGCCTCGACGACATTCGTGACCTGCTCGACACTACCGGCGATCTGCGGCCGGGATCGTCGCTGCCGCTGACCGGCGACGCGGTGTTGACCGTCCAGGACGTATCGAAGTCGAGCGGCTTCGATGCGACGACGATCATCGTGACCGCCATCGTGACGCTCGGCACCGACGTGGCGAAGGATCTGCTCAAAGACTGGCTGAAGGCGCAACTGGCGGAGCTGTTCCGCAAGCCGCGCAAGGTGCCGGTCACGCTCATCGTCGATGGCGAGGAAATCCAGGTGTAGCTGACCGGAGGGCCGTATGACGTCGGTATATCAGCCGCTCGCGCCCGGAACGCCGCTGTTCGAGCTGTGGCGGACGGCCGTGGACGGCCACGTTCCCGATCGGCCCGCCATCGCCCCGGCGGTGCTGGCGCGGTATCACGCCCACGTGGGCATCCGCCGGTTGGCCGCCGGCGCCGCGCCCAAGGCCGCCGTCGCCGCCGGCGCCGCCGAGGATCAGCGCCTCAGCGTTCGTGATTTCCGCGCGTTCTTTCCGGCGTTTCTCACCGCGGTCGGCGCTCCGCCCCATATCGCCGAGCAGCCGGTGAGCTTTCCCTCGCTCGACCTGTTCGACGCCCGGGCGGTGGAAGCCGGGGACGCGATGGGCATCTTCGTCAGCTCGCGGATGCTCGATGCCGTGGACGTGCTCGCGCGGGTGGTGACGCTCAACACCCGGATATTCGCCGCCATCGGACGCGAGCTGGAACGTACGGGGCGACGGTCCACCGGGCTGGTCATGCCGGTGTGGTGGCCGCTGCTCTCGGTGAAGCTCACGCTGGCGGACGTCGTGGATGTTCCGCGCGGCCAGGTCCGCGATGCGGTGTTCGACACGCCCGATCGCGCGCTGGGATGCCGCAAGCTGACGCACTACGTCGCGCAGGCGATGTTCGCGCTGCTCGAGCGCATCGTCCGCGGCACGCCCGAAGAGGCGTCACGCTGCGCCGCGGCGGTGCTGGGCGCCCGCGGTCATCAATCGAAAGTCCCGCGGAGCGCCCGCTATCTGTCCACGGTGGTGCTGACGTTCATCGCCCTCCACGAGCACTGCCACATCCTGCATCAGCACAACTCGCTCGAGCCGGGCGACCCCGACCTGCCGCTCGCCCAGCTCGGCGAGCGACTCGCATCGCACACGGACCCGTCGATCACGGCATCGCTGAACCTGTACGGGACGACGATGATGTTCGAGCAGGACGCGGATTGTTTTGCGATCGAAGCGACGCCCGATCCGTACAAGGAGCCGCTGCTCGATGCCGCATCGCTGTGGCTGACGGCGCTTGCGTGCGCGGATCGCGGCGGGACCGGCTGGATGCCGGCGGTGTTCGCGACCGAGGGACGCATTCACCCGCAGTACGCGATGCGTGTGTTCCTGTTGAACGGCAAATACTCGGAAGGAGCGCGGCAGGGGGAAGTGGCGCAATGGGTGCGGCGCGCCGCCGAAGACCTCGAGCAGCAGCCGACGACGCTGGACGTGCCGCTGGATACGCTGTTGCCGCTCACGGCCGAACTGCTGGCGATCGCGGAGCACGAAGCGGCGGCGTGAGCGAGGAGCGGCATCTTGTGCGGATGCTGCAGGACCGCGGCGGCGTGCTGAAACGTCCCGGCACGAAGCTTAAACGAAACGCCGACGTACAAACGCTGCTTCGAACTGCATCCCTCACTGCAGCAGCTATTTATGCGGCTGGGCTGCAACCGCGCGGCAGCGTCCTGAAACAACGGCGCCACCTGCTGAAACCGCGGGCCGACGTGCTGAAACAACGCGGTGACCTGCTGAAACGCGCGGCAGCGTGCTGAAACGTTCCAGGCGATCACTGCACGCGGACGGCGCGATGCTGCAACGAAACGCCGCCGACCAACACCGCTCGAGTGGGTCGCCCTATCTCTCCGCCAAGAGGGTGCGGAACGCCTGCACACCCGGTCGCCCGGCGCGCGACTTCGGCACGACGAAATCGTACTGCTCGTGCTGCACCGGGATGAAGCCGAGTCCGGCGCGGTGCGCGATGGTGTCGAGCGTGAGGCCCCAATCGGCGCGCCCCTGCGCGACGGCGGCGGCGACCGCGTTGTGGTTGCGCGGCTGCACGGCGTAGCCGGGCGGCCTGGCGCCGGCGAGCAGTCGATCGATCAGCGCGCGCGTGCCGCTGCCCTGATTCCGGTTCACCATCACGCACGACGCATCGGCGATCGCGGCGGCGATCGCCTTGTCGGCGGTGCGCCCTTCGAACCGCGCATCGCCCGGGCGATAGACGATGCCCTGGAGGCGGCCGTAGCCGGGAATCAGCTCGAGCTCCGGCGACAGGAACGGCCGGTTGTACTCGCCGGTGTGCGGGTCGAGCAGGTGGATGCCGGCGACGTCGCACTCACCGCGTTTGGCCGCCTCGAGGCCGGCCAGGCTGCCGACGGCGATGAACTTCGAGCGGACGCCCCGCTGCTGGAGGTCGCCGAGCAGCGCGTCCAGCATGATGTCGTGGCTGCCGATGACGACGAGGTCGGCGAGCTGCAGCTCGCGGTCGAGGAGCTGCACGTCGATGGTGGTGCCGGCGGCAACGATCTCTTCGTGGCGGCCGATTCTTGTGAAGCCGTCGGCGCGGCTGAAGGTCGTGACGCTGCCCGAGCCCTGGCCCATCGGGTACGCGACGAGCGACGGCGCGCCGTGCGTCATCTTGGCATCCCCGCCAGCATCGTCCACCAGGCCCACCAGCAGGTACTCGGTGCGGCCGATCTCGCTGTTCACGCGGACCGCAAGTCGCGCCTGCACGGTGCCGCGCGCCTCGCTGCGCCGGCCGGCGAGCGCGGTCAGCACGGGAGCGACGAATTCGTGAAAGGTGAAGATCGCCGACGTCGGAAACCCCGGCAGCACGACGACGGGACGGCCGCCGGTGACCGCCAGGCAGATCGGCTTCCCTGGCTTGAGCGCGACACCGTGCGCCACGATCCCGGGGTCCGGCAGCTCCGCGACGACGCGGTAGGAGACGTCGCCGGCGCCTTTGCTGGTGCCGCCGGACAGCAGGACGGCGTCGGCGCTCTGCAGCGCTTCGCCGAGCTTCGTGCGCAGGGCGTCGATGTCGTCGCGCACGATACCGAGGCGGCGCGGCTCGCACCCGAGCTCGCGCACCGCGTCGGCGATCACCTGGGCGTTCGAGTCGTAGACGCGCGCCGGACGCATCGGTTCTCCCGGCGCGATGATCTCGTCCCCGGTGGACAGGATCGCCACGACCGGGCGTCGCCACACATCGACGGTCGCGACACCGATCGCCGCGAGCACACCGGTGTCGCGGCTGGTGAGGATCTGGCCGCGCCGCACGACCGTCTCGCCGGCGGTGATGTCGGTGCCGGCGAACGACACGCCGTTGCCCGCGGCGACGGCACGGCGGACGTACAGCTCGCTGCCCTCGACGTCAGCGTGCTCGACCATCACCACCGCGTCGGCGCCCCGCGGCACCATGCCGCCCGTGGCGATAGCCGCCGCTGAACCGCGCGTCACCGTCGCCGACGGGATGATCCCCGTGTGGATCACCTCGTCGGTGAGGTGCAGGATCTTCGGGAACTCCTCCGACGCCTCGTAGGTGTCCGCCGCGATTACGGCAAAGCCGTCCACGTTCGAGCGGTCGAACGACGGGACGTCCACGGGAGCCACGGCGTCGGCCGCGAGCACGCGGCCGAGCGCCGCCTCGAGCGGCACCTGCTCGATGCCGCGCGGCGTCAGGTCGAGCGCGGCGCGGAACCGGCGCTCGGCTTCGTCCCGGTCGAGTACCTGGAGGAATTGCTCCTGGTCACGCATAGAGCCACACGTCCACCTCGGCGCCGGCGGGATAGCCCTCGCTATCCGCCTCCACGAGCACGAACCCGTCGGCGCGCGTCGTTGACGAGAGCACCGCCGCACCGGCGACGGCGAGCGGCTCGACGTGGCCGGCGCCAGAGACTCGCACGCGCGCGTAATCGAGCCGCCCGATCGGCGAGCTGATCTTTCGCGTCAGCGTGCCGCGGATCGACCGATACGGCCACTCCTTCGGCCGTCCGCCCATCGCGCGGATCGCGCGGCCGGCGAAGAAGTCGTAGGCGCACAGCGCCGACACCGGGTTGCCCGGCAGCAGGAACACGAGACGGTCGCCGATGCGGCCCATGCCGGTCGGGCTGCTCGGCCGCATCGCGACGCCGTGAACCGCCAGCTCACCCAGCTTCGCGACGAGCATCGGCGCCAGATCCTCGATGCCGACGCTCGAGCCGCCGGAGACGATGACGATGTCGGGGGCGGCGTCTCGGGAAAATGAGCCCGGCTCATTTTCCCGACCAATCAGCGCCGCGCGAATGGCGTCGGCGTCGTCGCCGATGATGCCCGGCCACTCGACGATCGCGCCGTCGCGCTCCGCCAGCGCCGCCAGCATCGGGCCGTTGGCGTCAGTAATCTGAAAGCCTTGCGGACGCGATCCCGCCGGCAGCAGCTCGTTCCCCGTGATCACCAGCCGCACGCGCGGGCGGCGGACGACGCTCACCTCGGCGACGCCGATCGAGCTGATGACGCCGAGATCCTGCGGCCGCAGCACGCGGCCGGCGGTCATCAGCGTCGTCCCGGCGGTGATGTCCTCGCCGCGGCGGCCGATGTTCTTGCCAGGGGAGACGGTGGCGACGGCCGCGAGATCCTCGACGAATTCGGCCGGCAGCACGGCATCCGCCCCCGCCGGGATCGGCGCGCCGGTCATGATGCGAACAGCCTCGCCGCGCGCGATCGTCCCGGTGAACGGCGATCCGGGCAGCGCGTCGCCGATGACGGTGAACGCGATGCGGTTGTAGGCGGATGCGCCGTCGGTCGCGTCCGCGACCAGCGCATACCCGTCCATCGTCGCGCGATCGAACGCGGGGACGTCGACGTCGCTGGCGATCGGCGCCGCGAGCACCCGGCCCGCCGCGTCGCGCAGCGCAACGGTCTCCGTGCCAAGCGGATGAAGCTGCGCGTCGAGCCAGGCGAGCGCCGCCTCCACCGTGTGGCGGCGCGAGAAGCCGTGCATCCGGACGTCTTCGACGTTAGAGCGGTTACTCACGCTGGATACCACGGAGATAGATGACACGGAGACCACGGAGGTACCAAATTTTGATCTCCGTGCCCTTCGTGAGTGTCGCCGAAGGCGACCTCCGTGGTTATGCCTTCGCCAGCAACTGACCCCCACCGAAGCTCATATGCTCCGGCACCTGGCCGCCCGGCGTGACGCGGACGGCGCAGTACTTGAACTCCGGGATCTTGCCGAACGGATCGAGCACGGGGTTGGTCAGCTTGTTCGCCGCCGCCTCGTAGTAGCAGAAGGGCACGAACACCGTGCCGCGCGGCATGCCATCGTCGGCTCGCCCGTAGAGCGTGATGCGGCCGCGGCGCGATTCGACGGTGACGATGCCGCCCGGCTCGACGCCCATCGCTTCGAGATCCAGCGGATGGATCGAGGCAACCGGCTCCGGCTCGAGCGCGTCGAGATTGGTGGACCGCCGCGTCATCGACCCTGTGTGCCAGTGTTCGAGCTGGCGGCCGGTGATGAGCACCATCGGGTACTCGGCATCGGGCTGCTCGTCGGCGGAAATAAGATCCGCCGGAACGAACTTCGCCCGGCCGGTCTCGGTCGGGAACTTGTCGATGAACACGACCGGTTCGCCGGGATCGCCTTCCTTGACGCACGGATACGTCACCGACGTCTCGCGCTCGAGGCGTTCCCAGGTGATGCCGGCGATCGAGTCCATGCACAGCCGCATCTCGTTGAACACGTCGCGCGGATGCTCGTAGTGCCAGTCCAGCCCCATGCGGCGCGCCAGCTCGTTGATCAGCCACAGATCCGGCTTGGCATCACCGGGAGGCTCGATCGCCTTGCGACCGAGCTGCACCATGCGATCGGTGTTGGTGACGGTGCCGTCCTTCTCCGGCCACGCCGTCGCGGCGAGCACGACGTCGGCGAGATACGCGGTTTCGGTGAGGAAGATGTCCTGCACGACGAGATGGTCGAGCGCAGCCATCGCCTCCCTGGCGTGGTCAACGTCCGGGTCGGACATCGCCGGGTTCTCACCCATGATGTACATGCCGCGGATTTCGTGGTTCTTCGCCGCGTGCATGATCTCGACGACGGTGAGACCGGGATCGGGATCGAGCTCCACGCCCCACAGCCGCTCGAAGCGCGCCTTCGCTTCCGGTGAACGCACCGACTGATAGTCCGGATAGACCATCGGAATCAGCCCTGAGTCCGACGCGCCCTGCACGTTGTTCTGGCCGCGCAGCGGATGGAGGCCCGAGCCGGGCTTGCCGATCTGGCCGGTGGCGAGCGCCAGCGCGATCAGGCAGCGCGCGTTGTCCGTGCCGTGCACGTGCTGCGAGATGCCCATGCCCCACAGGATCATCGAGCCCTTGGATGTCGCGTAGAGCCGCGCCACTTCGCGCAGCGTCTGCGCGTCGATGCCGCAGATGGGCGCCATCGCCTCCGGCGAGAACTTCTTGACGTTCTCGGCGAGCTCCGCGTATCCGGAGGTCCGATCGGCGACGAACTTCTCGTCAACCAGGCCCTCCTCGACGATGACGTGGAGCAGGGCGTTCAGCATCGCCACGTCGGTGTCGGCGTTGAACTGCAGGAAGTAGGTGGCATGGCGCGCCAGCTCGCTGCGCCGCGGATCGGCCACGATCAGCTTCTTGCCTTCCTTCGCCGCGTTCTTGATCCAAGTCGCCGCGACCGGATGGTTCACCGTCGGATTGGCGCCGATGATGAAGATCACCTCGGCGTTGATCACGTCGCGCACCTGGTTGGACACGGCGCCCGAGTTGATGCCTTCCATCAGCGCCGCGACGCTCGAGGCGTGGCACAGGCGCGTGCAGTGATCGACGTTGTTCGAGCCGAAGCCGGTGCGCACCAGCTTCTGGAACAGGAACGCCTCTTCGTTCGAGCCCTTCGCCGAGCCGAAGCCGGCGAGCGCGCGCTTGCCGTGCGTGTCGCGGATGTCGCGCAGCCCCTTGGCCGCGAACTCGAGCGCTTCGTCCCACGTCGCCTCGCGGAACACGTCGCGCCAGTTCTCGGGATCGACGGTGAAGTCCTTCGTCTTCGGCACGCCCGCCTTGCGAATGAGCGGCTTCGTCAGCCGGTGCTTGTGCTGCACGTAATCGAAGCCGTAGCGCCCCTTGACGCACAGCCGGCTCGAATTCGCCGGGCCGTCCTTGCCGCGGACCGAGATGATCTTGTTGTCCTTGATGTTGTAGGTGAGCTGGCAGCCGACGCCGCAGTACGGACACACCGAGTCCACCTGCTTGTCGGGCGCGATCTTGGCGACGTCGCGCGCCGGTGTCAGCGCGCCGGTCGGGCAGGCCTGCACGCACTCGCCGCACGCCACGCAGGTGGACGTTCCCATCGGGTCGTCGAGGTCGAAGACGATCTTCGAGCCGTTGCCGCGGAACGCGTAGCCGATGACGTCGTTGACCTGCTCCTCACGGCAGGCGCGGACGCACCGCTTGCACTGGATGCAGGCATCGAGATGCACGGCCATCGCCGGGTGCGACAGGTCCTCGACCGGCTGCGGCCGCGACGTGAATCGCGGCTTGCCGATGTCCATCTTGCGCGCCCAGAAATCGAGCTCGGAGTCGCGCGTGTACGACTCCTCGACGACGTCGGCCAGCAGCAGCTCGAGCGACATCTTCTGGCTGGTGACCGCGCGCGCGCTGTCGGTCGTCACCTGCATCCCGTCGGTCGGGAAGCGGCAGCACGACGGAGCGAGGACGCGCTCGCCCTTGATCTCGACCATGCACGTGCGGCAGTTGCCGTCGGGCCGCTGCCCGGGCATGTAACAGAGACGCGGCACGTCAACGCCGTGGTCGTCGCACGTCTCGAGAATCGTGCGGTTCGCCGGCGTGACGACCGTCTTGCCGTTCAGCGTGAAGGTGACGAGCGGAGCGTCGAGGGTGTTTGTGCGATGCATTAGTCGACTTCAGAAGGGAAATACTTCAGGACGGAGATCACCGGGTTCGGCGCGGCCTGGCCGAGGCCGCAGATCGACGCGTCCATCATCGCCGTGGACAACTCCTGCAGCAGCGGCTTGTCCCACTGCCGCTCCTGCATCAGGTGCAGCGCCTTCTCGGTGCCGACGCGGCACGGCGTGCACTGGCCGCACGATTCGTCCTTGAAGAACTTCATCACGTTCTTCGCCGCCATCGTCGCCGAGTCCTTGTCGGAGAGGACGATGACCGCGGCCGAGCCGATGAAGCAGCCGTACTGGTTGAGCGTGTCGAAATCGAGCGGGATGTTGGCCATCGACGCCGGCAGAATCCCGCCCGACGCGCCGCCCGGCAGATAGCCGTACAGCGTGTGGCCGTCGAGCATCCCGCCGCAGTACTCGTCGATGAGCTCCTGCAGCGTGATGCCGGCGGGCGCGAGGTGCACGCCCGGGTTCTTCACGCGGCCGCTGACGGAAAACGAGCGCAGCCCCTTGCGGCCGTGGCGGCCGTGGCCGGCGAACCACTCCGGACCCTTCTCCAGGATCTCGCGGACCCAGTGGAGCGTTTCCATGTTGTGCTCGAGCGTCGGCCGGTCGAACAGCCCGACCTGCGCCACGTACGGCGGACGCAGCCGCGGCTCGCCGCGCTTGCCCTCGATCGAGTTGATCATCGCGGACTCTTCGCCGCAGATGTAGGCCCCGGCGCCGCGGCGCAGGTGGATCTCGGGCAGCGCGAACGGCGGATCGGCGCGCAGCGCCGTCAGTTCGCGTTCGAGCAGCGCGCGGCAGCCGTGATACTCGTCGCGGAGGTAGATGTAGATGGCGGCGACGTCCACCGCCCACGCGGCGATCAGCGCGCCCTCGAGGAAGCGGTGAGGATCGCGTTCCAGGTAGTAGCGATCCTTGAACGTGCCCGGCTCGCCTTCGTCGATGTTGATCGCCATCAGGCGCGGTGCCGGTTCGGCGGCGACGATCTTCCACTTGCGGCCGGTTGGAAAACCGGCGCCGCCGAGGCCGCGCAGCCCCGAGTGTTCCATCGTCGCGATGACGTCTTCCTTCGTCCGCTCGCCGTTGCGGCAGGCTGCGGCCAGCGCATAGCCTCCCGCCGCGCGATACCCGGCGTAGTCGACGTGCGCCGGCGTCACGACCGCGTAGTGCGGGTGCATCTGCGCTTCGTCGGCGCGCGGATGGGTGACGTGGCCGTGCTGCACGACGTCCACGATGCGTTCGGCGGTGGCGTTGGGAATCGGATTCTGGCCGATGACGGCGACCGGCGCGGTTTCGCAGCGGCCGACACATGGCGCGTGCAGCACCCGGACGCCCGGCCCGAGCAGCGCCGGCAGCCGGTGCAGCAGATCTTCAGAGCCGGCCAGCGCGCACGACAGCGAATCGCAGACCCGCACCGTGATCGTCGGCGGCGCTGCCTCGCCGTCCTTGATCACGTCGAAGTGGTGATAGAAGGTCGCCACCTCGTAGACCTCGGCCATCGCCATGCTCAGCTCGGCCGCGAGGGCAACGAGATGCTTGTCGGCGAGGCAGCCGTAGCGATCTTGGATGAGGTGCAGGAACTCGATCAGCAGATCGCGACGGCGCGGCGCGTCGCCGAGCAGCGCGACGACGTCGGCGCGAGCCTCCGGATCGACGCGGCGTCCGCGCGGCGTCGGACGGACGCGTGGACCTTTGCCTTTTTTCGGAGCTTGAACTGTCGATGCGGCGGCGGACGAAGCAGGGCTGTCACTCATGACGCGGAGTAGGGGTAACAGCCAATGCTATCATCACCTTACGGATGTACGTGGAGTTCCTCGGCATTCCTCGTGAGCGCGCCGGCATCGCGGAGCTGGAGATCGACGCCGATTCGCTCGGCGAACTGCTCGATTCCCTGGCGGCGCGGTTCCCTGCCCTGACCGAGCTCATGGATGACGACCGCCTCCACCCGTCGATCGCCGCGAGCCTCAATGGCGACGAGTTCGTCACCGATCGCGCGACCCGCTTCGACCCCGACGATCACCTGATCCTGCTCTCGTCGGACGTCGGAGGGTAGCTGACGATCAGCAATGTCAAATGGCCAATGACAAATGACAAATGACAAATTGGAAGGGCAAGGGGTAAGCGGCGCCATTTGTCATTGGCCATTTGTCATTTGTCATTTGTCATTGACTCCGTAATGCCGGGCTACCACGGCTGCTTCTTGCGCGTCGACGTGAGTCGCGGCAGCGCCGAGCGCGTGCCGCTGCGCGAGGCCGTGCTGCGTGAGTACATCGGCGGCAGCGGTCTTGGCGTGCGGCTGCTGCTCGATCATGGCGCCGCCACGCTCGACCCGTTGTCACCCGCGGCGCCGCTCGTCTTCGCCTTCAGCCCGCTGGTCGGCAGCCCGCTCACCACGTCCGCCAAGTTTGCCGTCGTCAGCAAGAGCCCGCTGACGGATCGCATCAACGATTCGCTCGCCAGCAGCGGCTTCGCGCTGGCGGGGAAGCGGACCGGCTGCGACGCGATCCTGATCGTCGGCCGGGCGCCGGAGCTGTCCGTCCTCGTGATCGACGATGGCGTCGTCCGGCTCGAGCCGGCAGCGGACGTGCGCGGCGAATCGTGTCCGGCGACGGAAGAGAAGCTGCGGGCGCGACTGGGGGCGGACTTCCGAATCGCGTCGATCGGTCCGGCGGGCGAGCGGGCCGTTCGGTACGCGACGATCTCGCACGACGGCCGGCATGCCGGCCGCGGCGGCAGCGGCGCCGTCCTCGGCAGCAAGAACATCAAGGCGATCGCCGTGCGCGGCACGCAGCGCACCGAATGGGCGCATCCGCGTACCGTCACGGAGTTGAGCCGCGACCTGTCGAAGCGCTCGCTCGGGCCGGCGACGGCGAAGTACCGCGAGCTCGGGACCGCGACCAACATCGTCACCTTCAACCGGTTCGGCACGCTGCCGACGCGCAACTTCCAGAGCGGGACGTTCGAGCAGGCGGAGCAGCTCTCGCCGGCGGTGTTGAGCGAGGCGCACCCGCGCACGCGATCGAGCTGCGTCGCCTGCACCATCGGGTGTGAGCACATCTATGGCGACGGCAGGAACGGGACGCGCGTCGAGTACGAGAGCCTGTTCGCGCTCGGGTCGCTGTGCGGCGTCGGCGATGGCGACGCCGTGCTGCGCGCCGTGCGGCGCTGCGACGAGCTCGGCCTCGACACCATCAGCACCGGCGGGACGATCGCGTTCGCGATGGAGTGCGTGGAGCGCGGTCACGTTGACGCGCCCTGGCTCCGCTTCGGCGACGGCGATGCCATGCTGCGTGCCATCGATCTGATTGGCGCACGGACGGGTCTTGGCGACCTGCTCGCCGAAGGCAGCCGACGCGCCGCCGCCGCGATCGGCCACGACAGCCTTGCGTTCGCGCCGCAGGTCAAGGGTCTGGAGATCCCCGGCTACGAACCGCGCGCGCTGCAGACGATGGCGCTGGGGTTCGCGGTCGGCGCGCGCGGGGCCGATCACAACCGGAGCGGCGCCTACGAGGTGGACTTCTCGAACAAGGTGGATCGCCGGAACGTGACGCTCGACGCCGTGCGGCACGCGATCGAGACCGAGGACCGCGCGGCCATCATGGACTCGCTGATCCTCTGCAAGTTCCTGCGCGGCGTGCTCACGGACTTTTTCGGCGAGTGCGCGGCGATGCTGGGCGCGGTGACCGGATGGGACGTCACCGCCGGCGAGCTGCGCGACACCGCGCGCCGGATCGTCGCCGCGAAGCGGGAGTTCAACGCGCGCGCCGGCTGGACGCCGCAGGAGGACACGCTCCCCGATCGCTTCTTCGACACGCCGTTACCGAACGATCCGGCCGCCGTGCTGACGCGCGAGCGGCTCAAGGATCTGATCACCGAGTATCACCGCCAGCGCCAGGGCTGAACAGGCGCCTCTCCGTCAACCGTGTGTCCTGAGCCCGAATGGTCGCCGCGACCCGGAGCGTGGCCGCGGCGAGGAGAAGGACAAGGTCGCATGCGCGAACGGCGGGTGTCATCGGGTGCCCGATCGACGGGATCGATCGGCTCCGGCACGCGATTGCGCACGGGTGGGAGCGACTGCAGGCAGGCAAACACGGCGCGCAAGGGCATTGGCGGGAGAATCGGTCGGCCGGTCCGCGCCGATCTCATGTGGCCTCCACATGACCAACGCGTCGTTGGCTCACAAACCCCGCAGTGCCGCAGTGCCGCCGGAACCTTGCGGGTCCGGCCTCCGTCTGTGAGGCGCGGAGGGCGAGTGCTGCAGCATCATGGCCGCGTGCTCGGATGGTCCGCTGGCGGGGCCGCCGTGCTCACGGCCGTCGCAATCTTCACCGTCGACGGGCCAGTGGCGGTGACGGCCGCGGGGCTGTCGGCCGACACGCGGCGGCTGATTCAGGCCGCCGTCCATCTCGTAGAGGTCGCGTTCGCCTTCGGCTGGTCGCCGTATCTGTACGGCGTGCTGGTGATCGCGGCGGGTCTGGTATGCGCGGCGTGGCGGGCGCCGCGCGTCGGCCGCCTGCTGCTCTTCGTCGGCCTCACGCATGTGACCGCGCGGTTCGCGGCCGACATCCTCAAGGCGCCATTCTCACGACTGCGTCCCTACGAAGCGCTTGCGGGTGGCGCCTGGCACGACGTCTGGTTCGCGTCCGCCGGGAATGCGTTCCCTTCGGGGCACGCAGTCCATTTCTGGAGCCTGTTCTTCCCGCTGCTGGTGGTGCTGCCGCGAGGCGCGGTCGCGTGGGCGATTCTGCCGATCGCGGTGTCGATGGCGCGAATCGCGGCCAACGATCACTACGTCGGCGACGTGCTCGCCTCGATGGCGATCGCGGCAGCCGTCTGCTGGGTGTACGACGTCGCCCTGCTGCGCGGCAATCGCGTCGTGCGCCATCACCGGCAACCGGCGGCGACCTCGTGACCAGGCGCTGGGCTATCGAGCCGCCGAGCCGCCTCTAAACCGGTTCTCCGCGGATGACGCGGATCAGCAGGAAGATGATGGCGATCACCAGCAGGATGTGGAGCGCGCCACCGAGCGTGTAGCTGGTGACCATCCCCACCGCCCAGAGCACCACCAGCAGAATGACCAGGAACATGATCATGTGCGTACTCTCCCGCTCGCACTTCTAGCTAAGTCGATGCCAATCGGAAGAACCTCTGAACAGTTCCTCGTTCCGGGTTCCCGGTTCCAGGTTCGTGTTCACGGTTCGGGTTCGAGGTTCGACGGTGAGGTTCTTGGTTCATGGTTCCGGGGATATTGCCGCTAAGCGGCAACGACGCCCGGAACGATGAACCCCGAACCCGCACCAATGAACCGCGAACCGGAACCCAGAACACGAACCCGGAACCCGGAACCGGAAACGGGGAACTGCAGAGTTCAGTATCGTCTTTTCAGCTGGCGATTGAGGTCGAACTTGGCGGTCCCCGCCACCGCCATCACTGCCATCACCCCCGCCTGGACCGGATCGCTGACCACGAGATCCGCGGCGTCGGGGACGCTGCCGGCCATGTTGAGCGAGATCACCTGCAGCCCGTAGCCCTGCACCTCCTTGACCGCGTCGGTGATCGCCCCGCCCATCAGCGACCCGGCCAGCACGAGCATCTTCACGCGCGGCAGCCGCGCGGTGGCCCTGACGGCGGCCGCGAGTTCCTGTTCGCCGACGAGAGGAATCGTGTCGATCGAGATCCGCTCCCCGCGGATGTTGTGGCGATCGGCCTCGGCAATGGCGCCCATCGCCACGAACCCGACCTGCGCGCCGCCGCCCATCACGATGATCCGCTTGCCGTAGATGCGCGCGAAGTTCGGCGTCTCCTCGACCAGGCGCACGCCGGGAACGGCCTGCATGTCGGCAATGACCTGCTCGAGCGAGCCGTTTTCCATGGTGAACTCGAAGTAGGTGTCGGAGATCGGCTCGCCGCCGTCGTGGATGTCAACGTAGGTGATGTTGGCGTGGTGATCGGCCAACACCTTCGTCAGTCCCGACAGGATGCCCGGTCGATCGGTCACTTCGGCCAGCAGCGCATAGGCAGGCATGCATCAATTATTGATTCGCCTCTCGCGATTTGTGATTTGATTTTGGCCATGACTCTGAAGGTGACGCTTACCCTGGCCGCGATGCTCGTTGGCGCGGCGGCCGCATCCGCACAGGCTCCTGCCATGTCGTACGGTGTGTCGATTAACGCTGAAACAGCGAAGAAAGTGGCGGCGCCGGCCGTCGCCGAAGCCCGGAAGAACCAGTGGTCGATGGCGGTGGCGATCGTCGACATCTCCGGCGATCTCGTCTACTTCGAACGGATGGACGAGACGCAGGTCGGCAGCGTGGACGTCGCCATCGACAAGGCGCGCTCGGCAGCCCGCTTCAAACGCCCGACCAAGGTGTTCCAGGACGCCGTCGCCGCCGGCGGCGAGGGCATCCGCATGCTCGGGCTGAAAGGCGCCGTGCCGGTCGAAGGCGGCGTCCCGCTGGTGGTCGGCGGCAAGATCGTCGGCGCCATCGGCTGCTCGGGCGGCACCAGCGTGCAGGACGGCCAATGCGCGCAGGCCGGCGCCAACGCGATCAAGTAACGACCCGAACGACCCGAACGTCCCGAACGTCCCGAACGTCCCGAACGTCCCGAACGTCCCGAACGTCCCGAACGTTCCGAACGCTCCACATTTGTCGGGCGCGGTGAGGGTTCGACATCGATGTAGGCCCTCACCCCCTTGCCGCGCGCCGGCGCGGCGTGTATCTTCGATCTCGTGATGCGCGCTCCGTCGCGCGCATCGCCTTGCCAGCCCGCTGGCCCTGTCTCCGGCGCCGAGCTCGTTCCGCGTAGCAGCGAGCGTTCCACCCGCGCCCTTCGATTTCCTGAACGTCCATCGCTCCCCGTCGAGCCGCGTGTTGGGGGAGTTCCCTGTGGTCACGGCAGAACTGCCGCTGTTCGAATGGATCGCGCGTGCGCCGGCGTTGCCCGGCGACACCGGCATGCCGGTACCCGCCTCGCGCATGCCGGGGCGTGCACCCGCAACGGGCGAGCAGTACCGCTTCCACTTCGACATGGGCAAGTGCATCGGCTGCAAGTGCTGCGTCGTCGCCTGCAACGAGCAGAACGGCAACCCGGCATCGATCAACTGGCGGCGCGTTGGCGAGCTCGAAGGCGGGTTCTTCCCGCAGGCGACGCGGTCGTTCATCTCGATGGGATGCAACCACTGCCTCGAGCCGACGTGCCTCAAGGGCTGCCCGGTCGATGCCTACACGAAAGATCCGGCCACCGGCATCGTCCACCACAGCGCCGACGCCTGCATCGGGTGCCAGTACTGCACCTGGAACTGTTCGTACGGCGTGCCGCAGTACAACGCCGACCGCGGCGTCGTCGGCAAGTGCGACATGTGCCATGGGCGCTTGTCGCGCGGCCAGTCGCCGGCGTGCGTCAGCGCATGTCCCGAAGGCGCGATCACGATTGAAATCGTCAAGACCGCGGATTGGCGCGCCGCTGTCGCCGCGGCCAGCGCACCGGCGGGCGTGCCCGTCGCCGACTTCAGCGTGTCCACGACCCGGATCTCGGTGCCCGAGGCGCTGCCGCCGAACACCGCGCCGCGCGATGTGACGCACGTGGTGCCCGAACATCCGCACTGGCCGCTGGTCGTGATGACCGTGTTGACCCAGTTGTCGGTCGGCGCGTTCGCCACGATCTGGCTGCTGCAATTGTTCGGCGCCGCGACCCGACTGGGCATCGCTGCGGTCTCGTCGCTCATCGTCGGGGGCCTCGCTCTTGGCGCCTCGACGATGCATCTCGGACGTCCGGCGTACGCCTATCGCGCGCTGCGCATGTGGCGGCGATCGTGGCTCAGCCGCGAAGTGCTCCTGTTCAGCGCGTTCGCCGGTGTCGCCGGCGCGTACGCGGCGATGCTGTGGGGGCAGATTCCCGGCAGCACCGCGATCGGCGCGGTGACGGCGCTGCTCGGCGTGATGGGGGTGACGGCGAGCGCGTTCATCTATCGCGTCACGTCGCGGCCGGCGTGGAACACCCCGTACACCGTGCTGCAGTTCCTCGCGACGGCGGGCGTGCTCGGACCGCTGTTCGCCGCCGCGGTCGGTGCCGCGCAGTCGCGCTGGCTGGCGCTCGCCGCGACGACAATGGCGGGCGTGCAGCTCGTCATCATTGCGCTGAAGTTCTTCCGCTGCACCGCCTCCGACATGCTGGAGCTTCGCGGCACGGCGCGGCTGCTGTCAACGGTGCTGCGGCCGCATCTCATCGCGCGTGCCGTGCTGCTGGCGATCGGCGCGATCGTCCTGCCGCTCGTGATTGGTCCGGCCGCCGCGTCGGGCCACGCCACGGCAGCGACGGAAGCAGCTCCCTATTTCGCGCTCGCGTGCGCGGTCGCCGGCGAGGTCATCGGCCGTTATCTCTTCTTCGTCAGCGTCGTCCCCCGGCATCTTGCCGCGCCTTACATCGCGGCGGCGCGGGAGGCCGCATGACACCGCTCGGTACGGCTCGCAGTGCCCTCGGCGATGGTCGAAGAACGCTGAAGCAGATGCTTGGCCTCGACACGCGGTCCGACCGTTACGCCTACGGTGTGGACGAGGCCGCCGGCTACGTCTCGGCGCAGCGCATTCCGGAGAAATGGGTGGCGACGACCTGCGGCTATTGCTCGGTGGGCTGCGGCATGTTCGTCGGTGTCAGGGACGGCCGCGCCGTCAGCGTGCGCGGCAACCCGGACCATCCGGTCAATCGCGGAATGCTCTGCCCGAAGGGGCTGTCGGAACACCACACGATCGCCGCCGCGAATCGCGCGCGCCATCCGCTGCTGCGCACGGCCGGCGGGATGAAGCGCATCGGCTGGAGCGAGGCGATGACGACGATGGCCGATCGCTTCCGCGAGGTGCAGGCGCGGCACGGGCGCGGCGCTGTCGGCGTGATCAGCACGGGCCAGCTCGTCACCGAGGAGTTCTACACGCTCGGCAAGCTCGTGCAGCTCGGCCTCGGCACGTCGAACTACGACGGCAACACGACGCTGTGCATGTCCACCGCGGTGGCCGGCTACAAGCGATCGTTTGGCAGCGATGGCCCGCCGGGTGCCTACGAGGATCTCGAGAAGGCGGATGTCGTGATGCTGATCGGCGCCAACATCGCCGAGAACCATCCGATCCTCTGCTCGCGCCTCCGCGCCAACCCCGCGTCCACGGTGATCGTCGTCGATCCGCGTGTGACCAAGACGGCGATGCTTGCCGACCTGCACCTGCCGCTCGCGCCGCGCTCGGATCTGGCGCTGATCAACGGCCTCATTCATGTCGTCATCGAGCACGGCCTCGTCGATCGCGATTACGTAGATCGTCACACCACCGGGTTCGACGCGCTGCGGGAGTCGGTGCGCGATTACACGCCCGCGAAGGTGGCGGCGATCACGGGGCTTTCCACCGAGCTGATTTACCGCACCGCGTGGACCTACGCCCGCGCCTCCGCCGCGTTCATCGGCTGGACGATGGGCGTGAATCACAGCACCAAGGGAACCGAGACGGTCAACGCCATCAACAACCTCGCGCTCATCACCGACAACATCGGCCGGGCCGGGGCGGCGCCGTTCTCGATCACCGGTCAATGCAACGCGATGGGCACGCGCGAAACCGGCTTCACCTCGTCGATGCCCGGCTACCGCAAGTTCGAGAGCGCCGCCGACCGTGAGGAGCTGGCGGCAATCTGGAACGTACCCGTCGAGCGGATCCCGGCGAAGCGCGGCCTGGCGTACCCCGACATCATCGAGGCGTGCCTGGAACGGAAGATCCGGGCGCTCTGGATCATCGCGACCAACCCGATCGTCTCGTTCCCCAACCTGCACACGCTGCAGCAGGCGCTCGAGTCGCTGGAATTCCTCGTCGTGCAGGACGGGTATCACCCGACGCCCACCTCCGAGTACGCGCACCTGATGCTGCCCGCGGCGATCTGGGGCGAGAAGGAAGGGACCTACACCAACTCGGAACGGCGCGTGAGCAAGGTGAATCGCGCGGTCGCACCGCCGGCGGAGGCGCGGGCGGACTTCGACATCTTCCTGCACCTCGCGCAGGCGCTCGGCGTGCGCGACGAGCTGTTCCCGGGATGGACGACGCCCGCCGACGCGTTCGACGAGTGGAAGCGCGTGTCGGCGGGACGGCTGTGCGACTACTCGGGGATGTCCTATGAGGCGATCGAGCAGCACGGCGGCATCCAGTGGCCGCACCCGGTCGGAACGCCTAATTCGAAGCAGGCGAAGCGGCTGTACGCGAGCGGGACGTTCGCGACCGAGGACGGCCGCGCGCGGTTGATCCCGGTCGCGTGGGAGCCGTTCCCCGAACAGCCGACGGAGCAGTTCCCGCTGGTGCTCAACACCGGCCGCACGGTGGAGCACTGGCACACGCGCACCAAGACCGGCAACGTGCCGATCCTCGAGCGGCTGTCGCCGCGCGCCTGGTGCGAGATGAATCCGCGCGACGCGCGGGCGATGCGGCTCAAGCCGCAGGACAAGGTTGACGTGATCTCGCGGCGCGGCCGCGTGCGCAGCCTCGAGCTGCGCGTGACCGAAACCGTCGCGCCCGGCCAGGTGTTCGTCCCGTTCCATTTCGCCGAGACCAACGCGAACGAGGTCACGCAGAGCGCGTTCGATCCGATCTCGCGTGAGCCCAATTACAAACAGTCGGCCGTTCGAGTCGAGAAAGCGGGGATCCGATGACGCGGTTGGTGGTCGTAGGCAATGGCATGGCGGGCATCGCCTGCGTCGAGCAGATCCTCAAGCATCAGCCGCATTTTCAGATCACCGTGTTCGGCGACGAGACGCACGTCAACTACAACCGCGTGATGCTCTCGTCGGTGCTCGCCGGCGAGAAGGCGGCCGACGAGATCGTCCTCAACCCGCGCGAGTGGTACGTGCGCAACGGCATCGACCTCCGCCTTGGCGTCCGCGTGGTCGACGTCGATCCGGTCGCGAAGACCGTCACCGGAGACGATGGCTCGACGACGGCGTACGACCTGCTGCTGCTGGCGACCGGCAGCTCGGCGTGGCTGCCGCCGATCGAGGGTGTCGATCGCGACGGCGTGTTCGTATTCCGCACGCTCGACGACACGCGCGAGCTGGTGCGGCGCAGCGGCGCGGGGAAGAAGGCGGTGGTCATCGGCGGCGGCCTGCTCGGTCTCGAGGCGGCGCGCGGGCTGCAGGTGCAGGGGTGCGACGTGAGCGTCGTCCATCTGGCAACCACGCTGATGGAGCGGCAGCTCGATCCCGATAGCGGTAATTACCTGCTCGGCAAGATGGAGGAGCTCGGGATCGAGGTGCTGCTCGGCCGGACGACGATCGCCATCCTCGGCGACGACCGGTGCGAGGCGGTCGCCCTATCCGACGGCACCTGCGTGGACGCCGACATCGTCGTCATCGCCGCCGGGATCCGGCCGAACATCGACCTGGCGGTGAAAGCAGGCGTCGTGTGCAACCGCGGGATCGTCGTCAACGATCACATGGAGACGTCGCACCCCGACATCTTCGCGGTCGGCGAATGCGTCGAGCATCGCGGCGTGTGCTACGGCCTCGTGGCGCCGCTGTTCGAGCAGGGCAAGGTGCTGGCGGCGACGATCACCGGTCATCGCGGGCCGACCTACGAGGGCACCGTGCAGGCGGCCAAGCTGAAGATCATGGGCGTTGACGTGTTCTCCGCCGGCGACTGGAGCGAGCAGAACGCCGAGCCGGTGCGGTTCGAGGACCGCGCGCTCGGCATCTACAAGAAGCTGACGGTGCGCGACGGCCGCCTGGTCGGCGCGATTCTCGTCGGCGACACGAGCGACAGCCACCGCTACATGGAGTGGCTGCGCAGCGGCGACGATCTCACGGCGCAGCGGCGCCATCTGCTGTTTCCACCGCCGTCGGCCGATGGCGGCGCCGACGTGGCAGCCATGGCCGACACCGCGACGGTGTGCGGCTGCGTCGGCGTCACCAAAGGGGCGATCATCGCGGCCGTCCACGACCAGGGCGTCAACACGCTGTCGCAATTGAAGGAGTGCACGCGCGCGAGCACCGGCTGCGGCAGCTGCACCAGCCTGTGCCAGGACCTGCTGCGCGCCGTGGCGCCGGAGTTCGAGGATGAGCAGAAGAAAATCATCTGCGGGTGCCTGCCGTTTGCGCAGGAGCAGCTGCGGGAGATCCTGCGCGGGCAGCAGCTGAAGTCGGTGCAGGAGGTGCTCGAGATCTATGGCAACGGCGTCGGCTGCGAAGTGTGCAAGCCGGCGCTCAGCTACATGCTGGACATGCTCTGGTGCGGTGACCACGACGAGGACCGCTCGGCGCGGTTCATCAACGATCGCGTGCACGCCAACATCCAGAAGGACGGGACGTTCTCCGTCATCCCGCGCATCCGCGGCGGCGTCACCACGCCCGACGAACTGCGGCGCATCGCCTTCGTCGCGGAGAAGTACCACGTGCGCATGGTGAAGATCACCGGCAGCCAGCGCATCGACCTGCTCGGCGTGAAGAAGGAGGACCTGCCGAAGGTGTGGGCCGATCTCGGAATGCCCTCGGGCCAGGCGTATACGAAAGGCGTGCGCATGGTGAAGACGTGCGTCGGCACCGAGTTCTGCCGCTTCGGCACACAGGACTCGACCGCCGCCGGCATCGAGATGGAGCGCCGCTTCGAGCAGCTCTTCACGCCGCACAAAGTGAAGATGGCCACCGTCGGCTGCCCGCGCAACTGCGCCGAGGCGACGGTAAAGGACATCGGCCTGGTCGGCGTCGAAGGCGGCTGGCAGGTGGTGGTCGGCGGCGCCGCCGGCAAGAGCGTCCGCAAGGCCGATCTGCTCACCACCGTCGAGACCACCGAGCAGGCGCTCGAAGCGTCGGAGCTGTTCTTCCAGTACTACCGTGAGCACGCCAACTATCTCGAACGGACCTACGACTTCGTCGAGCGGCTCGGCATCGAGAAGGTCCGCAAGGACACCGTCTACGCCCCTGACTGGCAGAAGCAGGCGCTGCTCGATCGGCTGCGCAAATCGAAGGCGCGCGCGCGCGACGCCTGGCAGGAGGGCGTGTCGCCGGTGAACAAGACGCAATTCATCCCGCTCATCCCGATGGAGAACGTGCTGGCATGACCGAACCGCTGTGGATCCGGATCACGACGACCGACAGCATCCCGCCGCGCGAAGGGCGGCCGGTTCGAATCGGTTCGCGCGAGCTTGCAATCTTCAATCTCGGCGATCGCTTCCTCGCCACCGACAATCGCTGCCCCCACCAGGCGGGGCCGCTGTGCGACGGCATCGTCACCGGCCAGTCCGTGGTGTGCCCGCTGCACGCGTGGAAAGTCAATCTCGCCGACGGCTGCGTCGAGCGGCCGGCGAGCGCCAAAGATCACTGCGTCGCGACGTATCCGGTGCGCGTCGAGGACGGCGTGGTCGTCGTCGGCGTGCCCGTCCTCGAACGCGAAGAGGAAGGGGCTGCCGCATGAGGGGCCGCGGCTTTACGCGTGCCGGGCATCTGCCCACGCTCGTCGCATCGCTCCTCTACTTCGATGTCAGCTTCATGGCCTGGGTGCTGCTCGGGCCGATGGCGCCGTTCCTCAAGGACGACCTGCACCTGAGCGCGACGCAGCAGGGGCTGCTCACCGCGATTCCGCTGCTCGGCGGATCGCTCTTCCGTCCGGTGCTCGGCATCATCGCCGATCGCATCGGCGGCCGCCGCACCGGCCTTGCCGGTCTCGCGCTGACGCTCGTGCCGCTGTTCGTCGGCTGGCGGTTCGCCCACACGATCGGCCAGTTCTACGCCATCGGCTTTCTGCTCGGCATCGCCGGGGCGAGTTTCGCCGTGGCGCTGCCGCTTGCCAGCCGGTGGTATCCACCGGAATATCAGGGTCTGGCGATGGGGATTGCCGGTGCCGGCAATTCGGGAACGCTCCTCGCCACGCTGTTCGCGCCGCGGCTTGCTGAACACTACGGCTGGGCGACGACATTCGCGGTGGCGATGCTGCCGGTGGCTACGGTGCTGGCGGTGTTCTGGCTGCTGGCGAAGGACAGCCCGAATCGTCCGACGCCGGCGACGCTGCGCAGCTATCGCGCGCTCCTCAGCGAGCCGGACACGTTGTGGCTCGCTTTTCTCTACAGCCTGACGTTCGGCGGCTTCGTCGGCTTCTCCAGCTTCCTGCCGACGTTCTTCCGCGAGCAATATCTGCTGTCGAAGGTCACCGCGGGCGATCTCACGACGGTCGTCGTGATCTCCGGCAGCCTGCTGCGGCCAGTCGGCGGCTGGCTGTCGGATCGCATCGGCGGCTACCGGCTGCTGGTGTTCCTGCTCTTCGGCGTCACGCTGTGCGTGATGGCGATCGCCGCGATCCCGCCGGTGAACGTCGCGGTGGCGGTGCTGTTCGCGGGAATGGGGATGCTTGGCATGGGGAACGGCGCGGTGTTCCAGCTGGTGCCGCAGCGGTTCCCCGAACGCATGGGGCTCGTCACCGGCATTGTCGGTGCCGCAGGCGGGCTCGGCGGCTTCTTTCTGCCGACGCTCCTCGGCGCGGCGCGCGACCTGACCGGCAGCTATGCCGGTGGCATCGCCGCGTGTGCGGCGGCGTTCCTGGTCGGTACCGCGGTGCTGCTCGAGCTGGGCGCCGCGTGGTCGCGACGGTGGCATGCGTCGGCAGTGCGGCAGGCCGGCGTGTATTCGTATCGAGTGGCGCTGCGGAGCCTTGCGGGCGAGCGCGCGTAAAGGGATCATGAGAACAACAGTGGCTACGTCCAGGAAAGCCGGATCGGAGTTCCACGACATCCCGGAATCGGACATCGAAGTCCTGCACGAGATCGGCAGCCGGATCGCGGCCGCCGATCCGCTGCACGCGGTGCTCGGGCGCGTCGTCGAGTTCGTCTCGAGCGTCGTGCAGTGCGACTCCTGTTTCATCTACGTCCTCGAGGACGATGCGCTGGTGCTGCGGGCGTCGAAGACGCCGCATCCCGACGTCGTCGATCGGCTGAAGCTGCGCGTCGGGCAGGGCATCACCGGGTGGGTTGCCGAGCACCGGCAGCCGGTCGCGGTCGGCAGTCATGCGTTCGAGGACCCGCGGTTCCAGACGTTCAACGAGCTGCCCGAGGACCGGTACGAAGCGTTCCTGTCGGTGCCGGTGTTGTCACGCGGCAAGCTCGTGGGCGTCATCAACCTGCAGCACCGGCAGCCGCAGGAGTACCGCCCGCGGGATATGCAGCTCATCTCGATGATGGGTTTCCTGGTCGGCGCAGAAATCGAGATGGCGCGCCTCGAGGAAGAGAACTCGCAGCTGAACGAGCGGCTGGAGACGCGCAAGGTGCTGGATCGCGCCAAGGGGATCCTGCAGCGCGATCTCGGCATCACCGAAGAGGAAGCGTATCTGACGATTCAGCGTCAGAGCCGCCAGCGGCGAAAGACGAAGAAGGAGATCGCCGAGGCGATCGTGCTGGGCGAGGAGTTGCGCCGGGGCAAGCCCGGCGCATAGTCGGTCAGTTGGTGCCGCGGCTGGCGCCGGTCTCGACCTGATTGACGATCAGGATGCGCGACGGCTGGTCGTTCTCCTTCTCGATGATCATCGTGGGCGCCTTGACGCCCTTGAAGTCGGTCCACTCGTCGTAGACCGCCTCGAATCCCACCATGCCGCGCGCCGGGTCCTTGAACGCGGTGCGCGTCCGCTCCAGCTCATGCTTGTCGTTGATGTAGCCGCGCACCTGCTGCCCGCCGACGGTGAACGTCAGCACGTCGTACTTGGTGCCCCACAGCGTGTCGGTGCTCAGTGTCGCGTGGTACTTCATGGCGCCGGCGAGGAAGCCGTACGGCGACGTCCAGAATAAGTACGGAGCAGAGCCCGTCGTCTGTTTGCCGTCGGCGTCGATCCGCTCGGATGCCGTGTTGCCGGCGAGATCGAGCTGCTGCGTGTAGTTGTCGATTTTGAAGTGCTGCGGCACGGCCTTGTCGCCGTTGACGATCCGGTAGCCGGAGCCGCGGGCGGTCAGCGTGATCGCCGTCGGCATCTGCTTGGCGATCGTCCGCTGGAGTTGCTCGAGTACGGTAGTCGCGTTCTGCGGTTGGGTGGTGTCCTGCGAGTGGGTGGTGTCCTGCGCCTGCGCGGCGGCGGGGCCAATGAGCAGCAGGAGCAGCGTCACGGTGCACGTTGCCAGCCTGGTGGGCATGGTTCCCTCCGAAAGTAGTTGCTAGGCAAAGTATAGCCAAAAATTGCCGCGCTCACTCCAGCGCGCCGTCTCCCGGCCGCGCCGCCGCCCGCGCCGCGCGGCTGGCGGTTCGGCCGTCCATACGGTGTCGAATCGCCGCGGCGTCCGAAGCCGTGAACGCCCAGTCGGCGGGCCGATCGCGTTCGAGCTCCTCGCGGGTCCACACGGCCCGCATCAGGCCGCGGTCGGCGTGGGCGGCCGACCCGATCAGCAGGTGCGCGATTTCGTGAGCGATGGCCCGGCCGAGCAACCGGCCGGGGTCGGTGCCCGAGGCGTGCGCCAGCCAGAGGACGCGCTCCTGGTAGATCGTCGCCAGGACCCCGAAGTGACGGCGCCCGTCGATCATCGAGTCGCCGAGCGGCAGCCGTCCGGCGTAACCGGTGGGAACCGGAACGGTAGAGAACCGGACCGCCAGCTCGCCCGCCTCGAGCGGCATCGCGCACGCGGGGCGCCACGCTGCCGGGCCGCAGCGGACCCAGTGGGGTGAAACGACACCGGCCAGCACACGGGCCGCTTCCACGAGCCCGGCGTCGGCTGGCATCGCCGCGCCATCCGGCGTGTAGACACGGACGATGATCGCCAGGGCGAGCAGTGCGTGTGGCATGCCCGCACTGTGAATCCCGCCGGCGGGTACCTCAATGCATGGCGGGTGACACGAGGTGACATGTGGGTGACATGGGCCAACTTGTCACGCGCACATTGCGGATCGTGCTTTCCAAACCGGCGCGGTTGGGGCATCGTTGCAATTGGGCGTCCGGTTCCCGGTAGCGCCCTCTCCGACTCCGCGCCTATCGTCACCACACGACCCGCCACGATGCGGGAGGAATAGTCCCATGGAGGTTTCACCCGGTTCGCCCACGCCTCTTCGCTTCGGATCGTTCGAGCTCGATATCCGGTCGCGCGAGCTGCGCAAAGGCGACACGCGCATCCGCCTGCAGGAGCAGCCGTTCGAGATCCTGCGCCTGATGCTCGAGCGCCCCGGCGACGTCGTCACCCGCGACGAGTTGCGGCAGCGGCTGTGGCCCGAAGGCACGTTCGTGGACTTCGAGCACAGTCTGAATGCCGCGGTGAAGCGCCTGCGGGCGGCGCTCGGCGACGATGCCGACCGGCCGCGGTTCGTCGAGACGCTGCCGCGGCGAGGCTACCGGTTCATCGCACCGCTCGAGTCGCGCCTCGATACCGCCGCTGTCGTGCCGCAGACGGCGCGCATCGCCGTGCTGCCGTTCAACAACCTGAGCGACGACGCGTCGCAGGATTACTTCAGCGACGGCCTCACGGAGGAGCTGATCGCGCAGCTCGGGCCGATGTGCCGCGGCCGCATCGCGGTCATCGCGCGGCGGTCGTCGATGGTCTTCAAGGGGACGACGCAGCCAGCGCGCGAGATTGCCGAGGTGCTGCGCGCGCGCTACCTGCTCGAGGGCAGCGTGCGCCGTGACGGCCAGCGCGTGCGGATCACCGTCCGCCTGATCGAGGGCGCTACCGAGACCGAGCTCTGGTCGGACACGCACGAGCGGACGATCGACGACTGGCTGTCGGTGCAAACGGACGTCGCGGCGCACGTGGCGCGCTCGCTGCTGCTGGAACTGGCGCCGGGCTATGGTGCGGCGAATGCCGCACCCGACCCGCGGGCGCATCGTGCGTACCTGAAAGCGCGCTATCACTGGGCGCTGCCGGGCGACGGCGGCCTGGAAGAGGCGCTGGGCCTGCTCGACGAGGCGCTGCAGATCGCGCCGGATTTTGCGGCCGCGCACGGCGCGCTGGCGCGCGTCAGCGTTGGCGCCGCCGAATACTACCGCCGCGTGCCGCTTCAGGCACTGTGCGCCGCCCGCGCCTCGGCGCAGCGCGCGCTCGCGCTCGACCCGGCCAACGCGGAAGCGCGCGTCGTGCTCGCCGACATCAGCCGCATCGTCGATTTCGACTGGCGCGCGGCGAAGGAGGCGTACCGCGACGTGCTGGCGACGAACCCGAGCATCGAGCACGCGCATCGCGGCTACGCGTCGCTGCTCGCGGTGCAGGGCCGCCACGCCGACGCGGTCCGCGCGGCGGACGTGTCGCGCGAGCTCGACCCGCTCTGCCTGGTCCCGAGCCTGACCGCGGCGTGGACGCGGTACATGGCGGGTCAGTACGAGGAAGCGGTGGAGGTGTGCGGGCATACGCTCGACATGGGCCGCGCGTATGTGCCGGCATTACGCCTGCGCAGCCTGGCGCTGTTGCAGGCGGGCGACGGCCGGCGCGCCGCCACCGAGCTCGAGCAGGGCATCTCCGCCGTCGGCGAGCACCCGCAGCTGCTGACGATGCTGGCGCACGTGTATGGATCGCTCGGCCGGCGCGACGCGGCGTCGGCAGTCATCGCCGACCTGCGGGCGGTCGAGCGCGACCGATACGTCTCCCCGTATCAGCTGGCGCTCGCTTTTGCCGGCATCGAGGACGTGGACGCGGCGTTCACCGCGCTCGACCGGGCGTATCGCGATCGTGACCCGAATCTTGCACATGTCGTGATCGAGCCGCGGTTCGAGCTGCTGCGATCCGACACCCGGTACGCGCGGCTGCTCGAGACGCTCAATCTCACGAAGGGGACGCGCACTGCATGACCTCGCACTCTGCGGCGGATGCCGGCACGATTACGCTCGGCGGTGAACTGACGGTCAATCGCCTTGGCTTTGGCGCGATGCGCCTCACCGGTAGCGGTATCTGGGGACCGCCGGCGGATCCGGCCGAGTGCAAGCGCGTGCTGCGCCGCTGCCTCGACGCCGGCGTGAACTTCATCGACACGGCGGACTCCTACGGCCCGCACGTGTCGGAGGAGCTCATCGCCGAAGCGCTGCACCCGTATCCCGCAGAGCTGGTGATTGCCACGAAGGCCGGGCTCGAGCGTCCCGGACCGAACCAGTGGACGCCCAACGGCCGGCCCGAGTACCTGCGCGCGCAGTGCGAGGGCAGCCTGCGGCGGCTGCGTGTCGATCGGATCGATCTGTTTCAGCTCCACCGCATCGATTCCAAGGTGCCCGAAGAGGAGCAGTTCGGGGCGCTCGCGGACCTGCGGCAGGAAGGCAAAATCCGGCTCGTCGGTCTCTCGGAAGTGGACGTCGACGCCATTCAGCGGGCCCGGCGCACGCTGCCGATCGTGTCGGTGCAGAACAAGTACAACGTCAACGACCGGGCCTGGGAATCCGTGGTCGCCTACTGCGACCGCGAGTCGCTGGCGTTCATCCCGTGGTATCCGCTCGGCGCCGGCTCCCTGGCCGCACAGCACACGCTCGACGATGTCGCCGGCCGGCATCGGGCCTCGCCCCTGCAGATCGCGCTCGCGTGGCTGCTCGCGCGATCGCCGATGATGCTGCCCATCCCCGGGACGTCGAAGGTGGCGCACCTCGAGGAGAACATCGCCGCCGCGGCGATCGATCTCGGCGACGACGTCGAGCGGCTGGATCGCCTGGCGGCGTAAACCGTCTTGCGAATGTAGACATTGTGGGGCGAGCCTTGTCTGGCTCGCCCGCGAACCCGAGAGGGTTCGCGCCACATAGAGTGACGGCACGCGCGGCGCGGTAGAATGCGCGCGATGAACGCGCTATTGCTCGCGGCACTCCTCGCGGTCGTGGTTGCCGGCTGCCAGCGCGCCGATGCGGTGAAGCAGCCTCGCTTGAACTATCCCGCCACCCACAAGGGCGATGTCGTTGACGATTACGGCGGCGTCAAGGTGCCCGACCCGTACCGCTGGATGGAGTCGCTCGACTCGAAAGAGGTGGCCGACTGGGTGAAGGCGCAGAACGCCGTCACCGAGCCGTATCTCGAGAGCCTGCCATTGCGGAAGCATTTCCACGATCGGCTCACCGAGCTGTGGAACTACGTGCGCGTCGGCGTGCCGGAGGTCGAGAACGGCCGGCTCTTCTACGCGCGCAACACCGGACTGCAGCGGCAGTCGCCGGTGTACATGCGCGCCAGCGTCGCGGCGCCGCCAACGCTCGTCATCGATCCGAATGCGATCTCGGAAGACGGTTCGCTGTCGCTGTCGCAGTGGCGGGTGTCGCCCGACGCCAAGCTGCTCGCCTACACGCTCTCGGAAGGCGGCGCCGACTGGGAAGCGGCAAAGGTCCGCGACCTGACCACCGGCCGGGACCTCGCCGACGACGTGCGGTGGATGCGCTTCTCGGACCTGTCGTGGACGAAGGACGGCAAAGGGTTCTTTTACTCCCGGTATCCCGAGCCGCCGAAGAACAAGGTGCTCGAGGCGGCGCTGGCCGGCCACGCGCTGTACTACCACCGCGTCGGCACGCCGCAATCGCAGGATGTCCTGATCTACCGCCGCCCGGATCTCGCGCAGTGGATCATCGACGGCAGCGTCACGGAGGACGGGCGATACCTGCTGATCACGATGTTCAAGGGCGCGGAGAACAAGAACCGCCTGTACTACGCCGATCTGGCGGCGCCGCTGGCGCCGAAAGTCGGGGCGGCGGTGAAGCCGATCGTCGAGCTGGACGATGCGGAGTACGCGCCGATCGGCAACAGCGGATCGACGATCTTCCTGCGGACCGATCTCGATGCGCCGAACCGGCGCGTCGTCGCCGTCGATCTGCAGCATCCCGATCGCGATCCGTGGCCGACGATCATCCCGGAGGGGAAAGAGGCGATCGAAGACGTCCGCGTCATCGGCGCCCGCATCGTCGCGCACTATCTGGTTGACGTGCAGAGCCGGCTGCGGGTGTTCGGACTGGACGGCAAGCTCCAGGAGGAAATCGCGCTGCCAGGCGTCGGCGCCGTCGGCGCGCTGGGCGGACGCGAGGACGCGCCCGACATCTGGTACAGCTTCAGCTCGCCGCTGATGCCGTCCACCGTCTACCGGTTCGATCCGGCATCGCGCATGAGCGTCCCATTCGATCCGCCGAAGCTGCCGATCGACACCAGCGGCTACGAGACGACGGCGATGTTTGCCACCTCGAAGGACGGCACGCGAGTCCCGTTCTTCCTCACGGCAAAGAAGGGACTCGCGCGCGACGGCAGCAACCCGGTGATGATCTACGGCTACGGCGGCTTCTCGATCAGCACGCTGCCGACGTATCGCCAGGACGTGCCGGCCTGGCTCGAGCGCGGCGGCGTGTGGGTGACGGCGAACATGCGCGGCGGCGCCGAGTACGGGGAGGCGTGGCACCAGGCCGGGATGCTCGAGAAGAAACAAAATGTGTTCGACGACTTCATCGCCGTCGCCGAGCACCTGGTTCGTGAAAAGTACACGTCGCCGGCGAAGCTCGGAATCTGGGGCGGGTCCAACGGCGGGCTGCTCGTCGGCGCGGTCGAGGAGCAGCGGCCGGACCTCTACGCGGTGGCGCTGCCGGCGGTTGGCGTGATGGACATGCTGCGCTACGACAAGTTCACCGGCGGCGCGCTGTGGACGACCGAGTACGGATCGGCGTCGGACCCGAAGCAGTTCCCGTTTCTCATCAAGTACTCGCCGGTGCAGAACGTGAAGCCGGGCACGTGTTATCCGGCGACGCTCATCACCACCGCGGACCACGACGATCGCGTCGTGCCGAGCCACTCGTTCAAGTTCGCGGCGGCGCTCCAGGCGGCGCAGGGGTGCGATCGCCCCGTGCTGATCCGCGTCGAGGTGCAGGGCTCGCACGGATACCGGCCGACGGACAAACTGATCGCCGAACGCGCCGACCAGTGGGCGTTCGCGGCGGCGAACATGGGTGTGCGCTGAGGGGCAAAGGGTGCGGAGACGGTTTCCAACGCAGGGATCGCAGAGAGCATAGCTAGCGACGTTCGAGGAGAAACGCGGCGATCGCGGCGGGCACAGCGAGTAACGGTCCGAGCATGGGCCCGCGCTTCGCGCGGCGTGGACGGTGAGAGCGCTGCGCACAAGCTGCGGCCGGATCCATGGCGCTTGCGCGCAGCGCTCTCACCGTCCATGGAGCCGGCCCGTCGATCGTACCGGGCCGGCAGCCCATGCGGCATCCTGCCCCTACCTGTGGCCTCAGCGTTCTCCGCGTTTCAAACCCGTCCCGGCGCGCTCCGCTTCCTCCGCGACCGCGAACGAGCGTATCCTCCGCCCATGACTCGCATCATCACCACCGCTGTCGTTCTCACGTTGTGCTGCGCCCCTGCGGCGCATGCCGACGAGGTCACGCTCATCGCGCCCGGCGGCATCCGGGCCGCGATCGAGAAGCTGATCCCGGAGTTCGAGAAGAAGACCGGCCACACGGTGAAGCCGACCTTCGGCTCCGGCGGCGGCACCAAGCAGCAGGTGGTGAACGGCGAGCGATTCGACGTGCCGATCGTGCAGCCGCCGCTGGCCGACGTCGTCAACTCAGGCCACGTCGTCGCCAAGACGCAGCGGATCCTGGCATCGGTGCCGGTGGCGATCGCGGTGCGCAAGGGGCAGCCGCATCCGGACATCTCGACACCGGCGCTCCTCAAGAAGACGCTGCTCGCCGCGAAGTCGATCTCCTATCCCGATCCGGCCGGCGGCGCGGCCGCCGGCGTCAGCTTCGATCAAGCGCTGAAGACGATGGGGATTGCGACGGAGGTGGAGTCGAAGCTGCACCGGTCGCGCGGCGGCGCGGCGGCGATGGACGCGCTGGCGAAGGGCGAGGTGGAGCTCGGCGTCACGTTCATGAGCGAGATGAACGAACCGGGGATCGAGGTGGTCGCGCCGCTGCCGCGTGCCGTGTCGCCGCCGACGCAGCTCGTCGGCTTCGTGTCGGCGCAGGCGAAGTCGCCGGCCGCGGCGCGGGCGCTGCTCGATTTCCTCGCGTCACCCGCGGCCGCGGCGGCCTATCGAGCGTCGGGAATGCAGGCGGGGAAGTGATTCGATTTTAGATTTTGGATTTTTGATCTTTGATCTGGGGACCAGGCAACAATCAAAAATCAAAAATCAGAAATCAAGAATCCACGGGCCGTTCAGTTCGTCGTCGTCGAACTCGCCCCCACGGTAAATGTGATCAGCTTCGGCTTGAACGGCGTCGGCGTGATCCCGGGTCCGGGGTTGCCGGTCACCGATCCCACGCCGCCCATCAGCGCGATGTACTGGCGGCCGTCGATGCGGTAGGTGATCGGGGGGCCCATGCCGCTGCGCAATCCGGTGTCGAGGTCGAGCAGCTTCTCGCCTTTGTCCGCGGTGTAGGCGCGCAGGTGCCCGTCGTTGAGGACCTGGATCACCAGGTTCGACGCGGTGGTCACGGTGCCGCCGCCGATGCCGCCGCCGCCCGGCACGCGCCATCGCATCTGCTGGGCGACCGGATCCCACGCGACGAGCGCGCCGCGCGCGGGACCCTCGATCGGCTCGGGACCGGTTGCCGGTGGTGACGGGCGCGTCGCCGTTGGCGCCGGACGCACGGTGCCGGTGGTGCGGCCCGGTTCCGGCTTGAACTCCGCCTCCGCGGCGTAGACGAACGTGTTCAACGTGGACGTCGGAATGTAGGTGAGGCCGGTCATCGGGTTGAACGACATCGGCGACCAGTTGTGCGCGCCGCCGCCGCCGGGCGCGATCATGATCGGCTCGGCGCCGTAGTACGCCTCGGGGTTGACGATCGGCCGCCCCGTCTTCGGGTCGATCCCTTTCGCCCACGTGACTCGCGAGTACGGCTGCGCCGAGATGAACTCGCCGGTCAGCCTGTCGAGCACGTAATAGAAGCCGTTCTTCGGCGCCTGCATGATCACCTTGCGCAGCCGGCCGTTGATCGTCAGGTCGGCGAGCACCAGATCCTGGACGCTGTCGTAGTCCCAGTTGTCGCCCGGCACCACCTGGTAGTGCCATTTCAACTCGCCAGTCGCCGCCGACACGGCGAGAATCGAGCACACATACAGGTTGTCCTTGTCGCGCGACGAGCGGAGCGAGAACGTCCACGGCTCGGCGTTGCCGGTGCCGACGTAGATCAGATCGGCGTCGGGGTCATAGGCCATGCCGTCCCACACCGCGCCGCCGCCCCCCTTCGTCCACCACTCGGAGTCCCACGTCGCCGCCGCCTTCTTCATCGCCGTGTTCTCGAACGGCTTCGACGGATCGCCCGGCACGGTGTAGAACCGCCACAGCCGCCGTCCGGTCTGCGCGTCGTAGGCGTCGAAGAACCCGCGCGTCGGCCGGTCGCCGCCGATCACGCGACCCTTCGCGATCCGCGGCGCCATCGTCACCGTGTAGTGATCCTGCGGATAGGCGATGCGCGTCTCCCACACGGGCTTGCCGGTGTCGGCGTCGAGCGCGAACAGGCGGCCGTCGATCGCCGGCGCGATCACCAGGCCGTTGTACAGCGCGACGCCGCGGTTGACGACGCCGCAGCAGATGCGCGGCCGCGTCGCGTCCTGATTGACCTCGGGGTTCCAGCGCCATCGCTCGCGCCCGGTCCGCGCGTCCACGGCAAAGACGATGCTCCAGTTGGTGATGCCGTAGATGGTGCCGTTGGCGACGAGCGGCGTCGCCTCCTGCCCGCCGCCGCCATCGCCGATGTCGTACGACCAGGCCGGGGCCAGGCGGGCGATGTTGGCGGGGGTGATCTGGGTCAGCGGGCTGAAGCGCGTTTCGGCCTGCGTCAAGCCGTGGGTCAGCCAGTCGTCGCCGGATCGGCCGGAATCATGCAGCCGGGCGTCGGTAACCGGCCGCGGCAGCTGCCCGGCCAGGGTCGAGATGGAGAGAGCCGACACGACGAACGCACTGGCAAAGAGCAGGTTGCGCACGGGTCACCTCTGAGGGCGAGGAGTCTAGCAGTGGAACGCGAACAGGGCTAGACTTTGCCGCAATGCCCAGTCCGGCCGACCGGCGGACCTTTCTGCGATATCTGATGACGGCGGCGGCTGCCGCCTCGGCGCGCCGGGTGGCGGCGGCGGACGCACCGCTCACGGCTACGCGCCTGCACCCGAGCGTGCTGCACGTGTCCGGTGCCGGCGGCAACGTCGTCGTCCTCGAATCGGGCGACGGCCTGCTGATGGTCAACGGCGGCCGGCGCGACCGCTCGCCGGAACTCCTGACCCTGGTCGGCCAGCAGTGCGGCGGCAAGCGGATCACCACGCTGTTCAATACCGACTGGCACCCCGACCACACCGGCAGCAACGAGCCGCTCGCCGCGGCGGGCACGCGGATCCTCGCCCACGAGCACACGAAGGAATACCTCTCGGTCGATCTCGTGGACTGCGAGGGGCGGCAGCACCTGCCGCTGCCGGCGCGAGCGCTGCCGACCGAGACGTTTCTGACCAGCGGTACGCTGGCCTTCGGCGGCCAGACGGTGGACTACCGCTATCTTGGCCAGGCCCACACCGACGGCGACGTCGCGGTCTGGCTGCCCGGTGCGAACGTGCTCGTCGCGGGCGACGTGCTGACGGTAGGGCAGTACCCGGTGCCCGACTTCACGACCGGCGGCTGGCTCGGCGGCCTGATGACGGCAACGAAGACGCTGCTCGACCTGTCGAACGCCGACACGCGCATCGTTCCCGGCACCGGTCCGGTGCAGACCCGCGCGGACCTGCAGGCGCAGTTCGACATGCTCGCCGCCCTGCGCGATCGGCTGGTGAAGATGATGCGGCAGGGGATGAGCGCGCAGGAGATGCTGGCCGCCGGCGCCACGAAGGAGTTCGACGCGCGGTGGGGCCGGCCCGATCGATTCGTGCCGACCGTCTATCGCGGCCTGTGGCTGCACGTGCGCGAGCTCGGAGGAATCGTATGAGGCGGCTGCTCGCGTTGACGGCGTGCGCGTTCCTGATCGCCGTCGTGTTTGCCAGCCGACCCGAAGGGGCGGGCGCAGGCCGACCTGAAGGTCGGCCTCTACAGACGGTCGTAGAGGCCGGCCTTCAGGCCGGCCTACCGAACGGCCTTCAAACCGGCCCCGATCAGGCGCTGATCCAGACCTACTGCGTCACCTGCCACAACCAGCGGTTGAAGACCGCCAATCTCCTGCTCGACACCGCCGACGTGTCGCGCGTCGCGGACAATCCGGAGCTCTGGGAGAAGGTGGTGCGGAAGCTGCGCGGCGGGATGATGCCGCCGCCCGGCGTGCGCCGGCCCGATCAGCCGGCGGTCGAAGCGCTCGTCGCACGGCTCGAGCATGCGCTCGACGACACCGCCGCGGCGCATCCGAATCCCGGCCGGGTGGCGCTGCACCGGTTGAATCGCGCCGAGTACGCGGCCGCAATCGAGGATCTGCTCGCCGTCAAGATCGACCCCGCGGCGCTGCTGCCGAAAGACGACGAGGCGGACGGATTCGACAACGTCGCGAACGTGCTGACGGTGTCGCCGTCGTTCCTCGAGCAATACATCGCCGCGGCGCGCGTGGTCACCAACCTGGCGCTCGGACCGGCGGCGCCGCGCGCGACGAGCGCGACCTACCGTCCGCCGCGCGGCACCGATCAGGCGCAGCACGTCGAAGGGCTGCCGCTCGGCACTCGCGGCGGTTTCGCGATCGAGCATCTGTTCCCCGGCGACGGCGAGTACAAGCTGAACATCCCGGGCATGGCAATCGCCGGCTACGTCCGCGGCATGGAGTATCGCCACACGCTCGTCGTCACCATCGACGGCGCGAAGGTGTTCCAGCAGCAGATCGGCGGCGAAGAGGACCTCAAGGCGATCGACCAGCAGCAGGCGGCGGCGGTCGCCGCCATCAACGGCCGCTTCCAGAACATCCCGATCGTCGTCACCGCCGGCACGCACCGGATCGTCGCGACGTTCGTCGCGCGGACGTTCGCCGAATCCGACGAGGTGCTCTACTCGTTCCGCCCAGGCGTCGGTGAGGACCGCATCCCGAAGATCGGCAGCGTCGAGATCGTCGGGCCGTTCAACCCCGCCGGCATCGGGGAGACGGCAAGCCGCCGCCGCGTGCTCGTCTGCAAGCCGGCGAGCGCCGCCGACGAGAGCGCGTGCGCCGCGCGCATCCTCGGCGCCGTCGCGCGCAAGGCGTTTCGCCGTCCGGTCACCGACCAGGACCTGCGGGCACCGCTGCAGTTCTTCGCGAACGGCCGACAGGGACACGATTTCGAAACCGGGATCCGCGAAGCGCTGCCCGCGATCCTCGCCAGCCCGAAGTTCCTCTATCGCGCCGAACGCACGCCGGCGTCGGCGGCTCCGGGCGGCATTCATCGGCTGAACGATCTGGAGATCGCGTCGCGCCTGTCGTACTTCCTGTCGGGCCACGCTCCAGACGATCCGCTCCTCGCTGCCGCCGAGAAGGGGACGCTCACCGATGCGCGCGCGCTCGATGCGCAGGTCAAGCGGCTGCTCGCCGATCCACGGGCATCGTCGCTGGTGACGAAGTTCGCGTTCGAATGGCTGAAGCTGCGGCCGCTCGACGACATCGATCCGGATCCGGTCGTCTTCCCGAACTTCGACGACAGCTTGCGCGAGGCGTTCAGGCGCGAGCTCGAGCTGTTCATCGGCAGCGTGCTCCTCGAGAACCGCAGCGTCCTCGACCTGCTCAATGCCGACTACACGTTCGTCAACGAGCGGCTGGCGCTCCACTACGGGCTCCCCGGGGTTCGCGGCGAACGGTTCCGTCGCGTGACGCTGGCCGACAAGAACCGATGGGGACTGCTTGGTAAGGGCGGCGTCCTGCTGGCGACGTCGTATGCCAACCGCACGGCGCCGGTGCTGCGCGGCGCGTGGATTCTCGAAAGCCTGATGGGCACGCCGCCGTCGCCGCCACCGCCGGACGTCGAGGCGTTCCCCGAGAACAAGGACGGCGAGAAGGCGCGGTCGGTGCGCGAGATCATGGAGCAGCACCGCGCGAAGCCATCGTGCAACGCGTGTCACGGCGTGATGGATCCGCTCGGGTTCGCGCTGGAGAACTTCGACGCCGTGGGCGAGTGGCGCGATCGGGACCGTTATGCCGGCACGCCAATCGATGCGTCGGGAAAGCTCGTAGACGGCACGCCGGTGGCAGGGCCCGCCGATCTGCGCGCGGCGTTGAACCGCCATCCCGAGCAGTTCGTGCAGACGCTCACCGAGAAGCTGATGACGTATGCGCTCGGCCGCAGCGTCGAGTACTACGACATGCCGGTGATCCGGCAGATCGTGCGCGACGCGGCGCGGGACAACTACCGTTTCGGAACCATCGTCACCGGGATTGTGAACAGCGCCCCGTTCAGAATGCGCAAAGCGGCGGATAGCGAATAACAGGCGGGTCTGCTCCGCGAGACCCGCCCCACATGGTAGGGCGGGTCTCGCCGAATGCAGACCCGCCGGAGCACGCGATGTTCAACACCAAAACGTACCTCTCACGCCGCACGTTCCTGCGCGGCGCCGGCGTCGCGATCGGGCTGCCGTTCCTTGACGCGATGGTCCCCGCGTCCACGCTGCTGGCGCAGACTGCGGCCGCGCCGAAGCCGCGGCTCGGCTTCATGTATCTGCCGCACGGCGCGATCATGGAGCACTGGACGCCAGAGGCGGTTGGCACCGAGTTCGAACTGACGCCGATCCTCAAGCCGCTCGAGGCCTTCAAGAAGCAGCTCACCATCGTCAGCCAGCTCGAAAACAAGCCGGCGATCCTGCCGCCCGTTCATGCGATCAATCCGGGGACGTGGCTCAGCTGCGTGACGCCGCGCGCGAGCCAGGATCCATACGGCGGCGTGACGATCGATCAGATTGCCGCCGCGCATCTCGGTCAGGACACGCCACTGCCGTCGATCGAGCTGGCGACCGAATCACGCGGCGGCGGCGGGTCGTGCGACCGCACCTACGGCTGCAGCTACGGCGGCACGATCTCGTTCCGCACGCCGACGACGCCGCTGCCGATGGAAGCGGATCCCCGCAAGCTGTTCGAGCGGCTGTTCGGTCAGGGCGACACGCCGCAGGAGCGCAAGGCGATCTCGAAGCAGTACGCCAGCATTCTCGACCTCGTGACGGAAGAAGCGGCGGCCTTGCGCAAGACGCTCGACGCGCCGGATCGCGCCAAGCTCGCCGATTACCTCGAGAGCGTCCGCGAGATCGAACGCCGCGTGCAGAAGCTCGAGGAGCACGATCTGGCGTCGCTCGAACTGCCCGACGTCCCGGTGTCCACGACGTTCGATCAGCGGCTGAACCTGATGTTCGACATGATCGCGCTCGCGTATCAGGCCAACCTGACGCGCGTGTTCACGTTCATGATGGCGGCCGAAGCCAGCAACATGACCTACAACCACATCGGCGTGCCCGATGCGTTCCATCCGCTGTCGCACCACCAGAACGACAAGGCGCGGAAGGACAAGCTGGTGAAGATCCAGACCTACCACACGCAGGTGTTCGCCAAGTTCCTGGGCAAGCTGGCCAAGATGCCCGACGGCGACGGCTCCGTGCTGGATCATTCGATCCTGCTGTTCGGCAGCAACATGAGCAACAGCAACGCGCACGACGAGTACCCGCTGCCGACGATCGTCGTCGCCGGCAACGATCGCCTGAAGGGCGGTCAGCACGTCCGCTATCCCGATCGCACGCCGCTGGCGAACCTGCACCTGACGCTGCTGACGCGCGCCGGCGTGCCGATCGACAAGGTCGGCGACAGCGACCGGGTGTTTTCGGAGCTGTAAACGTGATTTGCGCGCTATTGCTCACGTTGGCCGCGGCGACGACGCCGCTCATCGATGCCGCCAAAGCCGGCGACCGCGCCACCGCGGTCACGCTCGTCGATCGCCGCGCCGACGTCAACGCCGCCGAGCCGGACGGGACGACCGCGCTGCATTACGCCGTGCACCAGGACGACGTAGCGCTGGCGCAGCGGCTGATTCGCGCTGGCGCACGCGTCAACGCGAAGAACGACTACGGCGCGACGCCGATGTCCGAGGCGGCGGTCATCGGGAACCCGGACATGCTTGGGTTGCTGCTGGAGGCGGGAGCCGACGTCGAATCGCCGAATGCGGATGGGCAGACGGCGCTGATGGTGGTGGCGCGGACCGGCCGCGTCGATGCCGCGAAGCTGCTGCTGGCGCACGGCGCCAAAGTGAATGCGGTCGAGCAGTGGCGTGGCCAGACGGCGCTGATGTGGGCGGTGGGCCAGCGGCAGCCGGCGATGGTCAAGGAGTTGATCGCGCACGGCGCCGACGTCAACGCGCGATCGATGGTGAACGACTGGGCACGCCAGGTGACCGCCGAGCCGCGAGCGATCTACCGCCCCGCCGGCGGGCTGACGCCGCTGTTGTATGCGGCGCGAGAGGGCTGCGTCGAGTGTGCGCAGGCGCTGGTCGAAGGCGGCGCCGATCTGAACCTGCCCGATCCGGAGAACATCACGCCGCTGCTGATGGCGGTGATCAACGACCACTACGATCTGGCGGCATATCTGATCGAGAAGGGCGCGAATCCGAACAAGTGGGACCTGTGGGGCCGCGCGCCGCTCTACGCGGCAGTGGACCTGAACACGATTCCGCGCGGCGGCCGTCCCGATCGGCCGTCGCTCGACGAGACGACGCCGCTGCAGCTTGCCGAGCGGCTGCTCGCGGCGGGCGCGAACGTCAACATGCAGTTGAAGATGCCGCCGCCGTTCCGCAACATCGGCAACGATCGCGGACTCGACGGCCTGCTGACCACGGGTACCACGCCGCTGTTACGCGCGGCGAAGGCGCTCGACGCGCCGGCGGTGAAGATGCTGCTCGCGCGCGGCGCGCGGATCGACATTCCGAACTCGCGCGGCATCACGCCGTTGATGGCGGCGGCCGGCATGGGGTCGGTGGACGCAGACACGCGCGGCATCTACACGACCGAGGACGTGCAGCAGCGCTCGATCGCCACGCTGCAACTGCTGCTCGATGCCGGCGGCGACATCAACGCCAGGGACCCGCGCGGACTGACCGCGCTGCACGAGGCGGCGCGGTGGGGCTGGAACGACGTGGTCACGTTCCTCGCCGCGCACGGGGCCGATCTCAACGCCAAGGACGCGAAGGGCAACACGCCGATCGACTCCGCACTCGGCAAGGCGGGCGGCAACAGCCGCGGCGGCCAGCGCATCGACGTCCATCAGGACACCGCCGCATTGCTGCGGAAGCTGGCAGCCGGCGCCGCGGCGCGCTGATCACGATTTAGCCACGAAGGACACGAAGACCACCAAGAGCGGTTGCCGTCGGCCTGCGCAGCAGGCCGACAGGCCGAGCGAGCGAGCGCCAGACACAAACCACATCCAATCTGGGGTGGCTTGTGTCTGGTGCTCGCTCGCTCGGCGGGCCGCCTTCGGCGGCCGGCAACCGCTTCCGAGCCGCCGCGCCGCGTGACGGCATCCTCCTTTGTGACCTCCGTGACCTTTGTGGCAAAAACGTCCTCGTGTGGTTCGTGGTTGAATCGCAGTCGATGACCGTCGAGGAGTGCCTCCAGCGCATCGATGCGCTCGAAGCGGAGATCCATGCCTGGGTGCAGGTGGCGCCGCAGCCGGCGACCGGGCAGGGGGCGCTCGATGGCGTGCCGTTTGGCGCCAAGGACATCATCGAGACGCGCGGGCTGCTCACCGAGTACGGCTCACCGATCTATCGCGGCCGGATCGCCACTGACGATGCCGCGATCGTGCGCGAGCTGCGCGACCGGGGCGCGATCCTCCTCGGCAAGACGCAGACGACCGCGTTCGCGTATCGCACGCCGCCGCCGACGCGGAACCCGCGCAACCTCGCGCACACGCCGGGCGGCAGCTCCAGCGGCTCTGCGGCCGCGGTCGCCGCCGGCATGGTGCCATTCGCGCTCGGCACGCAGACGCAGGGATCGGTCCTGCGGCCGGCGTCCTACTGCGGCCTGACGGGCTTCAAGCCGACCTACGGCACGCTGCCGATGGACGGCGTCCTCCCGTTCGCGCCGAGTCTCGACACGCTGGGGCTGTTCGCGCCAACGCCGGCCGACATGCTGACGCTCTGGGCCGCGATGGGCCACACCGCCACCGGGAGCGCCGAATCGATCGTCTTCGGCGCGCCCGATCCGGCGCCGCGCGTCGAGCCAGAGATGCAGGCCGCGTTTGCCCGTGCGATCGCGACGCTCCGCGGCGCTGGTGCGACCGTCGTCTCGATCGACATCGCCGATCTCCTCGATAAGCTCTACGCGGCGACGACGTGCGTGATGACCTACGAGGGCGCGCGCGTTCACCAGCAGCGGTATGACGAGTACGGCGACCGCATCGGCGTGCCGCTGGTTGACCTCGTGCGCGACGGCCTGGCGATCGCCGCGGAGGATTACGTCGCGTCGCGACGCGTCATCGACGAGGGTCGGGCCGAGATGCGGCGGCGGTTCGCCGACACCCCGGTGGTCCTCGTTCCCGCGGCCACGGGGCCGGCGCCGCTCGGGCTCGAGTGGACCGGCGACGCGCGCATGAACAGCCCGTGGACGGCGCTCGGCGGGCCGGCGATCTCGATTCCGCTTCCGGTAGACGATCTGCCGCTCGGGTTGCAGCTGGTTGCCGATGCGGGCGACGACGCGCGGCTACTTCACGCTGCGGTCGCGGCCGACTCGCTGCTGCGGTGATCTGCTAGCATCGCCCCGGTCACACTCATGGCTCTCATCCTCAACGGTCTTACGCCGCTGCATTGGGCGGTGGCGGGCGTCGCCATCGCCGCGATCACGCTGCTTCTCCTGTTCGCCGGCAATCGCCGCCTCGGCGTGTCAACCGGGTTCGAGGACGTCTGCAGCCTGGTCCTGCCGAACCCGTACTTCCGCCGCGGTGTCATCCGGTCGGGACGCGTCTGGCGCCTGCCATTCCTCCTCGGCCTCGTCATCGGGGGGTTCCTGTCGGCGGCATTGAGCGGCCCGTGGCATCCAATCTGGGCCCTCGGGATGTTCGACTCGACGATCGGCTTCGGTCACGCCGGCAAGCTGCTGTGGATGTTCGTCGGCGGGCTGTTCATCGGCTTCGGCACGCGCCTCGCCGGCGGATGCACGAGCGGTCACGGGATCTTCGGCCTCGCCAACCTCGAGCCGCCAAGCATGGTGTCCACGCTCGCGTTCATGGGCGCCGGTGTCGTCACGACGCAGATCGTCTACCGCGTCATCTTCGGGTGAGCCAATGACCGCCGTCCTGTACACCGCGCTCGGCATCGCCTTCGGGTTCGTCCTCAGCCGCTCGGGCGCCGCCGACTACGACATGGTCCAGGGGATGTTCCTGTTCCGGCGTTTTCAGCTCTACGGCATCATCGCCGTCGCCGTGGCGGTCGCGGCGCCGGGGCTCTGGCTCATTCAGCGTTACGGTCGCACCATCGGCGGCCGGCCGCTGCACGTGGAGCTGAAGCCGTTTCATCGCGGCAACCTCGCCGGCGGGCTCCTGTTCGGGATCGGGTGGTCGATGACGGGAATGTGCCCGGGGCCGATTCTCGTCAACATCGGCGAAGGCAAGGTCTACGCGCTCGCGGCGCTCGCCGGCGCGCTGGCCGGGGCAGGAGCGTTCGGCGCCGCCTACTCGCGGCTGCAGTCGCTGTTCGCGCTGCCGCCGCTCGCCGCCGGCACCGGCGAAGGCTGATGACCGTCCGGCGTCAGCTGATCGAACTGCTCTCGCACGAGCCGCGCTCCGTCTCGTCCATCGCCAGGGCGCTCGGGCTGCGGCGCGGCGACGTGGAAGAGGATCTGCGGCACGCGTTGCTCTCGGCGGAAGCGGCAGGCCATCGCGTCGAGGTCCTGCCGGCACGATGCAAGAACTGCGGTTTTGAATTCGGCCGGGACCGGCTCCTCAAACCGAGCCGCTGCCCGAAGTGCAAGGAGTCGCGGCTCTTCGAGCCCATGATCCGGATCAGCCTATGACCGACATCGATCCTCGCCTGGTCACCACCGCATTCGATCTTCCGGGCTACCGGACCACCGGCAATCTCGGCATCGTCCGCGGCATCGTCGTACGTTCGCGCAGCATCGTCGGCAGCATCGGCGCGGCGCTGCAGACGATCGTCGGCGGCAACATCACGCTCTACACCGAATTGTGCGAGAAGGCGCGCGGCGACGCGTTCAGCCTGATGCTGGAACACGCGGCGGAGCTCGGTGCGAATGCGGTGGTGGGAATGCGGTACGACGCGAACGAGGTGGCCGATGGGGTCACCGAGGTGCTGGCTTACGGCACGGCGGTTCATGTCGAAAAGCGTGAGTGAAACGCCGGGACAGTTCCTCGTTCCAGGTTCCATGTTCCCGGTTCGTGTTCGACGTTCGGCTTCGCCGTTCGCGGTTCACCGGTTCACCGTTCATCGTTCCGGGCGCTTTGCTGCTAAGCAGCAAGGTGCCTGGAACAAAGAACGTTGAACCCCGCGCCATGAACCTCGAACGGGAACCGTGAACACGAACCTGGAACCGGGAACCCGGAACGAGGAACCGTTCTATTTCTTTTCGGCTTCGGCTTTCTCTGCCGCCCTGGCGGCGCTCAGGATGCCGCGCAGCCCTTCGTTGCCCTCGTGGCAGGCGTACTCGAACACCGGCTCGGAATCGTCGCGGGTCAGGCGCATACCCCACGTCCACGGTCGCACCCATGTGTGCGGGTCGTCCATGGTGATCGACCATTCGATGTCCTTGCCCGACGGCGTGAACCGCTCGGTCGTCTTCAGGTGCTCGGACGCGCCGCCGTAGGCGGACGCCTCGAGGTAGTTGGTCGTCTCGACGACGAGCGTGTCACCTTCCCAGTGACCGCGGGCGTCGCCGATGTAGGACTTGATCGTTGACGGGACGTGCGGGCGGCCGTCCAGCGGGATGACGCGGGTCTCGTGCACCATCTCGTAGCGGATGGCGACGAAGCCGGGGCCCTGCGTGATGTCATACGAGTTGCCGTAGATCGCCGGCATCATCGACCCGGGAATGCCGCGGCTGATGCAGCGGACGTACAGCGAGAGATCCGACGGCTTGTCGAACGGTCCCTTGTAGTAGCCGTCGCCGCCGCGGCGGGCGGCGCGAACCTTGGCCGCGCGATCCTTGGCTTCCTGCGTCGTCGCCGGCATCTGCCCGTCGGCGGGATCCGAGATCATCCACGGGCGGCTGTTCTTCGGGTTGTAGTTCTCGTACCAGTGGGTGGGGCCGGCGCCGGTGTTGTTGTCCTCGGTCGCACCGATGATCTCGGCCGTTTTCTCGATGCGCTCGGCGTGCTGCTTGGCGAGCTTGGCCATCTCCTCAGGGGTGACGTCCTTCATCGAGCGGCCGGCGAACTCGGGCGGCCGTTGCATCGAGATGCCGCTCTCGTTGCTGTTGTTGTAGACGCCCTGCAGGTCCGGGTCGCCCCAGGGGGTGCGCGCGGCGGATTTTGACTGCGCGTGCACGAACGGAACGGCGACGAGAACGGCGGCGAGGGCGGCGACGACAGTGCGCATCTGGATTCTCCTTGAGCGCCGATAGGTTTACCATTCCGGACCTTCCCGATGCCAGTCCCTTCATCCGGCGGCGACGGCGTCACCCATACGGCAGCCGACTGGTCGACAACCCAGCCATTGCCGGGCGATCAGGCGCGGTTCGCTCCAGGCCAGATTTTCGCGAAGCGATACCGGATCGTCATCCTGCTGGGCCGGGGGGCGATGGGAGAAGTTTACCGCGCCGACGACCTGCGGCTCGGCCAGCGGGTGGCGCTGAAGCTGCTCGGACCGGCGGCGGGGCGTGGCGACCCGAGGCGGTTCATCAGCGAGGTGCGGCTGGCGCGGGCCATTGCCCATCCGAACGTCTGCCGCGTCTACGACATCGACCGCGCTGAGGGCTGGCACTACCTCTCGATGGAGTTCGTGGACGGCGAAACGCTCGCGTCGCTGCTGCGCCGGATCGGGCGGCTGCCGGCGGAGAAGGCGCTCGACGTCGCCCATCAGCTCTGCCAGGGCCTTGCCGCCGCCCACGACCGCGGCGTGCTGCATCGCGACATCAAGCCGAGCAACATCATGATCGACGGCGCCGGCCGCGTGCGGCTGATGGATTTCGGCCTGGCGGTGCCGGCGGCGGCGGGGGCGATTTACGACGGCGCCGGGACGCCGGCCTACATGGCGCCCGAGCAGATCGATGGCGGCGCCGTGACCGAACGCACCGACATCTATGCGCTCGGTCTGGTCCTGCACGAGGTGTTTACCGGATCGCGGCTGGTAGGGTCGGGCGGCCTCGACACGCTTTCCATTGACGCGTCGATGCTGCCGGAGAACATCGCCCCGGTTATCCGCCGCTGTGTCGAATTCGATCCGGCGCGGCGCCCGGCGTCGGCGCTCGCCGTCACGGCCTCGCTGCCGGGAGGAGACCCATTCGCTGCGGCTGTCGCGACGGGAGGGCTGCTCTCGCCGCCAATGATCGCTGCCGCAGGGGACAGCCGCACGATGCGGCCGCGCGTCGCGTGGGCGCTGTTTGCCACCGTTGTCGCCGGCGTTCTGGTGCTTGCGCCAGCCATGGGCAGATTCAACGGCGTCACGCCCACTGCGTTTCCGAAGCCGATGGAGGTGCTGTACGAGCGGGCGCGCGAGGTCGTGGCTCGTGCGGGGGAGGCAGGGGCACCAGTCGACGAGGCGGGCTGGTTCGACCCGGTCGGCAATAGCGCGGACGGCACGATGACCGGGATGAGGTTCGTGTATCGCCGCAGCCCGGAGGTGCTTGCGCCCGGCAACCTGTTTCACGTCGTAACCGAAACGGATCCGCCGCCGAACGTCCCCGGGATGGCGACCGTCGTCCTCGATCCTGCCGGCCGCCTGCTGGAGATCGCCATGGCGCCGGTCGCCGGCCGCGATCCGCATGCCGCGGCCGCCGTCGACGGAGTGCCGATCGTGGAGCCCTCCGAGGCCGATGCGCCGGCCGCCGCGCAGAACGTCTTCTCGTCGCGCCGAGCCGATGTGCTCGAGGCCGAACTGCGAGCGCTCACCTTCATCGTCTTCATCGTGGCCGCGGTTCTCGCGCGCGGCAACGTGCGCCGGGGCGAAGGCGATCTCATCGGCGCCCGACGAGTGGCGATCGCGATCGTCGTCGGCTCGATTGCCGTTGCGCTCCTGCGGGCGCACCACGTGCCGCGCGTGCTCGACGAAATGACGTTCCTGTTCGGCGTCGTCGGGTGGTCGCTCCAGTGGGGAGGGTTCGGCTGGGTCGCCTATGTGGGCTTCGAGCCGACGGTCAGGCGTTCGTTGCCCAACGCGTTGGTGTCCTGGACGCGCCTCATTGCCGGCGACCTGCGTGACCCGCTGGTTGGCCGCCACCTGCTCATCGGGTTCGCCAACGGCGTCGGGATCGTCCTGCTCCGCGTGGCGCCGTACTATCCGGCGTCGCGATCCCCGGCGAGCACGATGGTAAGCCCGCGGCCGACAGTCTGCTGTCGGTCAGGTATCTTCTGGACGCAGTGCTATCCGGTGTCCTGGAATCGATGGTCCTGGCGGTGGCCTGCACCTTCACGTTCGTTCTCATCCTGAAAGTGGTTCGCGACGCTCGGCTCGCCGTCGTGTTGCTTGCCGCTGCCGCTGCGCCAGCGATGACGGGCATCATGCATCCGCCGCCGCTCGAATTGCTGATGCTCGTAACGGCGGTCGTCTGGGGAAGCGTGCTCTTCATTCGCTTTGGTTTGCTCGCGACGGCGGCGGTATTGCTGTTGCGGTTTATCGTTGCCTTGCCGCTGACGCTCGACGTACACGCGTGGTTCTTCGGGTCGTCGTTCGCCGTGATATGCCTCGTCATCGGCGCCGCAGCGTACGCTGCGTTCATCGCTGCGGGCGGTGGTGCCACAACGCCGCGCGCTTACCAGACTGCGGCAATTGGCGAACCGCGATGACGCCTGGTGATCCGGGCGGCGACGGCGTCACCCATACGGTCCCCGACTGGTCGGCAACCCAGCCGTTGCCCGCCGACCAGGCGCGATTCGCACCCGGACAGATTTTCGCGAAGCGATACCGGATCGTCAGCCTGCTGGGGCGTGGGGCGATGGGAGAAGTTTACCGCGCCGACGACCTGCGGCTCGGCCAGCGGGTGGCGCTGAAGCTGCTCGGACCGGCGGCGGGGCGTGGCGACCCGAGGCGGTTCATCAGCGAGGTGCGGCTGGCGCGGGCCATTGCCCATCCGAACGTCTGCCGCGTCTACGACATCGACCGCGCTGAGGGCTGGCACTACCTCTCGATGGAGTTCGTGGACGGCGAAACGCTCGCGTCGCTGCTGCGCCGGATCGGGCGGCTGCCGGCGGAGAAGGCGCTCGACGTCGCCCATCAGCTCTGCCAGGGCCTTGCCGCCGCCCACGACCGCGGCGTGCTGCATCGCGACATCAAGCCGAGCAACATCATGATCGACGGCGCCGGCCGCGTGCGGCTGATGGATTTCGGCCTGGCGGTGCCGGCGGCGGCCGGAGCGATTTACGACGGCGCCGGGACGCCGGCCTACATGGCGCCCGAGCAGATCGACGGCGGCGCCGTGACCGAACGCACGGACATCTACGCGCTCGGCCTGGTGATCCGCGAGCTGTTCGTAGGCCGCGTTGGTTCAGGCGTTGCGGCGATCCCTCCGGAGGTGGATGCCGTCGTCCAGGCCTGCCTGGAGGCGCAGCCACTGCGCCGCCCCGCCTCAGCGCTCACCGTCGCGGCGGCGTTGCCCGGTGGTGGCGCGATTGCGCTGGCGCGCTCGGAAGGCCGGCTGCTCGCCGCTGATGTGATCGCCGCTGAAGGGACGACGGGGAAATTGGTCCCGGCGGTCGCGTGGGCGCTCGTCGTGGCGGCGATGGCGGGAACTCTCCTGATTGCGACGCTCACGGGGCCGATCACTGGGGTCACCGCGGCGACGCTACCCAAGCCGCCAGACGTGCTTGCCGAACGCGCGAGCGAGCTGCTACGCAACGACACCGGCACGACGCGGGTGGCAGACCGCGCGTACTGGTTCGAGCCGGTACGGGGGTCGGGGAACGGAGCAGCGGCGGGTATTGAATTCATCTACCGTCAAAGCGCGACGCCACTCGTCCCGGCGAACCTGTTTCGCGTCGTCACCGACGGTGACCCGCCGCCAAACGCGCCCGGCAGTGCCTCCATCGTGCTGTCGCCGTCGGGCGATCTCGTGCGACGCGATCCGGAACCCGTGTCGCCCAGCGTCTACTCAACGCGCCGCGCGCCGCCGCTGGAATCTGCACTATCTTTCCAGCACAGTGGGATCCGAAGCTTGGAATTCACGTGACTTGAAGTCGCGGC